>Ga0265294_10002013_pt1 | contig 26941 bp, 22 predicted proteins | sample MunlanPumphouse3_FD_192504 | JGI IMG/M metagenome (GOLD analysis project Ga0265294, IMG submission 192504) | Groundwater microbial communities from a municipal landfill in Southern Ontario, Canada - Pumphouse #3 | ecosystem: Environmental > Aquatic > Deep subsurface > Groundwater | place... | reverse complement strand
TTATTTGTCTTCTTAATTCTTCTTTATTTAATATATTCATTTGTAAATCCTTCAAATAAAATCTATTAGATAAATTATATCTAATAGATTGATATTTTTGGATTTACACAGTTATTTTTACACTACCGAATAATAAGAAAGTTGCTAGTACAACTTTCTCTCTTGATTAGTCATCATCATCTGCTAGTAATTGTTTCATACTAGCAAAGGCATTTTCCATTGAAGTTATTATAGCCGTATATTCTGCAAACTGTTGAGCCATTTGTTCATATTTATCATCTAGTTTTTCTATCTCTTCTTCTTTTTCTTCTTCAAGTTTAGTTTTTCTATCAGTCATACTATCTGTATAAACAGTCAATAAACCTTCCCAACCATCTAAAGCATCAAGATACTCTTTAAGTTGCGTTCCAAGGCCTGGAGTTTCTGCTTTTCCGACAAATAAAGATTTCAAATCATCATAATTGTTGGTTATTGCATCTGCTAAATCAGAAGAATCTACAGATAAATACCCATCTGTATCAAAAGAAAAACCAAAACTAAATAAGTTTAATTCACCATCATCACCATAACCACTCATAAACATATCTTTTATTTGGCTCATCATTGATTTTATTGATGAAGCATCATACAAACTTGAATCATCTGAATAAAGTTCATCATTTACGAGTTCTACTAACTCATTATACTGACTTACAAAATCTTCCATATAAGTACTAAGACTTGAAGTATCTTTTTCAATATTTATTGTTGATTGTCCAGTTGACACAGCAGTAATTGTCAAACCAGTCCCTAAAGCAATCGTATTTGAAGATAGATTATATTCTGTTCCATCAACAGTAGCTATCATATTTTGAGAACTTAAAGTATGATTTGACTCAGTTGCAAATCCCAAATCAAGCCCATCACTTTGGGTTATAGTCAAAGCATTATCAGTACCTGTATCTGTACTTTTTACAATAAGCCTATATGATGAATCAGATACCTTTTCTATAGTTGCAGTTAATCCAATTTTATAATTTATTTCGTCAGTTAATTGCTGATAAGTTTTCCCTTGTGTAGAAAATTCAAATGTTTCATCACCTATTTGGATAATTAACTTATCATCATCATTTTGTCCAGTACTCATAACAGAATCCGAATCACTAAAAGTATCACTTTGGTATACATCTCTTTGTGCAAGTTGACTTACATTTACTGTTGTAGTACCGGTAACAAGTTTGGTAGAATCTGTCAAAGTAAACGATGCTGAAGTTCCTGAAGTATCACCAACATATGATTCGAAAGCATTTTCACTATTATACAAATCAAAATTCTTCATACTAGTCATGAATTCAACTATTTTTGATGATATTTCTATGATTTTTTCACTTTCGGTATCCCAAGTTTCCAAATCTTCTTCAATAGGTGTTACTCTTGAAGTATACTCAGCTGATTTTAATTTATCAATCAACTCACTGCTAAGCTCAGTAGAACCACTACTTCCTAATCCCAAAATACCTGCCATAACAGCCTCCTTTTAGTAAATTCTGCTTATTTTTCTAAAATCTATTAGAGTAATCTCATCCGAAAGAATAAACTTCATTTTTTCTCTATCATAATCAATAATTTGAAAAGTTCTCAACAATAATTTGGATTCATCAAAAAGTTCTAAAGCTGATACATGGAATTGTTTATATAAGCCCGTATTAGTTCTTTCTCCAGTTTCTACAACTCTTTCTATTAAGTTTATAGAATGAAAAACATTGTTTTGTGCGATAATAGACATTAAATCTTTTACATAATCTTCCATTGTTTTAGAAAGAGCTTTATTGTCTTTATTCTCTTTTACCATCTCCAAAATATTTGACATCCTATAGCCCAAATCTTGTATATTGCTTAAGCTTACTCTTTTCATTTTTTCCCCTTTATCTCATATTTAAAATTGTTTGTAGCATCTCATCCACAACTGTTACTAATTTTGCATTTGCTTCATATGCAGATTGATACATCATAAGATTTATCATCTCTTCATCACTATCCACATTTACAAGTTTGTTATATGAATTTTGCAAAGACTCTACAATTACCTCTTGTGACTCTAGTTTAAAATCTATATTTTCTTTATCCGCTGATACTTGTACTCTAAGTGCAGATATAAAATCAGACAAAGATGAAATCTGACCATTTCCAAAATCAATATCTTCTACCCATTGCAATTGTGATAAATTCTCCAAATCTGTTGTAGTTAGATTGATAACAGTCTCTTCATTAAATGCAAATGTTGCTACATCACTACCACTAAACAAACTTTCACCAGATTCTAAAGTAGTAAGTTCTGATAATTTTGATACAAATGTATCAAGAGCATCTTTGTAGCTTTGTATATAATTTGATGAATTTGTAGTATTTATGGTTTCAAGTTGAGCTTTGATAGTACCACTTGAGATTTGCAATGACTCATCAAAAATCTGTATCTCTACTTTGTCTTCTCCAATTTTTGATTTTGTTTCGCTTTTTGTATAAACTTCACCTGTAGTTTCATTTTCTATTTCAAGGTTAAATGCACCATCATCACCTTCTTGTAAAGAAGTAATAACTAAATTACCACTATTGTCTAAACTTGCTACTACATAAGGTGAAAATTCTGTATTACTATTTATAGCATCAACAATTTGCTGTTTAATATCTGTTTCATCACCAGTCAAACTTCCATCGACTGTAATATTCATACTCAATGTTTGATTCAGTGAAATACTAAAAACATCACCATCTGTTATGTTTGAATCATTAAGCCCTGATGTAGAATAAACATCTTTTTGTGCTACATAAGACTCCACAACTTTCACTTCATGTATATTTGTGTTGTATCTTACTGCGACTTCTCCACCTATTTTTAGCTGATATGGTTCATTTCTATCTACTTCTATATCTACATATTGTGCAAGTTCTTGTTCTAGGGCATCTCTTTTATCAAGTAAATCATTAGCAGCATTTGAAGATGTTGTTTTACCCATTTGCTCATTTAAACTACCTATTTGGTTTAATATTGAATTGATAACTTCAACATCTTGATACAATGTAGTTTTTGTTGTATCTTGTTCTCTTTCCAAGTCACTATATATATTTGATATGGTGTCTACAATATTTGAACCATTTGTAATCAAATCATTTTTATATATACTATTTGTAGGGTCAGAACGAAGATTTTCTATAGATTGAAAAAGTCTGTTGAGTTCACTTGTAAGTCCACTATCATCTGTTTCATAAAAAACAGATTCTACATCACTAAGTAAATCACTTGTATATGTGAAATAAGATTGCCTACTTTGTGTACTTATTAGATTATTGTACATATACTCATTTGTGATACGACTTATTCCATCAAGTTTAACACCTCTTGTTATATTGACTGAGTTCAAACTTGACATTTCACTTATACTAGCTACCCTTTTTTTATAACCTTCAGTATTTTGATTGGCAATATTATTTGAAATATTATCAATTGCACTTTGTGATACACTAAGCCCACTTTGTGCTGTAAACAGTGAATTAATCATTTTTATATCCTATATTAAGAAACACTTAAGACACTAGATTGTGGAATAACAGTAAGTGTTGAACTAACAATCGTACTTTGTGATTTACTAAAAGAGATATTTGTACCATTTTGTGTAATATAAGAACTACCCCCTAAATTTGAGATAGACATTTGATAATCCCCATCAGAAGTCTGAAAAATAGCTGCTTCAAGGCTTGAAACTTCATTTATTTCATCACTTAGTTCTTGATATGTTTTACCATATGTATCAAATGTATAACTTAGCCCTTCACTATCTGTGATTGTCAAACTATCCTCATCATCTTGTCCACCCTCAATCAAATCATCAGCACTACTAAAAGTAGATGTATAATAGTTATCTTGGACATCAGTTATTTCATAAGCTTTTAGATTGACACCATCATCAGAAACTTCAACTGATGATACTAAATACTGTATATTTTCACCATCATCACCAGTATCACCATTCTCCACTACAGCTCCTATAAGTTGAGAAGCACTTGATATTGCAGTTTGAGCAAATGTTGAAGTAAGAGTTTGCATAGCTTCAGTCATAGCGATATTTGTTTGTAATGTATTAATTTGTAACTGATCACTTAACATCTTGCTAGAATCTGTTGGTTCTGTTGGGTCTTGGTTTTGAAGTTCAGCCAACATCAACTCTATAAAGTCAGAACTATCTAAACTATCATTACTGATAGCAGTAGTATATGAATTCCCATAGGCATCTGTTGTACTGCTTACTGCTACGCTACTTACACTTGACATGATTTACCCCTTTATTTGATAAAATTAACCAACGATAAATCGTTTAGTTTTGTAATAGTGCTATAAAGCGATGTATATATTAATTCTAAAGATTTCATATTCATCGCAACCTCTGTCAAATCTGCATCAGCATAAGTTGACTCCATAGTTTTATAATTAAGAAGTTTAGTTGATATATGTTCCTGAGCATTTTCAACTATCAAATTTCTACTACCCAAAATAGAGTGAGAAATATTCATACTGTCATAACCCTTAGTCATATCGTCTAGTTTTGTTCTTAATATATCTGTAATTTCAGTTCCTGATATTTCATTACCACCACTGTCATATCCTTTTAAAGCATTTATTACCTCATCTAGGTCATCAAAATAACTTCTATCTTTTGTGCCATCTCCATCACTATCATAATAAAAAATATCAAAGCCATTTACACCTTGTTCTGTATATGTATTTTTCTCTATTGCTATCATCTTTGATTCGGTATTTCCTGCATAAGTTACAACCCCAGTAACATCATCTTTTACAAATGGCTGTACTGTAGTATCAGATCCTGCAAAAAGATATTGACCATTTACTTTTTCATTTCCCAACATCAAAAGAGTATCTTTAATCCCTTCTAGATTTGTTGCCATTGAAGGATAATCACTAGAACTCATTGTTGCACTCAAAGCTTTTAAAACCTCTGATTTAACAGATTCTGCAGCAGTTTTTATTTCTGCTACAGAACTATCACTAGCTGTATTGAAAATCTCTGTATTTGTAAGATTAGATTGTAGGTTTTCATAAGTAGTAATATTTTGTTTTGCATTTAATATTTTTGCAAAACTTACACTATCATCACTTCCATATCTCAGCTTTTCACCTGATGCACTTTGATAGCTCAGTTTCTCACTCTCTTTGTTTAGATTGGTTAACTGACTCAAAAAATAAGAGTTCATACTTACCATATCACACCCCTAATTTTAATTTTTATCGTTTGAGATTAATCAATGTATTTAGCAATTCATCTGCTGTAGTAATAGACTTACTATTTGCCTCAAATGCTCTTTGAAATACCATCAAATTAACTAAACTTGTACTTAAATCTGCAGTAGAAAGTTCCAATGAACCTCCCTCTATAGAGGCTGTTTTGTCATTGTTTACATTATATATTGCATTACCGCTATTTTTTGTAGACTGAAGTAAATTATCACCTACTGCTTCCAAACCTTGCTGATTATTAAACATAGCAATAGCAACTTGTCCTATAGCATAAGTTGCACCATCTTGTTCCATAGTAATAAGTCCACTACTATCTACACTAAACTCACCAAATGCAGAATCACTAATACCAAGTAAATCTAGTTTTAACTGCAAACTACTCATAGAAGCTGTTTGATCTACAGTAGTTGTCATAGCAAGTAGCTCAGCCCCTGCACCACTTGATACGCTATATGAAGGCTCTTTTGTTTTTGTGTAAGTAGTAGCTGTATCGTCATCAGTAAAATAAAGATTACCTATAAACTCTTCTCCAGCTTCTTTTGCTTCTACCACCAAATAACCATTTACAATCTTAGCCTCTACACTTTTTGACATAACAGAATCTGTATTAATCTGATTTGCAAGTTCTTCAAGCATCTCTTCTTCTGTATCAATAGTAGCATCAGCTGTTACACTTACAGTAAAAGGAACACCACTTATAGTAAGCTGGTATTCAAGTACATCATCAGTAGCAAGAGTTATTGCATTGCCATCGTCATCACTGAAAACATTATCACCATAAACATCTCTTTGATTTCCTGCTACTGCATTTCTTAGTGCTTCCAATGAACTTTGTACAGCACCCTCTCCTGTACCTTTTACCGCATATGTAAGTGTTTCACTTGTACCTATATTTGTATCACTACCAGAAACCTCAGCAACAGTTCCTATAGTTACTTGCTCTCCTGGTATTAATGATTTTATTTTGATAGTTCCATTGAGTACATCACTTGTATCAGTACTTTCGTTGTAAGGATCAGTAGATTCAGAAGTATAAGCCACAAGCCCAGTAATATTTGATATTTGGTCAGCCAAAGCTTTATATGTAGCTTCTCTACTTGCTAATACATTATCATCTTCATCTATTATACTGTCGCCGTTATAATCTTTTGTTGCTGTTGTTTCAACATATGTTTGTGATTTTTTATCTCCATTTATATATACATATATTTGATCACCTTCATTTGATAGCAAAGAAGATGAACCATTTGGAAAATCTATTACTGATATTTGAGCAATTGAAGGTGATGAAGTAGCATCTGTGTCTGCTGCATATTGTTCAAGTGCCGAGCTATAGTTTGAAATCAGTGATTCTATATCACTTATCTTACTTGATTGTGTTTTTGCACCAGCACCACTAAATACTGTAGTACTATCAGCAGTTGATGTTGAAGTATAATCTGTCATTTTTGCAGTATATGTTTTCACACTTGAATCAAATTGTATTATCTGATTTGCTGCAAGTTTTACATAATCACTTGTAAAATAGTTAATATTGCTATTTGTAGATATTACATCACTTTCAGTATCTATTTGTGCTATAGCCCAACCTTGGACTTCATTACCAGAAGCATCTTGTAAAGTACCATTGTCACCCATCCTAAAATTTCCAGCTCTTGTATAAAAATTCTCACTTATACCACTACTTCTTGTATTGGAGACTACAAAAAATCCATCACCTTTTAAGGCTAAGTCATAGTTATTCCCAGTAACTTTGATATTACCTTGAACATAAAGTTTTTCAGCATCTAATACTTTAGAACCCTTACCTATACCATTTTGATACATTTGATCAGCAAAAGTTATTCTTGATGCTTTATATCCAACAGTATTTACATTGGCAACATTTGTAGATTCATTATCAATTGCTGTTTGGTGTGATGCCAATCCAGAAATTCCAGTCCAAAGTGCTCCTATCATGTATAGTCCTTTATATTAAATTCGTATGCTAATTCTAGTGACGACTAAGAAATGGTTGGTAACACTTTGTAAATATAGGGTATAATTATTCAATGGATAGACAATCAGAACAATAGATAATCAATGCTATAAATGATTACTAAATGAATGTTAAACATGATATTACTATTGATACTTTTTGTTTACTTTAATAGTTTATAATTTCAATAAAGTATTGTTATGGAGTAATAATTGTGAATATTTTAATGATAGAAGATGATAAAGAGTTAGCTGAAATCTTGACAGAATATTTAGCTGGCTATAATATAAAAGTGACAAACTACGAAAACCCTGAAGTTGGGCTTATGGCTCTTGCTGTAAAGAAATTTGATTTAATAATACTTGATTTGTCACTACCTAATATAGATGGTGTTGAAACATGTAGAATTCTAAGAAATAAAACAGATTTACCTATAATTATATCATCAGCCCGTTCTGATATAACAGACAAAGCAGCTTGTTTTAGTGTAGGAGCAGATGATTTCTTACCAAAACCTTATGATTCAAGAGAATTAGTTCTTAGAATAAATTCTTTGCTTAGGCGATGCAAAATGTCAGTACATAAAGATAAAGCAACTTGTGGTAACAAAATCTTTGAACTCAACGAATCAAAAATGGAAATAAAGCAACAAGGACAAATACTCAAACTTACAAATGCAGAATTTGATATACTTTCATATCTTATCAAAAAAAGTAATTTTGTAGTATCAAGAGAAGAAATACTCTTAAATGTAGAATCTATAAACTATGAAAGTAGCTATAAAAGTGTAGATGTACTTATAGGAAGACTTAGAAATAAAATAGAAATAAACTCTAAAGTTCCACAATACCTTATCACTATAAGAGGAGTCGGCTATAAACTTATCAATGAATAAACATTCTATTATTACACATATCACAATCTTCTTTGTTGTCCTATTACTTGTACTAGATATTTTATTGTTTACACAATATAAACTTAGTACAAATTCTCAAAAAGTACTTCAATTTGAAAGATATGGTAAATTAATACAAATTACAAGAGACAATATAGATATTGAAAGAGAGTTGTTGTTATTAAATTTCACAATTTCAACTATAGACCAAAAAGAGTTGAAAAATGCAGCTAAACATTATGAGATTGGACCTTTTGAGGTATATGAATTAAATAATAAAAAGTATGTACATTTAAGACCTCCATTTCCTCAACCTCCACAAGACTTTAAAATGAATTTTAATGATATTTTGCATAAACCAAATCTTCCATTTGCACACCCAAATATTATAGTTGAAGACAATTATAACTATTCATCTTTTAATGATTTTCTATTGATATTTGCTATAATTTTAAATCTTCTTTTAATTAGATTTTATATCTTTTTGATAAATAGACTAAAACCACTAAAAAAATTAAATGAAAATATCAATAAATTTGCCAATGGAAATCTTGATTTTTCTACAGCCAGTGAAGGCAAAGATGAAATATCACAAGTCGCAAATACTTTTGATAAAGCTTTGCAAAAAATCCGTACTCTGACAAAGTCAAGAAATCTTTTTTTACGAAATATTATGCATGAATTTAAAACACCTATCACAAAAGCTATGATTACTATAGAGATGTTAGAAAATGACAAGCATAAATATAGACTTTATAGAGTTTTTGAAAGACTTGATTATCTTTTAGGAGAGTTTGCAAAAATAGAGCTTCTAACATCTAGCGAATTAAAATTAAATAAACAAAAATTCAAACTAATAGAGAGTATTTATCAAGCCTTGGATTATTTAATGATAGAGGAAGACTCTATTATTATTTATAATGAAGGTACTAGTGCAAGAATTGATTTTGAACTTTTCTCAACTGCACTAAAAAACCTTATAGATAATGCTTTAAAATACGGTGAATCACAACCCATCATAAGAATCACAGATACATGTATTATAATAGAAAATAAAGGCAAAGAATTATCTGTTCATGAACGCAATTTTGAAAATATGTTCAACAGAAAGTATGAATCTAGTCAAAATGGACTAGGACTTGGATTATATATTTCTTATGCCATAGTTGAAGCTCATAGATATAAATTCAACTACTATTATAAAGATAAAACAAACTACTTTGAAATTAATTTTTCATAAATCACTTTATATGTTACCTTCCGTTTACCTAAAAGTGTCATAATTACAAAATATATTATTGTAAGGAGTAAATTATGAGTATAATATCAAGTAGTACTTCAAGTGCAAGTGCTTATTCAGCTATGATGGCGACTACACAGCCTACAAAACCTTCAGGTGAAGATTTTGCAAGTTTTTTGGTTAGCTCACTTGACCAAAATAATGATAGTGCATTAACTATTGATGAATTAGAATTAAGTGAGGAAGATTTTGCCTCTCTTGATACTGATGGTGACGGTTCTTTAAGTATAGAAGAATTAACTGAAACTATATCAGCAAAATTACAAGAGTTAGAAGCTAGTAAACCTTCAAAAGAAGAATTTGCAACTATGATGCAAGAGATGGGAGTACAGTCTGCTCCACCTCCGCCACCTCCGCCATCTGGTTCAAGTGAAGAAGATGATGATGACGATGATGATGACGACGAAACATCTACATCAAGCACCCAATCAAGTGAACAAGTAGCCATGGATATGATTACACAATTAATAGAAATGATAAAATCAGAATCATCAAATTCTGCTTCTCAAGATGAAAATTCAACCGATATGAGTCAATTTAAAACTTTGATGTCTTTGATGAATTCTCAAACACAAGATGAAGATACTTCAACAAAATTAAACACTTTTTTATCAAATCTAGCTAATTCTTCAACATCTTCTAAAGCTTCTTATGCATAAAAAAAGGCTTATCGGTTTCCCCTTCCGATAAGCCTTTCCCCCATTTAATTAACTTCTTTATTTTGCTTGAGATATCAAAACATCTTCTATCATCTTATCCAAATCCCCATCTAATATAGCTGTCACATTACCATAGCCTATATTGCTTCTTGTATCTTTGATTTGTTGATATGGTTGAAGAACATAACTTCGTATCTGATGCCCCCACCCTATTTCACTTTTTGGTTTTCCATCAATTTCTGCTTGTTGTTTTTCCAATTCATACTCATAAAGCCTAGATTTTAGCATTTTCATAGCAGTATCACGGTTTTTGTGTTGTGATCTATCATTTTGACATTGTACTACTATATTTGTAGCTATGTGAGTTATCCTTATAGCTGATTCTGTTTTATTGACATGTTGCCCACCAGCACCACTTGCACGATAAGTATCTACCCTTATATCTTTGTCTTCAATCACAATATTTATATTATCATCCACCTCAGGACTCACCATCACAGAAGCAAAAGAAGTATGTCTTTTTGCATTACTGTCAAATGGAGAAATTCGCACCAACCTATGTATCCCATTTTCTACTTTTAGGTAACCATAAGCATTTTCACCTCTGATGATAAATGAAACATCTTTAAGCCCTGCTTCTTCACCATCTTGATAGTCAAGTACTTCTATTTTGAAGCCTTTAAGCTCAGCCCATCTAAGATACATACGATACAATATACTAGCCCAATCTTGCGACTCAGTACCACCAGCCCCAGGGTGAATAGATACTATTGCATTAAAAGAATCATGTTCTTGACTCAACATCACTTCTATTTCTGATTTTTTGATTATACTTTCAAGCTTATCTGCATCTTTATACAAACTCTCTAATATTTCTGTATCATCTTCACCTATTGCCATTTCATAAAGCTCATTTGCATCTTCAATAGCACCTTTTGCTCTTGAGTATTTAGCTAGTCGTGAAAGAAGCCTATTCTTCTCTTTCCCAAGCTCCGTAGCCCTAGCCACATCAGACCAAAAATTATCCACAGCTTCTAGCTCTTCTATCTCTTTAAGCCTAGCTTTGATATCATCAGGACTCAATATATCTTTAATATTTTGCAGTTTTTTATTCAATACTTTCAAAAGTTCTGTATATTCGTAATTATCCATTCATTTTTCCATTTAAATTTTTGATATGATACCATATTGTTAATGAAAAGAGGTTGAAGACTTTACTACCGTATGTCTGTACTCTCTACGCTCGTACATAGGCATCGGTTTGCGAACCTCTTGTGTTTACACTCTCTGTGAGAAAAACGACAAGCAGCTCAAGGAAAGCATAGCTTTTGTCGTTTTCTTGACGGTTCTACCGTATGCCTGTACTCTCTACGCTCGTACATAGGCATCGGTTTGCGAACCTAAAAACGACAAGCAGTTGTCGTTTTCTTGACGGTTCTCACCCCATAGGGTACAAAATATCAGCTTGGACTTTTTTTATCTCTTGTAGTATTTCATTAGATAGTTTTACTTCAAGTGCTTTTAGTGATTCATCTAGCTGAGATAGTTTTGTAGCTCCAATTATAGTAGATGCTACAAAATCAAAGCTCATACTCCATGCCACAGCCAAAGTTACTGGTGACATATCATGTTTTTTTGCGATTTCTACAAATTTTGCAGTTGAAGCCAAAGATTTTTCATTTACAAACCTTGTAGCTTGAGATTGAACTCTTGGGTTTTTGTTTTTTAGATACCAAGCATATCTTGCATTTTCATCTATAAAAGGCTGATTGTATTTTCCACTTAGAACTCCTCCAGCTATTGGAGAGTATGGAAGAAGTGATATTTGCTCTTTTTTACACACATTTGCAATCTCATCTAGAAATCTAGGGTTATTTAGTGAAAAGTTGTTTTGAATAGATTCAAATCTTGATAGTTTTTCGTACTTTGCCACTTCATTTGCTTTTGTAAGTCCATAAGCTGTGTCATTTGAAGTACCTATATATCGCACTTTACCTTCATGCACCAACTCATCAAAAGCTCTCAATGACTCCTCTATAGGTACCAAAGTATCAGGCCAATGCATCTGATAAAGGTCTATATAATCAGTCCTAAGCCTTTTTAGACTCCCCTCAACTGCTCTTTTGATATGAAATCTATCTATTGCAGTGAGTCCATGACGAATTGGTGGTACAAACCATCCATTGGCAGCTCCTGCTATCTTAGTAGCCAATATTATACTATCTCGTGGTTTGGTAGCCAACCACTCCCCTACCCACTCTTCAGTAATTCCAACCAACTCACCACTTGGAGGCACTGGATAAATCTCAGCCGTATCATAAAAATTTATCCCTTTATCATACACATACTCTAGTATCCTAAAAGCCTCTTGTTTATCACAACTAGTCCCAAATGTCATTGTCCCCATACAAATAGGAGTCACCCTAAGCCCACTTCTTCCAATATATCTATAATTCATCACCCCTACTCCTCTACTCTCTGCCATCTACCACCTGCCCTCTATGTTCTTAAACATCAAGCTGTGAAGGCAATAAATTCTCTCTTGCATACTGCAAATGCAACCCTTTATCATAAAAAAACTGTACCAAATCACCATCAAGTTCCCCATCTTTTATCATAAAACTGATAATTTTCATTATCTCACTCATCGTTTTAGCTTCTTTATATGGTCTATCACTAGCACTCAAAGCCTCAAATATATCAGCAACTGCTAATATTCTAGTCTCCAAACTCAAATGTTCAGCATCTAAACCGTTTGGATACCCTTTGCCATTTAATTTTTCATGATGCCCTGATGCAATAGAAGGAACACGAGATAATTTTTTTGGAAATGGTAGTTCACTAAGCATTTTATCACTTATGAAGGCATGGTCATGCATTATTTCTATTTCTTCTGGTGTTAATGTACCTTTTTTTATAGATAAATTATAGACTTCATCATCTGTAAGTATATTTTGTTTTTTACCATTTAAAACTATCTCGTATTGAGCTATTTTATTAAGTCTTTCTATTTTATCTCCACTCATAAATTCACCGCCAATATTTATAAGTTTCAAGAAAGCAAAATCATCATCAATTTGCTGTAATATATCTGTATCAACTACCAAAGATTTCTCAAAAGCTTGAAGTTTCATTTGTGTTTTTAATAATTCAAATTTAGTCTCTATTACATTGATTCTATCATATAAAGTCTCAAGTTTTGTAGCTTTGTCCATAATATGTGCTGGAGTTGTAATCTTACCAACATCATGCATCAAAGCTGATATGTGAATCTCTTTAAGCGTATCTTTATCATAAAACACATCTTTGTATATTGTATCATCATCATTTATTTCTTTAGCTATCATATCTGCCAAAATTGCCACTTTTTTGACATGTCCACCAGTGTGTGGGGATTTAGCATCGACTGCTGTTGCAATACTTCGTATAAAAGCATCAAGCAAAGCTTCCAAACTATTAATAAGCTTGACATTTGTTATTGCAACTGCTGCTTGTGAAGCTAAAGCACTTACACCAAATTCATCATGACCATTGTATGAAACTATATCTCCATAATTATTTTGTCTATTGATGAGCTGACATACACCTATTACCTCATCATCTTTGTTTTTCAAAGGAATTACCAACATAGATTTAGAACGATAACCTGTAGTTTCATCAAATTTTTTAGTTCCAACAAAATTATAATCCTTTGAAAGATATACATCATCTATATTTATTGTTTCACCCTCTACTGCACACATTACAGCAACCATTTGTTTATTTGGATTCCCATTCTCATCATACAGACTAAGTGATGGCCAAGTTATATTTGATGATGTACCACCCATTTTTATACCCAAAGAAGTAGTAATAACAACCTTAAATTCAAGTGACTTACCATCTTCACTCATCATATAAAGTGTTCCTGCATCACTATTTGAATATTTTATTGCTTGTTCAAGTATCATTTGAAGTAATTTATGAATATCTCTTTCGTATGATAATGCAACGCTTATTTCATTTAGTCTTTGGATATGTTCTGATTGTTCATTTATTTTTATTGTTAAATCTCGTTGCTCATCATAATTCATTACTCCACAATTATCTATACTATCAAGATTTATATATTGATAATCATGTAATACTTCTATCTTAGTATCTATATCCATAAGCTCTTTTTTTATTTCATCACCATAACCATTTTTGATATGCTGAACATATATTTTTATATCATCTCTATTTAGTTTACTTAGTTCTTGCGATAAAATCTTTGGTGTGTAATGTTTACTTATATTAGCCAATTTTTCATAAATAGAAGGGAATGAAACTTCAGTTACAAGTTTATTAATAGTAGTTTTAGTATTTAAAATATTCCAAATATTGTCACATTTATAAGTATCAGATGTTATCATTAACTCATCATTTATTATGTACCCACAGCTTCCTTCCATATGATTATTTTCAAAAGGGGTAAACTCAACACCACCAATGTTGTATGTTTTATCATATTCTAGCTCTACAAACTCTATTACCTTTTCTTTAGAATCTATGAGAGATATAGATGAAAAATCTGGCCAAATATAGTTATTAAAAATATTCGTTTTTATTGTCTCAATATTTTCTTTTATAGAATATATTTTTATAGTATCACTAAAATGTGAATAATAACTATCCAAAATTATAGGCAAATCAGCAATATGGTCAAAATGTGTATGCGTTAGTAAAATATGTTTGATTTTGACTATATTTTCACCCAAACCATTTATAAGATTACCACAATCGACCACCATTTCATCAGTAATTAGAAATGATGTTAAATTAGTTGTTACAGATTTACTACCGTTTGCACCTAAAATTTGCATATAAATCCTTCAATGTAAAAATTTTGTCTATTCTATCATAATTTTTATAATAATTAAAGTAAATGTAAAGTAAACATAGTATATAATCCACTTAATTATAAAACAAAAAGAGGTTTATTATGAAAAAAATCTTTCTTTTACTTCTATTATTTACCATCTCCCTATTTGCAAATATAGGTGAAATTAGTGCTTTTAGCGGGGATGTAAATGTAGATAGAAATGCTCAATCACTAAAAGCAACAGTTGGCTTTATCTTAAAAGAAAAAGATATTGTCAAAACTTCAGACAACTCCAAAGCTCAAGTTGTTTTTGAAGATGGTACAGTTATAAGTATTGGTAAAAATGCCATCTTAGATATTACAGAGTTTGTAAATGACACGACCAATCCATCAAATTCTAAAACTGATTTGAGAGTACTAGAAGGTGCTTTCAAAACTATCACTGGTGGTATAGGCAAAGTTGCACCTGATAGATTTAAACTCAAAACAAAAAGTGCAAGTATAGGAATCCGTGGTACTATTATCTATGGAAATCAACAAATGATAGCTTGTACACAAGGTGAAATAGAAGTTAAAGTTGGCGATGAAAGCCACATACTACCTGCAGGGATGATGACAAAAATAGAAGATGGTAGCCTTGGCGACCCAGAACCAATCGAAGATGATGATTTAGGAGATATAGAAATAGATATATCAGATGGTAGTGAACCTGATGATGACAATACGCCTCCTCAAGACAATCAAGATGAAGGTAGCCAACAAGAAGGTACAGAGGAAGGCGAAGAAGATATAGAGATAGAACCTCTTCCTACACAAGATGATAGTCAAGATTCATTACCCAAATCACCAAATCCGACTCCAACTCAAGATAATCCAGAAAATCCTGAAGACCTTAGTCAAAACATAAATGATGATACTACAAAAAATACATTTCAAGAAGTTGTAAATAATCAAGAAGAAGAGGAAGAAGATCCTGTTGTTCCGCCTGTTGTTCCGCCTGTATTACCATCTGATTATACTCTAAATGGATACATTGCCGATTATCAAGTTGACCAAAGTTCATATTTATCAGTAAAAGATTTCAATAATGACTCTACTGTTACTATCACACCTATAGAGTTTGATACCAATGATAAAATATCTGCTAGCTTGTACTCTTCTTATGTAGATAATGAAGAAGATTTTTTATACGATATATCTACTACTTCATATAGTAATAGTAGCTTAATAAGTTTCTATTATAATGATACTTATGATACAAAAATTACCATAGATAATAAAGGTGAATTCGTAACTCTTTTGAGAAATTATGATAATATGCAAACATATGAAACTGTTCAAACTTTAGGGTATTATGGTAAATCACCCACAATGAGTGCTTTGGAAACAAATAAGATATACACCTACACTGGTTTTGCAGAGTTTTATTTACCAGAGTATGGAAATGGTGATTTATATTTTGGTGATTCCCTCAATCAAACCATATATTTAAATAGTACAAATAAAAGTATTTTTGTAGATAATGATACATATATTACACAATATGATGTAAATATTCTTCACAATGTTACATATGGAAGTGAGTTTACTTTACTAAAACTCAATGCTAATGGCACACTAAGTGGCTCAAGCTACTATACAAATGGTTTTGGTGAAGGCTATCTTCGTGAAAGCAATGGCACAATATCTGGAAGTTTATATGGTAGCGAACTTCAAGGATTAGGTTTTACTAGTATTGGAACTAATACACACAACTTCAGTGATGATGGCACATATAACCAAATAAACTCAGCTTATTTAGATACCATAACCGCTACTACAAATACAGGTACACTTGAAATGAATGGTTACTTAAGCGGTTTTGGTAACTTTTATGAAATTAATCAGTTTATGGGTGGATATATGACTAATGGTTCAACTATAATAATAGATGAATTATTTTCTTTTAGCATAGATAAAAGCTCTGGTGTAATTACAGCGGACAATGAACTAGGATATACTACTCAAAATGGACATATTGATAACTTAACTATGGGGACTAGTGGCTCTTATTATATAGACCAAGATAAATTTGGATCTTTATTTGATGTCTATAATGTTTATTTACCAGTTGGCGGTAGTGATGATGTATACAACTTAGACACAGGTTGGTTTTTCTCTATTCCTGATAGTTATGATTCAGTTTCAAATACATTGAGTTATGACCTTGATGATGATACAAGCTGGGGATATTGGACGGCAACATTGTTCAAAGATGGTAGCAATACCGATTATATATACAATGTAAATAATATGTCCACATGGGTAGCAGGTATAGAAACTGCATCAAGTGCTATACCTACAACTGGCAGTGCAGATTTTAGCGGGCATATTCTTGGCAGTGTCCAAGACAATGCTATTAACAATGCAATTGTACCAATTTTAATGAACAGCACAAATTCAATATCTGCAAATATTGACTTTGGAAGTGGTGCTATGACAGGTAGTATATCATTCGAAGATGCTGCTGGATTTTCTTGGAATGGAGCATTATCTGGAGGTCATGATGCTGGTATGTTTTATGGAAGTATTACGGGAACAGTAACCAATTCTGGAATTAATTTTTCTGGCCAATTAGATTATAATGACAGTTTTTACTCTGGTAATATCTATGGTGAAAATGAAATCAAAGCTATAGGTGGTAACTTTTCTATGCAAGATAGTGATGGCATAATAACTGCCAATGGTGTATTTAAAGCAGGAGTTCAATAATGAAAAAAGTATTATTATCAGTAGCCGTAGCATCTTCATTGCTACTTGCTAACGAAACACAAAACATATCTCAATCTATCATCCAAAAAGCTATGAAAAGCTATCAAGACAAAAACTATAAAGTAGCTCTTGATGAATTCCTAAAAATCAAAAGTTTTTCTGATAGCTCAAAGATAGACTATTATATAGGTAGAAGCTATTATGAACTAGGAAATTACGAACAAGCTCTTGTGGCATATGAAAGAGTAGCCATCAACGAACCAAATAACAAAAGAGTTATACTTGAAACTGCTCAAACTTATTTTATGCTAGAAATGTATGAAGAAGCAAGAAGTAGATTTGATATTATCTTAGCCGATCCAACAGTTCCTGAAATTGTAAAAAGCAATATCCTAACAAGACTAAATAGTATAGACTCAAAAACAAAAAAACACTTTACCAACTTTAGCATTTTATTAGGTTATGGATTTGATACAAATATCAACAATACTACAGGTATTGGCTCATATTCTGTATATATCCCTCAATTAAGTACAAATCTAAATCTAGCACCAGATAAGAAAAAAGACTCTACATTTCAAGAAGCTGGTGCTATTCTTAGCCATATATACAAATATAATGAAAATTTGGCATTTAGAAACGGTGTAACATTTTATACCCAAAGCTATACTGAAGATAATTCAAAAGATTTATCTCTTATATCTCTAAATACTACGCCTATTTATACTGTAGGCAAAACAAATTATATGATTACTTTTGGATATGACCATATTTGGTATGATGATGAAGCATATCTAAATAACTATTACATATCTCCAAAAATATCACACCTTATAAACGATAATCTCATCTATGAAGGTTCTGTAAAAGTTACAAAAAAAGACTTTTTCAAACCAAATTCAGATAAAGATTCTATCAATTATGAATTATCAAATAAGATTATGAAGCAAGATAATAGATACGGGATATTTGGCTTAGAAGGTATTTTAGGCACTGAAAAAAGAGATAAAACAACAAGAACTGATGTAGCAAGAGATTATGTTACACTAAGACTAAGTCATACATATAAACTCTCATCACAGATAAGTATTAATTCAAATATATCATATAGTGATATAAAATATAAATATACAGATGTTAATTTCTTATCAAAAAGAGATGATGAAAGCTACAATCTAGGAGTTGGTTTCTCTTATGAATACAACAAAAAAACAACTCTTGGATTATCATATAACTACACAAACCAAAATTCAAATCACGAGCCATTTGATTATGACAAACAAGTAGTTAAAACTTCTCTTTATTATAATTTCTAGCCTTTACTAGTATGCCTAAATACTCCGTCAAAATCTGACGGAGGAGGCTCTTTTATATAGTGTTCACATCTTTCTTTGTAAATTCCATATATTGCTTTATTTGTTTTTTTATCATTATCTTCAAGTTCTTCAAATACTTTTAAAGCATCAGCAAATTTACTTTGCTTATATAGTTCTATTGCTTGATGATATGTATCTAATTCCTTTATAAGCTCATCTTTTGAAATATCATACAAACCTAACTGTTCTGTATCAAAATCAATAACTTGCCATATTTCAAGTGGTTCAGTTTTTCCTTTTACAGTCACTAAATCTAAAAATCTAAATATATATTTACCTTGTAATTCACTTTTTGTTAAGTTTGAAATATTTATTTTTGAATTATAATATTTACAAAGAGATTCTAGTCTTGAACCTATATTTACAGCATCACCAATAATAGTATAATCACTTCTTCCACTACTTCCCATCTCTCCAACAATAGCCAAACCACTATTTATACCAATACCTATATCTATAGGCTCTATTTGTTTAGCTTCGCACATCTTATTCAAAGCATCAAACCTTATATCAGCTTTTACTTTATTGTTCAAATCTTTAAGTGCATACAACTGTTCCAATGCCGATACTAAAGCTTTATCTTGATGTTCGCTGACATCAGCAGGAGCATTCCAATAAGCCATAATAGCATCACCTATAAACTTATCGATAGTTCCATGATTTTTAATAATAATATCACTCATAGGTGTCATATATTCATTTAAAAACTGAATTAGTATTTTTGGGTCATGTAATGCTTCAGATATATTTGTAAAATTTCTAAGATCTGAGAAAAAGATTGTTATATTTTTAGCTTTTCCAGCAAGTACATCACCTTCTGAAGATAAAATATCTTCCATAACAGCAGGACTCACTTTACTTGCAAATTTAGATTTTATAAGTTTTGATGATTTTTCTATAAAAAAGTTGTTAATCAAAATCACTACCAATGTTCCACTGACAATAGCCAACAAAGGCATCAAAATACTTAATACTGTACCTTCTTCAAAAAACATATCATATAAAAAATACCAATCTAAACCTATAACAATCATAAATACAAAAGGTATCAACAAAATAGGTAAATATGCTATTATGATGATACTTAACATTACTATAACAAAGATATGTACTATATTCGCACCATCAGCCCATGATGGCTTAGATATAAAGTCTCCTACTAGAATATTATCTATTAAGTTAGCATGTACTTCAACCCCTGGAAAAACAGATTCAAAAGGTGTAGCCCTAAGATCAAGTAACCCAGAAGCACTAGTACCTATCAAAACAATTTTACCATCCAAATCTTCAGGCTCAAAATTATTATTTAGAATATCAACTGCACTGATATATTTAAAAGTTCTTTCTTTACCTCTAAAATTTACCAAAGCCCTACCAAACATATCTGTTGGAATTTTGTACTCACCTACAGTAACACTTTCTACTCCAACATCTCCATAATCCAAATAAATCTTCTTTTCACCAGTAACAACACGAATGATCTCAAGTGCGAGTGAAGGATAAATCATATCATCATATTTGATAACCAAAGGTACACTTCTGATGATTCCAGAATCGTCTGGGATATTATTGAAAAATCCACTAGAATATGAATTTTCTTCTAATTGATTTATATTTAGTATCGTTCCATGCCCCTCTATTAAAAAATCATTATCTGTTGTCATAGCTCGTTGGATAATAATTGATTGTACTTTAGGTGAATCAAAATTAAGTGCTTTTGACTTTTCTAATTCAAACTGATACCCCAAAATCGTAGGAGTTTGAGAAACAACATAAGCCAAAATATCATCATAATTTGGTACATCTTTAGTATCAAGACCCATTTTATCGAAAACCAAATGTGGTGAACTTCTATCATTTTCAGCAAATACAATATCAAGTCCTATAATACCGACATTAGCATTAGTAAGTTTTACCAACAAATCAGCAAAAATATCTCTTGACCAAGGCCATTGCCCTACTTCTTTTAAAGATTTGTTATCCAAATCTACAACTACGACATTATTACTTTGTGGTATTTCTCCACGAAGGACAAACATATAATCTCTCAAACTACTATCAAGAGAATTTATTGTTGATGGAGCAAAAACATAAAAGATTATCAATAACACACTTAAAATAAAACCAGAAATTAAATAAGTATAAAAATATTGTAATCTTTTTTTCATATCAAGAGCTTAATTTATGGTGTTTTAAAAAATCAACTACTTTAAACATCATCTGATATTGATTATTTTTTATTGGGGGAAATTCATCAATATCAAAAAAAGCTGCTTCACTAATCTCTTTTGATCTATACTTAGCTTTTAATGTAAGGTTTTTATTCAAAAAACTATCTAAATTCTTAATATGTTGAGAATTGATAATCCAAACACCTACATCTTTTCTATCATTATCTTGCTCAAAATATTCTTCAAAATTTTTATCATCAACTATAATCTTAGATTCTTCGTAGAACTCTCGTACAGCACACTCTTTTGGAGTCTCTTTTACACTTTTGGTACCTTTTAAAAATCCCCATTTATATCTACTATCACTTGCCCTACATAAAAAAATATATATTTTATTCTCTTTTACTAAATAAGGTGCGATACCGTATGATTTGATTGTAGCCAATTTTTTACCTTATGATGGAATTATTTTTTTATTATAAACTATTAAAACTATAAATGTAAGTAAAACTAGAGGTGCTATCAAAGCAACTTCTGGCAATAATACACTACCAATTGCAAACTTGTAAAGTAGAAAAAATCCACCCCAAATCAAAAGTGTACTAAAGATTGTAAAACTTGCAAATATTCTTGATTCAAAAAATCTATTATTGAGTGAAATAAATATATAAAATAAAAAAATCAAAGGTAGTACGAATAAAGGAACTAGCATTTGATTATATATAATAGCTCTAATTCCTTGTGTATTAACACCTTGTTTAGTCAAAATTATCCAAGCATCAACAGCATCAATAATAGAATAATTTGCATTGGTAGTATATACATTATCCAAAATTTTAGGCTTAAATCCATCTAATGTATATATAAATTTTTCAAACTCAAACTCTAATTTAGAATCTAAAAAATTAAGATTTTGTGGTTTATAAGTAATCTTTGCATCTATCACATACCATCTATCATTTTTAAAAAAAGCTTTTGGCGATGATATAGTTTTGATTAAATCTCTATCAACAACCTCAAATATTTCTATCCCCTCAGCTCGCTGTTCCAAAGGATATAATTTCTTAAAATAAATATATACATCATCATATTTTACAAAAATATCTTCTTTTAATGAACTAAAATATTCACCATCAAGAATTTGTTTTTTCTTTTCATAGGCATATGCCAAAGGTGTAGTTTGTAATACAATTAAAGTACTAAGAGCAATAAAATTTACTACTAAAATAGGGATAAAAAGCTTTCTTTTAGAAGCCCCTAATGAATAAATACTCACCAACTCATTATTTCGTATCATAACAACTAAAAGTAATATCCAAGCAAATACCAAAGACAAAGGTAAGGCAATAGTAAGTGTAAAAAAACTATTATAAAAAATATACAAAGCTGCTAAATTTGCTGATTCTGGAATAGAGTCAATATTTTGGATAAATTCAAAACTTACAAAAAAAAGTTCCAGCGATAATAAAATAATGAAAAATAATTTTAGATATTTCAATAAAAGATACTTACTTAATATACTCAAAGTATAACCTTTTGGCTAAAGTTTAATTGTATGTCTAGATTGTACGATAGCTAATGGAGTATTTTTTAACTCATTTATGGCATCAATACACTTATGTATTATATCCTTTAAATGATAAAATTGTTCTTTAGAAAAGTTACTGAGTACATAATTTGCAACTTCATTTTTATCTTCAGGTTTACCAATTCCAATTCTAACTCTTATATACTCTTTTCCAATATGAGAATCAATTGATTTTAGACCGTTGTGACCACCATGTCCGCCACCAAGCTTGAACTTAACAGTACCAAATGGTAAATCCAAATCATCATGAACTACTATAACATTTTCTGACTCAACATTGAAATATTCTTTGATTAAGACTACACTATCTCCTGAGAGATTCATAAAAGTTTGAGGTTTTACATAGATAGAATCACCAGCTTTATAAACTAGTGCTTTGAAGTTTGATTTATTTATAGAAGTAGTTTGTAGGTTTTTGATTATCTCATCGATAACCATAAAACCTACATTATGTCTGGTACTTGAGTACTTATCCCCAGGATTACCAAGACCTACTATTAGATGCATTACTTAGCTTTGATTACACCAACGATAGGTACTCTTGGATCTAAGAAACATTGAACACCAGTAGGAAGTACTAAGTCTCTTACCAAAATATTATCACCTGTGTCTAAGTTATCAATTTGTAAATGAAAGCTTTTTGGCAAGTTTTCAATTGCTGCTTTAACCTGAACTCTTTTTTTATGGAATACGAAAAGACCTTTATTTTTAAGACCTTTTGGTGTACCTTCTACAGTTACAGGAACTTTATAAGTAGTTACAACACTAGGTTGTCCAACCATCAAGTCAACATGTAACAATTCACTAGTTACTGGATCTCTTTGATATTCGTTGATTACAACACTTAATGTTTTTTCACCAAGTTTTACATCAAAAGCTAGTGTATCTTTGTTTTTAACCGCTTTTATGAATTCATTTCTCTTAAATGCTGCATTTATGTTTTCTAAACCTTTTCCATAAATGTTTGCAATTAGATAACCATCTTGTCTTAAAGCTTTTGTAGCGCTTTTTGCAATACTATCTCTAATTATACCTTCTAACATATTTACCCTTTGTTTTTTAAAGTTGCGTATTATATCTAAAGTTTCCTAAAAATAAATTTAAACAATAACTACAATAAATCATATACTAAAAAATATTTCTTTTAAGATTTTTTAGATAAAATATACAAAATCAAAAAAAAGGTTATAACACATGCTATATAGAGTATTTTTATCAATTTGTTTACTATTTGGATTTGCTACAGCAAACTTAAATCAACAAACCACAGTACTAAAAAATGTCAAAGAAGATAGTGCTACTATAGATATAGGAAATTTAAGTATAGGTCAAACTGGTGTGATTATTCACAATTTTGATGAATCTAAATCAATCATTACGGCTGATTTTGAAGTGGTTACTACTTCTTTAAATCAATCAACTGTAAAGTTTACATATATTGACTATGATAATACAGTTGCTATTCCGTATCCAAAAATATCTGTAAAAAATGGTGATACAGCAATTTTAAATCATATGTATAACACATCTTTTATTGTAGCTCCAGATTTTGAATCTTTTGACTTGGTAAATAAAAACTTTTCATCACAAAACTTTTTACATAGTGATCTTTTTGGTGCTTACTTAAAAACTATAAACCAACCCGTTCCATCACAAAAAGATTTTACAAATTTTTGTAAAATCAATAACATAGGAACAATATTCTTTATAATAGAAGGTTTTGTATATGTTGTAGATTCTAAATCATTTGCTATATTAGAAGAATACAAAGTAAAAAAAGAAATTTCAAATAATACATTTATGACCCCTTTTTATACCAATATTGAAGATATCAAACTTGGATTATTTAGTTTTGGTGAAAATTCAATATCTAGTTACAACAACTATTATTCTAAGCTTTTAGGACTGTAAATATGTTAAATCAAAATCATATCGAGCATATCAAATCAATAGTTGGTGAAGAAAATATAAAAAGTGACAAAGCTCACCTAATAGCATATTGTTATGATGCAACAAAAACTAGATTTGAGCCAGATGCAGTAGTATTTCCTAGAAATGAGGAAGAGATAAGTAAAATATTAAAATACTGTAATGAACACAAAATAGTAATAGTTCCAAGAGGTGCTGGAAGTGGATTTACTGGTGGTGCATTACCTGCAAATGGTGGTATTATACTATCCCTTGAAAGACACATGAACAAACTTCTTGAAATAGATATGCAAAATATGGTGGCAGTTGTTCAACCAGGTCTTGTAAATATGGATTTACAAAAAGCAGTGGAAGAAGTGGGTCTTTTTTATCCACCAGACCCTGCTAGTGAAAACTACTCTACCCTTGGTGGAAATGTAAGTGAAAATGCAGGTGGTATGAGAGCAGCAAAATATGGTATAACAAAAGATTATGTTATGGCTCTTCGTGCGGTTTTACCAAATGGCGAGATTATAAGAGCTGGAAAAAGAACTATAAAAGATGTTGCGGGATACAATATTGCTGGTATTTTGATAGCTAGTGAGGGAACTTTAGCAGTTATAACCGAAATCACTTTAAAACTAATCCCAAAACCAAAAATGAGTAAAACTGCTATGGGTGTTTTTCCTAGTGTAGATAGTGCTATGAATGCTGTTTATAAAACTATGGCAAGTGGGGTAACCCCTGTAGCTATGGAATTTTTGGATAACTTGACAATTAGAGCAGTTGAACAAAAATTTGCAAAAGGACTTCCAGTAGAAGCTGGAGCTATCCTTGTAACAGATGTAGATGGAAATCATGAAAACGAACTTGATGAACAATTAGGAATAATAGAAGAAAAATTCAAAGAAAATGGATGCAGTGAGTTTAAAATAGCTCGTGATAAAACAGAAAGTTCAGCTTTATGGTTTGCTAGAAGAAATGCAAGTCCATCTTTGGCTGTTTATGGAACTAAAAAACTAAATGAAGATATTACAGTACCAAGAAGTAAACTACCAGAACTTCTTGCCAAAATTGCAGATGTTAGTAAAAAATACAATCTAAAAGTTCCTTGTTTTGGTCATACAGGAGATGGCAATGTACATACAAATGTAATGTGTGACGGAAATGATCCTCACTCAGTTGAGCTTGGTCACAAGGCAATAGAAGAGATATTTCAAATCACTGTAGATATGGGTGGAACTCTAAGTGGTGAGCATGGTATTGGTCTAGCAAAAGCACCTTTTATGCATATGGCATTTAGTGATGCAGAAATGGAACTTTTTAGAAGTATAAAAAAAGCTTTTGACCCAAACAATATACTAAATCCTCACAAAATGGGGCTTTAAAATTGATACCATATCTTAAAAAGATATATGAGTTCATAGATGATGATACACCTTATTATGCAGCGAGTTTAAGTTTCTTTACAATCTTTGCACTTTTACCTATACTTGCACTTATAATTTGGTTTATCTCTTCTATGGAGTTTTTAAAAGAAAATAGTGATTTATTACTACAGTATTTTCTTGATTTAATAAATCCAGCACATTCGGAGAGAATAAATCTCTTTATATCAAATTTTTTATCGTCATCAGATTCTTTAGGTTGGATTGGAACAATTTATTTAATATTTGTTTTTACAATGTTTTTTAAAGATTATGAATACATAATCAACAAAATCCATAATGTGACAAATCGTCCACTATACCAATCCATGTTTGTCTATCTTATGCTATTACTTCTTATACCTATACTCTTTGGTATTTTTATTTATTCAATATCTTTTACAACTGATAGCTTATTAATAACTATCGTAACCTTTATTTTTTTATGGTTACTCTTTGTTATTATTTTTAAAATATCAGTTAATAGAGACTTATCATATACATCTTTGTTTTCTTCATCTTTTATTACATTAGTAATTCTATCTATTACAAAAAACCTATTTTTACAATATATCTTGATAAATAAAACCTATACTACTTTGTATGGTTCTGTTAGTACAATTTTATTCTTCTTTTTGTGGATTTATATTTCGTGGATTATTTATCTTTATGGTATGAAACTATGTCATAGTATAAATACTAAGGAGATTCATAGGGTTTAGTGGGTAGGTGGTAGGTGGTAGAGGAGATAATGAAGA
>Ga0265294_10002012_pt1 | contig 26943 bp, 25 predicted proteins | sample MunlanPumphouse3_FD_192504 | JGI IMG/M metagenome (GOLD analysis project Ga0265294, IMG submission 192504) | Groundwater microbial communities from a municipal landfill in Southern Ontario, Canada - Pumphouse #3 | ecosystem: Environmental > Aquatic > Deep subsurface > Groundwater | place... | reverse complement strand
ATTCGGGTTGGATTTCAATTGATGCCTTTTCACCACAAGAAGCGTATGATATTACGTTAATGTCGTTTAAAATTGCTGAACACAAAGATGTGCGACTGCCTGTTATTTCAAACCAAGATGGGTTTATGACTTCACACACCGCACAAAATGTACGAACACTTCCAGATGTTGTCGCCAATAAATTTGTGGGTGAATATTTACAAGTCAATGCCCTATTGGATTTTTCAAAACCCGTCACACACGGAGTTCAAACAGAACACGACTGGCATTTTGAACACAAAGCCAAACAACACGCAGCACTTATGGGTTCATTTAGCGTGATTCAAGAGACGTTTGATGAGTTTGAAAAAATCAGTGGGAGAAAATACAATATGGTCGAAACCTATGGTATGGAAGATGCTGAAGTTGCCATTGTCTGTTTGGGTTCAACGTATGAATCAGCGATGTTAGCGGTGGATCAAATGCGAGCTGAGGGAATCAAAGCAGGTGTTGTGGCACCAAGATTGTTCAGACCCTTTCCTTTAGAAAAAGTCGCCGCCACTTTACAAAATGTTAAAGCCGTTGCATGTATGGACAGAAGTGCCCCAGGTGGAACAGTTGGAACACTTTACAACGAAGTTGCAGGGGCATTATTTAACACCCCAGCTCGACCAGTATTAAAAAACTTAATCTACGGATTGGGTGGACGAGATATGACCATCAATGAGTTAAAAAATATTTTCAAAAATTTAACTGCCGATGCAAACAACGGAAAACTAACAGGGAAAATTCAAACACTCGTGGGTGTTAGAGGTCCTGAGTTAAGTTTTTACGAACACTAAGGAGTAAGCAATGAGTAATCAAAAAGAGATTAAAAATTTAAAATCGTTCTCAACAGCCGCAGAACGATTCGAGGGTTCTCATGTACTTTGTCCAGGATGTGCGCACTCTATTATTGTAAGAGAAGTATTAAACGCCACCAATGACAACTTAGTGGTTTCTGCAGCTACGGGATGTTTGGAAGTATGTACAGCAATTTATCCTCACACCTCTTGGGATTGTTCGTGGATTCATATTGGGTTTGAAAATGCTTCAACTGCCGTGGCAGGTGCAGAAGCCATGAATAAAGCCTTAAGAAACAAAGGGAGAATCAGTGCCGATACGCCACAACCTAAGTTCGTAACCTTTGGTGGCGATGGCGCAACCTATGACATTGGTTTCCAATGGATTTCAGGATGTTTTGAACGAGGTCACGACATGATGTATGTCTGCTTAGACAACGAAGTTTATGCCAATACTGGCGGTCAAAGAAGTTCATCGACTCCAATTGGGGCAAGTGCAACAACGAGTCCTGCTGGAAGTACATCATACGGTGAAAAGAAAAACAAAAAAGATATGCTTGCTATCATGGCAGCACATGGTGCTCCTTATGTTGCACAAGTAGCTCCCAATAAATGGAAAGATATGGTTAAAAAAATCCAAAGAGGGTTTGACACCACTGGTCCTGTATTTATTAATGCCATGAGTGCGTGTACCACAGAGTGGAAGTTTCAACCTCATCAAACCATCGAAGCTTCCGATTTAGCTGTGGATTCTTTGGTTTTCCCCTTGTATGAAATCATTGATGGAACCGAGTTAAATATCACATACCGACCTAAAAATATCGTACCCGTACGAGATTATTTAGCGTTTCAACCACGGTTTAAACACCTATTCAAACCAGAATATGAGTATTTAATCGATGAGTGGCAAAAACGTGTTGATGCGAATTGGGTGAGACTACAAAGACGAGAAGAAGCCCGAGTTTAGAGGTCAATCTTTTTGCCCAACTGTGCGTCATCTAGCAATTTTCGAGCAGTCACATAGGAGCCTATGCTCCTTGGCTCGAAAATCACTAACTTCCTTGATTAGAACAAAAACCTTAACCTCTAATTAATATTTGACTTAATATTTTTTTCTTGAATTACCATAAATGATAATAATGTTACTCAAGTCTAAATTAATTCATTAAACCATAAAAAATATCGGGTTCTTATAAGATTGCTTTTATTTCTTCAATTTGTATTTGCATCTGAATTACTTACAATAATAATCTCAACTCTTCTATTTTTTGCTCTAAAAGTTTAAATCATCTTATTACCATTTACCGTATCGTTTTCTTTCGTTGTATCACAGCTCTTTTTCAATTTCAGACTTTTCGATATTTGGAAGCCTTCTATTATTGGAAGTATCGATAAAAATATGGAAGGCGTTTGGGACTTATGGGCAATGACTTAGTTGCAGAAGTTGCTGCAGGAATTGCTGCGAGTGCGACGTATCAAGGGCTTATTTATTTTGGAGTGTTAAGTGTTAGGTGAGTATATTGAGACTTAAACGCTGTACTAAGACTGATAAATAGTATAAAAATTACACTTCATCTTCCAAATTCATTATCTGATTTGATACATCATAAATTAGATTTATTTGTAAATTTAAATATATTTTTTTATAATATTTGTCCATAAAATATATGCTTCTCCATTTAAATGTATTTCATCATGAGTATATTCTGCTTTTAAATATTTATGTGGGGCTAAAATATAATTTAAATCAATAAAAACAAGATTCTTATCTTTAGCTAACTTTTCAAGTTTTATATTTAATTTATCAACTTCTTGATTAAAAAAATTAGAGTTTGGATATTTTTTACCTACGTATAAAACGGACTGAATATAAATAGACATATCTTTTTTCTCTAAATTTTCTACAATTTTCACATAGTTATTATAAATTTCATCAACTGTTTTGTACCCAGCTATATCATTAATACCTATCATAATAAAAACTTTTTTAATTGTTTTACTTATAGTATCTAATCTATTTAACACTCCATAAGTAGTATCCCCACCAATACCTCTATTTTGAATATTATTATTTTCTAATAATTCATACCATTCTGCACCATCTGTAATTGAATCTCCAATCATAGCAATTAAAGAGCTATCATTATTTTTCAGTTTATTAAATTGAGAGACTTTACTTAAATAGTAAGGGCTATAATTTACAAGATTACTATTTTCTTTAAAATAATTTCTTATCTGAACTATTTCCATAAATGGAAATAATTTATATTGAACGGTTACTGCTCCAAATAAATAAAATATCCCTCCAAGAATTGCAAACAAAACTATTCTTTTAAACATAAATATCCCCTTAGTATAAATAAACCAATTAGTAAAAGTAATTTTAAATTGTATTTAAAATACATAAATATACATTAAATACAATTAGTTTTGTATTAATTGTACTATTTATCCTCTATTAACTTGTATTATTGATACAAAGATAGGAGATTTTATACTCATGGAAGTTTATGAAAGAATTAATTTGTATTTAAAAGACAAAAAGATGTCAAAAAAAGAGTTTTCAAGAAAACTTATATTATTAAACGTAAAACTAAAAAACACTGGGGAAATACCATCTGAAAATACAATCTATGCTTATTTAAATGGAAGAATTGGTATCAAAATTGAATTGATTCCTTATATTGCGGAAGTACTTGAAATTCCCGAACAATTACTATTTGATGACAGCAGTCGTGCTAGAAAAATCTATTTAAAATATATTTTCCAAAATATAAATAGCGAAGAAAAAGAATTTATAAAATCAAAAATTTGTGAAGAACAGGTAACAAAAACTACCATACCAAAAGAAAGATTACATAAAATTCAAGATCTACTACTTTATGCTCCAGATATTTTTTTGGATAATTTAGAAAATACTCTCAAAAACTATAAGGAATTAACTCTGAAATTTACAAGATAGATTTTATGTTTTTTGTGCTTTGTTCTTCATTTTAGGATTTTTAATTATTGTTGATACACTCAAAATAGGCGCAAAAATTTTTATGGAATTTTTGAAAACTTTGTTCTTTAAGATGTCCATATCTTTTTAATACCACTGTTTTTGAGACAACAAAAGTTTTACGAATCATCAATTTTGATTCTTTGGGGATAGCGCCATCTTCAAAGTCAATAGTATTTAGAATATCTTCATCATCGTACAGTTTCTCAATTTTACTGCTTATTGGTATTCCTACAAAATCATCAAATGGTAAATTGTCTTTTAGAACAAGTACGGGTCTTTTTTTAGATGATTTTAAATCACTGAAATAAAATTCACATAACACAATATCACCTTGAGCTACTTCCATACCTCATCCTCTGAACTATCTTTCCACTCTTGTATACAATTTGCACTGTGATTTGAAAAATTTTTCGTATCTTGTTCATCTTGCTTATTCTCAAAAGAATCTGTTTCCTCTGTAATTTTTAACTCTTTAGAATTAAGATTTTTTAACAACAACATGATATGAGAATAAATGCTATCACTCATCTCTAATTTTACAGTATGCATAAAAAGTCCTCTCTTGTTTTTTTAATAGTATCAAATATTTAAAGTAAATTATACCATAAAATAAAATTCCAAAAAATGAATTGTTTTGAATAGTAAAAGAGTCTTTAAGAAGATTGTAATCGAATGGATTGTTTTTTAAAATAGTAAATAGTGAAAGAGTTTGCCGTTTTGTGCAAGATCAAGGCGAGGTTTGGAATTTGCGAGGAGCGTACACGCAAGTACGTGACGAGTAAATTTCAAACCTCAACGCAGAGGTTGCGCTTGTGGCACACTCTCTTTGAGAAAAAAGGTGAACTATCTCACTATTTTTGCGAATTCTTTGAAGATATATTTCGACTCATGTGGGCCTGGACTGGCTTCTGGGTGGTGTTGCACTGAAAATACGGGTTTATTTTTATACTTCACACCCTCAATAGTGTTATCAAACAAGTTAATATGCGTTACTTCTGCGATTTCTTGAATGCTATCGGGTACATTGTAGTTGTGGTTTTGTGCGGTAATTTCTACAATTCTGGTTACTGGATTTGCCACTGGATGGTTACCACCATGTTGACCAAATTTTAACTTATACGTATCATGCCCATGTGCGATTGAAAGCATTTGGTGACCCAAACAAATACCAAACATGGGGATATTTTTGTCAATAAGTTGTTGGATTTGTTCTTTCTCATTTTTAAGTGTTAAGGGATCTCCTGGACCATTTGAGAGAAAAATTCCGCCAATTTCACCGGCTTCAAATCGTTTGATTAAATCATCGGCTTTAAAGTTTGATGGGATGACTTCAACTTCAAGTCCTGATTCAACCAACTCATTTAAAATATTTCGTTTAACTCCAAAATCCAATACCACGACTTTTTTGTCGCTCATTACGGCTTTGTTGTATTGCATTTTAAGATGATTCCATGCTCCGTATTTATGGACATAGGCTTCTTTGGTGGAAACTTGTTCAATGTAGTTAATGTCTTCAATACGTGGACTTTGTGCTAATTTCTGAGCCAATGCTTCTTTGGATGAAATTTCCGTTGAAGCTATCATCATCATAGCGCCTTCATCTCGTATCATTTTAGTTAAATATCGTGTATCGATGTTACAAATACCTAAAACTCCGTATTGTTTTAAAAGTGCGTCTAAAGTGCCTTGCGCTCTAAAGTTTGAATATTCATGATGATAATTTCGTACGAATACCCCTTTACAATGAGCCATTGAACTTTCCATGTCGTCTTTATTGACGCCAACATTACCTATTTCTGGCATAGTAAATGTAATAAATTGCCCTGCATAACTTGGATCTGTAATAATTTCTTGATACCCTGTTAATGAAGTATTAAATACGATTTCTCCAACACTTGTTCCTGTTGCACCAAAAGAATCTGCTTCTAGAAATGTTCCATTTTCTAAATATATCCATACTTTTTGCATCTTACATCAACCCTCTTTTAATTAATTCTTCTTCGTATAATCTTTGATACACCATATCGTACTCATCGGTACCTTGTATTAATTTTCGTTTATAATTTTTGATTTTTTTAAACACGGCATCATCGGCTTCTTCAAACCCTTTGATGAATTCATCAATCGAAGCAAAAATGATATTTTTTACTTGGTTATCTGAAACCGTGTAGTGAATAAAATCTTCTTCCCATAAATAGTCTAAAATTTTGTGTGCAATGTCTGAAAATCTGTCTTCATTGTTTAAAATTACACCGGCTTCATTTGCCATTCTTTTTTTAGCCATCCAAAAAAGTTGTCGGTAATCGGCATTGTAAAACTCTATGCTCTCTTCTTGTCCTCGAAGCATGGCATCGACTTTTTCATCTAAATCCAACTCTCTTTCAATGTCCTCATCTAAAATTCGCTCAACCTCTTTGGCAATACTCTCTTTTGTTTTTCTGATCTCAACAAAAGGACAATTGACCAAGTCTCTTGAAATTCTTCTTGAGATATAGGGTGTATGATGTAATTTCATTTTCATTTGTTTATCCTCTTATTATTGTATCGGCTCTCTCTGGAGAGGTTGAAATAATTCCAACTTTTACACCCGTAACTTCTTCTATGGTTTTAATATACTCTTTGGCATTGTGTGGCAGTTGGTCAAACTCTCGAATTCCTACGACACTTTCCCAACCGGTTATCTCTTTATAAATGGCTTTTGCCTCTTCTAAATGCGTAGGAACATAATCAATAATTTCACCATTGACTTCATACGCCACACACACTTTAATGGTTTTAAATCCATCTAATACGTCCAGTTTCATCAATGCCAATTGGTCACATCCATTAAGTCGTGAAGCGTGTTTAACGGCAACGGCATCAAACCATCCACATCGTCTTTTTCGTCCTGTTGTTGTACCAAACTCTTTTCCCACTTGTGCCATGGTTTCACCATCGTCCCCAAAATCTTCACTTGGGAATGGTCCGTTTCCTACTCGTGTACAGTACGCTTTGGTGATTCCTGTAACAATACCAATGTCTTTTGGATTAATTCCTAATCCCGTACAAGCCCCCGCACTCACTGTACTTGAAGAAGTCACATACGGATACGTTCCATGGTCAATGTCCAGCATGGTTCCTTGCGCCCCTTCTAAAAGAATTTTTTTATTCTCATCGAGTGCTTTCCAAATCATGTTGGTTGTGTTGGTAATAAACGGTGTTAATTTCTCGCTGTACGAGATTAACTCTTGCAGTAATGCTTCTTTATTGGGCGTTTCAATATCCAATACATCAAAGATAGCTCTGTTTTGTACAAAATACTCAATAATTTTATCACATAAATTGCTTGGATTGGTCAACTCACCCACTCGGAATCCTACTCGATTGATTTTATCTGAGTACGATGGGCCAATTCCTTTTCCCGTAGTACCAATGGCTTTATCGCCTTTGAGTTTCTCTTTGGCTTGATCAATTAGCGCATGATACGGTAAATTCAAATGCGCTCGATCAGAGATATATAATCGCCCTTCAAGGTTTTGAAACTGACTCATCTCTTTAATCAATGATTCAGGTGAAAGTACCACACCATTTCCAATTATGTTAACCGCTTTAGGGTTTAAAATACCCGATGGGACTAAGTGTAACGCAAACCGTACACCATCAACCCAAATCGTATGTCCTGCATTGTGTCCACCTTGGCTTCTACAAACCACGTCGTATTTTTGGGCAAGCATATCAACTATTTTACCTTTACCCTCATCACCCCATTGAATTCCTACAATTACATCTGCTTTCATTTTAATCCTCTAAAACTTTTAATAAATTATCTGTGTACAGTGCAAAACCAAGTGAGTCCATGCCTTCACTTTTATAGCTTCCACCATTGCATAGTGTTAAATTTTTGTCAATTACGCGATAGTATATATCATCATAATACTTCATACAACCATAATACAATGGTGCAATAACGATATTGGTGTACTTAATATTGGAAACCACATCCAATAACTTTTCTAACTCTGCTTTAATAGAAGCAGGCGCAAGGGCAATGGCTTCTTGCAAATTTTGGCTGTTTTTCACACGTATAAGAGCGTTCAGCCAAGTCTTATTCAAATTAAACAAGCTTGCAATCTCACCGTTTTTAAACAATTCAATGTCAATATTCAACTCTTTACACACCAACTGCGGAATATTAATATTGCTTATTTGCATAATCGGTTCAATCTTAAGCTCTTGCAACACCACCGCGGTTAAGTTAATGATATCACCAATGTCGTCGTGATTAATCCATTCACACCCAATTTGGTAATCCTCGCTAGAAGGATAGGTAAACACCGGTTGAATATAAAACCATTTTTTATGACTGGTGGTTCGCCCCAATCGTTTGGTGATAATTCGTACCACATCCAACGTTGAATCCGCACGAAGGGCAACTTGTTCATTTTGTTCATCAAAAATAGTGATAAGTTTTCTGTCATTTTCTATACTTTGATGTTGCGAATAAGAAAAATTGGGAGTTACAACTTCTTCAAAGCCATTGCCATACAAAATTACACTGACTTTATTTTCTAACTCTCTTTTCTTTTTCGCTGTTTTGCCAAAATATAAACGACTCCCTTTGGGTATTTCGTGTTCAAGAATCATTATTTTCCTTTGAACATAGTTTGCGCAAACAGTTTATTTGCTGTTCCATCAAATGTTCTAATTCCTAATTCATCTAATGCCAATTCAACAGCATTCACCGCCCATGAAGCTTCAAAATCTTCCACCAATCCCATGTGATTGATTCTGAAAATTTTACCCGCTAAATGGTCTTGACCTCCTGCGATATTGACATTGTATTTGTTTTTTAAAATCTTTCTAATCGCACTTGATTGTTCGGTATAAATCGTTGTCATTGCAAGAGCTGGTGTTTTTGGATAAATTTCCATTCCAATGGCTTTCAGTGCTTCTTGCGTTGCTTTGGCTCGTAAAGCTGTTTGGGCATAGAGTTTATCAAAACCCTCTTCTTTGATTTTTTCTAAAATAGCACCCAATCCAATAATCAACGTCGTTGCCGCTGTCCATGCCGTTGTATTGGTTCGTTGTTTTTTAATTTCAGTTGCCAAGTTAAAATAGTACCCTCGTGGTTTTGACTCAATTTTAGCAACAGCTTGAGCAGAAAACCCAATCATTGCAAGTCCCGGTGGTAACATCAAGGCTTTTTGGCTTCCCGTAATCACCGCATCTAAATTTGTCGTATCAATCTTTTCAACTCCAATGGCGGTAATTCCATCGGCAACAATCATAATATTTTTATTAATTTTTTTAACTTCAGCAGCAATTTGCTCAACAGGATGTCGCAATCCCCCTGCACTTTCACAAATTTGAATAAAGAGTGCATCGATGGTTTCATCGGCTTTGATTGCTTCAACGACCGCTTCAACACTCACCGGTGTATTCCACTCATTTTTAATTTCTGTAAACTCAATATTAAATGCAGCGCAAATTTTTCCAAATCTCTCACCAAACTTTCCTGAGTTGATTGTCAATGCTTTTTTATGCGTTAAATTGGTGACACAAGCTTCCATCGCTCCTGTACCACTCGAAGCCAGCATTACAACTTCTGGCATATTGAATGTTTCTAATAATAATTCTCTGGTATTTTTAAAAATGGCTTCAAACTCTTCAGTTCTATGATGAATGGTAACATCAGCCATTGCTTTTCTTACAAATTCTGGTACTGGAGTTGGACCTGGCGTTAATAGCATACAATATCCTTATTTTATTAGTCTTTATAGTAAAACGGGATATTTTATCGAAATGTTGATTATGAAAAGTTTAAAAGGAAAAAAGTGAGAAGTGAGAAGCGGAAAGTGACGAGTATTTCTTGTTATTCTTTACTCGTCACGGATTACTAAATGTATTCAACGCCCTTAGCGCCTGTTGCGATTTCACCAATGACATAGCCATCGGTATTGGCTAAAATGGCGTCAACATTTGAAGGGTTTACGACTAAAATCATCCCTATTCCCATATTGAAAGTTCTGAACATTTCGTCTTGTTCAACGTGTTTTCCCATGAGTTCAAAAATAGGTAAAATTTTAATGCTGTCACGAACAATAACCGCTTTTAAATGCTCGGGTAAAACTCGGGGTAAATTTTCTGTAATTCCCCCACCGGTAATATGAGCCAATGCATTGATTTTATCTTTATTGGCCTTGAACTCTTTGACATAAATTCGTGTAGGTTCAAGTAAAACATCAATAAGTTGTCGCCCGTTAAAATCTTCTTCAAATTTCATACCCAATTTTTCAATTAAAAGTTTTCGTACTAAAGAAAAACCATTTGAGTGTACTCCCGAACTGGGTAAGGCAATCAGTTTATCCCCTGCTTTAATTCGTTCAACTCGATTCAGTTCTGATTTTTCAGCAATTCCAACACAAAATCCGGCTAAATCAAAATCGCCCTCTTTGTACATTCCTGGCATTTCAGCAGTTTCACCGCCCACTAATGCACACTCACTTCTTATACAACCCTCGGCGATTCCAGCTACGACTTGTGTGGCTTCTTGCACATCAAGTTTTGCCGTGGCATAATAGTCTAAAAAGAAAAGTGGCTCACCAAAGTTACACAACAAATCATTCGTACACATGGCAACCAAATCAATACCCACGGTGTTAAATTTTTTAGAGTCAATCGCCAGTTTGAGTTTTGTACCAACGCCATCTGTTCCCGATAAAATAACCGGTTCTTTGTACCCTTTTGGAAGTTCAAATGCCCCTGCAAATGAACCAATTCCACCAAGGACTCCCGGTATTTTTGTTGATTTTACAAGCGGTTTAATATTTTCTACAAATGAGTTTCCAGCATCAATATCAACGCCTGCATCTTTATAACTAACTGTTGCCATTTATCACCTTTTTTGTTGCAAATATTCATCTTGACTTTAAAATTTCTTATAAAATTTTATGCTAATTGAATATTTTTATATACTTTAAAATTTTTTGGGTATTATAACGAAAATTTAATAAAAGATAAGGACTTTAACCATGTCAAGCATAGAAAATAAACATTTTGCTTTTAATGAAATGATGACGCACATTCCTTTGTGTACACATAAAGAACCCCACAATATTTTAGTCGTTGGAAATGTTGATAACGAATTTAAACATGAAGTAGCTAAACACAAAGTCAACGCAGAATATGGAGATACTTCAATTATTACTTCAAAAAATGATAAAACGATTGATGTCATTATTTTGGCTTCGGGGAATTTAGATGAACTGTTATTGGCAAATATTCAAAAGATTTTAAAAGACGATGGGGTTATTGCCTTTGTCAGTGAAAGTTTTAACAACGATGAAGCCAAACTCAAAGCCGATTTAACTCTTGCTGGAAGCCAATTTTGGATTACGATGCCTTTTAAATTTAACCACACCACAGCCATTTTAGCTTCTAAAAAATATCACCCAACGGCAGATATTGTTTTACAAGTTTCTGATTTATTGGACGATTTAAACTATTACAACACCGAAGTTCATCACGCTTCTTTTGTATTTCCAGCGTACATTCACAGAAAATTAACCGGTATTGCAAAACGATAATTTAAGAATTTACTTTACCCATTTAGTGTACAATGGCGTATGAATAACACAACATTTAAACACGCAATCGCTTTAACAGGAGGTATTGCAACGGGCAAAAGTACCGTTTGTAGCCTTCTGAAGCTTCATGGTTTTTTAACTATTGATGCCGATACCATTGCCCACAAACTGCTTGATGAAAACAGCACAACCGTTGCTCAACTCTTTGGAGAACAGTATGTTCAAGACGGACACGTGCAAAGAAAAGAGTTGGGTAAAATTATCTTTTCTAATGAAGAAAATAAACTCAAATTAGAAGCGTTTATCCATCCCCTTATCAAAGAAGCAATCGAGAAAGAAGCACGAATCTTTGAAGAACAAGGTAAGCCCTATTTTATTGATATCCCTTTGTTTTTTGAAACCATGCACTATCCAATTTCAAGAAGTGTAGTCGTATATACGCCCAAAGCCTTGCAAATACAGCGTTTAATGCAACGAGATGGAATTGATGAAAACGAAGCTTTGCTTAAAATTTCCAACCAAATGGATATTGAAGAGAAAAAAGCTTTGGCGACCTTTGTCATTGACAATTCAAGTACGTTAAAAAATTTGCAAAAAGAGGTTGAAACCTTAAAGGAAAAATTACTATGACCTACACAAAATACAGTGCCAGTGGCAATGACTTTGTCATTTTCCATACCTTTTTAGAAAAAGATTATTCCCAACTTGCCATTGAACTGTGTAATCGAACAGCGGGCATTGGAGCAGATGGATTAATTGTTTTAATTCCTCACGCAAGCCACGATTTTAAATGGCTTTTTTATAACAGCGATGGAAGTGTAGCTTCCATGTGTGGTAATGGAACACGAGCGTGTGCGCATTATGCCTACAGCAATCATTTAGTGCCAAACTCTCAAATGACTTTTTTAACGGGAGCAGGTGCCATTGCTTGTGAAGTTTCTGGTTCAGTTGTACAAACCCAATTAACGGAGCCTAAAATTATTAATGACCATTTTGAAGAAGAAGGATTGACATGGTTTTTATGCGACACCGGTGTTCCTCATTTAGTGACGTTAGTTGAAGATTTAAATGTTTACAATAAAGAGTTAGCACGAAGATTGCGGATTAAATACAATGCCAATGTCAATTTTGCCAAAGTTGAGAAGAAAAAAATATACGTACGCACCTATGAACGAGGAGTTGAAGATGAAACGTTAGCGTGTGGTACGGGAATGGCAGCATGTTTTTTACATGCCAATCGTTTGAACCTTGTTGACAACACGGCTTTTGTTTATCCCAAAAGCAATGAAGAATTAACGTTAAGTAAACACGAAAACACCCTTTTATTTAAAGGTTCTGTTCAAAATGTTTTCACAACCACTTTAAAATCAAAAAATTAAACCCAAAGGAAATTCATGGAATTTAGCGCCCCATTAAAATCAAACTCAATTAAAATTATGCTTCTAGGAAGCGGTGAATTAGGAAAAGAAGTCATCATTGAAGCTCAGCGATTGGGCATTGAAACCGTTGCTGTTGACAGCTACAACAATGCCCCTGCCCAATTGGTTGCCAATAAAGCTTATACGATTAATATGAAAAATAAAAACGAACTTTTGGATGTGATACGAAGAGAAAAACCCACCTACATTTTGCCCGAAGTAGAAGCCATTAATATTCAAGCGTTATTTGATGCCGAAAAAGAAGGGTTTCATGTCATTCCGAATGCCGATGCGGTGAATAAAACCATGAACCGAAAAAATATTCGAGAGTTTGCAGCCGAACAATTACAACTCCCAACGAGTAAATATGAGTTTGTAACCACATTTGAAGCGTTACAAAAAGCCGCTTCTAAAATTGGTTTTCCGTGTGTGATTAAACCTGTGATGAGTAGCTCTGGTCATGGACAAAGTGTGGCAAGAAGCGAAAATGATTTGCAAAAATCGTGGGAAATGGCAAAAGAGGCCAGAGGAGATGCGAGTGAATTGATTGTTGAAGAGTTTATCACCTTTGATTATGAAATTACCATGTTAACAGCACGTCACGAAACTCAAACCGTATTTTGTGAACCCATTGGACATATTCAAAAAGATGGAGATTATATTTTTTCATGGCAACCCATGCAAATGAGTGAAATTGCTAAGGCAAAATCGCAAGAGATTGCCCAAAAAGTAACCGATGGTTTAGGTGGACGAGGAATTTTTGGAGTGGAACTTTTTGTCAAAGGCGACGATGTTTATTTCAGTGAAGTCAGTCCCCGACCACACGATACTGGAATGGTGACGTTAATTACACAAAGTCAAAGTGAATTTGCTTTACATGTTCGAGCCGTACTTGGTTTACCTTTGGATTATATTGATTATGGTTGTGGTGCGAGTGCTGCGTATAAAGCCAAAGAAGATACTTTTACTCCCATTATTGAAGTTGCCAATGAAGTATTTACCAAAAACTCCTTTGTGCGTGTTTTTGGAAAACCACAAAGCCATGTCGGACGACGAATGGCAGTGGCGTTGACGTTTGATAAACAAAGCAGTCAAACGGCATTGGAACATGCCAAAGCATTAATTCAAAAATTCAGTGATAAATAAGGTATAATGGCGCAATTAATTTAAGTTGTCATAATACACATGACATTTAAAAAACGAGGAGTTTTTATGAAAAGAGTTTTATTAACAACGGCTTCAACCCTTTTTGCCGTTTCGGTTTTATTGTCAGGATGTTCAAGTAAAGATACCATTCAAGAGGATATGAGTTATGTCGATGCGGAATTTCAAGGTGCACCAAAATGGGTTATGATTCCCGAAGTGAGTGGTTTTGTAGCAGAAGTAGGAAGCGCTCCTAAAAATGCGGCTGATGATAAAAACTTTCAACGTTCAGAAGCCATGGCAAATGCTCGAGATAACTTAGCACGACAAATCAGTATCAATGTTAACAATATGTTTAAAACATTTAAAGCTGCCACAGGAAGTGGTGCAGATGCCACGTTTGATCGTTCAAGTGAAACGGTTTCTAAACAAATTGCCTCTCAAACACTGAACAACAGTGTCATTAAAGATATTTGGATTAGCCCAAAAGGGAATTTGTATGTGCTAATGGCAATTGATACGAACTCAGTCATAGCTACAACGGAAGCTGCCATTAAAACTTCATTTAAAAACGACCAAGCGTTGTACCAAAAGTTTTTAGCGGCTAAAGCACAAGATGAATTAGCGCAAGAGCTTGAAAAAATCAACAAAGAGTAAACAAACCCATAATAGGCTTTTGCCTATTATGAAAAAAGGCTAATCATGATAAAAAATCTTTTTTTTATACTTTTTGTATCGACCCTGTTGTTAGCCAATAACTTTGAAAACTTTTTAAACCAAGAAAATCAAGATTTTAGCTCTTATAAAACCAATTTGGACAAAGAGTTTACTGCCTATAAAAAAGCTTACGATAAAAGTTTAGAAATCTATAAAAAAGAGATACAAGCCTATTGGCCACATGTTGAAATTTCTTCACCTCATCAATTTATCCAATACGACAAAGACTACCACACCAAAAAAAGCATTGACTTTCAAAATGAAACGATTCAAATAGAAGTCATTGCGCAAAATGAAGAAGAAGCCAGAGACAAACTTCTTTCGTCGTGGAATGACTTAATGCAAGAAGATGTTAAAAGTGCTTATGCAAAAGACCAATTAGAATCAAAAATCAACCATGAGTTAAATCAAAATCCCAACATCGTCTCTGAAGAAAAAATTATTGCCGATGTGTTAAGTCCTGAACAACAAAATGAGTTTATTGCCGTATTACAGCAACAACCTTTAGAAAAAAAAGAGTACCAACAAAAAACGATTTATACCCTCAATGTAAAACTTCCCAGCGATGCGCTTATTAAAAAAGCTCAACTTTACCAACAAAGTGTCAATGAATATGCGCAAAAAAGCAATATCGATAAAGAGTTGGTGTATGCCATTATTCATTCGGAAAGCTCTTTTAATCCTATGGCACGATCGCATATTCCCGCATTTGGCTTAATGCAAATTGTTCCAAAAAGTGCCGGAGTTGATACCTATAATTTTTTATATGGGGAAAAAAGAGTTTTAAATTCGGATTATTTGTACAATCCCAACAACAACATTAAACTGGGATCGACCTATTTGCATATGTTAAATTTTAAATATTTAAACAGCATTAAAGACCCACAAAGCAGGCTTTATTGCTCTATTGCGGCGTATAATACTGGGGCTGGAAATGTGGCTCGAAGTTTTACAGGTACGAATAATATCGTTAAAGCCAGTCATAAAATTAATGCCATGCCCCCTTCGGACGTTTACAAACATCTTATGAAACATCTGCCTTACAGTGAAACCAAACGTTATTTGCACAATGTCAATGAACGACGTTTTGTCTATTTAAAACTCATCGAAAGTAATCGCTTATGAAAAAAATTATTCTCATCCTTATGGCTCTTAGCTTTTATGCGTGGGGCAACGATTACGCCTCGTGGTTAAAAGAAGAACAAAACAGTTTTAAAAATTACAAAAAGAGTTTGGATGAAGAGTTCAGTGCTGCTCTTAAAAAAGATTGGGAAGCATTTAATGCTATGTATACACCAAATGCATATGTTGAACCCAAACCCATAACGTTGCCAACTTTAGAAAAAGAACAACCTTTGGATATGACCGTTATTGATAACTCTCCCTTGGTTGATTTGACCCAAGAGCCCTTACCACAAGAACGTATACCTGAAGAAAAAATTATTAAAGAAGCCATCAAAATCGATATTTCATTTAAAAAAGTGGCGTTTAATTTTTATTCTAAGAACATTGAAATCAATTACAATCCCCACATCGGTTTTTTGATTACTTCGGTTTCTAAGGATTCCATTGCAAATGTTTGGGCACGTTTTTCCAACATTGATAATACGTCTTTACTTTCGCAAATACACACCCTTGTCAACCAATACCACTTAAACGATTGGGCAACCTATCTTTTAGTGCACAAAATTGGTATGGAAATTTATAAAACGGACAATATGGCAAATCTGTTTACATGGTATGTTTTAACCCAAATGAACTACGATGTCAAAGTGGGTTACAGTGATCAAAATATCTATTTGCTTTCCAATATGCAACACAATTTATTTCAAGTGGCATTTTTAAATATTGAAGGTAAAAAATATTATGTCTTAACCCCTAAAGGGAAAATTCGCTCCATTGAATCCATTTATACCTATAAAGCCCTGCACAGCAATGCTAAAAATGCTTTATCATTTGCCTTTAAACAACCCTTGTTATTAAACAGTGTCTACAACAATAAAGCCCTGCATTTTACCTATAACAATCAAAGCCATACCCTAGAAACCAAATACAGCAGTGATTTGGTTGCCTTTTATAAAACCTTTCCGCAATCGGATTATTCTATCTATTTTCATGCCAATAACTCGTCGTTGATTAACAACAGTTTACTGGTGCAACTCAAAGCATTGCTGAAAAATAAAACTGAAATTGAAGCAGTGAATATGCTTTTGCGTTTCACGCAAACGGCATTTGCCTACCAAACCGACAAAGAACAATTTAATTATGAAAAGGTATTTTTCCCTGAAGAGACATTTTTTTATCCTTATTCTGATTGTGAAGATAGAACGATTTTATTTTCGTACTTAGTCAAACATATTTTAGGTTTAGAAGTTTTAGGGCTAAAATACAGTGACCATATGGCAGCTGCGGTTAAACTTTCAAATCTCAATCCCACTAAATTAGATGGTTTTATCTACAAAAACAACTACTACACGATTGCCGATCCTACGTATATGAATGCCAATATTGGAATGAGTATGCCTGAGTATAAACACAAAAAATTTGACATCATAAAGTAAAGGATACGGCATCTATCTTATTGATAACACCACTTTATTGGACCAAGAAACTTTGTCTTGGATGTATGAAAATATGGAAGAAAACTACTATGCTTCGTATGAGTTTTCACCCTCTTTTTATGTCAATATTTGCCGTGCAGGATTTATTGCTACTTCATGTGTGGACACCAAAAACAAACAAATCTTACTGCCTGAAATACAATTTGAATACGCGGTTTTACACTTTAAAGATTTGCATATTTCTAAAAAAGTGAAGGCTCTTTTGCATAAAAATGAGTTTAAATTAACCCAAAATCAACACTTTGAAGAGGTGTTAAATGCCATTGAACACTACCATAAAAACTCTTGGCTCAATAATAAATATACCGAGATGTTGCTAGAAATTAAGAAAAACCATTTTGAAAACTTTGAATTGGCAAGTTTTGAACTTCACGATACTAAAAAGGGTACTTTAGTAGCAGGTGAAGTGGGCTATATGATTGGAAAAACCTATACGAGTTTGAGTGGATTTTTTCAAAAAGAGAAACACTATAATCACTGGGGGAAACTACAATTGGTCGTTTTAAGTCAATATCTTGAAAAAAATGGTTTTGATTTTTGGAATTTAGGACACGCATGTTTGCTCTATAAAATTGATTTAGGCGCAAAAGTTTACGGCCGAAAAGAGTTTTTAGATTTATGGCAAAGAAGCACTTCTTTGCCCCAAATCAAACTCTAAAGTAGGGTTTTACACTTTTTTTAAGAAACAAGATAACAGTACAATTCGAGTACCATTGACTTTTCCTTCGATATGTTCTGGGTTATCGGTCAGTGAAATATTTTTAACCAAAGTTCCTCTTTTTGCTACAAAGTTTGCCCCTTTGACATCTAAATCTTTGATAATGGTTACACTATCACCGTCTAAAAGCTGGCTCCCATTGCTGTCTTTTGTAGGAGTTGTTGCTTCTTCCGTTGCAACAGAAGTTTGAATCCCTTTATTCGCCCACAATTTAAGCTCATCGTCTAAATAAAGCATTTCAAGTAAATCGCCCGCCCATGCTTCATTCTCTTTTGAAAGTTTATGCAGTGTTCGATACGCTACGACTTGAACTGCTGGAACACTGCTCCACATTGAATCATTTAAACATCTAAAATGATTGGCATCTAAGGTGTTGCTTTCCAATTGTGTTTTACAGGTTTCGCACACTAATATAGCTTCATTAACACTTCCATCACTTGGGCTTACTTCATAGGCACTTAGTGCATTCGTTGCTCCACACAATTCGCACACACTGCCACTTCTATTGCTTAAGGCTTCTTCTAAACTCATATTTTTCCTTCATATTTTTTTGCATTATAGCGTTATTACCTACAAAGGTTAATTAGAATAACCTAATTAAATTTCTTATTAATCGCGTCATTAAGCAATTTTTGTGCCATAGAATCGACTTCATTGGCAATTTTAGTCACATTATTAGCTTCACTGGCGTTTTCTTGTGTCACTTTATCAAGCATTGAAACAGCATCATTAATTTGCTCTATTCCTTGCATTTGTTCTTTGGACGAATCAGAGACATTATCAATAATTTGAATCGTTTGGGAAATATGTTGATTGAGTTGTTTATACCCTTCAATCATCTCATCGGAAATAGTTTTCCCTGCATTGGCTTTGGCATTGGCATCTTCAACAAGTTTTTTAATCTCTTTTGCAGCATCTGCACTTCTTGAAGCTAAGTTTCTCACCTCAGCTGCAACGACTGCAAATCCTTTCCCTGCTTCACCTGCAGTGGCTGCTTCCACGGCTGCATTGAGAGATAAAATATTCGTTTGAAAAGCAATTTGATCAATGACATTAATGGCTTCATTAATCGCTGCAACTTTATCATTGATTTCATCCATTGATGCAGCTGTTTTGGAAGCCAATTTTTCTCCTTGGGTTACAGACATTTTAACGGTTTGTCCTAATTCTCCCATTTTTAAAGCATTGGTTGCGTTATTTCTTGTAATGCTTGTAATCTCTTCAACGGCTGCGGCTGTCTCTTCTAGGGAAGCTGCTTGTTCATTGGCTTTTGAAGATAAGTTATTCATAGAATCATTCATTTTAGTGGAATTACTTTGTAACATTTTTCCATTTTCTAAATTGTTTTTTGCGCCATCGCACAATGCTCCACCCAATGTATTAATGGATTGCATTACAGAAAGTAACTGTGCTTTGACCGTAGATTCTATAACAATTTTGGGTCGATAATCGTCATTGGCATAGGCAATTAAGGTATTTTCAACTTTCTTCATATTATTTTCCAATGAAATAATCATGGTATTAATAATCTCTTTTAGGTGATTTAATGAGTCATTATACGCTTTAGACTCAACTCGTTTAGACATATTTCCTTGTGAAGTCTCAAGTGCAACAACGGAGAGTTCCTCGATGAGTTTATTGTCTTCAACCAATCCATTCTCCATATTTTCTATGTATCGATTGACCTCATTAGCAATATCTTTAATTTCGTCGTTATCTTGGATTTCTATTCTTGAACCTTGTTTGGCATTGAGATTTTTAATTCCTTGCAATAAAATCGTCAGTTTTTGCGTAAATTTAAGTGATACCAAAAGGGATATAACAATAATCAAAAACGCTACGACAATAAGCACAATAGCAAAGTTGGTCATGTTCTCTTTGACTTGATTGTGCATTTTTTTATTGGAAATCGTTACTCCTAAATATCCTGCAATATCGCCCTCTTTCCAGTTAGTATGACAAGAGATACAATGTTTTTCAGCAAGAATTTTCTGAAAAAAACTTGAGGTATCATCAATTTCATTGATTGAATATGCTTTATTATCGACAAAAGTCAAAGAACGGTCAATTTCATAATGGCAGGTATTACAACTTTTACTTTTGTCCATTTTCATATTTTCATGAAAATTCTTAGATTTCTCAGGTGACGTTTCACTCCAATCACTTCGTAAATACATCCCATTGGTTTTTTCATAGACCATAACATTGGGATTATAAAATTTTCCTTCTAATTTAACAAAAGGTTTTCCTACGGTTACTTCATGAGATTTATAATTTTGATACCCTGTTGCTGTAAAAAGTGCGGTTTCTTCAACCCCTTCTAATAAAGCAATATTATCCATAGCCGTTTGAAAGGTTTTTCGCTGACCTTTGGCTAAAGAGTCTCGTGTGGTAATATTATAACTCTCTAAAATTGCCGAACCCTTTTCAAATATCATGGCATCGAGTTCACTTTTTTGAACATAATAAAGAATCACCACCGAAATGGTTGAAATAATAATTACACTCGTGACCAAAGGAAAAGCCAACTTAAATAAAATTGACTCTGAAAATCTTCGTTTCATGCTTTCCCTCCTGTCAAATAACTGTTTTTAAATTTGATAATAGCCCTTTTATCATCATAAGTGTGCATCATGATTTGTCTTGGGAAATGTTTACTGGCACAACCAATACACGGATGCCCTGCTTTAATACACGTATTGGTATTGTTATTGTGTCCTATTTGCATACAATCATTTTTTGTCACAGGTCCTTGGCAACCCAATTTAAGCATACACCCAACTTCTCCAATTTTTTTTGCAAAGTTCTCTTCTTGAAAATCGGAATAATATAAACATCTTTCATGAACGGTTTGGGAGAAAAATCTTGTCGGTCTTCCTTCTCCATCGAGTTTAGGGAGAGTTTTAAACTTAGCATAATGAAAAATAACATAAATTAAATGCTCAGGCTTCATAGGACAATTGGGCAGATTAATTACTGGCTTATTAATATTTTTATGGTCTAAAAACTTATCCAACGACATCGTACCTGTCATCATGCCTTCCATGGCAGTAATTCCACCAAACGCCGCACACGTACCAGCAGCCAAACATGCGGTGGCACTTTGTCCCATTTGTTCAATCCATTGAGTCATGGGTCTATCACTCATGATACACGCATGAGGTAGCTTAACAGGAATAGAGCCTTCAACGACTAGCAAATAGTCATTTTTTAACTCTTTCGTACAAGTATCTAAGATATCTACAACTTGATGCCCCGTTGCCAATGAAATATCAGGATGATAAACCATATTGGTAAATTTGGTCAAAATATCGACCACTGAAACATCCTCAATATTTAAAAAAGAGGTTGAACATCCCGAACACGAAGAACCATGAAGCCAAACAATATTGGGTTTAGTTAACTTCCCCGTTTCAAGTGCCAATAAATCTTCAAAACTGAAAAAATTGGCTGCACCAACCGCAACTACAACGTTAAACATTTTTTTCAATGCTTCTCTTCTTGATAGTATCATCTCATCCTCCTAATGCACTGAACAGGCTAAACATGGATCAGTTGAGCGAACAATTCTTGCTAACTCAATGGGATTATCGGGGTCTTTTATTTTTGTGCCAATCAACATTTTTTCAACTGCCCCAGGCGTGCCTTTGGAATCTTTGGGTGAAATATTCCATGTAGTAGGAACAATCATGTCATAGTTTTTAATCAAGCCATTTTCATCGGTTTGTATCCAATGTGCCAAGGCTCCTCTGGTGGCTTCTGTTAATCCATAGCCCGAAGCATTTTTAGGCACATTATTTTCAACAAATGCCACTTCATCGGGTACCACTTTTTCAATGTCTTCTAAAAGTTTGTCAATAATCAAACTCGAAATGAGTGCTCGACATAAGTGTCTTCCCAACACAGAATTATAATTTTCAATCGAAATGCCCAATTTGGCATTAACCGTATCAACCAATTCAATGAGTTTTTTATTTTTTCCACTTTTATAGGTATTAACTATTCGAGCTACGGGGCCTACTTCCATAATTTCCCCTTTATATCGAGGGGCTCTTGACCAACTGTATTTTCCATTCTCTTTTTTATGCTCTTCTTTAAACTCTTCATAATCAATAGGGGTTAATTGGGTTGAACTCATGGGTTTAACATTAGAATCGGGCTTATCTTTATAGTAAGAGTATTGATGGTCTTCAAAAATATGGCTTAAGTTCAATGTTTCATACTGCCCCTTAATCGTAGCCCCTCCCACAAACATATGGTTTTCTCCGTTTTCATCGGGAAAATAAGGATAAGAAAGATAGTTACCATACCCTTGCCCCATCTTAAAATATTCTGGAAATTCTTTAGCCACAGCTACAATGTCAGTTAAATAATTGACGGTTATAAAATTTTTTGCTTTTTTAATCAAAGAGTGATATTTGGCAAGTTTCTCTACGGTTGGAACCGTAGTAACACCACCTGCTTCAATGGTCACACTGTGTGGAGCTTTACCTCCAAAAATTGCCACAGCTTTGGTTAAATCTGCCATGACATGAATGGATTCTAAATAGTTTTTAATTGCACTGATATTTCTGCTGTTGTCTTTGGCATATAAGGCTTTGTATCTTGGTAAAAAAGGTGCTGCTGGAAAGATTTTATTGCTTTTTAATTCGCTTTGAACCCAATTCTTAAGAGCTATGATGGTCTCATCTTCATCTTTATATTCTAAAACTGCCGTAATATCTATAAAATCCAATGCACTTAAAATATAAAAATGCAGAAGATGGTCTTGCAGTTGATACGCCCCTACAATTAAGTTCCGCAAAAGTTGTCCATTGTGATTGGGTTTAATGCCCATTGCCATTTCTAAAGCTAAAGAGGCAGCTTCTGCGTGAGCATAAGGACACACTCCGCATACTCGTTGGGTAACTTGTTGGGCAACTCGGGCATCATAGCCAATGAGTGCTTTTTCGATTCCTCGAAACATATCTGCTGAACATTTTGCTTGAGTGACTACCCCATCTTCAACTTTAGTTTCAAACTTCAAATGCCCTTCAATTCGTGATAAAGGGTCTATTGTAATCTTTTGTGTCCCCATAATAAGCCTTGTTTTATTAAGATAATTAAAAATGCCATAAATGAAAAAACAAAAAGTATGAAAAATAGTTATTAAAAAGTATTATTTAGATAATTATATACTAATTATAATTATTTGTGTGATATTTATATTGATATACATCAACTTTTTTATTATTTTGACATAATTTATACATTTTATTGAATTCTTTCTTTAAGCCAATAAATACTAAAATCGTTTTATAAATCACAAAAATAGGAAATTTGATGAAAAAAATTCTTTTTTTAATTCTTCTTACATTTTTACCCATTATAAGTTTTGCACAAGAGAGTCGGTTGGTACAAATTAAAAAAAATAATCAACTCAAAGTCTGTGTATGGCCTGAATATTATGGTATCTCTTATTTGGATGAACGCACACAAAAACTCGTTGGAATTGACAGTGACTTAGCCCAAGAATTGGCAAAAGATTTAAACGTTGAGCTTTCATTTGTTCCAAGCTCTTTTGCTGCACTGATTCCTGATATTACCACCAATAAATGCGATATTGCGATGTTTGCCATTGGTAATACCCCTCAAAGAAGAGAACAAATCCGATTTACGACTCCTCATTTATCCAGCGATATTTATGCCATTGCAACCAAAAGTAATAAGCGTATCAACACATGGGATGATATTGATAAAAAAGGAGTCGTGGTTGCCGTTGCCAAAGGAACCTACCACGAGCCAGTTATGAAAGAGAAACTCAAACATGCGGAACTTTTAGTGGTAGAGAATATGCATGCGCGAGAACAAGAGGTTCAATCAGGACGTGCGGATGTTTTTATGACCGATTTTCCTTTTGCCAAGAGAATGTTAGCAAAAACTTCATGGGCAAAACTTATTACCCCACAAAGCACCTATCACTTAACCCCGTATGCGTGGGCAATTGCATATGGAGACGATGAGTTTTACAATGAAATAGAAAAATTCATTCAACGCATTAAAGATGATGGAAGATTGCTTAAAGCAGCACAAAATAATGGTCTTGAACCCATCGTAAATTTAAAATAAAGCCATCTCTTGAATAATAAACAACTCAAAGGTCTTAGCAAACTTTTAGTCCTAACTTTTTTTATCATTGCCATACTCATTGGTGGAGTTATGGCATCGTTATCGGTTTTAAAAGAAGAAGCAGTTAATGCCAATATTCGTTTGGTCAAACTTCAAGCCAATACCTTTTCAGAGAACTTAGGGCAAACCATCAATACCCTTGATTTGTTGCTAAGTTCTTTAACCTCTATCTTATCTATTCCTGAAGAAAAAGAGTCGTTAGATGAAAAACTTGATGCTATTTTAAGAAATAATCCACACATTCGATCCCTGAATCTTTTGGAAAACAATCGTGTGGTTTTAAGTTCCAATCCTAAAAATCTCAAAGCAGTTTTAACACTTCAAGAGTTTTATCCCAAACCCTTTTTTAACCAATCAATTCTGCGGGTGGGGACTGTTTTTATTGGAAGAGATTTATATGAAGCCTCTTCTTCTTTACACAAAGAGGAAGAATCGATTGCTCATCTAAATCAACCTACGTTTATTCCTATTGCAAAAAAGATTCTTCTTAATGACAAAGAGTACCATTTGGTTGTGGCATTAAATCCCGATTATTTTATTAATGCCTACTCTTCAAAACTTGAAGCCCATACCTTTGTGGACATATTACGACTTGATGATACCATGTTGGCAACTTCACAAGAAAATATCAAGTTGTGTGTTAAGTGTGAAACCAATGCTATTTTGCTTAACTCCAAAGAACAAAGCAATGCATCGGGAATTACTTTATTGCATAATGAACGCTACATCATTGCGTACAGTTTAACGCATAATTATCCTTTTAATATCTCAGTAAGAACCAAATATGAAGAGAGTTTAAAAGGCTGGGAAAACAAACGTTATGACTTTTTTGTTATTACCACAGCTATTGTTATTGTATGTGTAGTATTGGTTTTGTTTTTACTTTTTTTATATACATCAAAACACAAAGAAGAGATCAATCGCCACAAATTGCAAATCAAAAACCAAAAGAAATTTCAAGTTTTATTTGAAAATAATCACTTCTTTTCAGCCATCATAAGTATCGATGGAACCATTAAAGAGATTAATCAACAAGCCTTAAATATGCTTAATCAACATCATGACAACATTGTCAACACCATTTTTTGGAATCTTTTTTGCTTTAATCAAGAAGACAAACAATGGTTAGAAACGACTGTTTTAAATTATGAAAAACATCAAAATATTTTCAAAGAACTCACCATTACCAATGGCAACAACGGAACACTCATCATTGAACTGGTCATATTTCCCATTGAACTTGATGGTACAATGGAACTTATGCTTTTAGCCTCAGATATTACCCAACGAAAAAAATATGAATATAAAATCAAAGAAGCCTATACTGTGTTTCAAAATACCCATGATGGCATTGTGGTTACTGACCAAAATGCCAATATTATCAATGCCAATAAATCCTTTGAACTGTGTTCAGGCTATGCACTCAAAGAGGTACTCAATAAAAATGCCAATATTTTAAAATCGGGATTGCATGATGCAGATTTTTATGCTCTTTTTTGGGAAAAACTCCAAAAAGAGGGATTTTGGGAAGGTGAGTTAATCAACAAAAAGAAAAATGGTGAGCTTTGGAGTGAGTGGCTGACCATTAATGCTGTGCACGACGAAAATGGTGAAGTCAAAAACTATATTGGTGTATTTCATGATACCACCGCTCAAAAAAAACATGAAAAAGAACTCAAAGAAAAAGAAGATATTTTGATGCAACAAACCAAAATGGCATCTATGGGAGAGATGATTGAAAACATTGCCCACCAATGGCGACAACCATTGAGTGTGATTTCAACCATCGCCACAGGAATACAACTTAAATATGAGTACGGTATTTTTGATGAAAAAGAGGTCTTAGAAGAGCTTAAAAGTATCAATACTTCCGCACAATATCTTTCACACACGATTGATGATTTTAGAAATTTTTTAATCAAAACAAAAGTTAAAAAGATTTTTAAACTCTCAAACGCCCTTGAAAAAGCACTGAATATTGTTCAATCTAAATTTAAAAATCGTGAAATTGAAGTCGTACAAAATCTTGAAAATATTGAATGCAATGGCTTTGAAAATGAGTTAATTCAAGTTTTTCTAAATCTTCTAAACAATGCTAAAGATGCTTTTGAAAATACCCATGTTGAAGACAAATACATTTTTATTGATGGCTATGAAGAAGATGGAAAAATTATTATTTTCTTTAAAGACAGTGCGGGAGGAATTCCGCAAGAGGTTATTGGAAAAATATTTGACCCCTATTTTACGACAAAACACCAAACCCAAGGTACTGGAATTGGTTTGTATATGAGCAAACAAATTATTACCAATCACCTTGAAGGTGTTTTAAGTGTCAGCAATACGATGTTTGAATATAAAGGAAAAAATCATTTGGGTGCGTGTTTTAAAATTGTTTTAAATCCTTAATGCTACTCTTATTTCACCCTATATGGAAACTGCACCTGTAGCATTGTTACGCAATTGAAACCCAACTATGCTATACTATTTCAAAACAATCTTTATACACCAAAGGATGCACCTGTATGACCACCGTAAGTGATGACCGCTATAAAATGGTTGATAAAACCATGAAAAAATTGGGCTATGATAGAAGTGCCTTAATTGAAACTCTCCACACCGCACAAGAAACGTTTGGATACTTAGAAAATGAAACGTTAAAGTTTATTGCCAGAAAGCTGAGACTCCCTTTCTCAAAAGTGTATGGAGTTGCAACTTTTTATCATTTTTTCCGACTCAAACCCAATGGAAAACACACTGTTGTTGTCTGT
>Ga0265294_10002011_pt1 | contig 26946 bp, 26 predicted proteins | sample MunlanPumphouse3_FD_192504 | JGI IMG/M metagenome (GOLD analysis project Ga0265294, IMG submission 192504) | Groundwater microbial communities from a municipal landfill in Southern Ontario, Canada - Pumphouse #3 | ecosystem: Environmental > Aquatic > Deep subsurface > Groundwater | place... | reverse complement strand
CGTATACTTAGGCTTCATCACCCTAATCGCACTTGTAGCAGGATTTATCCCAGGCTGGGTAGCATCAAGAATTCCACCAGCAGAAGCTTTGAGGTATGTAGGATGAAAAAACAAACCCAAACACAGAATTCACAAACCAACAACCAAGAGGATATACTGGTCATTTCAGGCTTACATAAAAAATACAACAAAGGAAAATCAAACGAAGTCCACGCACTACGCGGAATAGACTTAACAGTTAAAAAAGGCGACATGATGGCTATTATGGGACCTTCAGGATGCGGAAAAACAACCCTACTAAACATGATCGGGCATCTTGACCGCCACACTGAAGGAAAAATCATAATCGGAGACATCGACACCTCAAAGCTTTCAGACGGAAAAATGACTACTTTCCGCAGAGACCAAATAGGCTTCATATTCCAACTCTTCAACCTGTTCCCATTTCTATCTGCAGTTGAAAACGTAGAAACCCCCCTGCTACTAAAAGGCCTAAAAGCAGGGGTTGCACGGGAACAAGCAAAAATGGTGCTAAGAGAACTCGGAATGGGCGACAGACTCTATCATCAACCATCTGAACTTTCAGGCGGACAACAACAAAGAGTAGCCATAGCACGAGCACTCATCACTGAACCAGCCATCATTCTAGGAGACGAACCTACAGGAGACTTAGACTCCACCACAAGCACTGAAGTCATGAATCTGTTCCGCCGCATCAACAAAATCAACAAACAAACCTTTGTATTGGTCACACATAGCAGATGGATCGCTGAACAATGCGACTATATCGTACACATGACTGACGGAAAAATCTCAAAATACGAGCAGGGACCATTCAAGCAGGGAGGAAACAAACTTTGAAAGTTTACACTGCAGGATTAATAGATAAAGCGCAGAGACAAACTAACCAGAAACTACAAAAAACCCTGGCAGCTGACTGCAGAAGAATCCTGCATGTACCGGGAAAAGCTGTTTTAAGCCAGGAACTGAACACTTTTGTTTTTGTTGCTGCCCAAAAAAACAGCAGCCCCAACGAAAAAACCATCTCAGATATCGAATCCGGACACCTGTTTAACCGCTTCAAAAAATACTACCACCAAAACGAAGCACTACTCCGTAAGCAACTAAAAAGCGACCAAGAGCTTAAGGAAACATCAAAAATAGTTAAAGACTTCATCAAAACAGTTGAACCTAACCTATCCAAAGCCTTTGACGAAAAACTAAAAGAACTACAAAAAAAGGTTCCAGCAAGCTACCGCGAAGTCCAACAGAAAAGCTACATTTCAATTTGGGATTTAGAGGAAACTCAAAGTTACAGATTTTATCTTTCAGCATTTAACCCCTCAACTTTTACTGGTGAAGCAGCTAAAACAGATTTTAATGTGGAGGAACTAGTGGATAAGCTGCTCATCGCAAACTTTTTCGCTGTCTTTTTAGAACCCACAGTAAATCGGCTACAAGAAATTCTTGAAATGCTCAAGAAACTGGAGACCTGCGTGGCGGGAACACACTTTAAAGCGGCTGAAGCTAAACTGCAAAAGAAACTGGAGCTGTTTTTCAGAATTTTAGCTGCAAAACTAAGTTCCCTGCAAGACGTTGATAACTTGATTACCAGAATCTTCAAGCTCTATCAAGTTCCAAAAGCTGTGCTTACAGCATACAAATTCAGCAACGACGCAGTTGAACTAAACAAGTCTATATCTGAAATGAACATGCAAATTAAAGCAGGAGAAAAACTACTCTCTGAAGTTTCAAAGAGGCTGCAGGAATGCCAAATTTATCTCCGAGACTACTTGGAAGCAACCAAAAACAACATTGAAACCATAAACTCAACTGAAACATTCAAAACTTCACTTAAACCTATGGCTGAGTTAAGCGTAGACCTATTTGTTGAAGCGGAAATGCTGAAAATGTGGATTGACTTTTTCGGCTCAGACATCCCCTACTTTGTTTACAGCAAAGACCTCTTCAACACACAAGCCATTGACATATCAGGAATATCTAAAGACACAATCATCGCAGTAAGAGGATTATCAAAAAACTACAACCTCGGCAACACAACCGTCTATGCTCTAAGAGGCGTCAACGTTGACGTTAAAGAAGGCGAATTCTTAGCTATAGTAGGCAACTCAGGAGCAGGAAAAACCACTCTGCTTAACTGTATGGCAGGACTAGACAGCCCAGACCACGGTATAGTCCTATTCAGAGGAAAAGACCTGCATAAAATGGATGACACAGCAAAATCCAAAGTTAGACTTTTAGAAATGGGCTTTATCTTCCAAAGCTACGCACTGCTACCTCATTTCAACACCAGAGAAAACATTTCACTACCAGCCGATCTTGCAGGTTTAAGCAAAGACCTCAAAACACGAATCGAAGACCTCTTAGCAGGCGTAGGGCTTTCTAATCAAGCAAAACAGCTACCTGCTACGTTAAGCGGCGGACAAATGCAGCGTGTAGCCATAGCCAGAGCATTAACTAACAGGCCAGCAGTTATTTTCGCTGACGAACCCACAGGCGACTTAGACTCACAAACAGGCAAACAAGTCATGGATTTGCTTAAACGCTTCCATGACGAAACAAAAACAACCATCATAGTGATTACTCACGCAAAAGAAGTAGCTGACTACGCAGACAGAAGAGTCCTAATGGAAGACGGAATAATATCAGCCCACAAATAAACCAACAAACCTGCTCTCCAACAAAACACAAAGAGAAGCCAAACTGTAGCCGAAGCAATTAAGCATAAGTAATTAAACAATCTTATTTTATTCAATCATTTGCCGGGTCTTCTTTATGAATCAGAAGCGTAATAAACTGGGAAAATTCAGCATTAGAACCAAGTTGCTGATGGCTTTTTTGGGTTTATCTCTTGTTGCACTGATAGTGCTTGGATTTGTTGCTCTTAACGGGATTGCCACTCTAAACAGTTACTCATTGCAGAGCAGCCAAACACTAGGCGAGAACGCTGTAGCAGACAGCACAGTAGCTTTAGCTAAACAAGCTGAAGAGTACCTGCTACGTTTAGCACTAGACCAAGCAGACATCAGCAACAATATTTTTGAGCAAGTTGAAGCTGAAATGAAAATCACAGCACAGCTAGCCCAAACCATTCTAGCAAGCTCTACGCTTGATTCTAAAACACTGTATTCTCAGCAGCAAAGACCCCCAAACATTTACGACGCCACAGTATATGTCCTGGCACCCAACGTAGAATTAGACAACGTATCTAACGAACTAAATTATACCAGCCACATGGAAGACGCATTCAAATCAATACACAAAAACAATCCACTACTCACCCAACTATACATTGGAACAGAATCAGGCATCCTACAGCTGTATCCATGGAGCACCGGCATAAACACATCATATGACCCTAGACTCCGCGACTGGTACATTAACGCAAAACAAACAGGCGAAATATACTGGTCTGAACCCTACATTGACGCAGGCGGACACGGATTAATGGTAACCTGCTCCATTCCAGTTTCCTCACCGCAAAAAGGCTTCTTCTGGGTTATAGGCGCAGACGTAACAATACAAACCATAAACCAAAAAATAATTAACACCCAAATAGGCGAACTCGGATACGCATTTCTCTTAGATAACAAAGGAAACGTTATCGCCAGACCCGAATTGTCAAGTGAAGATAAAAAATGGGACGAATCCTTTGAAACAGGAAACATGCTTCTCAGCGACAACCCCGCTTTAGCAGCCATAGCAAAGAACATGACTGAAGGCAAAAAAGGCATCACCATGTGCAGCCTATCAGACGGAGACAAATACATAGCTTATGCGCCTCTGAATAACACAAAATGGAGCATGGCAATTGTTTTGCCTGTTGAAGAAATAATCGCGCCAGCACTAAATACCCAATCAAAAATCAATGAGTACACAGATGAAACAAGCACAATAATTAATCTGGAAGCAGAAAAAGTAAGAAACACTTACCTCATCCTATTCATCATCATAATTTTTATGGTTGCAGCTACGTCGCTTCTGCTAGCCAGAACAATAGTTAACCCCATAACCACTCTAATTAAAGGCGCAAAAGCCTTAGGTTCAGGTGACCTTGACTCAAGAGTACACATAAACTCAGGCGACGAACTAGAAACCCTCGCAGGCTCATTTAACAAGATGGCAGATGACCTCCAAGAATACATGGTGGAGCTGCAGCGCACCACAGCAGAAAAAACAAGACTAATAAAAGAACTAGAAATCGCAAAAGGCATCCAGAGAAGCTTCCTACCAGAAAAGGAACCTGACATCTCAGGCATAGACATCGCAGCATCCAATGTAGCTGCCACAGAAGTAGGCGGAGACTTCTACGACTTCATCCCAATAGCTAAAGACCAATGGGGCTTAACCATAGCTGACGTAGCCGGAAAAGGTGTCCCAGCTGCCTTGTTTATGGCATTATCCAGAACATTAGTCAGAGCAAGCACCACAGGCAACCCCAACGTAAGTGAATCAATAGAGAAAGCTAACGAATTAATCTGCGCAGACGCAAAAACAGGTATGTTCGTAACCCTATTCTACGCTATTTTAGACGCAAAAAAGAAACGCCTCCGCTACGTCAACGCAGGACATAACCCTCCGCTACTGCTTAAACAGCAGAAAGGAAACACTGTGCTACTGAAAGCTAAAGGCATAGCATTAGGCGTAATCGAAAACATAGAATTAGAAGAAGAAGAAATTCAACTAGAAAAAGGCGACCTAATAACATTATTCACAGATGGCGTAACAGAAGCCATTAACCAAAAAGAGGAACAGTTCGGACAGCAAAGACTACTCACCTTGATTGAGGAGAACCGAGGGTTATCTGCATGTGAAATCATCAGCAAAATAGAAGCTGAAGTAACAGCTTTCTCCGGCGGCCAACCTCAATTCGACGACATCACATTAATGATTATAAAAATAGCGTAAAGAGGCAGAAAAAATGGAGAAACAAAACAAACAAACTGACAGCTGGGTTAGTCTAAACATTGAAAGTGACCTAAAACACTTGGAGACCGTCAGCAACTTTATAGAGAAATGCATGATAGACTTCAGCGTCAAAAACCCTAAAGCCATTTTTGAAGTTCAATTAGCAGTAGATGAAGCCATAACAAACATCATTGAACACGCCTACTCAGGCAAAAAAACAGGCGAAATCACAGTCAAATGCAGAATGGATAACTCAAAAAAAGAATTCACTATAAAACTAAAAGACAAAGGAAAACCTTTTGACCCCAAAAATGTTTTAGCTCCAGACACTAACGCAGCTTTAGATGAAAGAAAAGTCGGCGGATTAGGAATTTTCTTCATAAAAACGTTAATGCAAAATATTAAATATGATTTCAGCGAGAAGGGAAATGAATTAACCCTAACTAAAAAGATAGCTGAGGTTTAAACATGGAAGTTGAAACAAAAACAGTTGGAGACGTAACAGTTTTATTAATTATGAAAAGATTTGACGCCTATACCGCTAATGCTGTAGAGGCTAAAATTAATGAACTAATTAACGGAGGCGTAAGCAAGTTACTGTGTGATTTTTCTCAAACAGAATACCTTGCTAGTGCAGGTTTAAGAGTGTTGCTATCCGCAGTTAGGAACCTGCAAAAGAAAAGCGGAAAACTGGTGCTTTGCTCAGTTAAGCCGTACGTGCTTGAAGTCTTCGAAATTTCCGGCATGAACAAAATATTCAAAATCACCAGTTCACTTGAAGCAGGACTTGAAGAGCTAAACTAGGATAGTTAGGCTATGAAGTTAACTAACTCTGATCTTTTGCTTAAATACTTAGAGAACGAAGGCGTAGAATACATCTTTGGAGTACCCGGACTCAGTCTTATCCCACTTTTTGAAGCCATAAACAGAAACAACAAAATTAAACCGATTCTAGCTAAACATGAGGAGGGCGCAGCATTCATGGCAGACGGCTACGCCCGAGTCAAAGGCACATTAGGCGCATGCTACGCCACTTCTGGACCAGGAGCAACTAACCTTATAACAGGAGTTGCAAACGCCTTTGTCGATAACGTTCCCATCTTAGTTTTAACCGGTCAAGTTGCCACATCCTCTTATGGAGGAGGCGCTTTTCAAGATTCAACTAAAGAAGGCGTAGACTCAGTTTTAATGTTTGATCCAATAACACGGCACAGTTCAATGGTTATTTCAAAGTATCGCGCTCCGGACCAGATACGTGAAGCACTACGCATAGCATTGACTGGAAAGAGGGGACCGGTACATTTGAGTCTGCCAAAAGATATTATGGCAGAAACCATCGACACAGAACTGCCTACATCCACATCTTACAGGCCTCCAGCAGAATACTTTGACCGCCGCATGGTTATTGAGACAGCACAGGAACTTGTCAACGCTAAAAACCCAGTTATTCTAGTCGGAACTGGCGCAGTAACTTCTAAAGCATGTGACGACATCAAAGACCTAGCTGAAACACTAAGCATTCCTGTGGCGACCACTCCGAAAGCAAAGGGCGCCTTCCCAGAAGACCATCCTCTATCTTTGGGCGTTTTAGGCTTCTGCGGTTCTCCAGTAGCTGAGAAATGCTTAACTTCAGGACAAACAGACGTTTTACTAGTGATTGGCGCAAGCCTAAACCAGATAACCACTTTATCTTGGGATCCCCGTTTAGCACCCACTAAATGCCTCATCCACGTAAACATTGACCCAACAGAAATAGGCAAAAACTACAAAGTAGACATCCCATTAGTTGGAGACGCAAAAACAATAGTTAACGAGATTTCATTCCGCATCATGCGCTTCATGGTTGAAGGGAAACGCCAAGAAATAGACGGAGCAAAAAGAGTAGCACAGATCCGCCAAGAAGTCGGCATGTTTATTGAACCAGACAAAGTAACTTCAGATGCAGTTCCAGTTAAACCTCAACGTATGGTTAAAGAGCTGGAGAGAGCATTGCCTGAAGACGCTATTCTTTTTGTTGACACCGGAAACCCTGTAGGCTGGGCTATTCACTACATGCAAATCCGAAGACCAGACTCTTTCATATGTCCATTCGGCCTGCTAACTATGGGCTACTCAACAGCAGCTGCTATAGGCGGAAAACTAGCTGCACCAGACCGCCCTGTGGTTTCTCTTGTAGGCGACGGATGCTTCTTAATGAACGGCATGGAAATCGCAACTGCAGTAAGCTACGATATCCCTGTTGTCTGGATAGTACAGAACAACGCTAAACTCGGGTTAGTTCATGAAATGCAAAAGATGTCTCTGGGAGAAAAAACAGTAACTACCACCTTTAAACCCATTGACGCTGCAAAAGTCGCTGAGGGCTTAGGCGCTAAAGGCTACCGAATAAGCAAACCAGGTGAACTTGAAGCTTTACTGCCTAAAGTAATCAAACTGAATGAGCCTGCAGTTATTGACTGCACAATAAGTGATGAAGTTCCACCGCTAACTCCCTTTGTAGAAGGCCTAAAAAGCTTTTCAAGCAGACTAGACATGATGTAGAAAATAGGTTAAACAGCGAAAAGTTGCCCAACCTCTACTGGGTTAGGCATCTATTATACGCTGATTTTCTTTTGACTTTTTTGTTTTCGCCAATCTAACAACTCTGCAGGTTTTTTTACCACGCCTCTGCTCAAAACACTCGACTACATCAAGCATTTCAAGAAGAAAAATCGCGTCAAGCGTAGTTTGGTTGCTTACACCTAAAGATTTTGAAACACTAGAAACTGGCTGTTCATCATTATTCATCTGTAAGTATTGAAGAATATTTTTGGCTAAACCAATTTTTTGTTTATTAAACCTTGAAGACCAATCATCACTTCTCTTATTTTCCAATTCTGCTGAGTCATCGTCTAAACAAATTCTTATTAGACGTTCCAGCTCTGTTGTGCGGAACTTGCAGGACACTGTCTTTGTTAAAGCTCCATTCGTAGCTGTAAGCGAAATTTCAAAGGCGTCTTCTCCGAAATCGAATTCGTAGTCTCCTGCAAAACTTTTTTCACGTGTTTTACGCTCTAAGAGTATGTTTACTCCTGAGAATTTGAAGCCGATTATGCTTCCTTTAGATTTAAGCATGCTTTTTATTAAGTTGCCTGGCTGTATCCCTCTTGTTTTCAGAAGGCTGTATATCTCGTTGAGTATCATGAATCTCTCTGACGAGTTTTCTACGTCGAAAATGTCGGTCAAGTTTCGCTTAGTCATAAGTTTTTAACCTTAAAGATTTGTTATAAAGCTTCGCCAAAATAAAAGCAAAAGAAATGATAAATCAATGTAAGATAAAAAAAGTAGCTGCTTGTCCACAACTAACAATCTATGTATTAATAACTTCAAATAGCTACAAAAAAGAAAACCCTCTGTGAAATTACTATTTGCCTGTTTTTATTTAGACATTCTGTTGGCTTCATTCATAATATATCTGCAGAATGCGGTACTATAAACTCAACTAACCAAAACCAGCTTTGATTAATACTGGCTTAACTTTCAGGTCACAACAGGTTTTGTTAGTGAATTATGGTTTTTTGGCTATGCATATGAAGTAGTCTTCGTCGTCTCTTTCGAATGTAACCTCAAGTCCACTTTGACGCATCATATGTTTAAGCAAATCCATTTTGGGTAAGAAATCATTCTCAATTTCTACTCCTCCACTCATGTGGACACCGTTGATTTTTTTGGCTGAATCAGAATGTGCAACTACTAAGCGGCCGCCTCTACGCAACGCCTTAGTTAGTATGTTTAATGCTAAGGGTTGGTCAACGAAATGTGGGAAACATGAAAAGCAAACAACCAAATCAAATTCTGAATCAAAATTTAACTCATAAACATCAGAAACCAGATATGAAATAGCCGGATGATCTTTTTCTGGATACTTTAAGCGGGCTAACTCAATCATCTTTTCTGAATAATCTACTGCAACAACTTTTCCATCAATTAGATATTTTTCGTAGTAGGGTATCATTATTCCTGTGCCTGTTCCAACATCTAGTATCTTGTCATCTCTTTGAATTTTGAGTAATTGGGCTATGTACTCTACTTTTTTGGGGTTGTGGATTGTGATTTGATCCCAAACTTCTGCTTTTTGGTTAAAGAAGTCTTTTTGTTTCGGATTGATATTTTTTGATTTCATCTATTATTTCTCCACTATATGGGTATGACTACTGGTATTCCCCGAACGTTTTCCACGTAGGAGTCTATGTTGTATACTTCCTTAATGTTTTCAGGAGTAATAATTTCGTGGCCTCCCACAGCATAGACCATGCCCTGCTTCATCAAGATGAACTTGTCAGAGTGACGGAAGGCTAAGTTAAGGTCATGGATAACCATTATGGCTACCATATGATTCTTTTTAACTATGTTTCTGATTAAATGCATAATCATATGCTGGTTTGACAAGTCAAGGCTGCTTGTGGGTTCATCAAGCAAAATCACCTTCGGCTGCTGAACCAGAACTCTAGCTATCTGTACCAGTTGGTATTCTCCACCGCTGATTTCATCAACATATTTCAATGCAAGGCCATCTAAACCCAGCAAGTGAAGAACTCTGCCAGCTAACCTGATGTCTTTTTGAGTAACATTCCATTCAAAATGCGGTTTCCTTCCCAATAATACCGAGTCAAAAACTGTAGTTCGCGACGTCTCAGTTCTCTGCGCCACATAACCCACATTTTTAGCTATATCCTTCTTACTCATGTCATGAAGGTTTGCTTCTTCTACAAAAACTGAGCCAGAGTCCGGTTTAAGCACCTTATCTATACACTTGATTAGGGTAGTTTTTCCTACACCGTTAGGTCCCAAAATAGAGACAACTTCATCTGCCTCCAAAGAAAAAGACACATTATCCAATACATGCTTGCTTTTGTAGCTGAAGTTGATACCATTAACTTCGAAAAACACTACTTACGGTACCTCCTGATCAGCAGATAAATAAACAGTGGACCGCCAAGCATAGAAGTTATGATCCCAACAGGTATCACTGAAGGATAAAGAATCACCTGTCCAACTCCATCTGCAGCCAACAAAATTATTCCACCCAAAATAATGGATAATGGAATGAGGTAGCGATGATCACTACCAATAATCATCCGGGCTATATGCGGTCCCAATAGACCAATAAAAGCTATTATCCCAAAAAAGGAAACTATGACAGCTGATAAGACAGAAGACAAAAGCATGCCCAATATTCTTTCCCTAGAAGTGTTGACTCCTAAACCTTTGGCTGTGTCTTCTCCAGCATCTAAAGCGTTATAGTCCCATCTTCTGTAAAAGAAATAAAGCACCACTGGCAGAGTCACCAAAAGAATCAGGGAATTCCAAGTCCAAGTTGCCTTACCTAAGTCGCCAAAAGTCCAAGCAACAATATTTCCTAACTGAGAATCAGTTGCTATATACTGCATAAAAGATAAACCCGCAGCAAACATGGCACTGATGGCGACACCAGCTAAAACCATGGTTTCAGCACTCACTTTAGTAATTTTTGTTAGCACCAGTATAGAGCCAGTTGCAACCAAAGAAAACAGGAAAGCACAGATGGTAGTGACGTAGGGGTTATTAATTAGGATAGTGGCGGTTACGCTGCTTCCTGCACCTAAAAATATGATTGCAAATGAGGCTCCGAAGGCTGAAGCGCTAGATATGCCTAAAGTGAATGGTGAAGCAAGTGGGTTGTGGAGAACACATTGCATCACTACTCCAGTTACTGCCAATCCAGCTCCAGCTAATAGGGCTCCGATAATTCTGACCATACGTATATTCCATATAACTGCGCCTGCCCCATTAGAATCAAAAGTAACTATGTACTTAACAACATCTGCAAAGGGTATTTCTATTGGCCCATTCTGGGCAGCTATTATTACACCAATAAACAGTAAAAGTAACCCAGCAATTAGAAAAACAAGTTTTCTTTTCGTAAAACCCTTATAAGTCTTAGAAATTTGGTTACCTTCATCTTCATTGTCCTCATAGATGTCAAATGCTTCACGGCCATCATGACCCTTGGACACATGATTTTTACCCATCCGCTTCACCATTAACAAAAAATAGAAAAAAAAATTAGTTAAATAGTAATTTTGCTGCATCCGCTTCCTGTTTGGTCATCTACGATATCTGCGTATGTTAAAGTGGTTCCTGGATAGAACAGCTGTAGTATCTCGTTGGCTTTGTCTTCGAAGCTCCAAGAGTATAGGTCTCCATTAATTACTGAAGCAATATAGTATACATTGATTAGCTGGTTGTCCCAGTTTGTGCCATAGCACTTGTAAACCATTGTCGAGTATATGTTTTCATCTTTTATTGCCGAAATCTGATCCAAGCCAGTATTTGAAGAAATGTACTCATTAATTGTGTTGATACTAACTGTTGTGCCTATGCTGTCTATGAATATGTAGTCCGGATTTGATTCTATGAGGGTTTCTAACGTGATAATGTAGGGTTGGCCATTAGCTGCAGGCTCAATTGCGTTTGTAACTTTTGAATACTCAAAGGGCAGATAGTTGCCTGATCCCTTAAGGAATGCTGCTCCGCCATAGTAGAACATTCCACAGGCATATGCCTTCTTTGAGCTTTGAGCGGTAACTTTTGAGGTTACGTCGTTAATCATTTCAGCTATACCATTGTTGATTTCTGCTGCTCTTTCTGATTCACCTAAAAACTTGCCAAGTGCAGTTATTTGGTTGTAGAAGGCTTCTCCGAATTCCAAGTTTGCGTTGATGAAGAAAACTGGAATGTTTGTTTGAGCTTGCAGGTTATCAGCTGCACCTGCATCTTCAAGTGAGGTAATTATAACGCTTGGGTTCAAGTCTAATATGGCTTCTGCAGTTGTAGCTACCTGAGGTAGCGAGGAGAATTTTGCTTTATTAACGAGGTAGTATGTTTGGTCGTCAAGGGTGTTGAAGGTACCTGCGGTTTCAATAGCTTGTACTTTTTCAACTGTGTCAAAATATGATATTAACCTTAGAGATGCTGCTCCCATGCAGTAGACTGTGTCTATTTGCTGGGGGATGTTGACTGTTCTTCCTGCAGTGTCAGTGACTGTTGTTTCTGTTTGTTCTTGGTTATCCATGTTTGAGGTTAAAACGTAGGTTACACCTATGGCTGCGACTAAGATGATTGCAATTGCTACTATTGCGAATAATTTGGTTTTTTCCATTTGATTACACTTCCACTAGTAACTACTAATATAGTGTTACTTTTTTTCATTAGAGTAACACAAAAAGGGGTAATAAATACTTAGCGCAAATAAAACATAACTAACAGCTTCGAACTAAAAAAAACTAGATGTCCCAGTTTAACATTCCAAAGTAAAACAAACCGTTCTCACTGAACATCAGAACTCAAGGAAACTGTTGAGAGCTTCATTTTGTCTGATTTATTTCACGAAAAGGGGGTGCTAAGTAAGCGGTAAAATTTGAAGAATCTAAAAGCTGGTCTAATAGGGCAAATTGATTTTGGTGGAGAGTATTTTTTTTGGGTGACGTTTTGAAAAACAGCCCAACAGTATTACCTTTTAATAAAATAGTAATACTTATATTTTTGTTTCAACACCACCTATAATGTCACCGAAACTGGGGAGTATAATTTTAACACTCTACCATGCCCAAAGCAACCCCAGTTGTGTGCCAAGCCTAAACCTTTCGGTTGGCTGTAAACTACCGAAAACCTCTCAAAGGCGATTAAAACTGGAAACCTCAGGCCTTCCACAAATCGGGTTTGACTTGGCACATTACTTTAAACCCAAAAAAATATCGCGCACACACATTTTTTAACAAAAACCATTTTATCCACATCAACAACATTTACATTACTAAAACATAACCAGTCAGCAAATAATACGCCGCTACTAGTTGAAATCGAGCTAAAGTAGAATTGAAATCTAAAACTTGGACAATCAGAACCCCATGAGTAAACTGTTGAAATCGAGCTAAAGTAGAATTGAAATAGACATCAACATAAAAATAGTATCCTGCCCTCTCCTGTTGAAATCGAGCTAAAGTAGAATTGAAATTCGTTTAGGGTCCGCTGTTTCATTATCATCTGGAAAAGTTGAAATGAGGTAAATTTCAAATGTATTTTATAGCATTAAATCAGGTGATACATCATTTTCAAATTTTTTCTTATTTAGTCTGATTGCTAAATAGCTTCTGAGATAGTTCTAATTCCCCTGTTTCATGTCTTTACGCCTAAACCGCCTTCTGGTCCATAAGCTGGGATGGTCTTCTTTCAGCTGATGCGAATACTGCGACTACAAACGTTATTTCTATACGGCTGAGGTGAACCAAGACAACTTTTGTACGCAATAATTGCAAAAATGCTGACAATTCCTGAATAACATTCTTTTAGTCACTTGCTTTATTCAAAAAGCGTATACTTGAGGGTGTAAAGGATAATCCCAAAGTAACGGGAATTGAAAGTCCTATCTAACTTTTGTTAACAAAACAGTAACGCTCCGAGTCTACATTGAATTAGTCAATAATAAGAATGCTTCAGAAATAATGTCAATTGTTTATTCTGGTGTTGCATTTAGATTTTTTAAGAACAAAATTTCAAAAAGCAGACATAAAAAGTGAATACAACAAAAACAGTGACAAAACAAGTATTTCTACATAAAACGTTTTATTTTACTCCACTGTAACTATTGGTATGTCTTCAGTTAAGAAAATGGTTGTTGATTGGAAAGGCAATTTACGTTTTGACAGCAGAAACGAAAAAGGTTTAACGGTGTCCATTGATGTACCCAAAGATCACGGAGGCGAAGAAACAGCTCTTTCGCCGACAGAGAATCTTTTAGCTAGCTTAGCAGCTTGCACTAGCATCGGAGTTTTGGGCATATTAAAAAAGAAAAGACAAAACGTCACTGACTACGCAGTAGAGGTTACAGCTGAAAAAAGAGAAGATCCACCACCAAGAGTATTCACTAAAATTCATTTAAAATACAAAATTAAAGGAGAAAACCTCAGTAGTCAAGCAGTGGAAACTGCCATAAAGCTTTCAGAAGAAAAATACTGTGCAGTAGGCGAAATGCTCAAGAAATCAGTAGAGATTACCTCATCTTTTGAAATACAATAAAACTTTTGTTCAAACAGAAATCATTCATTAAATAGTTGTAATCCTGAATAATTCAGGGTTACCGTGTACCAAGTGGAGCTTACCGCAAATGGCCAGGTATTCAAAAAAAACTTTGTTTTTGATACTATGCATTATGGGGCTATTTGCAATTTTAAGCTCAACCATGTCAAAGAATCCTGTCCTGAAACCCTTTGCTACAAGCCTTGATGCTCCAACGGATTTAATAGGTTTAGTGGCTTCAGCCTCAACCATACCGGGCATACTAATCAGTTTACCTGCAGCCTCACTCTCAGATGTTGTTGGCAGAAGAAAAATGCTGGTGATTTCGGCAGTAGTCTTTGCTTCTGCACCTTTTCTTTATTTATTTATTGATTCATGGTGGCAACTGATTCCCATCCGTTTTTATCATGGCTTTGCAACTGCCATTTTTGTTCCAGTAAGTGAGGCGGCAATATCTGAGGCGTTTCCAACAAAACGAGGCGAGCGCGTAGCCATTTTTTCTTCAGTAACAGCCATAGGAAGAGCGTCAGCACCTTTCTTAGGGGGATACATTCTGTTTTTAACAAATTACGGTTACAGTACACTTTATCTTTCTGTAGGCGTAGCAGGTGTTGCAGCTTTAATTGTTGGGTTGTTCTTTTTTTCAGAAAACAAACCGGAAAAAAATCAAACCGTTAAAACCAGAGTGTTCGCTGGAAGAATGCTTAGCGATTGGGCTAACATAGCAAGAAACCGCAGCATACAAATAGTAAGCTTAATTCAGGCATGTCAATACTACGTTTTTGGCGCAGTAGAATTCTTTTTGGTAGGTTACATGTTAGAAGTCGCCAAGATTGATCCTCTTTCAATTGGTACAATAATGGGAAGCCAAATAATAGCGTTAATCGCGTCAAGACCAATTATGGGAAAAATTTCAGATAAAATTGGACGAGAAAAACCAATCATTATAGGTTCAATTGTAAGTGGATTAATATTAGCTGTCTTTCCTTTTACAGCAGATTTTTCAGTGTTACTGCTTCTATCAATAGGCTATGGTCTTGGCTTTTCAACAGTAACTTCTTCAACTTCACCTTTAACTTGTGAAATTGCGCCTCAAAAAATGTCGGGTACATCTTTGGGTTTTCTGAGCACCATGATGGATATTGGTCAAACATTGGGGCCAATAATTAGCGGCTTAGTTCTGGCAGTTAGCGCTCAGTATACAACTCTGTTTATTTCATTAAGTATCATTTTGGTGGTTTCTGCAGTAATCTTTTTTATGAATATGATATCTAAAAAATTAGTGACCGGATCTGTCAAATCGTAAAACTGCAATTTATGGTTCTAACGCAAATTAGTGTCAAAAAGGAAAAAAGAATATGACAAAAAACAGTTAAATCAATAGTAATGAAAGAAAAATTGGTTGAACTATACTATTACCGGCATGTTTCTTTTTGTTCTTTCATCTGTACAGTAGCTTTAAGAACTTAGTTTATTGTTTCGCGTTCAAACAGGTCGTTATTTGCGCCTTTTATGATATATGTGTATATGTTGTGTTTTTCACATTCCAATTCAGCTATGTTCTCGTCAGTTTTGGATTCATGTATACATAGGCGATAGTAAAGAGGGCTGGGGCCATCAAAAATATGTATAAGCAATTTGTATTCCCAGTTATTTCCTACTGGAAAGCGGACTTCTGGAAACTTGTTGTCGAAAGCTGCTTCTTTAAGATACTGCATTGCTCTTTCTATAGTTATGGACAATTCACGCAAATCGTTTATGAGTACTTCTTTGGTTTGTTTGGCAATTTTTTTTCTGGTATCCCAGTAAATCGCACAATCTGCTGTTGAGAATGTATCCATATTAATCATATTAAATCTAGAAGATTTGCATATAAATATATGCTAAATGAGAGTGGGTGCACTTGATAAATAATGAAACAATTAACTTTCTGAGGTAATGTGTGAGCAGAAAGAAAAAAGAAACTTTTTACCTATAATGTAAATTGTGCCGATGTTATTTAGCAAACTTGGGTTATTCTGTTGCTTTAAAGATGAAAGACCATTAGGATTTAAATTTACATCTTATAATGCAAGTAACTATGCTTGTAGCTATTTATGGGAGTCTTTTGTTAATGCTGCTACTACAATTGTACATAAAATAAGTTCCAATAGCACTGCACCTAAAATTAATAATGGAATCCTGAAAACCGGCTCAGAATGTAGCACAACAGTTGTGGGTAAACCTGCTAAATAAGCAGCTAAGAAAAAGCCAATAAACACTATTCCTACACCTTGGATTGCCAACAGGAAAGACGTTAACCGTTTATTGCTTATCTCCAATTAGACGCCTCTTTAACTAAAGATTTTAGAGTAAAATAAGTATTTAACACTAACCATATCTGCCTTTCCAAAACTGGACCGTGTAGTTCAACCAAAAAAATAATATAGAAAGTGAATTGATTTACCTTCAAGATAATGCAGGTGTTTTGTTGGGGCATAAATTTGTTACTCCAATCAAAGTAGGACTTTTAACAGTAACAATAGCCTATTTTTTGTTTACACTTCACGCTACCTTCACACTTTCCTGGATAGGCGAATGGGAGGGACTTCCCGAGCCACTTTACACATGGATATTTTTAACAGACACTGTAGCATACATTTTTCTAATCTTTAGATTCTTAGCCAGCACCATTGCTTTAGCCACAGTTATCCTCTACATTGCCAAAAAAGATTTTCCTAAAACTAAACTTTACAGGTTGATACAGTTAATCCTTATTTTTGAAGGCATATACTGGATAGGCCTATTACTTTCAGGTATATGGGGTATTATACCGACAGATTCAGGGTTCAGCCTCTTGATTTCAACTGGTATACCCTGCACGTTTTCGTCCATAGCAATCCCCACAGCTTTATTCATGCTCACAGTTAAATTGAAACCGGACAAACCACAAAAACAAGCTATCAGATGGGGGTTGCTTGCGGGCATATTCTATGTTTTCGCGTTTTGGCTAAGCAACAGCGGCATGTGGATGATAACAGTTTTAGATAAAGGATGGAGCTTATTTTCACAATATCCTGAATTGATTCCAAGTTTTGCAGCTACATTGTTCGGTTTACTTGGGTTAGCTATGTTTCTGATTTATTTTGCCAAAACATCTTGGCAAATCGAAAGGATACAGGACCTGAAAGTGGGCACAGTTGGCGCTGTCCTTGTAGCGTTAGGGCTATATTACTTGTGGAATTACATGACCTGGATTTTCTTCGGAGGATGGACAGAATGGTACGCTTGGTTCCTTGGACACAACCTGGATCTATGGCTGCTGGCACTGCCAATACTAGGTTTGCCAGTACTATTTTACAAACAAAAATCAGAAGAAAACAGTAATTAAATCATCTTTTTCTGTATTTATCCAATTGTTAATGCTTCATTTTTAGTATATGAAATGTTTTTTTATTAAAATAGAAGTTTTTCCTGTTTTTTATTATTATCAAGAAGACGGTTTTTATAGAACAAATGAATATTCACGTAGAGAGAAATGAGGGAAATCAGTTAATTGACTCTTATTGTTGACGATGCTGGCAGCGGCGATTTGCTTTTCGGTGTTGTAGTTGGTGCTTACCATGAAGAAACAGGCGAATTTAGATATGACATAATCGATGTCAGGTTTTATCAGGATATCTTTCGCGAAAAAGAGTATCTTAAAGAGTCTTCCCGTGTAGTGTCCAGTCTTGTCTCAAAGTTTAAAATTAAAGAAGATGAGGAAATTCACATTTGTCAGGGCTGCATATTTGATGTAGCAGCTGAAGACCTGCGTAAAGTCTACGGTGAAGACAGGGTTAAACGGGTGCATGTTGACGGGGAAGCCCAGAGGCTTGTGGAAACAGCTTATTTGGATGAAATACGTAATTTAGGTTATGAACCCTTAGCGGAAAGAGATGAGAAACGCGGTAAAAGCTTTTTTCATATGATGCGTTGGCTAAAAGCTAACCCGGAAATGTTGAAGTATGCAAAAACTGGGTGGCCACGGCTAAAAAATTATCAGTTATTCAAACCATTCCACGGAAAACAGACCTTCAAAGTTGTCTGCAGCAAATGTGGAGCAGAATGTGAGGTTCCTTTTCAACCTAAAGGTGATAAACCGGTTTTCTGCAAAAAATGCTGGTCAAACCATAAGCCAGCCCGGAAAACACGGGGCAAAAAAAGAATAGTAAAACGTAAAAAGTAAATCCACTTTGTTCTGTAATCTAATTTACTCAGAAAAAATTTCACTTGTTTTTCAAATCACCTTTACCTATTATGGCATATAGTTAAGGCTCTATCATTACATAATTATTTGAAACTGTTCATTCACTGATTTCCATTTTATTTGGTTTATACAACGCTATTTTCAATTACTCATTTCCCTCTAAAAATGCTAAACAGTGAGTTGAAATTGTGACGGACAAATGTTGCCTACTTACTGGAAGACGGTAATGCGGCAGCGCAATAGCTGAAAGTTATTAGCGAAACAGGCATGACATTAACAGATTTAACCCAAATAGTATTGTCTTTTCTTGTTTGTGTATCCAAAAACAAAAATTCTTGATTAAAAACTAAGTAAACGGTGACTTAATGGATAAGGCTGATTATTTAAAGTGGAGCCGAAAATATGATAAAGCGTTTTCTTGGCAAGCGCAACGTGAACGAGAGTTAGGCGCTAAACTCCGTAGAGCAAAAACGGTCACACGTGACGATTTAGTTTCTATTGTAGAGTGGAAGTTTAAAGAAGAAACTGAAAAGAAAGACAGGTTAATCGAGTTGATTATGCGTAATGATGAAGAACGTGTTACCCGTGTAACAAGTCAAATGTTAGCTTTACCTCATGTAGATGACTCTTACCGCATTAACTGTTTAATGTCTCTTGAGGGCATAAGCCCAGTTTTAGCAAGTGTTGTCCTCGCGCTTTTTGACCCACATAACTATGGAACTTTTGACTCCTCAGTATGGAAAAGACTTTTGGGCAATGCCCCGCCTGGACTGTATACTCCTCAAAACTACATTAAATTATTGGCTGCCCTACGTAAAACAGCTGCTAAACACAACCTTGACGCTAGAACAATCGATAAAGCACTCTGCAAAAAAAGCCTTGATGAACACAGTTAATCAAAACTTGTTCAGGCTTACAGTTTCAATGCTTTAACTAGTTCCTCAACTTGCGTTATTATGTACTCGTTTATTTTCTGTCCTTTGCTTGCTGAGGCAGCAGTTGGGTCACCGTTTACTCCGCTTGGAAAGTACAGTTCTGGATGAGCAACAACTTCAAAACGCGGCATATGCCACACATCAGCTTCACCTTTAGCTTTAACTAATTCAGGTTTTATCGCCATAACTCGAGAAGTTTCTATGGTGCCAGCGTGGCCGTCGTTTTCCGCAGCATATTTTGGGATTAATTCTTCTGCAAAATCAAAGTCTGATAACACCATAATTCGAACTTTTCTGTTTGTGGGTAATTCATCATTTTTTGTTACTATGTCTTGTGCTGCAAGTCGTAATGCAACCATATGTGAACTTCCAGCGTGACCACTAAGCACGATGATTCTGTTGAATCCGTTGCGAACTATCTCTGATAAAACATCCTGTGCTACTCTGTATAAGGTGTCGAACTGTATTGTTATTGTTCCAGGAAAATTACGTGTAGCATTGCATATGCCGTATCTAAAAGGCGGCGCAACCAAGCATTCGGTTCTTTTTGCTACTTCTAAAGCAATGTATTCTGGTTGGATGCTGTCAGTGCATAGGGGTAAATGGTCTCCGTGTTCCTCAACGCTTCCGATTGGAAAAATTACAACTGTGTCGTCTTCAGCTGCTTTTGCTGCTTCTTTTGTGCTTAATTCATCAAGCCACAGACATGGCTGCTTTTTAGTTTTCATACTTGTTTAACCAGTGTCGTTCTTTTTCAATTTTACGGAAAAGACCGCTCTTTAAAGAAGCTACTTGATGGTGTTTAACAGTTCACTAACTAAATCAGAGTAATCATTGTTAATGTAGTATGTCTTTTTTAAGCCGTTACTTTTTTCTTTTATAATCCCTGCTTCTTCTAGGCGGTGTATCTGCCAAGTTAGTCCTTGAGAAGTTATAGATAATTGATTAGCTAAGTCACTGTGTGTTGCAGTCTTGTTTACATTTACTATTTCAAGTATTTGCCCACGTGTTTTGTGTCTAAGTAGTGACATTATCTTCATCTGTATTGATGAATATTTTGAGGTTTCAAAAAATCTACGCATTTTACCGTCTGAGTAACTGGTGAGTAATCCTGTTACTAAAAGGATGTTAAGGTGATATTGAACCATGCCAACCGGTAAATTCAGACTACTGCAGATTCCTCTGAAGTGGATTCCGGGATTATCCCGAATTAAACTATAGATTTGTGATCTGGTTGTTTGGTTAAGTTCAGGCGTTGAATTAGTGTTTATTCCTAAAACAACAAGAGATGATGTTATGAATTGCTGTGTTGTGTCAAATTGGTTCTGGAATGAAAAATATATTGGGTTTTCTCCTTCAGGAATCATGGTCATTGAAAATGATAAAATAATAATTGCTAACAGAACCGCTGCTGCAGCCCTTTGTTTAAGCATATTTCTTCCTTAACAAGGCACAATATTCAATCAAGTATTTATCATCTTTCGTAAACGATTGTACCAGAACTGTAAATTCGTGTACCATAAGACCTAATTTGTGGATTTCCAACCTATTGATAGGCGAAAAGAAAAGTGGAGCAGATAGAACAGAAAAAGCGGAAAAAGAAAAAGCAAAACACTATAGTACTCACTGAAGAAATTAGCGTGTCAGGTCAACAACTTATTGAGTACATGGATAAACTTGAATCTGAAAAAACATGTCTTGACGTACAAATCTGCCCAAAATGCAAAAGCCCAAAAGTTAAACGTGTAGGTACTATGGACGGCGATTTATGGGGTAACATGGGTTTAGTGTCTCCAAAACATGAATGCTCTGACTGCGGCTGGCTTGGAAGCTTATTTATAAAAAATACTACTCGGCCACTTACTGTAAGAGATGTGGAACTCATCGCTGAAGCGCTTGATGAAAAATAGAAACAACTGACATGGACATAGCTAGATTCGTGTAGATAAAATAAAAACTGAAATAAAAAATCAGTTTAGCTTAAGTTACTTAGCATATTGTTTCATTATGAATTATCTATTGGATTTTATTCTCTGTTGGATAGCACGTAAATGTAATCTGCAGTGTCTGCGCACATGTCTGCGGCTTCCTCGATGAACTCTATTAGGTCGTCAAAAATCACCATTGCACCACAATTCATTGTTGCTCCGTACTTGACAAATAAACTTTTAGTTTTCAGGTATTCGCTGTCTAAATTGTGTTCCATTTCCTCAACTTTTCTAGCTTCTCTTACTGCTTCATTAGCGTTCGAAGAAATCTTTTCAACACTACTTCTTAGCACATTAACCATTTTAGCTAGTTCCCCAGACATCATAACTATTTTTTCGCAGAGTTCTTCAGGTATGTCTGCTTCAAAAAGCATTTCAAGACATCTTGCAGCGTCTTTAGTGTGATCAGCCAATGTATCGGCACGTTTAACAAGATGTAACAGGTCTTCTCTGTAATCTGCCAGCAAAGCTGTTCCAGCGGATAACTCCAGAAAAACTGCTGTTCTTAATCGGTCTACGCCTTCTTCTGTTTCATACAGGTTTTCTATGTATTTTTTGGTTTCTTTATAGTTTTTACTTGAGAAACTTTTAGTTGCTTTATGTAGCCACGTCACTGTGTCAAAAGCTTTTGTTATTTGGTCATGGGCAAGTTCTAATCCTTTAGTTTTTCTGCGTTGAACAAACCATTCATGGCTTTTTTCCATGTTCACTTCGTCTCCTAATTACACTAACTAATTATCCTGTTATAATGCTTATCTCAATAGCTTATATAGTAAATTAAGCTTACTTAGCTTGAACATAAATAATCTTTGTAAACTCTTTAGGTAAGGTCGCTATCTGTTTTTCCGGGGTTTTAGTACTTTATACATTAAACGTAGAGGCATAGATGTAAAAGCGAATTTGCCAGCTTTAGCATCTTTAATCATTGCAGGCAGATTGTAGCCATATTCTTGTTCGCAAGTTTTAATTATTTTTTTAGTCTCTTTTACACCATAGGAAAAAAACAATCGCAATCCATAGCCCTTAGCGCCCCTTGTAACATTGTACTCTTTTAGAAGTGTCTCACTCCACTCCAAGTTATGCATCCAACATTTGAGAAAGAGTTCACTTTGTTTAGAAGAGATGCTGTCGATTGAGAAAGAAGATGCTTTGCCTTTTAATCCCCCTTCTTCAACCATAAAAAGGGGAACAAGTAAACTCTTGTATTTTTCAAGTTTGTTGACAAGGTCAATTGTTAATTGTACATCTTCATTTTCTTCTCCAGGAAGCCCTATAATTAAAGTGGAAAGAGGAACCCAATTGTTTTCGTTCAATATACGAAATGCATCTTCAACTACTCTGGGCCACTCTTCAGGTTCAAAAGGTTTAGCTTTGCCCGCCATCAGGTTACCTATAAGTTTGGGGCTTCCAGTTTCTATTCCACATTGCCCACTAAACCATTCGTCGCCCTTGGCAAGTTCAATTATATCGGATAAATCTCTTATCAAATCTGGGGCGCTAACAACAGATGATAACGCAAAATGGCTTAATGCAATTGCACTTGCACCTGGAGGATGATTATGTTCTCGAGACTGCGAATATACTTTGCTGAACAATTCTTTTACTGCTGAAGTGTTAACTTCAAAACCGTTAGCTTTGTACCTGAGAACATCCTCAGCGTGAAGAAGAGGACGTTTACCTGCTTTTAAGTTGACATCTACTTCTTTTAGAATATTCTCAACTGGAACACAGCGAAACCTTTGAAGAGTAGGAACACAAAAAGCACAACCTCTACCACAACCCCGTGCAATCTCTACAATGCCATCTATTGTTACATCTGCTATAAGGGGGATATCTGGAGTTTCAACAATTTGGCCTTGAACTACTTCAGGTAATGACTCACCATCAAAGGCTCTTTTGAAAAGTGGACCAATTACGCTTTCTCCTTCTCCAATGACAACACAGTCTATGCCTAAAGTTTTGCGTACTTCAGAATTTTCTAGTTGCCATGCGCCAGCTCCACCTATAACTATTTTAGGTTTGTACTTTTGTACTGCGGAGTTGTTGAGTATTTCTTTAAGCTTAATTGTCATGTAAGCTTCGCCGTTAAACAACTGCCTAAAAGTGGTTGTTGCTGGACCCATTCCTAATGGATCGTTTTCGCTTATACACAAAATCTTTGTGTTTGAACCTACAACTTTTTCTAGTTTATCAGGGTGTGCAACAATTATGTCTTCTCTTTTATAACCCATGTTTAATAGAGCAGCTTCAATTTTTCTCAGTCCACAAGGTGCAAATTTGGCTGATCCATCCTTATTTATGGGTACTGACGGGCAGAAAAGTGAGAAATAAATTGAATCCGGAAGTAAACCATGTGGTACACATGCACTGAAACCTAGAAAAATGCCGCCGTTATATTCACTCATTAAAGTTCTGTCTGAAGTCAAAACTATTTTATGTCCCACATTATTTGTTGCCAAAACTACACCCCCATTTTATTTTATCGAAGTATTTTTTAATTGAATGATAATAATAAAGCGATAAAATATTTGAAATTATTCTATTTGATGGGAGGTTATAAAAAATTTTGGGTCCGAATTTAATTCTGAAGTTAACGCACACTATAAGCAGAATAAGGATGAAGCATAATCCTTTAACCAAATCAAAAGACGTGAATAAAGTAGAATTCGCCAAAATTAACAGAAAAAACATGCTTGCTTTAGTTGATGGGGACTGAAAAGGTGATTGTATGTGGATTTCAAAGTTTTTGTTCAATCGCTTGGCCAAATTATTTGGTGATTTATGTACGCTGAGAAGTGATGTTGAAGGGTTGTTTTGGATTTTTTCCATTTGTTGGTCTGGCCGTCCTTTTGTTGGTTTCTAATTATTTGGAACACATCTGTTTTTGGAATGAAAATTCTTAAATTAGTTTTGTCACCTATGTTTTATTTTGCTAGTGAAAAAAGTGAATGCTCCGGAGATCAAAAAAGCACTTGAAACATTAGGTCTGACACAATACGAAACTAAAACATACATAAGTCTGGTCGAAAAAAATAAATCCGATGCAAAAACCCTAAGCAAACTAACACAGATACCACGATCAAAAATCTACGAAGTATTAACAAGGCTTGAAAAAAAGAAATTAATTGAGATAGAAAAAAACCGGCCTACACTCTTCAAATCCATAAAACCTTCAATTGCAGTAGAAAAAATTGAAACACAACTAAAAGAGTACTTGACAAAAGAGTACAAAGCACAAAAAAGCATTATAGAAACAAATTTTAATAAAAAAATGCAGGAAATTACAGCTGCAAAAAACATAATCCTAAATCAACTTGACAAAATCTATGAAAAAACTGAAGACATCGAACCCTCAGAAGTATTTGTATTGATAATCCGAGGGAAAAACAGCTTAAAAAACCATGCACAAGAACTAATTCTTAAAGCAACCCAAAACATACAGTTAATGATTCCAACCGATGACTTCTGTAATCTTGAATCAGTAATTAAAACTGCAGTTTCAAAAGGTGTTAAAGCTAAATTGTTTGTACATAACTTGACTGATAGCGTTAAAAGATTGAAGGATTCAGCTGAAATCTTCATTGAAGACTCACCTTTTCCCACTAACTGTGGAATAATACTGGTTGATGATGAGACTGGCATGTTTATTTCGGATAATTGCACTGTTGGATTTAAAACTTCAAGTAAAAGTGCACTTACGGTTTTATCAAAATTCTATGAGCATGAACTAGAAGAGTCTGTTAAAGTAAAATTGTAAAATAAAGACAGAAAAACCAGCATAATAAAGTGTCATATTTTTTTCTAAAAGCAAAGTCTTTTATTTTAAAAGAAAATCACTTTTTTTAATGACTAAAACCAGACGAAGCGAAGGAATAACATGGCGGCAGCCAGTGGTTTTTGTAGTTTCAACTATAGTTTGCACTATTTTGGCAATTTGGGCTGTTGTTGCAGCGCCTGTTGAATCTGCTGCTGGTGCAGCTACCGGTGTTTCTGGTTTGTATATAGCTGCTGCAGTTTATGTTCCAGTTGCACTTTGGTTCGGTGTCTGGGGTTGCTTTGCAGGTTATCTGAGTTGTATCTTCATGGGGATTTATCTTAACATGCCTTTAGAATTTGTGTTGGTTTGGGCGTTGGCAGATTTTTTTGAAGGCTTTGTTCCATTGCTAATTTATAGGTCACTAAAAATTAAACCAGTAATGGGTTTTAAACATCCAAAATTAACTTATGGATTAAATGTTTCTCTTGCTGTGGTGCTAATAGCTTCAGCTTATGCACTTGTTTTCTCCTACACAGCGATGTTTATTGCAACTTTTATTCTATCCATCTTATTAGTTATAGTTCAGGCAATTATAGAAGACCGCAAAACATGGTTAACATGGCTGCCTATAGGCGTTATAGTTGCAAGTTTTGTTTCAGGTACCTTCGGTGTTGGCGCTATGGCATTGTTCGGCAGCATTCCACTTGAAGCTTTTCCTGCAGTTTTCTTCGGCTGGGTTTTTGGCGACATAATAGTTCTGGCAACTTTAGGAACCATACTGACAGTTGTATTAACTCCCTATATTGTTAAATCAAAAATTTATGTTCGAAGATATTTTTCATAAATTACAGCTAACAAATACTTCCTGTTGACCTTTGTTGAAGAGATATGCTTTTCCCAAGGCGCATAGTTTTCCGTTATCAAAGACTAATGCAGAACCCTTAGGTAAGGCAAAAATTGGGTTACTTACAGATAATTCTTTTAGTTTTTCACTATGACGCAGTTTATAGTGAGCTTTAAGTGTTATATCCACGAGTCCTAAGCCACAGATCAATTTAACAGACGAGGTGCGTCGGTAGGTTACTACACATTTTTTACAGAGAACTAACGCTCCAGCGCTTCTACCTACTATGATTCCTTTAAACTTTTCAAGTAAAACATGTGTATCTTGTATTTTTAGTCGCTCAAGCAGCACGCTGGGTACTCCACCAGTCAAATAAATAAGATCTGCATCACTGATCCTTTCTTTAAGCTCTTGATTAGTAAAAGAGTAATCTGCAAAGTTAACTGTGTATGCGCCTAAACTTCTAAAATAATTAGATAATAGTTTCTTCTTAGTGTATGTGTTATCAAATGAGGCTCTAGCCCAAGGAAAAACAAGAACATTAGGTTTTTCACCAGCTTCATTGAAAGCTATTTGGTTAATCTCTCTTGCATCTCTTTTTAGGGTGTTTTCTCCACCTAAAAGGTAATACTTGGGCATACTGAAAAATGGTTTTTGAAGTTAAAAAACAAAGCTGCCCAGTAACTATTGATAAGTATGTGCTCAATTGGGTTTGAATACTATTGTGTCTAAAGAATTTTTGCTTCTTAGTTATTTACACGCTTGAACCTGACAGCTGATGCATTAGTTGTATCAATCTATTACTGGGTGAGTGAAATTCTGAATGGATTGCCCAGACTCATATTTGTTCACAATATAACAAAGTGAGTGATTGCTTTAAAAAAAGTGTTATATGCTTCAAATTTAAACAAAGCATAACCTGACATTTAGGGGAGTTTAGTTTTCAACTTTATTTGTTGATTGATTTATTAGATTACAGTAAATCTTTGAGTCCAAAATGGGTATCTATAGCTTTTAGGAGCTCTTTTCTGATTGCTTCACCTTCTAAGTTATCCTCTTTTAGTCGCCCTATTTCAACTGCCAAAGCTTCATCTTTTACAACCTCGCTTATCCAGCGTTCAAAATCGCCACGGTACAGATGGAATCCAAGTGAATCAGAACAAACTTGG
>Ga0265294_10002010_pt1 | contig 26951 bp, 16 predicted proteins | sample MunlanPumphouse3_FD_192504 | JGI IMG/M metagenome (GOLD analysis project Ga0265294, IMG submission 192504) | Groundwater microbial communities from a municipal landfill in Southern Ontario, Canada - Pumphouse #3 | ecosystem: Environmental > Aquatic > Deep subsurface > Groundwater | place... | reverse complement strand
TGATGACTTGTTTGACAATCATCGCTTCCGGTGCTTCGATGGTGTTCAGAAAATCGTTGTAATTATAACTTGATGCACTTACCTTTAATGGGGTTTTTAGTGAAAATAGAACACTAACAATAAACGATAAAATAAAGATGCTACTGTAAATTAGGCGTTTTTTCATCATGTCTTTTCACCTCTATTTCAAGCCGGAATGCGCCATGGTGTCAATGATTCGGCTTTGCGAAATCATAAAGACGGTAATCGGCACTATCAACATGACAACCGATACGGCTGAAGCGGCACCGGTTCTGGCGACTCCTCCAGCAACAACTTGGCTTAAGGCAAAGCTGAGCGGTTTCAACGCATCGGTGAAAATGTAACTGCCCCCGTCTGCTCCCCATAAGCTTTGGAAAAGCAAAATAATTAAAGTAAGCCAAGCGGGTTTAACCAAAGGCATAACAATCTTCCAGAAGATGGTATATTCGCCAGCGCCGTCGATTTTTGCTGCCTCGAGAAGTTCGTTAGGGATAGTTTCCATGAATTGTTTCATGAGGAATAGTCCCAAAGTATAACCGATGGCAGGAATGATGATCGCAAACGGCGTATCGATTAAGCCTAACCAACTGATAATCATGTAATTCGGTATTCCGGTAACGTGCGATGAAAACATTAAAGAATAAATGATTAAGGCAGAAATTAGTCTGCGTCCCGGGAAACGGTGTTTGGCAAGCGGATACGCACAAAGCGATGCGATGATAACGTGTCCGACGGTACCAAGGAGCGTAATAAACACGGTATTGAATAAGAAACGCGAAACCGGAATCCGGGAATTTCCGATTAAGTTAAATAAGTCAATAAAATTATCGAAGGTAAAACTTCTTGGAAACAATTTTGGAGGGAAGATGAAGATTTCATCTAACGGTTTGAAAGCATTGCTGATGGTAAAAACCAATGGATAGGCGCTAAAAAGGCCAAAGGCAAACAGTACTGTGAAAAGCGCGATGTCGCCGCCAAGCGAACGGCTTAGGCGTTTTTGGCGTTTGATTTTGCGTCTTAGTTTTCGTCTTGCGATAAAGTTCAATTCATCAATTTTTAACGATTGCGCTTCCCGTTGAATCGATTCCAAGTTGTTTTTGGTAGCTCTAAGGATTTGGGATTCTTTTGCAGCCATATTAAGAGCCCACCCTTCTTAAGATTTTTTGGACAATGAGGTTTGCTCCAATCATGATAAAGAAAAGAATCGTTGCAATACTTGAAGCATAACCCAGTTCCATTTTATTGCTTCCGTAGTCAATTAAGTGGGTTACTATCGTGTGCCCCGCATACTCCACGGAAGGAAGTCCCGCCAGTGCAATCGAAACCGAGGCAATACCAAGGCTGGCAGTTATTTGCATGACGGCACCGAACAAGAGTTGCGGTTTCATTTGTGGCAACGTAATGTACCAAAGTTCTTGCCACCGGTTTTGGATTCCGTCGATGGCACCCGCTTCGTTTAATTCTTTGTTGGTGTTTTGTAGTCCGCCGATAAAGGCTAGGAAACTGACACCCAAACTTAACCATAATTGAACAATAATCAAAATCGGTAAGATGTATTTGGTGTTTTGCAACCAAAGAATAGGTTCGTTGATGAAACCTAAATTAATCAGAATCGCGTTGGCATAACCGTACATATCGCCCGAGAAGATTAAACTCCAAAGGAGATACGCATTACCGGAAATCGACGGAGCATAGAAGATTAAGGTCATAACCCATCTTAGTCTGCTTGGAAGCTCGTTGATTAACCAAGCGAAAAAGAAGGCAAGCAAATACGATATCGGACCCGTAAAGAGTGCCAAGATAAACGTATTTCTCAAAGAGGTAATAAATACTTCATCGTTTAAGAATAAGTTAATATAGTTGTCAAGCCCAATAAACCTAGGCATCTGCAACATATCGTAAGAAGTGAAACTTAACATAAACGAAATGAAAACCGGAATAACGGTAAAGACAAAGAAGATTAAGAGGTAAGGCGCCATCATCGAATAAACCGTGCGATTGGCTTTTACTTGTTTCCAAAACAAGGCGCGTTTTCTCTTTTTGTTTGTATTAAGGTTTTGGTTGGTTGCTTCCATTGTCTTCACCTACTCTAGTCCGAACTCTTTACGTTTCCGCGCAAGTTCCTTATTGATTTTCAAGACATTGATATATAAGCTGTCGTTAGGATTGGCTTGATTGTTGATGACAGCCCGGAAGGCATTGTCAATATAACGGCCAATGATGTAACTGCCGACAACTACCGGAACGCCGTTTGACTTTTCCATTTGTGCTTTCAAGACTTTATAGTCGCTGGTTGGCCATGGAAGGTTCGCCAAAGCTTCGACGTTTGCGGTTGGGTATCTGGCAGCGGCACCGATGATTGCTTCAAGTTCGCGTCCATAGCGAATTTGCGTGTCTTTCGATGTCCACCATTTTAAGAATTCCCATGATTCGTTTGGATATTTGGTTGATTTTAACATTACTGCCGAAGATACGTTGGAAGTTGTGGAGTTATCGATAATTGGTTGATTTAGTTCGTCATAACCGACCACTGTTCCAGGTAGCGGCGCAAAGCCCCAAAGACCTCTGATTTCTGGCGCAAAAACTGCTAAAGTGTTGTATTCGGTATAGTAACTGATGCCAATTGGCATTTCGCCTGTTCGGAAACGGTTGATGAAACTGGCGTTTTGCACAAACTTGTAATCAGCATAGAATTTCGTAAATTGGATAAAGGCATCGCGAGCTTTCGTTTCCATTAAAGCGCTTTCGCGATTATCGTCGGTGTAAAGCTTTCCACCGTTTTGACGGATCAAAGCATATAGAATTGGGTTTAGTCCGCCCGCTACATTCGGCAAATAGAATTCTAAATTCTTTTGTTGAAGAATCGGAATCAAACTAATCACATCGTCCCAAGTTTTAGGAAGTTGCGTGATGCCGATTTCATCCAAAATGTCTTTACGGTAGAACATTACCAAGAAATTTTGTTGTTCCGGAAATCCATAAACCGCACCGTCAAAGGAAAGCGGTAAGAGAGCACTTGGGTAAAAGCGTTTTGCCACATCTTCAAAATCGGAGAATGTCGATAAATCATACATGGCATTCCGAACCCCCCAGTTGACCGGCGTATCTTCGCCCACACCCAAGGAAACGTCAGGACCGTTTCCGGATACGGTGGCAGGTAACAACACCCCCGCATTAACCAATTTCAAGTCGACATTTATTCCCTTGTCAGGCGTAAATGTTTCGTCTATCAATTGACGGAGGATATTGGCTTGGTCGCGACCGGAGGACATCCAAACGGTAATTGTTGGACCGGTTCCGTCAACGCTGCTTGTTAAGGATTGGTCGACAAAGAAAGAACCGAAAAATAAAACAATGCCGCGCCAAATGCGTTCGAAAATATTTGATTTGGCTCTCGGAAGATCCTGATCGATACCATGGAGATATACCATATCAACCGAAAGCGGTTGTTCTTTCATGCTGGTGGTCCATGTACCTAAACTGGAGATATTTTGTTTGAAAGTTGACAAACCTCTGGTGATTTCCCTTTCGCCTCTGTCGAAACGTTTAAGCAAGACTAACATCCGTTCGAGCGGTCCGATGTTTTCGCCTCTTCCGGCGATTGATTCGACACCATCGATAACACTGTTAAGCACATTTTTTGCGGAGTTAATCCGTTCATATAAACCTTCAATCCGCCATTCAAGCAAATAGTCGAGCGTTGGCGATGGGGAAACGCTGGTAATCATAACGATTTCCCGATACAGTAAATTCAAATCGGCGATTAACTGATCGATTTGTCTGATAAGTTCGGCGTATCTGCCGCTGCTGACTCCAAGGGTAACTTCGTCTCCTGCTTTTAAGTGGAACAAATAAGGTTCCTCGCCATTGCTGAGAGTTACATTTTGCCAATCGTTCCGATAAGCAAATTCAATCATTTTCATCTCTTCAAAAGGAATTTCGCCATTAATATAAAGGGTTCGAGTGGAGAACATTCCTCTTGTGAAGTTTTGCTTAACCTTGAAAGTTAAAGCATAAAGTCCCTCTTCGGTACCTTCAGGAACCGTCCAAGTGATGGCGTCGCCGACGATTCGCCAGTTATAACCACCGATGGTATTGTAAGAAACCTTAAAACGACGGTATGGTGATAAGCGACTGCTGGAATTGTCTTCAACAGGTGCTAAAGTTGGCGAAGTTTTGGAACTAGCGTCTTCACCTTCAATCGACAAGAATGATTCTGCTTTTTCGGTTAATCCTTTTGTTGCATACGATTCTTTAACTTGGGCATAAGGTTTAATATTCACGAATTGGCCAAAAACAAAGTTTCGAAAAACCACAGGTTCGCGGTTGGCCACAAAGCTAATCTTGTGGGTTCCCGCCGCCAAATAAAAATAATACGGTTCATCGTAATATCCGTTCATGTCTTGAACGATGCGTTCTTGCCATACAGGTTTTTCGATTTGCGACGGCTTTATATCATTTTTGTCTTCCCCTCTGGCCTTGGTTACATTAAACTTATCTTCCCACAAACGGTGAAGGATAAAGTTATTGGCTTCGGTGAATGGCGATTTATCATCAATCAAAAGCCCTCGGTCGATTGAGGCGGAACGGCTTATCGTTACGCCTTGATATTCCAAAATCGCATAGTATTCAATTTTTAAGTTATATAGTCCAGGATTTTCAACGGTTATATTATAGGAAATGATGCCTTCTTCCGGAAGCAAGATTCCCGTTTTTCCGTCAAACTCTCCCACCACAACATCGACTTCTGCATCCCCAGCATCAAAACTATAACCCTTTGTGGCGTCAACCGAAATCAAAGTGTTCGGTTTGGCGCTGGTAGAATGCTTGTCCATGTATTTGATGTAGCTATTCTCATCTGAGACAATTCCTCCCGTGACTGCAGCTTCGGATTTTATTTGGGGAGTTGCAGCTTGGAGATTGGCAAAACCTGCGAGTGTAAAAGCCAATAAAATTACCCAGAGGAATTTCTTTATTGCATTTTTCATATCAACCACTCCGTTCATTTTAAGTAAAAATTTCGACTTTTTCTTGTTTATATTATAACATAAACAGCCTATCTAGTCAAGTAATTGTATAGACAAGATTAGACATGTTTATTTGTCGATTTCAACATTTTGTTCATTTTTCTTTTTTGCTCTTTTGCTGCGGAATTCGTTTAAAAGAATAGGGGCATCAAGCGGTTTGATACCGTCTTCGGTAAGCAGTTTGTTGAGCTTGTTTCGATAAAGCAATTGGACCAAATACAGGAATAACCCCGGAATCAATAAAGGGATTAAGTACCAGAACAAATAAGAAAGAATTAGGAAAACAATGACTAATCCGACAAGCATAAAAAAAGCACCCGGAAAGACAAATAACATCGTAACACTGTATTTAATGGTATGGTAAACATTCAAAAAGGGGAAATAAACGCATACCAACATAATCAATATCAGTGTGGTAAAGGTAATGATGTCAAGACCAATCGTTATATATAAAGCGATATAACTGTACATGGTTTTGGTTTCCAACGTTAAACGATAAAAGTAATAAGTGTTGAAGGCAAGGATAAAAACCATTACAAACATGATTAACGATATTTTCAAAGCCTTGAAATAATTCCTTTTAAACCCCAGCCAAAAAGTCAAGACGAGCGGTATCTCCGAATCGTTGCTTGACGTTTTAAATAAAATTATCGCTGCTACGCCTGAAGCCAGAATCCCAAAAACATAAAGGTTAAGGGTGCTCGCAATAAAACATAGCAAACTGATAACCACCAATTTATATAGGAAGTTAAAAAAACTAAATACCCTACTGTTAATGTATTTTTCAAAATTCATTGTTTTCCCTCATTTTTAAAAAAATCACCATTAGAAATAGAAGCCAGGAAATAAATCCCTAGCTTCTTTTTTTTAGTCTATGATTAGTTTTTGAACAAAAGCTGTTTTAATTCAATTATTCAAAGCTAATTTGTTGAAATACATTAATTAATTCGGCATCAGATAGTGCGACTAATGCATCATAAACGGATAAATGTAAATTTTGGCTGTGTTGTGTTGCTACTACGATAAATCCGCCTTCAGGGATGTTGTCAGTTAATTTAAAGAATGCATTATAATTAGTGTCATATGCAAATTCGCCATTACCCCATAATGCATGATCGCTAGTAGCAGTTTGTCTTACGCCATCTTCAAAGAAGATTAATTCATGTTTATATAAGACAGAAGCAGTAGTGCGGATTTGGTAGATAGTACCGTCAGGGTTGCAGATTACCACTAAGCCGCCCCAGTTGCAGTTTTTGCCGTCTGTTAGCGACAATTGGTCATAAGTTACAACGTGGAGTTGACCATCGCCAACAGATGAACGACCAACCCAACTGAAATTTGTATCTTCAGCCCACATTGTTTCATCGTTTACCGAGTAATCAAATTCTGTTTCGCCGATTGTAACAGTCGGAACAACTGGTTCTACTGGTTTTAAGAATGAATGTGCTGCAAGTTCTTCAACAGGCATAGCCATTAATGCTTCGTAAATTGGTAAATGAGGTCCGAAGTGACCAGGAATTACAATTACGAAACCGCCCTCTGGAGTAACTTCTTCAATTCTGGCAATTGCGTTGTAAGAATCAGGAATTGAGCCATTGCCCCAGAATGCATGGTCTGCACCAGCTACCACTAATTCGCCCTCCTCGATATAGATAGTGTTGTTCAAACCAACATTGTCCTTATCTTTGCCGGCAATACGGATGTGGTGGATTGTGCCGTCTGGGTTACATACAATTACAAGACCTAACCAGTTAACATTTTTGCCAGCGGTTAAAGATAATTGATCATGTGTTACAATGTGCCAAATATGGCTGAACGCTTGTGTTCTTCCAATCCAGCTGTAACCGGTTGTATCTTCAGCCCACATATCTGCATCGTTAACCGATACATGGTATTGTTTTTCGCCGATAATTGCATTGTACGGAGTATCTTCAAATTCTTCTTCAATATATGGAAGATCAAATGGTTTAACATAATGACCTAATTCTTGAATCTTAAGAATTGGTTTTGTCCAATCAAATTCTTTTGGTTGGTTGATGTCGCCTGCTTCATTCCAGAACATCTCAAGTGCAATAGCTTTTTGGTCATTTGCACCAGTGAATGGGAAGATTACAACGTATCCGCCGTCTGGAACTAAAGTATCGATACCAGCAAGTAAACCACCAGATCCGCCCGGTAACATTTGATCGTCAAATCCGGCATCGGTTGTCGATTTGAAGTTACCTTCGGTATCATATTGACCGACTCCATCTACTCTGAAATGAGCAATTGTTCCGTCTGCATTCAATATAACAACGATTCCATATGGAAGATATGGCATACCTTGGTTGTAAGCACTTGTTTCAATTACCCCTTCATCTGTTAATGCTGCAATGTAACCTTCTTTGGTATAAACAAAGAAGATACCATCACTGGCAAAACGCATGTTAACGTTAGTTCCATTGGATTTCAAAGAACTGACGCTATTGAAATGAATTTGTTTTTCTTCACGGCCATAAATAGCAGAAACGATTTCTGTGGTATTTGGTTTAATGGTAACAACTGGTTGTGTCCAATCAACTGTTCTTGGCGACGCTAAGTCGTTAGAAGCAGTAATTTCAGGGTTCCAGAATATTTGTAAACCTTTTAGACGGATTTGGTTAGAAGCTGAAACTGGGAAGATTACAACATAACCATCGAGTGGAATAACATCTTCCAAATCAGCTAATTGACCTTGACGATCTCCATTAGCATTTGCTACAACTTTTGGATAATCGGCAGTAATGTCATTGCCTTCTGCGTCATACACTGCTGTCCAGTTGCGATATTGAACAACTTTACCGTCTTTATCCACTACTACGACTACGCTGTATGGAAGGATTGGTAAACCTTTATTGGCAGCTTGTGCTGCAACAACCGCATCATCGTTTATTGCTGCTAAGAATCCGCGACGGCTGTAAACAAAAATTTTGCCATCTGGATTGTAAGTATCAAGACGCATGTTAATGCCGCTGCCGTATTGATCTAGCAATGCAGTTGTATCATTATAGATAATTTCTTCGGTTGTTTCGCCGAAAATGATTTGTGAAGGTTTTGAAGGTTCCACAGGGGCTACAACTTCATATAGACGATAGCTAGTATCTACTTTTCCGTTGTCAGGGTCTACAACTGTGTATTCAACCCAATAAGAACGTGTTGGATCGCCATAGTTCATTTCAGAAGTATCGATGTCGCCTAAATCTTCGCCGGTGAAGTAAACGCCACCGTCTTCGATTTCGCCCTCAACACCTGGAACAGAAACTTTTGTGTAATTCATTGTGGACGCTTCATATACTTTGTAAGTAATTAAGTGAGTAATGTCGTTTCCTGCTGCGCTCTTAGCTGTAATGCCATCCAATAAGTCATAAGGATCGCCTGGGCTAAGGGTAATTCTTGTTTCTGTGCGAGCTGTCGCTTTGTCAGTATCTAATTCTTGATAAGGAACTTTGATAATTGGCCATGTATCAATAGGGTCAAAATCGGTATCGATTGTTGTGATATCAATAATTTTGCCTAAACCATTGTCTGCAGTGTTAACAATGTGGTCTTCAAAGAATTTCTTAGGTGAACCGGCACCATTATAGAAACCATTGACACCAAGGAGAACAGTTCCGCCATCAGGGATAAATCTTAAAATATCACCAAATAGACCGCCTTGGGTAATTGGACGATATTGGTATAATTTAGGATCGGATGAAGCATGGTCTGGATAGTTAACCCATGTTAAAGTGTCGTTTGTGAAAGTTACTTGAACACCTTCTTCATCATAACCGGTATTTACCCATAGATAACGAGAATGTACTACCATTCCCTCTGCATCGACAATAACCAATGCGCCCCAGAATGAAGCTAACCGTTCAGGATAGTTGGCTAATGCCCATTCAATGTAATCTTTGGAGAAAATATGAACTTTTGTTAAGTCGAAACCGAATGGGGCACCGACATATTGTGGTAACAATTGTGGGTTGACAACAAAGTTAGTTGTGTAAGCATCGCCAATTTGTAGTGCGGCAGAAACTTCAATAACTACTACAGTTCTGTAAGCAGTTGTTTTGTTTCCGGCTGCGTCTTCCAATGTGTAAGTAAAGGTATACTCACCCGGAACATTTGGATTGAAGTCGCCTTTATCAACTTCTACTTTGTTAGTTATGGTTCCATCAACGTCGTCACGGCCAACGATACCTGTCATAGGATCATACTCGCTGGCTTTCTTTCCTGCAAAAAGTTCGACTCTTTCAGGATTGACTTCAATTAATGGAGCGATTTGGTCTTTTGTTTCGTCACCTGGTTTTTTACAGCTAACCAATACGAAAACCAAACCGAAAGCTAAAATGAAAAAACTCATTCTAAAAAAAGCTTTGCGTATCATTAATTTACACCTCTTTCTTCCTTTCGTGTTAATTTACACTACCATTTTACTATACTTTGCTTGTATAGTCAAGCAAAATCGTAAAAATTGTCTACACAAGTTGCAAAAAAAGGAAAACGTTTGCCTATAGCTTTTTTTAGGGTTCTTTTTGACCGTTTTTTAACCCCCAATAAACATTGATTTTCCTTCTTGAAAAAAAGAAAAATCCCCAAGAAATTGGGGATTATCAAAGAATTCTGACAGGTTTTATTTATTGTACCGGAAGCGGATCTAATTCCGGAAGCGTATTAATCGCATTGGAAGTAATACAGTCAACTCCCATATTGATTAATTCCTTCATCGTATTGACGTTGTCAACTGTCCAAGCCGCTACTTCAAGAGCGGCTTTATGGAATTTATCGATATTGGCTTGAGTCCAGAAAGTTGGATTGGAATAAGCAACCGAAATAGCATAGTTATTGGCTAGGCAGTTTTTGATTGGACCGGTTGGGTCTTCATTTCCTAAAAGCAGTTGAAGTCTGACATCGCTGTAACGATTTCTGATATATTGCAAATAACTGGCTTGGAAACTAATGAACACGCTTTTTTCCATCATGCCTTCGGTTTCCACCATATCAATTACGAGTTGAATTTGTTGATTGGTAAATGGTGCTTTTAACTCAATGATTGGCGTCACATTGTTTTCTTTGCAAAGAAGCAAATAATCATAGAAGCTGGCAATCTTATAAACTCTGCCCGGGAATTTGCTGTTGGTAAATTCAATTTCCATTATTTCGTCAAATGTTTTTTGGGTAATTAAGCCATTTCCACCCGGCAAGGTGTCATCATGGTTGATGACCAATTTATTGTCTTTAGTTACCCGAACGTCGCACTCAAGACCCCAGAAGTTTGCCTCAACTCCGGCTTGGAATGCTTCCATGGTGTTGTCGAACTCTTGAGCCGAGAAACCGCGGTGAGCGATTAATTTAACATTTTGACGGTCGAAGAGCCGAATTACTCTTTTAACAGGCGTGGCATTGTTTCCCGCGTAATCCGCCAAGAAATAATACAACTCATAATAACCTTTTTTGGTTTCGTCATACCCGGATTTATCAATGGTGATTTTATTGGTAATATCACCTTGCAAATTATCTTCGCCCTTGATGCCGAGTAAAAGATCGATTTGCGCGCCAACATCAAAGGTTAACACTTCATAACCTTCTTCAATGATAATTGTTGGCGAAATCTTGTCTTCTTTTAATGCTTTGCGTTCTTCTGGGGTTAAACCGTCGTTCGGTTCGCAACCCATAAGAACAAATGAAAGTAATAAAGCAAGCAACAATCCTTTAATTTTTCTCATTCTTTCCTCCCTATTTATATTTGGCTTTTAAATCAATTTCATATAACCTTTTCCAAGGCAGACTTAAACTTTCGATTTGATAATGGTTTCTCAAAGCGGGCATTTTGCTTTCGACAAACTTGATGATTTCCGCTTTAACCAATTCGCTCATATAGCCATCGTGTTCTTTGGTATCGTAATAAGAATATTCCGGCTGATTCGGCAACATTTCATACCAGATAATTTCTCTGACGTAACCGCCGAACGCGATGTCTTCCAAATATCTCGTTACCAAAATATCCAAATGATGTTTGGTAAGGCCGTAATTCAAGTAAGCCATGCCGATGGCGACAGCAGAACCGATGGTATTCGAGGATGTATTCCATCCCGCATAGGAAGCGATACCAAAGACCATATCTTTTAACGACAGTTTATCGAATACTTCGATGTTGCTGCCGTTGTCATATGCCACGTCGGCTATCACGATTGGTTTTTTCAATACTTTATGAGCATATTCCAAAAATTCGAATGCTTCAACAGAATTAATTAATACCGTAACTCCCCTGGAAGGCGGAGTCGGTATCAAACTGGTTAACGGGATGTCCGCGGATGCGTGGACATATAGTACCGCATCACACTCCGTCACACTGCTGACGATTAACCCGCCGCTCGCCAAAATTTGGTATCTTACCGTAATATCCAAATAACGGTCTTCGATTAACGGCGTAATCGTTGCGCAAGTCGGCCCCGGGTATTTGATGTAGATTTTAGGTTTCAACCCATTGATCTGATTGGTCATTCGGGCAAGCAGCACCGAACCGACTTCGTCTGCTCCCGGGTATAAATAGATTTTATCGGACAAATTTTCGCTTGAAACCTTTTTTCGAATGATTTCTTGGTCGATTGCGGTAAAGCCGTAAGGACCGGAATCATCCTGAGGTATCACCAAAAAGTCGATAATACCTTTTTTGACATAATCGATTATAGAGAGATTTACTTCCCGGTTTTTTATTCTTCGATTTGAAAAATCGTCCAAATATTCATTAGGAATATTTAAAGCCCTCAGTGCTTTCAATTCTTCGAGGTCGATAATTCCCAAACTTTGCTTATGCGTGTAAACCCCGTAATCAAATATGTTTCGGCCATAGTATTGATAGTAATCATGTTCTTCGTCGCTTGAGTTATAGGTTGGGCAACGCATAATCGTTGCGTAACCAAAGATTTGTAAATCAGGATTTTCGCTTTTGATTTCTTCCAAAACTTTTAAGCGTTCAATTAGTGTTTCTTTGGTTTCAAAGTGCAATCGCGAAGGAATCAAGCCCCCATAGATTAACATATCGAGACTTATGACCAGGCCATTTGCTTCTTTGGCAAAATCTTTGATAAACTGTTTAACTTTGTTAACGTCGCTCCCTTGTTTTTTGTAGCCTTTAAGTGTTGTGGGAATGGCGATTATTTCCAACTTGTCTGTGGAAAAAAGTTCTTTGGGAAAAGTCCAATTGCAGGGACGTTCGTCAAGCGGAAGATACAATATTTTATTCATAACGTTTTCTTCTTATTGCAAAGAATAATAATGATATTGTTCCTATAATCCCTGTAATGCTCGCCAAATCGCTCTCACTGCAATTCAAGAAACTCAAGCAGCCTTCTTTTGGCAGTTCATCATCAGGAGTAGGGTTTAAGTTTTCAAACTCTTCAAATTCCAAGGTAGTGATATCAGGACGTTCCCCTTTCCCGTTCCAGTAGCCTTTGTTGATTAAAGCACGGTTAATGCGCAAATCGATAATATGCAACAAGTAATCCAAATCTTCATTGATTCTGGCTTTTATGCTTTCATTAGGCGTAGCGCTGTTATAAGCTTTTAAGTTTAGGAGCGCATCTTCCAAATCAGGGTAATCGCTTGGTGATTTAAGTTCAACTTTTTTGACGTTGTTGATAATGGCTTTTAAAGTGTCTCTGTTGTTGAAGTTACCCGCCGGAGCGTACAAACGATCAATTTTATCAAGCAGATAGTCCATACTGCCGTCGATAATTGTTTTTATGTGATCATAAGGGGAGATTTTCTCATAACGGGCGGTATGAAGTTTCATCGCCTTGAACGATTCTTGGACCGCTTTTGAAGGCGAACCGATGCTAAAGATTTGTTGCGAAGCAAAAATCGCCGAACCGATTCCTTTGTTGACGTAGGTTGCTTCCATTTGCAATTGGTTGACAATAGCCGGATAGCCTTCGTAAGCCGATCCCAATCCCATTTCCAGCGCCGACAATTGGTTAGCTAGATTTACATATTGTTTGGCAAAACGCTCGATTTGATCCACGCTGCCAAGGTAAGCCATCGGACGAAAAGTATCGATCCAACCGGTTTGCACCCAGCTCATCCAGTCTTGCATGTAGTTGGTTTTAGCTTCGAGGTGGCTTGCGGCGACGGCCATGGAAATGTCTAATTGCGGTTTTAATTCGCGAATTAATTTCGATAACTCATCAACCATGTTGGTGATTTTGGAAGCACGATATTCAGTCCATTGACGGCGAACTTCGGGATTTGTTTTGATTAGTTCGCGAAGATTGGCTCCGGTTTTTCCGATAGATGCCAAAAACTCATTCATTGCATAAGTAGTATAACCGCCATCGGTAAGGTTGTTAGTAGAACTGTTGGAAACATAACTTGGCAGATTCGAATAAGGATAACGGATGTAGTCCAATTCAATTCCGTCCCAATCATATTTTAAAACCATTTCGCGATAAATGGCTTTTAAATGCTCAACAACTTCTGGATTGGCGGGATCCAAATACATCATCGGACCGTCAAAGGTTAGTCCGCCTTGATAGTTCCTTTGAATCCATTCTGGTTTTAAATGGCTTGGAATGTCGCTAACGGACCCGTTATTGGATGTTCCCCCCCGCATTGTTTGGCTCCAGGCATGAACTTCAATTCCTCGTTTGTGAGCTTCGGTGATTAAGCATAAAAGATAGTCGTTACCGTATTCCGGACCAAAGACGTCGACGCCAACGATTTTCATTAACGGTTGCGTTTCGGCCACTTCCGATTCGTAAATCGGATAACTGTTCCATAATGCTTCCACAAGCAACACATTTACGCCCGCTTCTTTGATTCGGTCAAGGAACGCAATTGTTCCTGCATAAGTCAAACTGGCAACTGTTGGGCGATGCCACATGGCAACGGCTTCTACTTTCCTAAACGGAAGAGTACGGTATTGCACTTCGTTGGAAAGATCGATAATACGGGTTTTATTGAGTGTTAATTGCACGATTTCTTGTGTGGTTAGTTGTTCTCCCGTATCGTAACTGGCCATGGTTTGAAGGCGGGATGAAATGTCATCCAATACCGCTTGGGTTCCCTCCAAATCAAAATCGTATAAATTGCTTTGTGCATTGTTGAAATAACCCAATGCTGCTTCATAGTTAAAATAAGCGGAAGCTAGGGGCGAATATAAATTATGACGGTATACCTTAATTTCGGCTTTCAATTTATCGTAAAAAATGATATCGCCTAGTTCCAAAGCTTGCAAAGCGTTGGCATTGACACCGTGACCGGATACAATGAATCCGCCCTCCGGCATCAAAGCATTAACATTTTTTTCGATAATAAATCCTTTGTCGTTAACGGCTACTTCATAACCGTAAGCGTTGGTGCCGGTACCGTTCGGATAATTGGTTGAACTAAAATAAACAATATCATCAATATTCCGCACTGTTTCATGGCGAACACCGGTGAATGTTTTGATTAAACTGACATTAGGGTCTTCGGGGTTAAATTCGTAATCGAATTCGTAGGCAAACACTTGATTTCCTCCTGATGTAAGCATAACTATCGTTGTAAGCAAAACTAATCCGATCGTTAAAACTCTTAGGATAGTTTTGCGTGCATTTTGAAAGATTAATTTATTTGACATTATTTCCTCCTGAATTTAATTTCCTTTTTCAAGGAATTCCACATCTAACCCTACTTCAAACATTCTCGCCCACGGCATGTAACACCGGTTGATTCGGAATTTATCCGTCATTTCGGACAAATAGATTTGGGCATGCTTGATGATTTCTTCCTTTACGATTTGGCTGATTTCGCCGTCAGTTTCGCCGACATAGAAATAATGGAAACCTCTTTCGGCTAAATACTTATTTGTTACAAGCGACCGCACAATACTGCAATACATCGCATCCTCTAAGTATCTTAAAACCATGAAGTCATAGTAAGACTTGGTTTTTCCGTATAACATGGTGACGATTCCATGCGGAATGCAAGTGCCCAGAGAGTTTGCAGCGGTGTTCCAACCGGCATAAGACGCCAGTTCAAACAATAATCCCCGCTTGTTGAGCAAAGCAACAAGTTCCAAATCGGCACCGTTCAGATAAGCGATATCCGCTATCATCACCGGTTTCTTTAAAGTGTTTATGCAGTATTCCGCGTACTCCAATCCATCCACCAAATTGCGAAGAACCGTAATGGTTCGGCCGGGATTGGTTTGTTTGTCGGGTCCAGTTTCCATTTTGTCCCCGCCGCTTGCCACCAGCAAAACAATATCGGCTTCGCTGGCAGATGTTGCTACCAGCGCACCGCTTGCCAATATCTGATACCTTACGCTTACATCCAAATAACGGTCTTCAAGACAAGGTATCTGAAGCGGTGAAGCAGGCGACAAATAACGCACATAAATCAACGGACGAATTCTTTTTTCTTGAAGAAGCATCCTCGACAATAAGACATTCGTCACCCCATCTGCATCCGGATACATATATACTTGGAAATCCAAATGGTTCTCGGTAATGTCCTTTCGAATGACGGTTTGGTCTTTTGCGGTATAGCCGAATTCGCTGGCATCATCCTGAGGGAAAATCAAGAAATCAATTATGTTTTCTTTGATTAAATCAAGACTTGTCAAATTGAGTTTTAGATTGAGTCCTCTGCGATGTAAAAAGTCTTCCAGATATTCCGGTTTGATTTTTTCCAAAATACCCGGCAACCGGTTTTTTTCTTCTTCGGTGGCAACACCAAGTTCAATACGGTTTTGGATGTAACCCGACAAAAAGATTTCTCTTCCGCAAACCTCATAGTAGTCCGGTTCTTCGTCGGAAGAACTGTATTGCGGACAACGCATGATTAAATCAAAGGCAAAGATTTTAATCTTTGGATTAATCTTTTTGATTTGACGCAAGATGTCCAGCCGTTTTTTTAAAGTATCTTCTGTTTCACGGTGTAACCTGGATGGTACAATCCCACCGTACAAAAGCATATCAATACTAACTACAAGGCCAAAAGCATCGCGCGTTTCGTCAAGCAAAAAGGCTTGGAGCTTATCGATTTGCGCTGGAGTCTTCTTTTTACCCAATATGCTCAAATCACAGGTTACAACTTCAATATCGGTTTCTTTAAAAATTCTTTGGGGAAAGACATAATTGCATGGTCTTTCGTCTAATGGAAGCAGCACTACTTTTTGCTTCATTTTTTATCCTCCCAGATGCGCCACCAAAGGTTGCCGCGTTTTGCTTTTATAAGTTGTTGGTAATCTTCTGGCGTTAAGACAAGTTTGCTAAGTATTAGCTTATCCAAGCATTCAATACCCAATCGTGTTTGGGTTTGCAGTTTTTCGGTTAATTCAAGATAAGAAAAAGTATTGTTAATGATATCTTTGATTAACGAACTTTCGGTTAAAGCCCAATATAGCCATGGCGTGATTTCTTTGATTAACGGATGGTCTTTGTGTGTCAATAATTGATTAACCGCTTTCTCCAAAGTTTGATAATAATTAATAATTTCATCGTTTTTTCCTTCTTCAACCCATTGGGCAAATTGGTGATTATTGTAATGATCCACAACGGTTGCCCGGTTGGCGTCGAAAAATATTTTCAAGTCAGGCAACAGTTCCGGAAATTCTTTTTCCAATACTTCAAGATAGACTTTTTCCGGATCGTAACTTTCCGAATTCCAGGCATAGTAGGCGCAAGACACAATTCCCACGCGCGATGCCAACCATTGGTTCATCGGATTGGTAATATATCCATCAACATATTGCGCCATTCTTTTGGAACGGTTTTGAATCGGACCTGTAAAGATTCTGCCCGGCAAGAAGTCGTTAACTGGATGGTTTTCCCAAATAAAGAGCGGATGGTCGAAATAGTTTCTGACACTCGAAATCGTTTTTTCGTCAATCACTTCCGCACATACCGCATCCCCGGTATAAAACACCGCTACATTTTTATCCAGATAAGTAGCCAAATCATGGCGATATATACTGTCATGGTTTTGGTGGTATTCGGTTGGACACATAATCAAAGTGTGGTCAAACAGTTTTTCTTTCAGATAACTGTTAACTCGGCTTACGATATATGCATGGGCGATGCCCGGACGGTTGAAACGCTCTTTATTTTTAGGACTTAATTTATAATCAATATCGTCCATTAACACGCCAAAATGTTTGACGCCATGTTCAATGACTTGATCGAGTTTTCTAAACAATAAAGTAAAATGTTCTTCGCTGCTGTAATCAAAGTCATTGCCGGGACTGATGCAATAAACAAAATCAATGTCAAATTCACTGCATTTATCCTTGATTGCCAATAACTGGTTCAATTCGGTTTCCGGATATAGTTTTGACCATAACTTCCGATGGTATTCATCATCTTTGGGGGCATACATATATGTGTTCATTCGGTAGCGGTTCATAAGATCGACTTCATCGAGTCTTTCTTCCTGCGTCCACGGCACACCGTAAAATCCTTCGATAATTCCCCGACGGGCAAAACTAGGTTCATCGTCGATTTGGATAATCGGCAAATAACAATCATTCCCCTCAAATACAATCAAATCCGAAAGCAATGCCAAGGCATAGCGAATCCCCCTGCGTGAGGAAGCTTCCACTTTAATTTGTTTGGCTTTGGTTATTTCCAAGCGATAAGCATCGCTTTTTAGTTCTCGGTTATAGGCAACATACAAAGTGGCAGGGTCATTTCCGCCAATTTCGATTTTGTTTAAATCAAGGATTTTGTCAAAATCGGAAAACATTTGATAAGTAATGGTTCGAGAGGTTAAGTTTAAAGGAAGTTTTTTGGTATTTTCGAATTTAACGTAACTGTTTAAAAAATAGCTGTCTCTTATATAGCTAGGCAATTTAATCATATTGATATCCTCCGCGAGTATTATTTTTCCCTTTCCATTATACGTTATTTTTCTTGTATAGTCAAGTTAATAAATATATTAAATATTCCGGACAAATTCCAAAAAAAGAACCACTTGCCAAAAGAGGATTCTTATGGTAAGTGGTGTCGTTATTTAGATGCTTTGTCTTCGGCGATAGACAAAAAAAGCTAAAACAGGTATTGCCAGGGTGCTAACTACAATCGCAAAATCGCTTTGGCAACCGCAGCCCTTCGGTTTTTCGGTAACCGGATCCGGAACTTTGACCGATATACCGCTTGGACGGTTCGGATTCAAACTCGGAATCCAATCGCCGCTGTTGATTAAAGTGCGGCTGATTAAATAATCGAATAAGCGACGCATGTACGATAAATCCTCATACATTCTTTGCTTAATTGTGGTGTTGGTGGTTTTGGAAAGTTCATTAATCGCTTTATCCAATTCTTCGACCACTTTTTCGTATCCGACAACCGGGGTTAATTCTATCGCTAACACATTTGTCAAAATTGTTTTAATGGTTTCAATATTGTTGAATTGCAAATCCCGGTTATAGATGCGATCCATTTTATCGAGAATATAACTCAAACCTTCGTCCAACAATACTTGAGGGGCGCTTTCCGGAGAAAGGCGCGGAATGTAGGATGCGCTTAATTCTAATGCGCGTTCAAACTCCTCGTTCCCTAAGATGTTTAATGCTGCAAAAATCGCGCTTCCCGCTCCGCCTTTAAGCACGGCGATTGTCATTTGGTCTTGGTTGACGGTTACCGGATAACCGAAATACACCGGTCCAATCCCGGCATACACCAAACTCATGGAACCGACTAAATCCAAGTAAATTTGAGTAAGGTTTCCGACATAATTGGTGTCCGCGGTATAAGCCATCGGTTTGACCGAATCAATCCAACCAAATTTGGCCCATTCAGTCCAATTTTGACAATAGTTATTGATGCCTTGTTGATGATCAGCAGCTACCGCTATCGTAATCTTCATTCCCGGTTTCTCTTCCAAAATCGCATTTCGGAAAACCATAACCGATTCGGTGACTTTTTGGGTGCGATATTTAATCCACTCGTTTCTGGCCTTGCTTGAAGTAGCAATAAGTTGTTTCATGTCTCCGCTATAGCCGTAACTGGTCATAAAGTCATTCATGGCATACTCGGTATAACCGTTGTCATTAATCATGGAAGTACTTTGACCGTTTTTGAAACTGATAAGGTTCGAATAAGGATAACGGATATAATCGAGTTCAATCGCGTCAAGATCGTAATTGCGCGCCAGTTCCCGATACGCATCAGTTAATAAAGTTCTAACTTCCAGATTAGCCGGGTCAAAATAGTAAAGGGTGGCATTGCCGGAAAGTTCTCCCGGAACGCCAAAATAGTTGACGCTAAGCCATTCTTGCTTGATGTGGCTAGATAAGCCAATTTGACCGGGTCCGCTCACTCCTGCCAAAAAGGTTTCGGTCCAAGCATGAATTTCGATGCCACGTTTTTTGGCTTCGCCGATAACGCATTTCAAATAGTCTTGCCCGTATTCGCCGTAGGTTGGAATAACGCCGTTTTTCTTCATCTGCGGTTGATACGGTAAATATTCGGATTGATAACAAACAAAGCCTTCCCAGAAGGTTTCAATCATTATCGTTTGAATACCCATCTTTTTCATTTGATCAAGCATTTTTTTAACACCTTCCAGGGTTAATTCATCATATCCTTGACCGGAATTAGGACGATGCCAAAGAACTCGGCCTTCGATTTTGAAATTAGGATAACTCAAATAATATATATCTTGACTTAGGTTGTTGATTTGTCCGGCTTTTTCTTTTACCACACTCAAAGCGGAAGGGCTTTGGTTGGTTTGATAAACCTGATAAGCCTCCTCCAAGTCGCTTAAAAGACTGTTTGCTTGATTTTGAAAAGTTTGAATGCGCGTTAAGTCAATATCAAACATCGCATTAACCTGAGCGGTTACCCTAAGATTGGCGTTTTCTAAATTGCTTTTTGCGCCATAATAATAACTGAATGCTTGGTCTTCATAAACATATAGTTTCATTTGGTCTTGATTGAATTCGACGTATTGACCTAGTTTAAAAGTGTTTATAACGGTGGTTTCGGAAGTTCCGTGACCGGAAACAATAAAACCGCCATTTGGCATTCTAACATTAACGCCCAGTTCCACGACAATCCCTTCGCTGTTAACCGCTGCTTCAAAACCCCATTGATTTTGATCGCTGCCGTCGGGATAATCTTTTGCCAAATAAACTACCAAGTTATTGGTATTTCGGACACCGCCGATTTTCGTAACGGAGATAACTGCTACTTGATTCATATTATTTCCCTCTACTCTCAAATTCATAAAACTAATCATACTGAACAAAGCGATTAAACATATTAAAGTTTGTTTTATTTTAGTCATTACATCACCTCTATATCGCATGGACCTTATCCTTCGGCCAATGGAGTTCAAAACCGTTTTTTTCTAACATACTTTGGAATTTTTGGACCAAGGATTTATCTTGGTATACCTCTTGAGGGGTTTTGTTTAATTTCATACAGTAATCCGCAAAGTATCCTGCTGCTTCCCCGATGTTCCATTCTACCGGATGAAGTCTGAAACAACCGTTGGTTATATGGGTTGTGCCGATGTTTTTGCATGCCGGAAGCAAGTTCTTCATTCGAACCGGGATAAGCGCACCAAGCGGTATTTCGAACGGCCAACTGTGATCGTAGAAGAAGGTATGCGATACGGTAGTCATATGCATGTCAATATGGTAGGAACCAACGCCCACGGTATCCCAAACATGGGGGAGGGAATCGTTGGTCAAAGCACTGATATCTTGTTCGTAAATGGTGTGAAGAGCTTTAATTCGTCGTGACTCCCGAATGTAAGGCGCCATCGCCAAACCGTCTTCGGTTCCCGTCACATCGCCTCTCAGTTTAATTTCCGGATATCCTTTCAAACCGTTTTCCCTTGGCGCTTCCGTTTGCAGCCAATAGACAACGGATTTGGTCAATTCCTTGGCCATCATATAATGGTGTTCCGCATCCGGACTTTCATAGATATTGCCAAAATGATAATCGTTTTGGGGCCAATTTAAAATAGTAACGTCGTTTTTAACATAATCGTCGGTGAAATAGGCACTATTGATTATCCGGCGATAAGTGAAGAGATTGATTCCTTCATGACCGAAAAGCGATCCTCTTTCTTTTTGTCCCCGTTTTAACCCCGGGTATTCCCAGCTGAGTTTTTTTACCCCAGCCGCAAAATCCATAACCACGCTGTTGAAATAATCATAATATGGTGGTTTTTCGATGGTATGGTTTTCGCCCTTCGCAAATTCGATGGCGGCTACCCAAGTTACCGGTTGCATATCGTATTTTGAAGCTTCAAGCGGTGCGTGCGGTTCATTGGTTTCCGCTTTGCTTTCCGCCCCCGTAACATATTCGGTATTCGTTAACGGCAGAAGCGAACCGATGTCCGTTCCGTCGATAAAGAAAGTACCGGTAAAACGGGTTTTTTCTTTTGTTTTTAAATTCTTGCCTATTACCGCTTTTACCATGTCATTATCGGTTTCCGCGGAAATTACTTTGGTTTCCAGGAATAGTTCGATTTGTTTGCTTTCCAAATAAGGATTTAACATTTCGTAAAAAATCTTTAACGAAACAAGCGGTTCGTGGGCTATCCTGCTAACCCATCCTGCACCCGGGTTAAAATAAGGGTTTTTTGCTACTTCCTTATTAAAGTGAGGATGATTTCGGTAATAGTCGCGAACGCGATTGCGAAACCTCCGGTAAGTGGCGGTGCAACCGAATTCTTCAATCCAACGGTGTTCATCGCTTGGCACGGCTTGATTGGTGAGTTGTCCGCCAATCCAGCGGGTTTCTTCGATTAAGGCAACCTTGAGATTGGATTTGGCGCTAGAAAAAGCCGCCAAAACACCCCCAATGCTGCCGCCGACAACAATAATATCATAATGTTTGGTTTCCATGATTTACTCCTTTACCCGATAGATTTCAATAAAGACAAACTTTTTGGCCATGTGAATTGAATCATAACCACCGTGCCCATAACCTGCATATTCAATAAACACTTTTGGGGAAGGTATTTGGCGATATGCTTGATAGAAAAAGTCTGGTGGGCAAATCAAATCCTCCGAACCGACCGAAGCTAAAACCGGGCAAGCAATTTGCGAAGCAAAATTGGCTAAATCAAAATAACTTACGGTTTTTAGAACTTGTTCTTCCCGTTCCGGATGGTCGGCAATAAATTTATTTAACTCCCGATAACTGCCATGGGCCCCTTTTATCCGGCCTTCCAAATAACAGCCACTCGGAATATCACATAAGCAAAGCGAGACTTTTTTGGATAGGCTTGCAGAAAAAAGCGACAATTCTCCGCCTTTGGAACCTCCTGTAACATATATCGGCCAACTTTTAATTTCTGGTAGACTTTCGGTGATTTCCAAGAGTTGCAAAGCATCTTGGAAAAGGCGTTTGCTGTAGTAGTTATCCGGATCCAAAATATTGAAAGCGGTCAAACCGTATTCACGATATTGGTAATGGTTAGGGTCGATTGTTTTGCCGCCTTGAAGACGGGAATCCATTCCTAAAACGGAATAACCTTCATCAAGCCAATATTTGGCGATTTGTTGGTAACCTTCGGTGGCGATAACGGCTCCCAGGCCATGGTATAAGACAATCAATTCTTTTTTGGCATCTTTTGTTTTATTTAAAAAAAGACAACCGTAGACTTTGGTATTGGCTACCCCCGTAAAATAAAACTCCTTGGTATAGCCATAATCGGTATCGGTTTCCGAAATTGATTCAATATCTTTGGGCAAGGCTTTTACTTCGCTTTTCCAAACAGCCCATTTTTCAAAAAAATCGCTTTGTCTTGATATCGTAATCGGTTTTTGATACTTATCCATAAAAATCCTCCGATAAAAAATTTGCTTTAATTATATCTGACTTTTAATTATTTTGCAATTTATATGGCTAATAAAGTATAGACAAGTTATTTCTTTTTAATTCTTCCCGATTTCTGTGATGTCTATTTCCTTTACAATTTTCCTTAAAATTGGTATACTTGATAAAAACAAACAATTAAAACTAGAAAAAGAGGATATTATGAAATACGTGGCAGTTTTTGATGTTGGAGGAACAGATGTTAAATATGGACTCTTTGATCCTGCCGACAACACCTTAGTTTTCAAACAATCTTTTCCGACCTGCGCGGAAAATGGCGCACCATTTATTTACAATAATATTATTGACAAAATCAACGAGTTGAAACAAAACTATGATTTAATGGGCGTGGGAATCAGCAGCGCCGGTGTAATTGACAGCACCACCGGAGTCGTCTTAAACGCCACCAAAACGATTCCCAATTTTATCGGATTCAAAATCATTGAAACCGTAAGCAGTGCCACAGGTTTAAAAGTCACCGTGGAAAACGATGTTAATTGCTTTGCTTTGGCAGAAATCGCCAACCGCCCCAATGTGAAAGATTTTGTTTTGATTACTTTGGGGACCGGAATTGGGGGAGCAATTGTTGTGAACCGTCACATTTACCGGGGCTTTTCCTTTGCTTCCGGGGAAGTTGGAAGAATGTATGTCGGAGATGTCACCTGGGAAGAAAGTTCGTCTGTGAAAGCGCTCGTTTCGCTGGCCCAAGCTCAGGAACTACCGATAAATAATGGAATTGAGTTATTCAAATTGTATGACGAAGGAAACCAAGAAGCAATCGAATTAATCAATCACTGGTTCTACCGGGTAGCAAAAGGAATCTCCAATTTAATCTACCTGTTCAATCCGGAAATCTTAGCCATTGGAGGTGCCATCTCCAACCGTCCGACTTTGGTTAAAGAACTAATGCCATTCTTAAAAGAAACCTGCGACGCTACCTATTTAAAAAACACCAAAATTGTTCACGCCACCCTGCAAAGCGATGGTGGCCTATATGGTGCTTATTACCATTTCTGGGCAAATTACATGAAAGTCTAGATGAAACTTTTTAAAAAATTTGTCCAACAAAAAAAATACGGATCGCCAATATCCGTATTTTTTCATTTCGCTAGTGTTGCTAATTTTTAAATTTGTTAATTATTACTTTCCTCTTTTTTTAATATTTTTCCTCTGTGATAGCACCAAATTCCCATTTTTCTTTTAAAATATTTAGTTCAACCTCCGGGTCATCTTTTTTATTTTGATTCCTAAAGGTTGAGAAATTATTGTTTTTAACGAATAAAATAATTGCGAAATCCAAAAAAGACTCTCTGAGAAAGTTAAACAAATAGGTTACTATTTCCTCAAATTGATAAAACTTTAACGAAGCTATTAGGGCAATTGACTAACTGACTTAATAATTGATAAAAAACAAGAAACTCGGCTGCTCTAATTCCCTAGCTTTCACTAGTAAAATTTCTTTTGTTTCTAGGTCTAAATCTTGTAAATCAATTGAATCGATGTTATAATCTGAACATAACGTTTTACTCTTTTCGTATAGTGATATGCTCAATAATTTTTTTCAACAAGGAGAAAAACCGTTACATCAATAAAAAAAGGCTGCAAATGGAGGAAACACTCCCATAAGCAGCCTTTTCATTTAATTAGTCAAGTGACCACAAAACCACAATCTAATTTCAAAAACCATTTTAAAATCTAAATATAATCGATAGATTGTGAAGTTTGATCCTTTTTTAGGTTAAATATTTCCCGAAACTCCTATATTATTTAACCTATACCCCTCGATCTTCTAAAAATTGTCTTAACATCATTTCGCCCACAGCACGCGCAATAACATTTGGAGCAACATTGCTAGACGGTAACATCATAAAATGCAAGGCGGCTTCAAAGGTAATCCATTCGTCACCATAGAAAGTAGGTGTACTCGCTATGCTGTTAAGCTCGGTTGAACCAACATAAATCAGTTTTTGGAGATCTTCTTCCGAAATATACGATAAAGCTGTACAGGCAGTAAAAGTTTTCCAACAGGAAGCTGTTGTAATGGTTTGTTCGGCGTTTTTAGTATAATTCACATATTTGCTATTTGGTGAGAACCAATCATATCCATCCGGTTCGCAATTTTCTTTAGGAATAATTACACCCGCACAAGCCATACTAATAATATTTTTTTCAATTTCTGTGGTATCTTGTCCATAGTATTTTGCCACTAATAAATCAAATAAAGCTTTCATACTTGGATAAGTTCGGGTAGATGCATCTTCCGATTGGTTAGCGACCGCACCAACAATATACGTATTATCAGGACCTTCGACAACCATAATTAGGTTTCTAATGAAACTGCGATATTCGTTTTCATAGTTTAAGCTGCCACCCTTGGAACCAACTATTGTATAGTACGGAGTGATATATTTTTTACAGTCATCGCCATTTAAGACGCCGTTTTTAACCGTAGTTTCCCGCGCTACACCGTTACTATCAATTATTTGGCCGGTATATGTCAAATCATTCCAAATATCTTGTAATAATTCCGTATGAACTCCTTTAATTCCAATGCGACATAAATCAGATGTAGTAATAATATTTGTCGTACCAACAGCTGTAGTGATATCACCATGAACATCAATACCTAAAGTTGCTGCAAATTCTTCCATATATTTAAAGAATGTGTTTTTAGCGATCTTTGAACCGATTACTTCATGACTTCCGTTATTTCCTTCATTGATAATATCATCTTCGCTGAGGACAACAAAGTGATAGAAAGTGCTGTTTCCGCCAACACATGTTGCATATATTTTTCCCACAAATTCATAAGGTTTGGAGAAGTCTGGTTGTTCAAACTGAGTTTGACCAGCTAATATACAACTAAGCGGTGAAATCATATTAAAGGTATTGCCAAAATTAGAAAAAACCGGGAATGTTCCATTTATTCTAATATCATCTAAAGAAGTAGTATCGCCATAATAAAAGTATAAATACTCGCGATTAATATCGCCTTTAGCTTCTTCCTTAACAACACCGGTAACAAATCTTAATGGGTTTTCTTCCGTTCCTTCAAAACAAACTGTATAGTTTTGGAATCCTCCCTTTTTAACAAGAAAATTGGCTAAATCAGTTTGGGATGAAATATTGACAGTAACTTCGTCATGATTGACTGCATAATCATCGGTATAGTCAACAATATATTTGTTTTTCCATTCAAGCATGTAACCATATCCGATAGCATCTTCGTAATCATCTCCCCGCCAGATTAAAAAACCTTTATTAGTTTCTCCACCCTTACCACGATTGATTTGGTAAGAGACAGGAATTTCAACTATTGATCCTAGTGGGAACACCATATTAGGGGCATATGAATAACCTTTTATGCAACTAGTTGCTTCCTGATTAGGAATATCTCCTTCGCGACAACTCCTTAAGCATAAAGTATCATTAGACTCTAAGTCTTTTAGAATATAATAAGTATAACCACCATCGCTATTTGATGTAGCACCAACTACAACTGCCCTTAAAATAACAACCGCTTGATAATCAGGACATTCTATAATTTCCTGAATCGAAACCACCTTTAGAGGTATTGTTAGATCCGTTTTGTCAATTTCAATTGTTCCGTTTTCATCAGCATATATATTACCGCATCTTGAACATTCATAATAGGCTTTTGAACCAAGCGACCAACCGGTTGCGGGAATTTCTCTATTAAAAACTAAATTATGTCCCGTGGTTTTATCCTCAATTGATGGTAATTCATTGAAAAATTCATCAAAATATTTGTCACAATGAGAACAATGATAATGCCCTAAAATACCATCGCTATGACAAGTCTTTTTTACTTCATCAATCCATTCCCCAAAAACATGCTCATCATCAATGTATTCAATTTTATTCCTACATCCTGCTAAAGTTAATATTACAATTACAGTAAATAACCAAATAATTTTTTTATTCATTATATTCCTCTTATTCAACCGGTGGAATTACCCAATCTGTATCTAAAATAACAAATTGAGCATAGTAATCCGAACCCCCAATGAACATCGCATAAACGGTTCCCTCATAAACAAGATGATTTTTCCATTGTCTTGCT
>Ga0265294_10002009_pt1 | contig 26959 bp, 23 predicted proteins | sample MunlanPumphouse3_FD_192504 | JGI IMG/M metagenome (GOLD analysis project Ga0265294, IMG submission 192504) | Groundwater microbial communities from a municipal landfill in Southern Ontario, Canada - Pumphouse #3 | ecosystem: Environmental > Aquatic > Deep subsurface > Groundwater | place... | reverse complement strand
GTGCCGTTTGGCACCCTATGAGACAAAGCACCATTACCAGAATTTTAACTGGTTTCATGGTTCTAATATGTTATTTACGTTTTTTGGCAACTGCTTTTTTAGGTCCTCTCACCTGTTTTGGCGCCTTCTTCTCTCCGTACCTCCACAAGTCAAATACAATAGGGGTAGAAAGCAAGACTGAGGTAAAAGGACAGATGGCCACTCCAATAGCCAGAGCTACGGCAAAGCCACGAATGACCTCTCCACCAAAAATGGCAATGGCCAGCAACACTACCAGCGTAGTGGTAGATGTATTGACCGTTCGCGAAAGCGTTGAATTAAGCGCCTCGTCAATGTTCTCTCGTATGTCGCGTTTTGGATACAACGTTCTATACTCACGAATCCTGTCGAAAATAACTACCGTATCGTTCAGCGAATACCCTATAATCGTGAGCACTGCGGCTATAAACTGCTGGTCCACGTCTAAGGTAAAGGGCAGGATACCGGTAAATATAGAGAAGAAGGCCATCACAAACACGGTGTTGAACACCAGTGAAATCAAGCCTCCCGTACCCCATGTCCAGTTGCGGAAACGAAGTGCGATGTATGTAAAGATGGCCAAACAAGAAAGCAATATGGCAATGATGGCGTCGCGTTTGATATCGCTCGCTACCGTAGGTCCTACTTTTTCTGAACTTATGATTCCGTTGGGGTTGTCCATAGTGGATAAGAAATCCTGGAATGTCATAGGCGTAAGATAAAAATCGGCTACGGCGTTGTACAACATTTCGTCCACTTCGGCGTCGGCCTCGGTGCTTTCGTCCTCAATCCTGTATTTGGTCGTAACACGCATCTGGCTGCTGCCTCCAAACTCTTTCACTTCTACCCCACCTTGGAACGCCTCGGTAACTTTCTCACGAACGGCTTCTGCCGTTACCTCTTGATCAAAACGTATGACATACGTACGACCTCCGGTGAAATCTACTCCGTAGGTAAAGCCTTTGAGGAAAATAAAGCCCAATCCCACAGCAATAATAACGGCCGCCGTAATGTAATATTTCTTGCGGTTTTCAATGAACTTGATTTTCGTGTCCTGTAAAAAGTTCCGTGTGATGGGTCTGTCAAAGGAAATATGTTTGCCTTTGGCCAGTCTTCTGTCAATGAGCAGACGCGTAATGAAGATGGACGTAAGCAGAGAAGTTATCAAACCAATCACCAATGTGGTAGCAAAACCTTGTACCGGTCCCGAACCAAAAATCATTAGGATAATACCGGTAATCAACGTAGTGATGTTTCCGTCCAAAATAGCGGAATAAGCGTTTTTGTATCCGTCGGCTACGGCCAATCGCAAAGCCTTACCGCCGCGAACCTCTTCTTTAATACGCTCGTTAATGATGACGTTGGCGTCTACAGCCATACCCAGAGTAAGCACAATACCGGCAATACCGGGCAACGTCAACACAGCTCCAAAGGATACCAGCGCACCAAATAGGAACAACAAGTTGCACAACAGCGCCACCGATGCAAATATCCCGGCGTTGTTGTAGAATAGAATCATATACGCCAACACCAACAAAAAGGCGATGGCAAATGAAATCAATCCCAAGCTGATGGAGCGGGAACCCAAAGAAGGTCCTACAATGCTCTCTTGCACAATGCTGGTGGGCGCCGGCAATTTACCGGACTTCAGCACGTTGGCCAAGTCGTCGGCCTCTTCCGTAGTAAAGTCACCTGTAATTTGAGAACGACTGCCTGCAATCTCTGTATGTACGCGCGGGTAGGAATACACCATATCGTCCAAGACAATAGCAATGGATTTGCCAATGTTGTCAGCCGTCATACGTGCCCACACACGAGCTCCTTCTGCATTCATGCCCATATCTACTGCCGGAGCGCCTCCGCGTGATTGGTCAAATTGTTTGCGGGCATCTGTTACCACACCTCCATCCAAGGGGGCTCTTCCGTCGCGTGTGTTGACCTTGATAGCAATCAGTTCAAAATATACTTCGTTTACTTTGTCAGCTTTTACAGACCACAAGGGACGGATATCTGCCGGTAAGACGGCCTGCACTTGAGGCAACTCCAACCACGTGTTGATGGCTGCCGTATCGCGGTAATGAGCACGACCTATACACGGTCCGGGGGCTATTTGTCCATCGTATACGTTGGGGTTGAGCAAATGGAATAAGGGATTTTGCTTGGCCCATGCGGCCATGTCGTCCGACAACGCTTCTTCTTCTGCCAATTGCGCCAACAAATCGTCGCCTTCAGCCGTTTCTTTTGTTGCCTCTATCTGTACTTCTTCTTGTTCCGGTTCCAAATCTCCCAAGTATTCACGAAGAACTTGGTTTGCTTCTTGCAAAGCCGGAAACACCTCGGCATTTTCATACGTTTCCCAGAACTCCAAGGAAGCCGTTCCTTGCAACAATTTCCGTACGCGTTCCGGTTCTTTGATTCCGGGCAATTCCACCAAAATACGTCCCGTCGTTCCCAAACGTTGGATGTTGGGCTGCGTTACGCCAAAACGGTCAATACGGTTGCGCAACACGTTGAACGAATTGGCCATAGCCGATTCGGCCTCGGAACGTATGATTTTCAACACCTCTTCATTTGACGTTTCCGGTTTGATTCGCTCACGCATGTCGTACGTACCAAAGACTTTTGACAAGCGTTCGCCGGGAGCTACTTCGCTCCACGACTCGGCAAACAGCGTCAGGTAGTCCGCTCGGGAACCTTCTGCCACTCTTTGGTTGGCCAAAGCCAAGGCCTGATCCAAATGCACGTCTTGACTATAATCAGACAATGCACGAATGAGGCTTTCCAATTTGACCTCCATCATCACGTTCATACCGCCCTTGAGGTCCAAGCCCAAATTGATTTCCCGTTCCTTCACTTCTTTGAACGTATACCACATAAAGACTTTTTCCGGAGTAATGGAGTCGATATAGTAGCTTTGTTTGGCGTTTCTGAGTGAGTCCAGGAAGAACGCTTGATCAAACTCGTCAATGTCTAAGAATTCTTGGGTTTTTTGAATAGAAACAGCGGCTCTTTCTGCGTATTCAGCTGCTTTTCTCTCTTGTACTCGAGTGGCTGCCGTAAAAGACAACTGGTAAATACAAGCCAGAGAAATCAACACTACCACCAGCCTAATAGCTCCTTTGCTTTGCATAATCTTCTAATTAATATTAATATCTATCTGATAAAATAGGTGACAAATGTAATGTTTTTTCCCTAATTAATTAACTTTGTGGTTCGCATTTGCCGGATTATGTTCAAGAGATATCTCATAGCAACGGGCTTGGCTGCTGCTCTTAGTGCAGCAATTTCTCTTCTTTATGCGCAGCCGCAAACGGCCGAACAGCTGCTTAAGGAGGGAAAACGGTTGCATTTAGCCTATGAATTTGAGCGCGCTGTAGAGGCGTTTTCGCGCGCTGCGGCAGCCTCTGATGATTCATTATTCACACAACAAGCAGAAAAATGGAAATGGGCAGCAGAAAACGGACAAATCATGAGCCGCTATGTCATACGCCCCCATATTTTGGCATACGCCGTTATCCCAACACACCAATTCCCGTTGTATTATGACCTGGCCCCCTCCGGTCAATGGAGGTTTCCGCCAAAGGAACTACTGGAACACGTACACGACGACGGCCAAAACCCCATACCCATACTGTACCGTCCGTTTGTAGACAAAATAGTCTTTGCCGCCCGCGACACGTCACAAAACACCGGTTGGGACTTGTACACCATACAACGCACCGTGCCCGACAACCCACAAAGCCCGAACACCTCTGGCGGCCGACAAGACCTCACCGCTGACGGCCAACAAGACACGGACACCACAAGCAACCGACAAATCCCACAAGCTACATACTGGTCTCCACCTGTACGCCTGCCGGCTTCCATCAACACCGCTCGCAATGAAATGTACCCCGTCTTAAGCGCAGACGGCAACATCCTCTACTTTTGCTCGGACGGCCTGCCCGGTCTGGGAGGTATGAACTTGTTTGTAAGCCATTGGGACAAAGACCAGAAACAGTGGAGCGTTCCGGAAAACATGGGCATTCCCTTTTCCTCGCCCCATAACGATATGCTCTACCTGCTGTCAGACGATTCCCGGTTTTTCTATTTTGCATCCGATCGCAACGCCCCTAAAGATTCGTTGGTACTCTACAAGGTAGAATACGAACCCGGTCCTGTCACCATTCATCTGCAATCGGTCAAGGAGCTACGGGAAATCGCAGAACTTCCCCTGGTACAAAAAACCACTGGATCAATTACCCATATTGGTTCCGAAACAAAAGACAGTACCCGCACCAACGGAAACGAACAAAGCCAGGCCGATTCCGTACTTCAAAAAACACGAGAAGCCACACAACATTACGCAGAGCTGAACAAAGCCGTCCGGAGCCTTACGGAACAAGTCAGTCAACAAGAGAAAAAATTAGAAGAATTGCGCAGTACGTACACCACACTCTCAAGAGAAGAAGACAAACAAGTGTATGCAAACTTGATCAGAGACCAGGAATTTGGACTCATGGAACTGCAACAATCTTTACGCGATACGCGCAAAGCGGCCCAAGCCATAGAAGACATGTTTCTTTGGCACGGAGTGTTGGATGTACCTGCACAAACAAAAAGCGAACAGCAGGAACAGACAGCAAGCACTACAGAGATACCGCGCTTTACGCCCACAAAACAACAGATTGGTACTTGGGAAGGACACGTCTTCTTGTCTCCCATTCCGCCACCCCCGACTGTAGACCTCACATTCCGAATAGAAAAAGAAGCCGTCATTGTTCCCTGGGAAAACGAACCCATGAGCCTCTACTACCGCATCCAATTGTTTACTTTAAGTCGCAAAATCACTCCCAAACAACTGCGAGGCATCAGTCCTTCGTTCGAGGTAAGAGTAGGCAACAAATACGTCTATTACGCCGGTCAATTCACAACGTACGTACAAGCCACACAAGCACTGACTACCATCAGAAGACAAGGCATCCAAGGAGCTGTGGTAGTAGCTTTTTATGAAGGAAAATCACTATCTTTACAAGAAGCGCGCAAAAGAGAAACGCAAAAGAGAACGGAACCGGAGGGAGCACGCACCTATCGGGTATACCTGGGACAAGACGAAGTGCCGCAGCAACTGGTAGTTGCTGTAACGTCGCTTACAAACAAAGACATCATACGCGTAGAAAAAGAAGAAGTAGCGCATTTCTACATAGGTCCGTTTACCTCCTTTACAGAAGCGCAAGAATTGGCAGAAAAGCTCCATGGAAAAGGCTTTACCTCTGTTACCATTCAAGAAGATTTTTAAAAACATAACACGTAGATTATATGGGATTGGTCATTACACTCATTTTACTAGGAATGGTGCTGCTGTTTGCAGAACTCACAGTCATTCCCGGATTTGGGATTGCCGGCATCCTGGGATTGGCCGGTTTTGTCGGAGGCATTATCTTGGCGTTTACCAGATTTGGAACTACCGTAGGCTTTGTGGTGCTCTTTAGCGCCCTGATACTAACCGGCATCCTGCTGTACTTTACTCTCCGTTCCAAAACGTGGAGGAAAATCACTTTGAAAGACAGCATAGAAGAAAAAGCCCTCTCTGCCCCGGAAGAAAAAGGCATTGAAATAGGCATGGAAGGCATCAGTCTAACGCGTCTGAATCCGGCGGGAAACGGCCGCTTTGGAGACGTAACAGCAGAAGTCTGCTCTTCAGAAGGACTCATCCAGGCCAAGACACCCATCAAAGTAGTACATATAGAAGGATTGAGTATCTTTGTGTCCCCTATTGAAAACAATTAAAAAACACATATTATGTTTGGAGCAACGTTAATTTGGATAGCCGTAGGTATAGTCGGCTTCTTTATTTTATTATGGTTTTTCCCCGTCACCCTATGGTTTCAAGCCCTTATATCGGGTGTCAGAATCAGTCTCTTGCAGCTGGTACTTATGCGGTGGAGGAAAGTTCCACCCAGCACCATTGTAATGGCTATGATTACCGGTACAAAAGCCGGTTTAACAATGGACGCCAACGCCTTGGAAGCCCACTATTTGGCTAAAGGGAACGTCACCAAGGTAGTCAACGCACTGATATCTGCGGACAAAGCCAACATCCCCTTGGATTTTAAAATGGCCGCTGCTATTGACTTGGCCGGAAGAGACGTGTTTGAAGCCGTACAGATGTCAGTAAACCCCAAGGTCATCAACACTCCGCCCGTTTCAGCCGTAGCTAAAGACGGCATCCAGCTCATTGCCAAAGCCCGCGTCACGGTACGCGCCAATATCAAGCAACTGGTTGGGGGTGCAGGAGAAGAAACAGTCTTGGCCCGTGTAGGTGAAGGCATTGTGTCCAGTATTGGATCTTCCGCTTCCCACAAATCCGTGTTGGAAAACCCCGACAACATCTCCAGAGTAGTACTGGAAAAAGGATTGGACTCCGGAACAGCCTTTGAGATCCTCTCTATTGACATTGCAGACATTGACGTAGGAAAGAACATTGGTGCCGTATTGCAAATGGATCAAGCCAACGCAGACAAAAACATTGCTCAAGCACGTGCAGAAGAACGCCGTGCTATGGCCGTAGCCTTGGAGCAAGAAAAGAAAGCAGAAGCGCAAGATGCACGCGCCAAAGTGATCCTTGCCGAGGCGCAAATTCCCTTGGCCATGGCAGAAGCCTTCCGCGCCGGCAACTTAGGCATTATGGACTACTACCGCATGAAGAATATCCAGGCCGATACGGACATGCGGGAACAGATTGCAAAATAAAATATATTCACTACCTTTGCTTCCCCTTTAAGGAAACAAAAGTAGACAGGTGAGGTGGGTGAGTGGCTGAAACCACCAGTTTGCTAAACTGACGTACTCGCAAGGGTACCGAGGGTTCGAATCCCTCCCTCACCGCCACAAAAGGCTGCCCATATTCGGCAGCCTTTTGTTTTGGTAACCAGACGCAACCTCTCGCGGGACAGCAAGCTGCTTTCTCGACCCGGCAAGCTGCTTTCTCGGCCCGAGAAACCTCTTTTTCGAAAGGTAGTGAGTAACCACTTGCCTTATTTTTTGCTAACACGCTGTCTACCTGCTAATTACGGCATCGTCCCGATCCATTGTACTCACTACCCCTAACCAAAAAGGCCTGTTTTCAACGTTTTCTGTGAAGGGTAGTGAGCAGTGTTTTAAAAGAAGGTGCGCTAACGCACTGATTCTTAATAGGCTACCAAATATTGCAGCCTGCAGGTACTCACTACCTTAAGCAGGGTCATTTGGCGGAATACCTAAACAGCGTTGAATTTGCCCAATGGTGGCTCTTTTTTGTCTAAGTTGATTTGCTAAAGATATTTTTTCGCTTCTAGTCAGCGTAACGTAGGATGCGCCATTCTTATTTTTTAGTAGCCATGCATCTATGTATAAACATATTTGGATGTCATTGATTTTCTTTATCCTGCTGGAAAATCTTTCTTTATCAATCAAATCTTTTGCTTTCTCTACCATCCAAGATTCTATGTTAAGTTTAGCCCATTCTTTGCTTGAAGTTTTGTTCATGTAATAAGAGAAATTTCTGGCGGTACCATAATAATGCTCAACCATAGGTGATTGAAGAATATGCTCTTGTATCAGTAACCCGCTCTTGTCCAAAGTAAATCCGGGAGGCAATTTCGTGTTCCATGAAAGGTGCTCTCGTTGTTCTTTCCATGTATGCACAGGAGAGTATTTGAATTGAAAACCAAGGTCTTTCATAAAGTAATATTTGGCTGAACTGTACGGATAACCGCTCGGATAGTGTGCTATATTATGGTGAACTCCGTTTCTTAGCACATATGTAATTCCATCTAAAATATGATCAGCAGTAGTTAACTCTACCGAATGAAAACTGAGATAACCCAAAGGCCCTTGGCGACCGTATTTATGGTTAAACCATTTTGTATAGCCATTCCGTATTGACCCTATATACACATCTGGACTGGCTGTTTCGGCAACGATGTGAAAATGGTTGGACATAAACGCATACGCCAACAAATGTGTATCATGGCGATAAGCTGACAAACATGCCCTGTTGATACCTTGGATATAATCCTCCGGAACCCGAAACATGATTTCCGGAGCACTCGCACAAAGATGGTAAAGCTTTTTTTTCATCAGATCTCCCCCTACTATTCAACCATTAGACGATTTAAAGATATCTATTCTACATAACCTCTGCAAGAGAAATGAGGGGTAGTGAGTAAAATTTTTCGCGTTTTTTCTTAATGTATAGCGTAACAGGCATTTACACCACTACGACATATTGTGGCGACTCACTACCCCTAAGCAAAAAGACTGTTTTTCCGCTGTTTCCTGGAAGGGTAGTGAGTCGCAATTTTGAAGATGGCATGTTAATGCTCTGACAGCCTGTCGACTACGACACCCAGCGGCCCGGAGAAACTCACTACCCTTCGGGCAATTATTATGAAATTCTAAAGTTGCGCTTTAGATATTCATGAAAAACTAAAGTAACACTTTGAATATTCATGAAAATATTCTATTTTTATTGCCTAAAACAAGTCTTTATGTTACCACGCAAAATTGATCTTCAAGATGCCAAAAATGAAAACGTTTTTCTTTGGGGTGCAAGACAAACGGGAAAAAGTACCCTGCTAAAAGCATTATTCCCTAATGAACGTTATATAGATCTACTCAAATCAGATGAGTTTGAACGTTATAATCGTCGTCCCGCATTTTTGCGAGAAGAACTTACCTTGCTTCCGGAAAATTCTTTGGTTATAATAGACGAAATACAAAAAATTCCAATGTTACTTAACGAGGTGCATTGGTTAATTACCAATAAAAATATTCGATTTATCTTAAGCGGTTCCAGTGCTAGGAAGCTAAGGCGTAGTGGAGTAAACCTGCTTGGCGGAAGGGCTATACGAAAATATTTATATCCATTTGTAAGTGCTGAAACCCCGGATTTTGATCTAGTCAAAGCCTGCAATAACGGAATGTTGCCCAGACATTATTTTATAAATAACGCACAAAATCGACTAAATGCTTATGTAGGCGATTATTTACAACAAGAAATAAAAGCAGAGGCTCTTACAAGAAATTTAAGCACGTTTTCACGTTTTATGGAGGTGGCTGCTTTAAGCAACGGTGAAATTATAAACTACAACAACATTGCATCTGAATGTGGAGTTAGTGCTCCTACCGTAAAAGAATACTTTTCTATTTTAGAGGAAACATTGATTGGTTATATCATACCAGCCTTTACAAAGAACGTTAAACGCAGGGTTATACAATCACCAAAATTCTATTATTTTGACGTAGGAATTGCCAATTTCCTGCTCAAAAGAGATTCTCTTTTACCGGGCTCTCCCGAGTTTGGACACTCTTTTGAACATCTAATCATACAAGAACTCATAGCTTACTTAAGCTATTCCGACTCAAAACACTCCCTGGCATATTGGCGTACAACTTCAGGATACGAAGTTGATGCAATCCTTGGTAACGCCCATACTGCGATTGAAATAAAATGTACAAGGGAAGTACACTCACATCATACTAAAAGCCTAAAGGCATTCTCTACCGAATTTCCCGGCTCGCGTCTTATCATGGTTTCTTTAGATACATACCCGCGACTAATGAATGACATCAACATTCTTCCGGTAAAAGATTTCCTAACCATGTTGTGGAGTGGTGAAATTATTTAATGATTACGCTACACGATACGTGTTGCTAAAGGGAGATTAGTAAATCATTTGTGACAATTTGTCTTTCTTTTGCAACTACTGCAACTGGCAGAGTATTTGTAACAAATGCGGTTATGAAAACAGAAAACACTTCTACAACAAAAGACTGGTTAAAAAACAAAAAAGACTTTCTTCAATTTGACGTACGGCCCATCAAAGGCAATTTCTTGCCGGCCATAGTAAAGAAAGCAAAAGACCTTCCGGTAAAGGGAGGCATTACCATCATACAGAATTTTGAGCCCATTCCGCTCTACGAAACCATGAAAAACCTGGGCTTTGCGCACTGTACAGAGAAAGTAGAAAATGGCTTGTACCATGCCCACTTTTACAGAAAAGAAATAAAGGAAGACGACCAGAAGGAGCTGCCTCTCAAGCCCATTGTGATACCCAGATACGCAGACATTGATCCGGCTGTGGCCAAATTGACAGTCAATTTCTGGGACCACATCTGGAACAAAGAAAATCCGGCCATCAAACTGGAATACAAACTCTTGTTATCACTAGCCAACGCCATAGGTGCCGGTCGTATAAAACAAGCCACCCGTGAACTCATCAAAGCATACCATTTGGGAGTTACGACAGAAGAATTTGACGAATTGTTTGCCCTCTTTGTCTGGAACCAGGGCATCGGTCATTTTTCATCGGAAATTGCCGCTTCCCCTTTGTTTAAAGCCTATTTACTGATTAAGGACTTGGAAAAGAAAAACAAATCAAGATCGGAAATCATGACTGCTTTAACAGAGACATTTAGCGAAAGAAATCCGGAAACAGGATTTAACAGCTAATTCATAAAGGCACTTCCTGCTTACCAAGGGGAAAATCCCATCTGTATCTTGTGTGGGCATCTTTTGTGTGCAACGTAGTGTCTTGTGCCGGTTTTAACCAAAGCTCCTTCAATTGAGGGTTGTTGGCGCAATCCAAATACTGGCTTTGGTGAGGGCCCAATGTGTTGAGTTTTATACCTGTCAACAGATTACTTCCGCATTGAATCTGCATCAAATCTTTATTTCCTGTCACATCAAGCCATATAAGCCGGTTGCCTTGGCAGTTGAGGCTTTGCAATGCTATATTGCTGCTCACGTCCAATTGAGCCAGTTTGTTATTAGCACAACACAACATCAACAATTGATCGTTATTACTGATATGTAACTCTGTGAGCTCATTGCCTCCACAATTCAAAATGGTTAAGCTGCTGTTTTGCGTAATATCAAGACTTGTTAACCAATTGCTGCTGCAATCCAGATACTCTAACGCATAGTTGCCTGCTACAGAAAGTCTTTCTAATTCATTGTCTGCACAAATAAGCAAGAGCAGTTTCTCATTGTGCTGTACATTAAGAGTTTCTATGTTGTTTTTGCTGCAATCCAAGTATTGCAAAGCCGAATTAGATCCTACATCCAATTCTGTCAATTCATTACCGGAACAAATCAACATTTCCAACGCTTTGTTGTTTTGCAAATTCAACTCTGTAATGTTGTTGTTCATACAAACCAACGTTTCCAATCCTATGCAATACTCAATCCCCTCTAAAGAAGCAATGCCGCAGTCGGACACACTGATTCTTTTGATGGCCGCCATTTAATCGGACGTAATCTCTGTACCCCCACTCTTTTCTATCACACTCAAACAATAATCTCTAAATGCTCTATCCGGAATGATAACCGGTTCAGACGCCACCTCTTTGCTGTGTAATTCCCTAGGGAGCATTTGCGTATTTCCGTGCTCCGGAGAAGGAAAACACAACACAACAGGTGCTTGTGCCATGCTGCATGTGATAAACAAAATACCACATGCTAAAAAATTACAGATTGTTTGGTTTAAACTCATGAATCCTAAATGCAGCGGATAAAGTATCCGTTCGTTTATTTGTTTTCTGTCAAGAAAATAAATATAAGCAAGAAGGGGATTCCCAAGACACTACCCACCACATCAGCCGCCAGATCAGCAATATCACCAGTCCTATACGGCAGGTAATGTTGGACTATTTCTGTAAGAGCGCCAAAAAGCAAGCCTGACCACAAGAGTAAGATTTTTGTGATAGCGTATTTGGGCTTAACGGCAGCCCAAGCCAAAGGGATAATGGGGACAAAGAGGGCTGCATGCAAGACTTTGTCGGGCAGCACCTTCAGATAGGTGGCTATTTGCATGACAAAGCCCATTTTTTTGTATTGAGGCAGGCTGTCACCGGTGGCAAAAAGCAGGTACGCACTGGTGCCTAAATACGCTGCAAACAACGTGATAAACAGCCACCTCCTATTGGCCCTCCTGCTGACCTTGCTCTTGCTTTTCTTTTTTATGCTAGTTTTTGCAGCCAATGTTTTTTGTTCAATTTATTATCCAATAGCTCAGGGAGCTTTTCTATAGCAATGCGCTCTTGCACCATGGTGTCTCTATCCCTTAGGGTAACGGTATTGTCTTCCAAGGTTTGGTGGTCCACCGTAATGCAGTAAGGAGTACCTATAGCGTCCATCCGGCGGTAGCGTCTGCCTATGCTGTCTTTTTCGTCATAAAGGCAATTGTAGTCCAGGCGTACGTTTTGTAAGATTTCCTGGGCTTTTTCCGGCAACCCGTCTTTCTTGATGAGCGGAAATACAGCCAGACCGATGGGCGCCAAGAACGGAGGCAAGCTCAGAACGGTACGTTTTTCACCGCTTTCGAGCGTTTCTTCTTTAAGGGCTGCGGAAAGTACGGCCAAAAACATACGGTCTGTACCTATGGATGTTTCTACTACGTAAGGCACATAGCTTTCAGTCGTTTCCGGATCAAAGTAGCGCATTCTACGGCCCGAGAACTCTTCATGGCGTGCCAAATCGTAATCCGTACGGGAGTGGATGCCTTCCAACTCTTTGAAACCAAAGGGGAATTGGAATTCAATATCGCAGGCCGCGTTGGCGTAATGGGCCAATTTTTCATGATCTTTGAAACGATACATGTTTTCTCCCAGACCCAAAGATTGATGCCAGTCCATGCGCGCCTGTTTCCAATGCTCGTACCATTCCATTTCTTTACCGGGTTGGACAAAATATTGCATTTCCATTTGCTCGAACTCACGCATGCGGAAGATGAATTGGCGGGCCACAATTTCATTACGGAAGGCCTTTCCCATTTGAGCAATCCCAAAAGGAACCTTCATTCGAGTGCTTTTTTGAACGTTCAAAAAGTTTACAAAAATCCCTTGTGCCGTTTCCGGGCGCAGGAATATCTGCGAGGCGCCTTCGTGCGTACTGCCCATTTGCGTGCTGAACATCAAATTGAACTGCCGCACATCTGTCCAGTTTCTGCTGCCGGAAATGGGGCAAGCAATTTCGCACTCTATAATCAGTTGCTTTAGCTCTTCCAGGTTGTCTGTGTTCAAAGCCTCTACTATCCTGTCTTTCACACGGTCTATCTTCTCTTGCTCCCGGAGTACGTTGGGGTTGGTGGCTCGGAATTGAGCTTCGTCAAAAGCTTCCTTGAACCTCTTTTGTCCTTTTTTGACTTCCCTTTCTATCCTTTCTTCCAACCTGGCTATATACTCCTCCAACAGCACGTCTGCCCTGTACCGTTTTTTGGAATCTTTGTTATCAATCAACGGATCGTTGAAAGCCGCTACGTGTCCGCTGGCATCCCAAACACGTGGATGCATAAAAATGGCCGTATCCAACCCTACTATGTTGTCGTGGACTTTGACCATGGCATCCCACCAATAGTTTTTGATGTTGTTCTTCAGCTCTATTCCGTTGGGACCGTAATCGTACACGGCGGATAAGCCGTCGTAAATTTCGCTCGATTGAAAAATAAACCCGTACTCTTTAGCATGGGCAATGGTATTTTTGAATAACTCTTCCTGCATGGTTCCTATCTGTAAAAGTCTTGCAAAGATATGTCTTTTGGGAGGATTTCCTGCAACAGCTCTATGGCAAACGGCCTTTCCAACAATCCGGGATGCGGTATGGTCAAAGTTGGGGAAGAGTATTGCAGCCGATCGTACAGCAAAATGTCTATGTCTATGAGCCGAGAGTAGTACGTTCTTTTGCCGAGGCCCCGGCTTGTATCCGCTCTTTGCGCCTTGGACCGTGCTGCTTCCGCTTCCCTGTCTCTGCCCAGTTCGTTTTCAATAGCCTGGCAGGCTGTCAGTAAGGGTTCCGGTTGCAATTCTGTTTGCAGACATACTACCTGATTCAAAAAAGGCGGTACGTCTTCCGCAAAACCCCAGGGAGCCGTCTCTTTTCGTTGGGAAAGGGCCGTAACACTCCCCAGTGTTCCCATGCTGTCCAAGGCTTGTTGCAACAGTTCGTTTCTGTTGCCCAGGTTGCTTCCCAGCAAAAGGTAGGCTGTATGCGACAGAACCTCTTCGTTCCTTATAGAAAACTCCGTTTTCATGCGTTGTTTTTGGCTCCGGCGGCCGCTGCGTACAGTTGAATTTGCCGGATCATAGACAACAAGCCGTTGGCGCGGGTGGGTGACAAATGGTCTTTCAGCCCAATTTCCTCAATAAAGCTCCAGTCGGCCCCGGTTATTTCTTGGGGAGTGTGTCCGGAAAAAATGTGTACCAACAGGGATACAATACCTCGCGTTATAAGGGCGTCGCTATCGGCAGAAAAGACAATTTTGTTGTCTTCCAGTTTTGCGTCCAACCAAACGCGGGATTGGCAACCGGGAATTAGATTTTCTTCCGTTTTAGCGGTCTCGGGCAAGGTTTCCAATTGTTTGCCCAGATCTATGAGGTATTCGTATTTGTCCATCCAATCCTCCAGGAAGGAAAATTCCTCTACTATTTTATCTTGTTTCTCTTGTATAGTCATGGTATGTATTACCTGAGCATGCTCAAGGCTTTTTGTAATGATGTGATGAAGTAATCCAATTCTTCTTCTGTGTTGTATATGCCAAACGAGGCGCGCAGCACAGCCGTTTGCCCGTACCGTTCCAGCAAAGGTTCTGCACACAATTGCCCGCTGCGTACGGCAATACCCATCCGATCCAGCAACAAAGCAATATCCGTAGGGTGAGCTCCTTCTGTGGAAAAAGAGAACAAAGGCGTCTTTTCGTACGTTTGGCCGTAATACGTGCCCGGTAGACCGTACACCCTGCACCCGTCAATATTTTGCAAAGCCAAGAGCGCTTTTTGCGTAATACCGGCCTCGTACGCCTCCAGAGCCTGCGCATCCTGTGCCTCCATAAATTCCACAGCCGCTCCCAATCCGGCCATACCAATGAAATTGGCCGTACCGGCTTCAAATTTCAAGGGCAAGTCTGCGTAGGTAGTGCCTTTTTTCAAGGACACCGTAGCAATCATATCGCCTCCGCCTTGCCAAGGGACCATTTCTTCCAAGAACTGCTCTTTCCCGTACAAAATACCCGTTCCGGTAGGTCCGTACAATTTGTGGCCGCTGAACGCGTAAAAATCCACGTCCAGTTCTTGCACGTCCACTTGTTTGTGTACAATGCCTTGGGCACCGTCCACCGCTACCGGCACGCCATAATGGTGGGCTACTTCTATGATTTCTTTTAAAGGATTTACAAGTCCCAACACGTTGGAAATGTGAGGTAAAGAGAGCAATTTGGGGACGGGACCCGGTTGGTCCAGGATGCGTTCCAATTTGGCCGGATCCAACGCTCCCGAATCATCGGATTCCCATATTTCCAATGTGGCACCGGTGCGTTGGCAGAGCATCTGCCAGGGAACAATATTGGAATGGTGTTCCGTATCTGTAATGACAATGCGGTCGTTTGGCTTTACGTATGTCTGGCCAAAGGAGTACGCCAACAGATTGAGAGACGCCGTAGTACCCGATGTGAAAACAACCTCGTTCGTAGATTTGGCGTTGATAAACCTGCGAACAGCCTCCCGGGCGTTGTCGTATTGCTCAGTACTTTGCATACTCAAGTAATGGACCGCGCGGTGTACGTTTCCGTTGAAATTTTGGTGCATGCTCTGGAGCACATCCAATACCTGCTTGGGTTTCTGGGCTGTAGCTCCATTATCTAAATACACGAGCGGCTTCCCATATACAGTCTGTTGCAAAGCCGGAAACTGCTCTCTGATTTGTGAAATATTCATACGTCAAAGATAATAAATGTATATTTGCAGTCTGCAAAAAGCATGCTTCATTATGTACGAATACATCAAAGGACCCGTAACAGCTGCCGACCCCACTCACGTAGTCGTAGAAACCGGAGGCATTGGGTACCACATTCTCATATCTTTACAAACATACGAAGTGCTCCACGGACAAAAAGAAGCACACTTGTGGTTGCACCTGCAAGTGCGGGATGACGCGCATCTGTTGTACGGCTTTGCCACACGGGACGAGCGCGAGATGTTCCGCCTGTTGATCGGCGTTTCCGGCATCGGTCCCAACACCGCCCGCATGATCCTCTCTGCCATGAACAATGCCGAGGTGAGAGACGCCCTGCTTACGGCAGACGTGGTGCGCCTGAAGAGCATCAAAGGCATCGGCACAAAAACAGCCGAGCGGATGATCTTGGAATTGCGTGACAAGGTGGCCAAAGTGGGATTGGAAGAAGCCGAGAGCGGAGTTCGGGCTCCCATTTCCGCCGTAGGAGCAGAAGCTGCAGGGGCTTTGATCCAGTTGGGTTTCCAACGCGGTGCCGTGGAAAAAGTGTTGACACGCCTGCAAAAGCAAGACCCCACATACACTTTGGAGGAGCTCATTAGACAAGCCCTCAAAATGTTGTGATATTTTATCTTTTTTTATATTTGCATTTCAATTTTTAAAAACGAACTATTATGAATTTTCCGGAAAATCTGAAGTATTCCAAAGAGCACGAATGGATTAAAGTGGAAGGAGACTTGGCTGTAATAGGTATTACAGACTTTGCACAAGATCAATTGGGCGATATCGTATTCGTAGACATAGAAACTGTAGACGAAACCTTGGACAGAGACGAGGTATTTGGCGCTTTAGAAGCTGTTAAAACCGTTGCAGACCTCTTTATGCCGCTGTCCGGAACCATAGAAGAGCTCAACCCTCTTTTGGAAGACGAACCACAAAAAATCAACGAAGATCCCTACGGAGAAGGCTGGATCATCAAAGTACGCATAAGCGATTCTGCAGAAATTGACGACTTATTAGACGCAGCCGACTACCAGGACCTCATTGCTGAGTAATGGAAACGAGCTTTGGGAGTGACAACCACTCCGGAGTGCATCCCAAAGTACTGCAAGCACTGACGGATGCCAATCGGGGATATTGTCTTTCCTATGAAGAAGATTCCTATACGGCCAAAGCCGTGGAGCTCTTCCGTTCCATCTTTGGGGAAGATACCCATACCTACTTTGCTTTTAACGGTACGGCAGCCAACGTGTTGTGTCTGCAGGCACTCACCCGGCCGCACCACGCTGTGGTATGTGCCCATACAGCCCATTTGAATAGGGACGAATGCGGCGCTCCGGAGCGGTTTACCGGCTGCAAACTCCTTACGGCAGAGGTGCCGGATGGGAAGTTGCGACCGGAAGACGTGCTGCCTTTGCTGACAGGCTTTGGATTTCAGCACCACGTGCAGCCTCGGGTCGTATCTATTTCACAAGTTACAGAACTGGGCACGGTCTACAGGCCGGAGGAAATCAAGGCCCTGGCGGACCTGGCCCATAGCCACAACATGTACCTGCACGTGGACGGTTCCCGTTTGGCCAATGCAGCCGCCTTTTTGGACGTGTCGTTTGCAGATATGACACGCAACGTGGGAGTGGATGCCCTTTCATTCGGTGGTACAAAGAACGGTATGCTTATGGGAGAAGCCGTTGTATTCTTCAATCCCGCATTGGCACACGACTTCTTATACATCAGAAAACAATCTATGCAACTGTTTTCCAAGAGCCGTTTTATTGCAGCGCAATACTTGGCGTATCTGGAAGACGACTTGTGGCTGGAAAACGCCCGCCACGCCAACCGCATGGCCCAATATTTGGCAGAAAGCCTGGAAGGGTTGCCCGGTGTACAAATTACGCAAAAAGTAGAGAGCAACGCCGTTTTTGCCATCATACCCAAAGATGTATACAAGAAATTGGCTGAAAAACATTTTTTCTATATTTGGGATGAATCCACCGGCGAAGTACGTTGGATGTGTTCTTACAACACACAAAAATCCCATGTAGACGCTTTTGTTAATGACTTAAAAACCATATTACTATGAAAAAAGAAGTGGAAATCACCCGGTTGTTTGATTTGCTGGAACGCTTGCAGGTCAACTATCCAAAAGAAGACATTTTGGCCGGAAAAGGTAACGGTGCCTGGAGAACATACAGCACAAAGGAATACGCAGATATTTCACACGATTTTGCTTACGGTTTTCTGGAAATGGGGTTGGAAAAAGGCGATAAAATCATCACCATAATGAACAACCGCCCCGAATGGAACTTTGTGGACATGGGAACGGCGTTGGCTCAAATGGTCCACGTACCCATTTACACCACATTGAGTCCTGACGATTACAAATACATCATCCCCCACTCAGACGCCAAAGTGGTTGTCATAGGACAAGCCACTTTGTACAAGCGTTTGGCTCCCCTGCTGGAAAGCCTTGAAAATCCGCCCATCGTATATACAGTAGACGAAGTGGAAGGTGTCAAGAATCTGGAGGAAATCCGCCAAATGGGAGTGGATAACAAAGACAAATGGGAAGCTGCGGTAGAAGAAATCAAAAAAACAACTACGCCCGATACGTTGCTGACCATCATCTACACATCCGGTACTACGGGAACGCCCAAAGGCGTTATGCATGCACACAGCAGCATTGTGTTCAATTTCTTGGGACACGCCGCTCAACAGATTAAAAACCATACACACAAGTTCCTCAGCTTCTTGCCGCTATGCCACATCTACGAAAGAAGCATGAACTATGAGTTTCAATCGCTGGGCATCAGCATCTATTACGCAGAAAACATGGGTACTATAGCTCGTGACCTGAAAGACATTCAAGCCGACGGGTTTTGTGCCGTTCCGCGTGTCATAGAAATGATGTACAAGAAACTGGAAGATGCCGGCAAGAGCCTGAAGGGGATCAAACGCATCATCTACCGCTGGGCTTGGAATTTTGGTAACACTTTTGATTACGAACGCCTTACGTTCTGGCGCGTACGTCTGAACAGCTTGTTTGACAAGCTGGTGTACAGCAAATGGAGGGAAAACCTGGGCGGGAAAGAAATGCTTATTGTTACGGGCGGCTCTTCCATCCGCGCTCGTGTCATCCGCTTATTCTCTGCGGCCAAGCTGTTTATATACGAAGGATACGGCCTGACGGAAACATCTCCCGTGATTGCCGTAAACAACCCCAAAGACCAAATCCGTAAAATAGGAACGGTTGGAAAGGTGATGGAAGGTACGGAATTGAAGTTTCTGGAAGACGGTGAAATCCTTACACGCGGTCCGCATATCATGATGGGGTATTACAAAGATCCGGAAGCTACTCGTGAAGCCATAGACGAAGACGGTTGGTTCCATACAGGCGACGTGGGTGAAATGGTAGACGAAATCTTCTTGAAAATCACCGATAGAAAGAAAGAGATCTTCAAACTATCCAACGGCAAGTACGTAGCACCACAAATGGTAGAGAACAAATTGAACGAATCCCCGTACATTGGAAGCGCATTGGTGATTGGTAGCGACCAAAAAGTAGCCGCCGCCATCATCATCCCTAACGACGTGCAAATTCAAGACTGGGCAGCCCACCAAAGGATGGTATTCCAAGATGTGGAGAATTTGTACAAAACGAAAGAGGTAAACAGCTTGATTCATAAAGAAATAGAGCAAATCAATAAAAGCTTAGCTCCACACGAGCAAATCAAGTTCTTTAGATTGGTAAACGACTCGTGGACAACCGAAAACGGACTGCTCTCGCAAACCTTAAAGCTCAAACGTTCCGAGTTGAACAAGCATTACGAAAAAATTATAGCCGACATTTACAAGTGATACGTACAGCTACCGTTAACGACAAAGCAGCACTCCGGGAAATCTGGAGTGCTGCTTTTGGTGATGACCGCTCTTATGCAGATTTTGTAATCGAGAACTGCCTCTCCTTAGGTTCTGTATTGTACCATCCGGAAGGCATGTCGTGCCTGACACTTTTCCCACTTGTCTTACACCGTAAGGGAAAGAATCCTTTAAAAGGATCCTATGTATACGGAGTGGCCACGCATCCCGACAAGCAAAAACGCGGTTACAGTTCCCTTTTGCTTTACCACGCTTCCAAGTTGGCCAAATTCCTGGTACTCTATCCGGCCACGGAGCCATTGCGATCCTTCTATCTGAAAAGAGGTTTTACTATCCCATTACGTATTCCTGCTCCAATCCAAAGACCCTTACCAACGCTGTCGGACAGTAGCAACAACGCAAACATTTCTGAAAGTAAAACTCTAAGTACCGACTTGTTATTTTCTGCGTATCAGGAAGATGCACTAAGACAAAAAAGTGTCTTTCTGTGGTCGGAACAGCTCTTTGATTTTGCATACAGAGAGTGTGCGTTCCGTGGAGGACACGCAAACAAAGATCACTTCTGCTACCCGGATGAAGACCACACATGGGTGTGCAAACCGTTTGTGTCAGGAGAAAAGACACATCCCTTCGTAGAAGGATTGGCGCGGTTTCATGGATGGTTTCCCGGAGTGCAACATACACCTCCGCTCTTTTACCTGCCCTTGGATTAAGATTTAAAACGTGATTCTGTAGTAGCCCAGCGGCAACAAGCCCGTTTGATACGAAGTCTTCATGTCACCCAACTTTGCATTGTATTCGTACGAATACACGTTTTTCCTGTTGGTGAAATTGCGTACCTCCACGCCTATTTCGTGTGTGATTTTTACTTGCTGGATTTTCGCCCATACTTTGATGTCGCCGCGCATATAGTATGGCAATCTGTGGTCGTACGCCTCTTCAAAAATGTATACGGCAGACTGCGCTTCTTTGGAAGCTTCTACATCTACAGGAATATACCGCTGGCCGCCGGCCACGGTGTATTTGATATCGCCACCCAATGACCACAAAACACCGGTGTTTTTGCTTTTTCTAATTTCAAACTCCTTGCCTATCAAGCCGTTGAGTATGTAATTGCTGTTGTAACGTGTACTCCGCAGTATGTTATCCAAACTTTTGAATTTGCTTTCAAATACAGAACCCGTAACCATATAATACCATCCTTCAGAAAGGAATCGCTCCAAGGTTACTTCCAATCCGTAGTTGTACCCGGTGGCATCGCTTACATACACCCGTCCGTATTTATCAAAATCCATCCCTCCCAAATTGAGTACTGAATAGTACGGTTCGTACAAGTCTACCGGTATGTTGTACAAATATTGATAATAGGCTTCTGCTTTCAAACGCGTACTGGGAGATAGACGCAACTGGTACCCCAGCACCACATGGTGTGCCCGCGTCATATCCAAGTACCTATTGGGGTATATTTTGCTGTCTACTGCTTGCGAAAACAGTTTGGTCATATAGATTTCCAACCCTTGGTATTGGCTGTGCAAGCCGTAACCAAACGACAACTCTTGTTTGTCCAGAAATTTCCAAGAAATGCCAAACCGCGGATCTACATTCCAAGTTTTGTTCAAGAACAGAAACTGCGCGTTTACTCCGGCATCTATCGTCAAATTGTGTGTGGCTCTATACGACACCTCAGAAAACCCTTGCAATTGGAAGGTGTGCCCTATTTCGTTTACATCTTTGGGATATGTAGTCTTGGAGTAATCGTTGGAAAGAAAGCGGTAGCCCAAACGTTTTGCTGTAAGGCCTGAGCGCAAAGACAAGCGGCTGGCCAATTTTGCGTTGTGTACAACTTGGAGCGTCTGAAATTCGCGCGTAAGCATGGCATCTTGGCTGCGGTCTTTTAATTTCGTTTCTACGTTCATACTATCCATCAACGCAGCAAACGAGGAGTAAGAAGTAGCAAAAGAAACTTTCAGGGATTGATTGACTCCCAGGCCTTTTTCGTATTGCAGGCCGGCCAGAAGCATTTCGGATGTGCTGGAAATGTCGTCTGCATACGTATAAAAATCAGACTCACCGTCTGTAATGCTTACTTTTCCAAAACCGCCTAGCGTGAAAAAGGAAAAGGTGCCGCTTTTGGGTGTAGGTACGTGTATTTTTGCTGTCCAGTCTTGGTAACGCGGAACGGCAGATCCTGTACCAAAATCAAACCCCATGTACTGCAAAGCATCCAAAAAAGAATACCTGTACGAGCCCATATAAGAAGCTCTCCATTTTTTGGACAGCGGTCCTTCTACGCCAAATTCCAGACCGTTGATGCCTATTTGACCTGTAAACTCATGAATGTCATAATTTCCTTCTCTCAAATGGATGTCGAACACACCGGAATACGCATTGGCATACTCTGCCGGAAAGGCACTCGTGTAAAAATCCGAATTGGATAGCGTGTTTACGTTCAACATGCTGATGGCTCCACCTGTGGCTCCCCCGTCTGCAAAGTGGTTGGGGTTGTATATGTCTACTCCTTCCATGCGCCACAGCAAGCCAAAAGGCGAATTGCCACGAACTACAATATCGTTGCTGGAGTCGTCAGGTGTCCCTACTCCCGCAAAGTTTTGCGCCATTCGGGAAATATCGTTCATGGCCCCTGCATACCTTTCTGCATCTGCCACGGAAAAGGTTCGGGCAGAAACAGTCGCCATCTCGTTTACAGGACGCAGCTTATCTCTTTCTGCCGTGATAACCAACTCATCTACTGTCATCACATCTTCCCTCATTTTTACATTCATCACCAATTCCTTCCCCGTATTCAAAGAGATGTTCTCCATATACACAGTTTCCATACCAATGCTGGAAAAGAGTATGGAGATTTTGCCCACTGGCACATTTTTGATTTGATAATAGCCGTCTATGTCTGAGTAGCCCGACAAATAGCCGCTGTTGTTTACGACAACTCCCACTCCCACAAGGGGTTGACCCGATATGTCGTCCACCACTCTGCCCTTTACAGTTTGTACCATTTGCTGGCTGTATAGGGAAAGCGTTGAAAACAACGCGAGCGCAAGTACGAGAATTGTTCGTTTCAAGATTTTGATGCTATCTATAAAAGTTCCAAAAATAGTACATTTTTTTACTTTACCATCTTTTGTTTTTTCAGAAGTTGTGTACTATTTCTTCAAGTGCGATAGTTTATATTTTTGAATATTTGTGTTTTACACAATTTTACCTGCCTAAAAAGAGCAAAAGCACAGAAATATCGGCCGGCGACACTCCGGGAATACGAGAAGCCTGCCCAATTGTCTTTGGTTTTATCTTTTGAAGCTTCTGTCTGGACTCGATGGACAACGACTCTACCTGCATAAAATCAAAAGAAGCCGGTATGGGAACACCGTCTAAACGCACCATCTTCTGAGCAAAAGCTTTCTCTCTGTCTATATAGCCTCTGTACTTTATGGCTATCTCTGCAGACTCGTATATCTCCGCTGCACGCGGATCTTCCACATAAAGTGTTCCACGTGGAACAAATGGTCTGATGTCATCCCATGCAATCTGTGGTCTAGAAAGGATTTGCGCAGCTTTTCGCTTCGTTTTTATGGGTGTCGTTCCTCTACTTTCTAGAACGGGGTTGATTTGTTCCGGAGTGAGGGATTCACTCTCCAACCATTGCACTAGTTGATCGCGTTTTGAAATTTTGTCAAGAGTTTCCCTATATACATAGTCGCTTACTAAGCCTATTTCATGACCTATGGATGTGAGCCGTTCGTCGGCATTGTCCTGACGCAATAAAATTCTGTATTCAGCCCTAGAAGTAAACATGCGATACGGCTCGTCTACTCCCTTTGTTACCAAATCGTCTATTAAAACCCCTATATACGCTTGGTCTCTTTTCAAAACAATGGGCTCTTCGCCACGAATTTTCCTGTGCGCATTGATGCCGGCCATCAAACCCTGAGCTGCTGCTTCTTCATAACCCGTTGTGCCATTCACTTGACCGGCTAGGTATAAGTTTGGAATGTATTTAGACTCCAAACTGGCGTGCAGTTGTGTTGGAGGAAAATAGTCGTACTCTATAGCATACCCGGGTCTGTAAAACCTGGCTTGTTCCAATCCACTGATATTTCTTACGGCTTTAAACTGGATATCTATAGGCAACGAAGAAGCAAATCCTTGCAAATAGTACTCGTTTGTGTCCCATCCTTCAGGTTCCAGAAAAAGCAAATGTTGATCTTTGTCTGCAAACGTATTCAATTTGTCTTCTATACTGGGACAATACCGCGGTCCGCGCCCTGAAATACGCCCTGCAAAAAGCGGAGAATCATCAAATCCTTCACGCAATTTGTCGTGAACTTTCAGGTTCGTGTAGACCATGTAACAATTCAATTGCTCTTTTTGTCCCTGTATGGGAGAAGGAATATCAGCAAAGGAAAATCTTTGCGGCCGGGGATCTCCTTTTTGAACTTCTACCTTTTTAAAATCAATGGTTCTTCCATCAATTCGTGGTGGCGTTCCTGTTTTCATGCGTTCCACCAGAATTCCCAAGTCTCCCAACTGCTTGCTAATTCCTTCCGTGGGTGGCTCCCCCATCCTTCCGCCTGGAGTAGCACTCCAGCCTATGAAAATCTTTCCGTTTAAGAACGTTCCATTTGTCAAAATAACTGTTTTCCCTCGTATTTCCTTTCTAAAGTCTGTTTTCACTCCTACTACTTGCCCGTCCTCAATCAACAACTCCGTTACTTGGTCCTGCCATAAATCCAAATTCTCTGTATTCTCCAAAACCTCTCTCCACGCAGCAGAAAACACCATTCTGTCGCATTGTGCCCTTGGACTCCACATGGCCGGTCCCTTAGATCGATTGAGCATCCTAAATTGCATAGTGCTCTTGTCCGTGACTTGTGCCATCGCACCACCTAAAGCATCTATTTCTCTGACTATCTGTCCCTTCGCAATACCTCCAATAGCAGGATTGCATGACATATGAGCCATTTTCGTCATATCCATGGTTACCAAGAGCGTATGCGAGCCCAGTCGGGCCGCAGCTCTAGCCGCCTCGCATCCGGCATGGCCGGCTCCTACTACTATGACATCGTACAAGCTGTTCACTTTCCCTGTTTGATTTCTATGATCTTTTCCACACGTATTTGCTCCAACGCCTTGTCTTCTGCTTTACGCATTAGGCGTAACTCCTCCTCTGTTTGGTCGTTCATCCCCGTCAAATGCAAGATTCCATGGATTAATACCCTAAGCAGTTCATTACTGATAGTTTGTCTGTATAAAGTAGCATTTTTTGCTACCGTTTGGACGTCTATGAAGACATCTCCGCTCAGCCTCAATTCGCCCGAATGGGAATAAGGGAAAGTTATTACATCAGTTTGGTGGTTGTGATTCAAGTATTTCTTATTCAGTTCTAAGACATCGTCTGAATTGCATAAAATGATATTGATATCTCCGGCTTCTTTCCCTTTCTCTTTCAATACTTGTTGTATCCAACGTTTTATGGCACGTCTGTTGCTTATTTTAACAGTAGGTTCTTGTATATGAAAAAGGATCATGAAACAAAAGTACAAAATTGTTTTTTAAAATTTTTTATATACATTTGCAAGTCCCAGAGGGCCATTAGCTCAGTTGGCTAGAGCGCTTGCATGGCATGCAAGAGGTCGTCGGTTCGACTCCGTCATGGTCCACAACTTTTATTAAACACTACTATGGAACTTAAAAAAAGCCCTAAGGCAAATTTAGAAAACAAGCGGGTCCTCTTTATTGAGATTGGACTCATTGCTGCTCTTATCGTCATTCTTGCCGCTTTTGAGTACAAAACGTACGACAAAGACATCAGCATGCTTACTGGTGAGACACAGTTGATTATAGAAGAAGAGCAGATTCCGGTTACTATGGAAACTCCCCCACCTCCTCCGGAAGTGCCTCAGGCCCCTGTCCTTTCAGATGCCATTGAGATTGTGGACGATGATATAACCATCGAAGAGGATATTTTCATAGATACGGAAGACGATGCCAGTTTTGCTGTGGAAATTCGAGACTACATATCTTACTCCCAAGAAGAGGCTGTAGAGGAGGAAGAAATTCCTGTAGCCATTGTGGAAGAGAAGCCTACTTTCATGGGTGGAAACGAAAACACCTTTACAAAATGGGTGTTTGAGCGGATTGTTTACCCAGAAGTGGCTAAAGAAAACGGTGTTCAAGGACGCGTTGTACTCACCTTTATTGTAGACGCTGACGGCCACGTTAAAGACGTGAGGGTGTTGCGAGGTGTTGACCCCTCAATTGACAGAGAAGCCGTACGTGTGGTTTCATCTTCACCCCGCTGGAAACCCGGTCGTCAACGTGACAAAGCCGTAAGGGTACGTTACAACTTCCCCCTGAACTTCCAGCTCAGATAAAATCTGAAAATATATTTTTGGATAATTTTGGTTAAATATTGAGCGTCCGCTTTAAAGGGGCGCTCTTTTTTTATGAAAGAAATACCGGATAATAATAAAGCTGTCTTTGTTGGCGTACTGCAACAACTCATGGATCCTGACATCTTTGAGGATCATTTGAACGAATTGGAGTTTTTGGCATTGACTGCGGGGCTGGTTTCCGCCGGACGCCTTATACAACGCCTGACAAAACCTTTGGTTGCCACGTATTTGGGGAAAGGGAAACTGGAAGAACTGGCTGCCTATGTCAAGGCCGAGGAAGTAGGTACTGTCGTTTTTGATGACGAACTGACCCCCACTCAGTTACGCAACCTGGATAAGGCTCTGGACTGTGTGGTGTTAGACAGAACCAACTTGATTCTGGACATTTTTGCACAGCGGGCCAAAACAGCATACGCCAAAACGCAGGTAGAGTTAGCGCAATACGAATACCTGTTGCCTCGGCTTGTCAGAATGTGGACACACCTGGAACGGCAACGCGGGGGAATTGGTCTTCGAGGCCCGGGAGAAACACAGTTGGAGACGGACAGGAGGCTGATTCTGGATAAGATTACGCTGTTGAAAAAGCGATTGGCCAAAATAGACAGGCAAATGGCTTCCCAACGGAGCAACCGCGGCGCACTGGTGCGAATGGCGCTTGTAGGCTATACGAACGTTGGGAAAAGTACCGTGCTGAATTTGTTGGCCAAAACAGAAGTCCTGGCTGAAAACAAACTTTTTGCCACTTTAGACACGACGGTGCGCAAAGTAGTTGTAGACAACATTCCTTTTCTGTTGAGCGATACGGTGGGATTTATCCGCAAATTGCCTACACAGCTCATTGAATCGTTTAAAAGCACCTTGGATGAAGTGAGAGAAAGCGACGTGCTGTTGCACATCGTGGACATATCCC
>Ga0265294_10002008_pt1 | contig 26967 bp, 21 predicted proteins | sample MunlanPumphouse3_FD_192504 | JGI IMG/M metagenome (GOLD analysis project Ga0265294, IMG submission 192504) | Groundwater microbial communities from a municipal landfill in Southern Ontario, Canada - Pumphouse #3 | ecosystem: Environmental > Aquatic > Deep subsurface > Groundwater | place... | reverse complement strand
CTGCGGGTCATCATTAAGCAATGCCTCAAGTCTCTCTTTCTCAGCAGCCATCAGGAACTGCTTGAACCCAATTATTCTTTCTAACAGTCTTTGACCATATTCGGATTTTCTATGTGTAAGTGCTGCTATGACTTGAACAATCAGGATAAGTGCAAAATTTACAGTAATAAAAGGAACAGGATAAATTGCACCTGAGCAAATCAGTATCGTTGTATATACAGCAATTAAAATGACGGAAAGGATAAGGTATAGAAACGAAACAATGATATTGGTTATTTTCTTTCTTTTATGCCAACCGGCTTCAAGATAATAAATAAGAGTATAGATCAAAATAGTTGAGGCCCCGGAAAAGAGCCCTGCTATAAGTGATGAAAAGAAGTCGTGAGTTCCGGTATATGTTACCATTGCGGTTGATATAAGAGTCCAAATGAATCCCAGACTAACAGATAGTAACGAATACTTAGATGATAACTTGGTGTCCAGCTTTCTTTCATTTGAAAAATATGTTGGTACTGAAGCTTTGATCTTCTGAGCAACCTTATAAAATGTATCCTGAAGTGATTTTCTGGACATTACGTTTCCATGAGCCTGAAGAAGGATAGTCAACTCAGAGAAAGCAAGTTGTTCCCATACAGGATGAGAATCATCGATAGCGGTACCCGGAGAAATCTCAAAATCCTTCTTTCCTGTAGCGGTAAAAATCAAATGCCCATGTGAAGCCCAATATAAAAGCATCGATGTGATATCAGCCGGATCAACGATCCTGTTGATCACATAACCAACACCGGCAGGTGATAGGTTGTCAGGAGGATAAAATTCAACAACAGGTGAAACACGAGTATCACGCCCATGCTTTCTGAAAATCAAATATACGATCAACAGAATAAGCAAAGGAACTACGATAAGCAAAGCGTATTCAAATCTCAAGACGAAAGTAAAAGTATCAATTGGATATGAAAGATCAAGATAGATCCCGTGATATGAAGGAAGTATTTCATCAGTTGCAAAACTCATTTTCGTATCACTGCCTACCGGTATACTTTCAGGAGTGGTACGTCCTCTGAAATCAGAAAATTCAGCATATACTGCTTTGGGTCTTGCCGGAGAAATGACAGAAAACTCATAGCCGTTTAATGGAGTTGAACGATAAAAATCAAACAAAGTCAGTCTAAGTGTATCTCTGTCCGAAGGCGAGAGAAGAGGATAGTAAATCGTATATTCGACTTTATAATTACCGTCCTCCTTAAGAGGAACAAGTCTGGAGCGGATATCATCAGATGTAACTGCGTTAGCATCGTTTAATTTAACACGTCCGATATTCAAATAGCTGTCATAACCGTCGGTCAGAGGTATAAAGTGGTAAACAGGAGTTGAGTGGTCATTTATGACAAGACCGAAAGTTTCTTCAACTGAAACTCTTTTATCCTTACTGACAGAAATTACGGCACGGTAATCAGAGATTTCATATGGGAGTTTCTGCTCGGGAGCATCCACAAAAGTCATTTCATCATATTTAGCTAATAGTGATATTCCTTCGTAATTCTTAAGCGGTTCAGATATAGTTATGCGGATATGATTGGCGAATGATTCGGCCAACGCTGATCCTGTGCTTTCTGAGCCGTATCTGCCGGCATATAAATTATACTCGAATGGCTTTATCGGAATGTTATTTATTACCGGATAGTAATAATTTATGTCTACATTCTTGATATATGTGTCCCATTGCGTACCTATTAAATTGAGATATGAAAAATCAAAATCATCATATGTGTCTTTGAAAAATTGCAGTTTATACTTGATAACATAAGTCTTCAATCCGCTTATCTCTTTATTGGCATCTCCGATCCTTAAATTGATATTGTATGAATCGTACTCTACAGTACTTTCATCTCCTGAAACAGATATTTCAGAAACAAAGTAAGGCAGATCATTTCCTGCCTTTGGAATAGAACGGATTATTCCATGTCTCTTAGAAGTGAAGAAAACTGTGATTTCTTCTTCAAAATAGTACGATGAGTCGGTTCCGGTCTTGATATCTATAGAATATTTCTCAATGTAAAAAGCTTCTTGTGCATGAACATCATGTACAAGGAGCATCAGCGGCAAAACCAAAGCAAGGCAAACCGAAAACAATGTCAATATAACGAAATTGCGGGATCTCATAAAGAATATCCCCCCTTATTGATTGAAGCTGACTTTAACGTTCTCTCTCTGCTCCTCCCGGTCGATCAAAAAGAACTCGGCTTTCGTGAATTTCGCAAGATTAGCTACAATCATTGAAGGGAAGGAAATTATCATCGTGTTGAACGATTTGACTACACCGTTATAATATTTTCTTGACTGAGATATTTCATCCTCTAAGTCACGTAACTGTGTCTGAAGATTTAAAAATTGTGAATCAGCTTTCAGTTCAGGATAACTTTCAGCAAGCACCATAAGGCGGCCCAAAGCTTTGGTAAGTTCTCCCTCGTTACGGATCTTGTCTTCAACATTAGAACTGTCATGTGCACGGGATCTGGCGTTCACAACAGCTTCAAATGTTTCAACTTCATGAGATGCATAGCCTTTGACTGTTTCAACTAGGTTAGGAACCAGATCATATCTCTTCTTCAAATATACGTCAATAGTAGAAAACGCTTCTTCGATCCTTACTTTCAGTCCGACAAATTTGTTGTAAGTAGCTATATACCATAGAACGATTATCACTGCTATAGCGGCAAGAGCTATCCATAGGTATTCCATGCGTCCACCTCCATCTATTATTACTATTTGCATATATTCTATTATACATTATGAGCAAAACAATTGACATGATTTATTTAAGCGATACTTTTTTGTCTTTTTAAGATAATAATTGACTTAAAATCATTGATTTTGAAATGATTGAACGGAGCACATAAATGTTAAATTATTAGCAGAGAATTTTTAGTTTAGTGAGGTCATATGGCATATTCAGTAGAATCATCAATTGTTTTACCTGTAACGGCAATCGTGATAGTAAGTCTAATAGCTATATCCTTAAATTCCTTTTTCTGTTTTCTGAAAGTATCTTCAGAGGCTGTAGAGTGTCTGATAGATGACAGAATAAGATCAACAGGTGCTAAAGAAGCTAATACGGTCGTTTTGATCGAGACTATAGAAATAGTTGTGGATTTAATACAATGATATTATCAGATAACAGAAAAGGCAGCATCACCCTGTTCCTGACTATTACGACTTCAGCTGCGTTGATCCTGTTTACTGTTTTGTTTGAAATCGCAGAGACAAAATTTGACAAATATGTTCTGATGAGTGCCATGGATAGAGAATGTGAAGTTGTACTTTCCGGATATAATGAACGAATATATGACAGGTTCGGTTTGTTTGCATATGAGCATAGCCGATCTAATAACGAGAAGAACATAACTGTCTGCGATTCATGTTCTAATATCTACAACTTAAAAGTATTTCCGGGAGCATCTCTGAGAAATGAAACATTGTTTGATCAAATCACCAGATTTTCTCTGGTTCGTTTTCCTGTTGATGTATCCAAGAAATTCCTCGGATGGTTAAATGATGTCTGCATAAACGATAAAGTAATGAATGCTCTTAGTATTGAGACTGGAAATGATGAGAGCCTTAATAGTATATGTGACAGGAGTACACTGACAGAAATAATATCAGAAGTCCTGAGAAATGAGAAAGTCAGGACATATCTGAAGGAAAAACTTGAAGGAATTTTCTCGATAGACGAACTTTCAGATATGATACATGAATACTCTGTTAGTATGGAACAGTACATTTTACCGATTTCAAGCTCTGATGATATGTTCATAACAAATGATTTATTAGGTTATCTGACAGAACTTCTCTCAAATTTCTATTCATCAGATACAGGACAGTTGTATAAACGTTTGTCGTTTGAATACTACTTGGGTGAAATGTTTTCATGCAGAGTAAATAGTTTTGTTAATGAAAAAAATGAGGTAGTTTCATTTAAGAATCTTCGTGGAGTTGAGTTCGAAAGATACGGTATTAGTGATGCATTCGAAATGGAACGGCTGATTTTTGGATTTGAGAACAATGATAGAAACGCCGATATGGCTCAATTAATTATTGTAGGAGTAAGATTCGCTGTAAATATGCTGTCAAATATTTTGGATCCGTCAAATAATCAGGAAGTCAAAACAGCCTCTGCTGCTCTTAGTGCAGCGATCGCTCTGGCAAGTGCCGGGAGTATAGCAGTTCCGCCTGAAGCTATCGAATATGCTCTTCATGTTATTCTGGCGTCTTGTCAGTCTGTTCAGGATTGGGGAAATATGATGGATAGTGAGAAAATCGCATTGATACCGTTAGAGGGATATGACAGTATCAAGCTTTCATACAGAGATCATCTCCGATTAATGCTCTTATGCTTGCCATTGCAGCTCAAACTTGACAGGATATCATCAATTTTAGATATATATAAAGATAATCATGAATCGGGCTATTACTCAAACGTAAAGGTATCGTGTTTATACAAGGGCAGGTTGTTGGAAATTGAAAAGAATTATTTCAGATAAAAAAGCAGATAGCTTCAGAAGTGGTAGTTTAGCGCTCGAAGCTGCTTTGGTCGTACCTGTTGTGTTGCTCGTGATGTCCTGGTTTTCATTAAGAATAATTACTTTACATAGTGAGTTTACGCTGTTCGAACTCGCAGATGAAACTTTCAGAAAATACGCTGAAGTTATTTTATTGCAAAATTATGCATTTGAATTAATTACAGCTGTTGACAAGTCGGATTATGTTGAGATACTGAGTGATGTTATTCCTGAGAACATTCAATTCCTTCCGGCTGAGATATTGTTTCTTAATGGTATTGAGAAAACAAGGTCAAATAACTCTATGTTTAGAAGCACTATACAAATTAAAGGCGTTGATGTTATCACGCAACCTGAAGATGATCGCGTTTCGATCATAGTAGAATATTTTGTAGTTTCGAATTGGGGTAAGAAAACAAAGTCATATGCTTTTGCCGTACCTATATGGAAAAGTCAAAGAACATATCCTTTATTCACTGAGGAAAGAAACATTGGCGATATCTGGGATAAAGATAATTTCAGCAGAGGACTATTTTTCAGAAAGCGTTTTGGAGGGAATCTGCCAATTGGATATCCTGTGATATCAGGATTCCATGATGGTGTAGCCCTTTCTGTCAGAAGTATTGATCTGCGAAAGCAGACCTGGTCTGTTATTGAGAATGTATACGAAGAATTATGTGATGAAATAAATAGTCTTTCTTACTTTAATGGGACAGAATCACCATGGGGAAAAGATGCTGTCATTATAAGAGAAGATGATATCAAGCGAAGGGTTCTTCGGATCATATATCCGGGAAGCGAACTTTTATTTGAAACTGACGATCTTTTTGAAAGAGTGATTAAGTATGGATATGAGAATAATGTATATGTTGAGTTTATTAAGTATTAATATATGATGAAGTTATCTCCGTGATGGAAAATATTATTCAGAATATTCCTATGATGTCGGTCTATCTGATATAATTACTTCACAAGCTTCACAGATTTCATCGTCTGATGATCAATAACCGTTGGAGGAATTATGAACAGCAAATTAAAAGACCCGGTTAACGATGCCTTTTTCGAAGCGGTGTTAACACTGGAAAATCTTGAAGACTGCTACGCGTTTTTTGAAGATGTCTGTACTATCTCTGAAATCAAATCATTGTCACAAAGGTTTAAAGTTGCGCAAATGCTTGACCAAGGCAGAACATATACTGAAATATGTGATGAAACGAAAGTAAGCACGGCAACGATAAGCAGAGTAAACAGAGCGTTGGAGTATGGAGCTGACGGATACAGGATGATCCTGGACAGGATGAAAAATAGTTTAGATCGTAAATAAGGAAGGGTCAGTAAATGAGTATAATATCTAAAATTTTCGGAACTCACAGCGAACGTGAAATCAAAAGAATAGAGCCATTAGTAAATGAAATCGAGAAACTTGATGAAAAGTATTCATCTATGAACGAATCAGACCTTAAATCGACTACCGATCTATTAAAACAAAGGATCGCTCACGGAGAAACTGCAGATGATATCCTGCCCGATGCTTTTGCTGCAGTAAGGGAAGCAGCATTCAGAGTTCTTGGTATGAAACATTACAAAGTTCAGCTTATTGGTGGTGTTGTACTTCATCAAGGCCGTATAGCAGAAATGAAAACCGGTGAAGGTAAAACTCTGGTCGCAACACTTCCTGTTTATCTGAATGCTTTATTTGGTGCAGGTGTTCATGTTGTTACGGTCAATGATTATCTGGCGAAGCGCGATAGTGAGTGGATGGGGAAAGTTTACAGATATCTCGGGCTATCAGTTGGATTGATCGTGCACGGTCTTGATAATAAGCAAAGAAGAGATGCATACGCTTGTGATATAACATACGGTACGAATAATGAATTCGGTTTCGATTATTTGCGGGACAATATGGTTATTCACAAGTCGGATATGGTTCAGCGTGGTCATAATTATGCTATCGTTGATGAAGTTGACAGTATCCTTGTCGATGAAGCCAGAACTCCTTTGATAATATCCGGAATGGGGGAACAATCAACTGATCTGTATAAAAGAGCGGACGATTTTGCTAAAAGACTTAAACCGTTTGTCGTTGCTGAAACAGACGATAAAACAGATTTCAACGAAATGACAGGCGAAGCTGACTATATAATCGACGAAAAGGCTCATACTGCTGTATTGACAACTAAAGGAATAAGAAAAGCTGAGCAGTTTTTCTCTCTTGATAATCTTACGGATGCTGATAATTATACCATCGTGCATCATGTAAATAATGCTCTTAAAGCGCACGGACTAATGAAGAGAGACCATAAGTATGTTGTTAAAGATAATGAAGTAATAATTGTTGATGATTTCACCGGAAGACTTATGTTCGGAAGAAGATACAGTGATGGTTTGCATCAGGCCATAGAGGCTAAAGAAAATGTAAAAGTTGAGAGAGAAAGCAAAACTTTGGCAACGATCACATTCCAGAATTATTTCAGAATGTACAGTAAACTTTCCGGAATGACCGGTACTGCATTGACAGAAGAGGAAGAATTCAGGGCGATTTATAAGTTGGATGTTGTTAGCATTCCGACTAACAGACCCATGATAAGGGCAGATCTACCTGATGCAGTCTATAAAACTATAAATGGGAAATTCAAAGCAGTACTTGAAACAGTAAAGGCGGCAAATTCATCCGGACAACCGGTTTTAGTCGGAACAGTGTCTGTCGAGACTTCTGAATACATATCTAAAATGTTTTCTTTGAACGGAATCAAACATAACGTTCTTAACGCTAAACAACATGAAAGAGAAGCAGAAATCGTTGCTCAGGCAGGTCGTTTCGGAGCGGTTACGATCGCGACCAATATGGCAGGAAGAGGTACCGATATAATCCTTGGTGGTAATTCAGAATTTCTCGCGAAGCAGGAAATGAAAAAGCTGGGGTACCCTGATGAGCTTATTGATGCTTCTACGGCTCATAATGAAACCGACGATGAGCTGATTATTGAGGCAAGAAACAGATTCAATGAACTAAATAGAAAATACAAGCAGGAAACGGAAACCGAACATAAGAGGGTCGTTGAGGCCGGAGGTCTTTTCATAATAGGAACTGAGCGCCACGAATCAAGACGAATCGATAACCAGCTTCGGGGAAGATCCGGCCGTCAGGGGGATCCCGGGAGGAGCAGATTTTATCTTTCACTGGAAGATGACCTTCTGAGGTTGTTCGGCGGAGAAAGAATGACCAATATGTTCAACATGCTGGGCGTCGATGAGGATATGCAGATCGAACACAGGATGCTTTCCGATGCAATTGAAAACGCTCAGAAGAAAATTGAAGGAAGAAATTTCGGTATAAGGAAAAATGTCCTGCAATACGATGATGTCATGAATCAGCAGAGAGAGACAATATACGGACAGCGAAGAAAAGTTCTCGAAGGTGAAGACATGCATCCGTTTTACATAAACATGGTCAAGAATATAATGACGGATATATTGGTGACTTTTACCGATCAATATCAGAATTCTGATGAATGGGATGCTGAAGGACTGAAAGCCAGACTGTTCGATTCATTTGGAGAATTGGCCGGATATTCGATCCTGGATGAAGCCAGGAAACGAAACATCAATAAATTTGACCTGACAGAAGAACTGACTGTGCAGGCTCTGGATAAACTCGAGTCAAGGATGTCGGAATTTGGCTCTCCCGAAATGATGGCAGAAGCTGAAAGGGTGATCCTTCTTCGAAATGTTGATGAGAAATGGATGGAACACATTGATGCAATGGATGATCTGCGAGGCAGTATTGGGATGCGCGGATATGCTCAGCATGATCCTGTAATGGAGTATAAGCGTGAAGGATTTGACATGTTTGAGGCTATGAATCATTCCATACAAGAGGATTCAGTCAGGCTTATAATGAGGGGCAGATTTTCGGTAAATAGTCCGATGCAGCGTACAGCTGTTGCGGGAAATATTAAAGAGAAGAAGGCTGATTTTGAAGAAATCAGACCGAATCCATCTTCAGCCAGAGCATCGTCAAACCAGAATACATCGGAAACATCAAATACACCGATAAGGAGGGACAGCTCTAAAGTCGGAAGAAATGATGAATGCCCGTGCGGCAGCGGCAGAAAGTACAAGAATTGCTGCGGAAGGAATGAATAAATGCTACAAAACGAAGAGCTGATAAATAAAATCTCTTACGCTTCTAAGTATATTGATTCACAGCTTGGGTGTATCCCTGATATTTGTATTACTCTTGGTTCCGGGCTTTCATCTCTGGCAGATCTTGTAGAGTCCAGAAAAGAGATCAAATATGACAGGATCCCCGGGTTTCCGAAAACTACTGTAGAAGGCCATGAAGGAGCATTGATAACCGGAAGGATAAAAGATGTATCGGTTCTTATGATGAAAGGAAGGTTCCATTACTACGAGGGACATAGCATCGAGGATGTTGTTTTCCCGATAAGGGTTTTTGCAGAATCAGGGATCAAAACGATTATCCTGACTAATGCTGCAGGTGGTGTAAACAGAAACTACGTTCCGGGTGAATTAATGGCGATCACCGATCACATAGGAATGTTCTGTGAATCGCCTCTCAGAGGTTTGAATCTTGACAAATTCGGACCCAGATTTCCGGATCAATCATCTGTGTATGACTGGGAAGAAGTCGTGAACAATGCTAATAAAACCGATGTAAAGATTCATAAAGGAGTATATTGTTATGCCAAAGGACCGATGTATGAGACTCCTGCAGAAATACGAATGTTGGCTGCTTTAGGTGCTGATGCCGTGGGAATGTCAACAGTTCCGGAAGCAATAACAGCATCACATTGCGGAATGAAAGTAATGGGTATCTCAACGATAACTAACTTCGCTGCGGGAATACTCGATACTCCTCTTTCTCACAAAGAAGTTATTGAAGTAGGGGTCAAAGCATCTGAATCACTTAAGAAATTAGTTCTAAGTATAATAGAGTCAAAGGGGAAAAACAGATAATGACTGACAACGATCGTGAGGATATGATCACAAACGGAAGAAGAAAAATAAACTGGGCTATGCAACATATGCCTATTTTAGCAGAACTTGAAAAAGAGTTTTCCGGGACTAAGCCGCTAAACGGACTAAGAATAGCTGTCAGTGTACATGTGGAGGCTAAAACAGCAAGACTTGCGCTACTTCTTTCAGAAGCAGGTGCGGACATTTATCTTACAGGGTGTAATCCTCTCTCAACTCAGGACGATGTTGCCTTAGCTCTTGCTCAGATGGGTATTATTGTTAACTGTAAATACAATTCCTCTGAGATTGAGTATTTGAGAGATTTGGATGCTACTCTTTCCTGTCAGCCGCACATCGTAATCGATGACGGTGGAGATCTTATGGAAAGAATCATAGACACCGGAGATAAGTACAGGGGATCTCTCATAGGGATTTGTGAAGAAACTACTACAGGAGTACTCAGGCTAAAGATACATGAGAAACAAGGCATACTTGAGTATCCGGCAATCGCAGTAAATAATGCACACTGCAAATATCTTTTTGATAATCGTTATGGAACCGGTCAATCGGTCCTTACATCAATAATGGCTACTACGAATCTTCTTGTTGCAGGTAAAATATTCGTTGTTGCAGGATATGGAATGTGCGGTAAAGGAGTTGCATTAAGAGCTAAAGCTCTGGGAGCCAATGTTATTGTAACTGAAATAGATCCGATAAAAGCTCTTGAAGCAATGATGGATGGTTACAAAGTAATGAAAATGGATGAAGCTGCATATTTAGGTGATTTCTTTGTGACTGTAACAGGATGCAAGGATGTTATAACAGCACGACATTACGAGAGGATGAAAAACTGTGCTGTTCTGGCAAATGCAGGCCATTTTGATGTTGAGATCAATGTTGCTGATTTAGTTGAATGTTCTGTTGATGTATTGGAAAGGCGTGAGAATATTAAAGGGTATATCATGAAGGACGGTAGGTGTATTGATCTTATCGCGGAGGGAAGATTGGTTAATCTTGCCGCAGGAAATGGGCATCCGATTGAAATAATGGATATGAGTTTTGCGTTACAGGCTCTTTGTGCCCGTTATCTTGCAATCAATGGCAGAAATCTGCATCCGGGTGTCTATGATGTGCCGGATGTTATCGATATCGATGTTGCTAATATTCTCATTAACAAGCTTGGGCTTTCTATTGATGAACTTACAGAAGAACAGAGAGTGTATTTAGATGATTGGAGGGCTTGATCAAGATTCTTTATGAAGGATTCTGTTATTTTTAAAAATATTACAGTAGTAACACCTGAAAATGATTTTGTTCAGGTCAGGTACAATTGCTGTGTCTCAGTAAAGGAAGGAAAATACCGATATATCGGAGATTCGTACGCTGAAGCTTCAGCACTCTTTAAAGATAATGAACCTGAGGTTTATGACGGAACAGGGAAGATCCTGATGCCATGTTTTGTCAATTCACACACACATCTTGCGATGACTTTGCTTAGAAACAGAGCGGATGACAGGAAACTTCATGAATGGCTTTATGGTTCGGTGTTTCCGATTGAAGCGAAAATGAGACCTGAAGATCTTCAGGCAGGAACTTTACTGGGAATTGCTGAGATGATCAAGTCAGGAAGCGGTGCTTGTGCCAATATGTATGTGATGCATGAAGACGCTATGGATACTCAGTTAGCAGTTGACACGGGAATAAAACTAAATACTGTTATCAGTGCAGGACATTTAGATGAAGGATCCGGTAGTTATGTTCTTGACGAGGGATACTTTGATCATTTGTATGATAAATATAACGGTGCATCAGAAGGAAGAGTGAGATGCGGATTATTGGTGCATTCTATCTATCTGTATGACAAGCCTTACTATGGAAAACTTGCTGAAATGGCTATTCGTAAAGGAACTTATATACATACACATCTTTCTGAAACCAGAAAAGAAGTTGAGGATTGCATACGTGATTTTGGAATGACTCCTGCTGAAGCAATGAACGCGGCAGGAATGTTCGATGTACATACTTTAGCGGCACACTGTGTTTATCTGAGCAGAAAAGACCTAGGGATATTGTCAGAGAAGAATGTTTCAGTAGCACATAATCCTGTCAGTAACCTGAAACTTGGAAGCGGTATGGCTGACATAAGATCAATGATCGACGCATCTATTAACGTTTGTATCGGAACGGATGGTCCTGCCAGTAATAACGCATTGGACATGGTTCAGGATATGAGATTCGCTGCTTATATTGCTAAAGGTTTAGCAGAAGATCCAACTGCTGTGAATGCATGTGAAATATTCAGGATGGCAACTATCAATGGTATGAAAGCTCTTGGATTTGATCGCTCAGGAGCAGTTTCCGAAGGTTGGAAAGCTGATCTTATAATAATTGATACAGGGAGTGAGCATATGTCACCTATGGCCGATCCTGTCTCTGCGATCGTTTATAGTATGAAGTCAACAGATGTGGAAACATTGATGATCGATGGGAAAATGCTGATGAGGAAGAGAGAATTGACAACTATTGATACAGAAAAAGTGATTTATGAAGCTGAAAGATCAGCGGAATTTTTGTATAATACGGTTGCAAAATAATCAGTATTTATATAGAATGTTCGTTATGCCGATGTGGCTCAGAGGCAGAGCAATTCATTCGTAATGAATAGGTCGTGGGTTCGATTCCCACCATCGGCTCCACATCTCCTTAATAGAAAGGAGAATTAAATGAAAAATAGAATTGCTGCACTATTCAACAGAGTTTCAGTTTGCATTGTTATATTGACTTTTTCGATTGTTTTGACATCATGTGATTTAGGGCGAAATAATGATTTTCCCGATATTTCTTACACTATCTCATCAGCAATGTCAGTTGATGATACAGGTGAGAAGGAAAGGGTGATAAACTCCGGGATAATTAGGATCGCTCTTCCATTCCCTGAAGAATGTCTGAAGTATCTTGTTTATATGTATGTAGGAGAGACAGGAGGTCTTTTCAGAAAGACACATTCTTCGCTGAATGGTTTGTCTGTTTCTCTGGGTATCCTTGAAAATTATAATATCGGACTTACAACTGAACTTGTTGCTGTGCCTGATCGCGGATTCAGTACAGAGCAAATCTACGGGATGAAAAGTGCCGGTAATCTTCCGGATATTTTTCTTGCTAACAGTTATTCTTCAGTAGAACATTCACAGTTTGACTTTGCTGACCTTTCCGGGGATTATTTGAATGATTATTTGAAAGTAAGTAATGTTTTTCCGGAAATGTATGCATCAAATGGTTTTTCCGGTGAAATATCATCCCTGCCGCTTTATTCTTCGCTAATGCTTCTCTATGCTAATATGGGCTTACTTTCTTCTGAGCTCTCTGATACAGCTGTAATAACTTCACCGATAACCCTTCAGACTTTAAAAGCAATTACCGAGGAAATAACTGATCCCGAAACAGGGGTTGCCGGATTTTACGGAATAAGAAACATGGTTGCTTTTCTGCCAAGCGCAGTTGACCCTTTTCCGGGAAGCTATTTATGGAATAGGGGTAAGTTTGATTTCAGGAATTCCGCTTTTAATGATACTATAGTTTCGTTGATCGAGCTTGTTGATACAGGGGGAGTTTTAGATCCACTAAGTCCTGAAGAAGTGTTTTCGAAATATTCTACAGATGATCCGCGTAAATCAGGGAAAATTGCTTTTTGGCTGGATGATTCAGGTGATTTTACAGAGTGGAACGATAGTTTTGATTTTAGATTACTTCCTATTCCGGTCGTTGACCGTGTTAGCATTCCTATGCATGTTTATCCGGTATGTGTGGATCCTGATAGTAATATCCTTCGCGAAGCTAAAGAATTGGCCGTGTATCTGACTATGGACAGAGATGCGCTCTTGTTTCGCTCAAGATATGATGTTAAAACAGGATACATTCCTCCGTTGAACGATCAGTTGGTTTGGGAGGAGCTTGTTGCTGTTCAGGAGTGCGGGGAGGATCTGATTATTATCAGAGACATGCTATCAGGAGCACGTATTCTTGATCTAAGTGCACCTGCAGATATAGAAAATATTTTTGACATGTTATATGAAGAACATTTCTATGATATTATCTTTAATAAAGAACCTTTTGAAGAGCACATTTCTGCAATTGATGAGGTAACTGGATATTCGATTACCGGAGGATGATATGGAGTACATGGTCATATCTTATCCCAAATTACGCCGAAAACCTGTGTTAGCTGACATTTTCGAACCCGTGGAAATAGACATGTTCAGGAAAACACTTGATCACAGGAAATCTTTTGATGCAAATTTGAAATTCTTTTTAGTTAAAAACAATGATAAGTATATTCTTATATCGATTTCACCGGTCACCTTTGATAATGATCAACTTATGATACTATTCGAAGGGAATGGCTTTGCTGATAAAGACGACTCAGAAATGATCGACAGAGCTATTTCATTTGTTCTGTATGAGGTTTTCTATATTTTAAAATCGAAAAGAGCGGTTTTCCTAACTCCGGACGCTTCAGGGATCCTTGCGGAGATGCTGTATAGTAACGGATTCACTTTCGAAGGAAGACTAGAGAGATATTTCAGACAAGGGGATTCATACAGTCCTGCGAATATTTTGTCAATATCAGAACAAGATTTCCTTAAATCAAGTATTGCACTCATTAAGTTTAACGACGAGATACTGGTTCTGAGAGCTACAAGATATGCTGTGTTTTCACTTGATATCATTAGAAACCATGACGTCGCGGGAGTGTTAAGTAAAGAACCATATTCTAAGATTTTACCGGATGAAATTAAAGAAATAATAATGAAAGAAAAGATTTATATTTTCAGTGAATGTAATTCCGGAACCAGAAGAGCCCTGGATCAAATATGTGAATACATTGCCGGCACAAGAACGAATTTTGATTTACATGTGGAAATAGGTTCTGCCACGGAATTCCAGAAATCTGTTTGGAATGAAACTATGAAGATAAGATATGGTGAGACCGCATCGTATGAGCAAATTGCCCGTGCTGTATCACAGGATAAAAGCAAGGAAAGTTTTTCAATTCTATCTCGTGCAGTAGGTTCCGCTCTTTCAAGAAATCCTGTTATGCTGATAATCCCGTGTCATAGGGTTATTGGGAAAGATGGTAAGCTGCGAGGATTTGCCGGTGGTATTGACATAAAGGATTATTTGCTCACTCATGAAATGTCAAATATTTTTAAATCTCGGAGGTAAAATGATCAATAAGAATAATATTAACATTAAGAAAACTGAACTTGGTCCTTCAGCAATGTTGAATCCGGTACCGGTCATAATGCTTAGCTGCAGAGGAACCGGTAAAGAGAACTCAAGGGGCAATATTATAACTTTAGCATGGACCGGAACAGTAAATTCTGAACCGCCTATGATTTCTGTATCAGTAAGAAAATCCCGGTTTTCTCATCAATTGATCACTGAGTCCGGTGAATTTGTCGTTAATCTTGTTGACCGGAAACTACTGAAAGCTTGTGACTTCTGTGGAGTTAAGTCAGGCAGGGAAACAGATAAATTTACTGAATGCAAGCTGACTCCGTATTATTGTGCTGAATTAAAATATGCTCCGGCTATTTTAGAATCACCGGTTTCTTTGTTGTGCAAAGTAAAACAACAAATCGAACTGGGGTCCCATGATATGTTCATTGCAGAGATCGTATCAGTTAAGGCTGATTCGGAGCTAATAGACAGTAAAGGGAAACTGATGATGAATAAAGCCGGATTGGCAGCATACTCACATGGTGAGTACTACGCCTTATCCGGCCCTATTGGGTTCTTCGGTTTCTCTGTTGCAAGACCTGAGGTGCTTAAGAGAAGGTTAAGAAAGAAATGATCAGATAACAGCCTTAACTTTCTTTAGAGATGAAAATCTTGGAACACCGTCTATCATTGGCGGCGAGGATTCACCCGCGATCAACGGCATTACATAATCCAGAAATGCCGGAAGCAAACCATTTCCGTCGCTGTTGATCCACTCGAGAGGTATTTTCTTTTCAGTGTTTGCAACCTGATCTAACGGAATCAGTTTGATTTCACATACATACGGATCTGTGGATTTCCTTTCAAAGCCAACCATATAGTCTGTCATGCCATCTAAAGCTGATTTTACTGCAGTTTGACCGGCAAGATAAGATTCATCGACGTCTGTCTTGGAAGCCAGGTGTGCTGCGCACCTCTGAAGCAATGAAAATTCGATCCCTCTGACCTTACATCCGAGTCTTTCGCCGATATAACTTGAAAGTATCGAAGCTGTACCACCAAGCTGTGCATGGCCGAAAGCATCACGAGCTACAGTGCCGACTAGTTCCGGGATATATCTGCCGTCAGTTGACTTAACACCTTCAGAAACAGCTATAAGACATTTATTATCTCGTTCATATATCTTTCTTACATCTGACATCATTTGATCCAAATCAAATGGGATCTCAGGCAGATAAATCAGATCAGGACCCAGCCCTTTAGAAGCGGATATTGCAGTAGCTGCGGTAAGCCATCCGGCATTTCTGCCCATTAGTTCTATAACGGTTACCATGCCAAAATCATAAACCTTAGCATCAAGATATACTTCCATTGTAGAAGTTGCTATATACTTTGCAGACGAAGCGAAGCCCGGACAGTGATCTGTGCCGAAAAGATCATTGTCGATCGTTTTAGGGACACCCATGACCCGACATTCCCAGTCAGCTTTCTGCATGTATTTAGATATCTTATTGCAGGTATCCATTGAGTCATTTCCACCGTTATAGAAAAAATAACGGATGTTGTATTTACGAAATACTTCCAGAAGTCTTAAATAATCAGTTTCATCTACTGTGGCATCTTTGAGTTTATACCTGCAGGAACCAAGCGCAGAAGATGGAGTAGTTTTCAATAATTCGAGTTCGCATGGATCTTCCTGCCCTATATCATAAATCTCTTCTGCAAGTATGCCCTTGATCCCGTGAGCAGCACCGTAAACTTTACCTATAACATCACTATGAGCGAGTGCTTCGATAAAAACACCTGCAGCACTGGCATTGATAACAGATGTAGGACCGCCTGATTGTCCGAAAATCGCATTTCCGTATAGAATTTCCATAATAACCTCCCATTATAAGCATCACATTTGTTAAAAAACATAATAACATTACACAAAGAACTCATCAAGATAAGTGCAGTGCTTGTTTTGCACCAATATTCATTACTATATACGAAATATTTTGATATTGACAAACTCAATCTACATCAGTATAATCCCAATGTACTTGCGAGTGAAATGCGATCAACATAACTCGGTGGGATTAGCTTAGTTGGTTAAAGCGCCAGTTTGTGGCACTGGAGATCATGGGTTCAAATCTCATATTCCACCCCATAATCGCATAGTTGAACCGTATTTGATGGGATGTCGCCAAGCGGTAAGGCACGGGACTTTGACTCCCGCACTCGTAGGTTCAAATCCTGCCATCCCAGCCACGAGTTATTAGCTCAGTTGGTAGAGCACTTGACTTTTAATCAAGGGGTCCGGAGTTCGAGCCTCCGATAACTCACCAACAGCCTCTGTCTAAGGACAGGGGCTGTTTTATATATCTAGTATAACCGGGGAGCGTTTCTTGTAAAAATTAATATGATCAAATCCGGATCCGCGCAATAGATCTATTGATTCATCATATAGTGAAAACAAGTTACTGACTGAATGGGCATCAGATCCGAATGTTATCAGATTACCGCCTGCTTCCCGATATTTATGAAATATCTCAGGATCAGGCATATAGTTCGCTAATCCTCTGCGCTTAAAGACTGAAGCTGTGGCAGAGTTGAATTCGAGTGCTTTATCTTTTCTGATAAGTAATTTGAAAATCTCGTCGAAAAGATCCGGAAAATCACTGTATATCATAGACGGATCTTCGAAAGGAGCATATCTGCAAACATAGTCGTAGTGACCAAGGCTGTCAAAACTATCGAAGCATATAAGCATATCTATGATATGGTTCAAATAATCTGAATAAGCCTTTTCTTTTCCTTTCCGGTAAAACGCTTTATCATAGTAAGGGTCTACACCATCAACTGAGTGAATTGAAGCTATCACAAAGTCAAACGGATAAATACTTACAAAGTTATTGTATACTTCATTGAGATGATCGATAAACCCTAATTCCGTTCCGAAGAGAACAGGATACGCAACACCATAAGTCCTCTCATAATCTGATTTTCTATCATTATAAGTTTGACTATATTGCTTCGGGTCGAAAATCAATTTATCATTTATGTACGGATAGTCGTAGTCGTAATGCTCTGTTGTACAGACGATCCGGTCAGGGTGTGCACGGCAATGATCAAGTAATTCCTTGTATTCTAAGGTAGCATCACCTGAAAAAACTTTGGTGTGGATGTGTGTGTCTGTCATAAAATTCTCCGATGCATTTTACAAATACGATATTACTGTATTATAATCTATTAGACATAACAATAAAACCAAATATTGAAAGGCGGATATATATAACTATGGAATTAAAAGGCGATAAGAAGAACAATGTTGATGAAATAAAAGGAAAGTACACCAAGAAACAGGCGAATGATCTTAAGAAGAAGCTTTTTGCCGAATATAGAAACATATGGGAAACTGCAGGAACAGAAGAGAGAGAAGCTGCTTTTGCGTTTGCTGATGAGTATAAGAGTTTTCTTGATATGGGAAAGACAGAACGCGAATGTGTGATACTGTCTGTTGAAGCATTTGAAGAGATCGGGTTTTCCGATATAGATTCAGTTAAAGTTTTAAAACCGGGTATGAAAGTTTACAAATCCATCAAGGGAAAAGGCTTTATAGCTGCAGTGCTCGGAAAGAACCCTATTTCTGAGGGGATGAACATACTTGGTGCTCATATCGATTCTCCAAGATTAGACCTGAAGCCCTCTCCGGTATACGAAGATAGTGAAATGGTTTTCCTGAAGACACATTACTATGGAGGCATCAAGAAATACCAGTGGGTCGCTATACCTTTAGCTATCCACGGTATCGTGGTCAGGAAAGATGGTTCAGTTCTTACTGTCAGTATAGGCGATAAGGAAGATGATCCGGTTTTCACAGTTACAGACCTTCTCCCGCATCTGGGCCAGGAGCAAATGACTAAGAAGGCTACTGAAGTAATCAAAGGAGAAGATCTGAATGTCCTGATCGGCGGAATACCCTTGGATAACGATGATGTTTCTCAGAAATATAAACTTTCTGTGCTCAATATTCTTAACGAGACATATGGAATAACAGAGAAGGATCTGGTTAGTGCCGAGATTGAAATCGTTCCGGCATATAAAGCTAAAGATGTAGGTCTGGATCGTTCATTCATTGGTGCTTACGGACAGGATGACAGGGTATGTGCTTTTACAGCACTTGCTGCGATTGCCGACCAGGAGAAACCGGATAAAACTGTCGTTTGCATCTTAACGGACAAGGAAGAGATCGGGAGTGAAGGGAACTCAAGTGCTCAATCTAAATTATACGAGAATTTTCTTGTTGAAATCTATTCTAAGTCAAACGGAAGTTATGACGAGCTTGGATACCGCAAATGTATAGCTGCATCCAGAATGTTATCAGCTGATGTAACGAATGGCTTTGACCCAACATTTGCGTCTGTTTCTGACCCGAAGAATGCATCGTATTGCGGCAAGGGTATTTGCCTTGAAAAGTATACTGGATCAAGAGGAAAGTCAGGTGCCAGTGACGCTAACAGCGAGTTTTTCGCAAGTGTTGTTCGTATTCTTGATTCGAAAAACATCCCATGGCAGACAGGCGAACTCGGGAAAATCGATGCAGGTGGAGGCGGCACGATCTGCAAATTTATGGCCAATATGGGTATGGAAGTGTTGGATTGCGGTGTTGCAGTACTGGCAATGCATTCTCCGTTTGAAGTTACGAGTAAAATCGATGTGTATTATACATACCTTGCTTATAAGGCTTTCATTGAGAACGCCTGATATAATATAGTTATTTTCTTATCCCTGCAAGCGGATTGCTTTCTACGGCTGCATGAAGCTGATCACTGTCTGTGTGAGTGTATATTTCAGTGGTCGATATGCTTTCGTGACCAAGTATCTGCTGCAGGGATCTGATATCTACTTTGCCGTATTTATACATCAGTGTAGCTGCAGTGTGTCTCAATTTATGCACTGAATATCTTGATGTATCGATTCCGGCATTCCTCATGTATTTCTTGACTATAAGCTGGACTTGCTTGTTGCTTATTCTTCGCTTCTGACGACTTACAAAGAGAGCGTCTTTATCTCTTGCCATCCTGATGTTGTGCCTTATGGTCAACCAGTCTGACAAAGCGCTTATACAAGCTGAATTCAAGTAGATAGTTCTCTCCTTGGAACCTTTACCTGTTACTTTAAGAGTATCTTCATTTATGTCTCTGATATTTACATTGACAAGCTCAGAAAGACGCATTCCGCAATTAAGAAACATGGTCAAAATGCAATAATCCCGCTGATACTGATCCTCCTGAATATCTGCAGCTGCACTAAGGAGATTTTTACTTTCCTCGAGTGTCAGATACCGTGGAAGCTTCCTGGATTGTTTAGGAGATTCCAGTTCAGCAGTTGGGTCTTCGTCAATTATTCTCTGTTTGCTTTTCAAGTAATGGAAAAAAGATTTTAATGACGCGATCTTCCTGGACCTTGTCGCTGATGAACTTTTTCTCTCAACACTAAGATATGTGACAAAAGAGTACATGTCATCGAGTGTTATACTTCTGATAAATGAACTATCTACATCTGATATGAGTATATCGTTAAAAGGCTGATCTTTATCGACTAGCTTTCTTTCGCGCTTAATGAATCTGAAAAACATGATGAGATCATATCTGTACTCTTTTACTGTCAGGGGAGATCTTCCCCTAATGGCTTGCATGTATCCGATATATTTTTCAAGTTCAGGAAATGAAAGCTCGTTGATGTTGCTCATTCTGTTTATCCGATCCTCCTGTCTATGATATCGTTTATATTATACAATAGTTTATGCATATTATTGATTTTATGTTAATATACATAATATTATTGAAAAAAAGTATTTATACTGATAAAATACGTGAGAGAAACACATATGTCCACGGAAGAAGGACAGGGAGAGGATAATATGCAGAAATATAAGGTCGGTGTTATCGGAGCTACAGGTTATGTGGGACAGAGATTTCTTACCCTTTTAGACGGACATCCCTGGTTTGAAACAGTTCTGGTTGCCGCATCGTCCCGTTCAGCTGGAATGAAATACGAAAGTGCGGTTGAGGGAAGGTGGAAGATAGGTGGTTGTGTTCCGGATAAGATCAGAGAGATGATCGTTTATGACGCTGCTGATGTAGGATCATATGTTGAAAAGGTGGATTTTGTTTTTTGCGCAGTTGATATGAAGAAGGAAGACATAAAGAAGCTTGAGGAAAAGATCGCATGTACTGAAACACCTGTTATATCCAATAACTCAGCAAACAGATGGACGCCTGATGTTCCAATGATGATCCCTGAGGTCAACCCGGAGCATGCTGCTGTGATAGATGTTCAGAAGAAAAGGTTGGGGACGAAAAATGGTTTTATAGCAGTTAAACCTAATTGTTCAATTCAAAGCTATGTTCCTGCTTTGGCGCCTTTATATAAATATGGGATCGATTCGATCAGTGTGTGTACATATCAGGCTATATCAGGCGCAGGTAAGACTTTTGCCGACTGGCCGGAAATGGAGCATAACATCATACCGTTTATTGGTGGGGAAGAGGAGAAGAGCGAAAAAGAACCTTTGAAGATCTGGGGTACTTTCTCTGAGGGAAAATTGATCCCGGCTGATATCAGGATCTCTGCTCAGTGTTATAGGGTTCCCGTGCAGGAAGGTCATATGGCTGCGGTGTCGGTTAAATTTGTTAATAAACCATCACAAGAGGATATCATCAGCGCTTGGAAAGAATTCAGGGGGATCCCACAGGAAAGAGGATTGCCAACAGCACCGCTTAAAATGCTTGAATATTGTGATGAGAATGACCGGCCTCAGAGCAAGGTGGATTGTAATTATGAAAAGGGAATGGGCGTTACTATCGGTAGATTGAGAGAAGATAGTATTTTAGACTATAAGTTTACCTGCCTTTCACATAATACGATAAGAGGTGCAGCAGGTGGTGCGATCCTGACTGCTGAATTGCTTGCTGATAAAGGATATATAAAACATAAAGAGGTATGATCGATGAAAGCAATTTCAGCAATATGTATAGCCGGTATAATAATATTGTCATCCTTATATACAGGAAGAGACATAGCAGAAGCATCATCACAATATATAAGACCGGCGATCTCTGACATCAGAGCAGATGCATACATTGTAGTAGATAAAAATACAGGGAAGACTATCATGGAGCATAATGCTGAAAGAGCAGTTCATCCTGCAAGTCTGACGAAAATACTTACGGGAATTATAGCAATTGAGAAGATAAATGATAATGACATAATAACAATATCACAAAATGCCGGCTCGTTATCAAATAATGAGTCCAAGATCGATTTGATTCCGGGAGAAGAGATGCCTTTCAGAGACGTTTTTTTCGGTATGATGATCGCTTCGGGAAATGATGCTGCAGTTGCTTTGGCAGAACATATCAGCGGTGATCTGCAGAGTTTTGCCTTGTTAATGAATAGTAAATCTAATGAAATCGGCACAGTTTCAAGTAAATGGATCAATCCTTCGGGAATAACGAATGAGGGTCATGTATCTACTGCCAGAGATCTTGCTATGATCACAAGATATGCATATAGATATGAAATGTTCAGAGAAGCTGTTAGTACAAAATACTATTCGTTACCTGTAACCAATAAACACCCATATACCGACTGGAATGTACTTGAAAATTCAAATAAACTTATGAGACTGCAGGATCAATTTTATGACCTGGATGTTTTGTATGAAATAAATGGTGTTAAAACAGGTACTACTAGCGCGGCAGGTACTAATCTCATTTCATCTGCACACGCTAAGAATGGACTTGAGCTTATTTGTGTTCTGAATGGTGTCAGAGCAAGCGACGCGCGGTACATCTGGAACTATACCGCAGCTTTACTCGAAGGTTCCGGAGTTATCGAGACAGGAGTTCACAATGTTTTTCGTGAGAATGAAGCACTCAGCATAATAGCGGACGGGAAGACAAGAGTAGTATTTCCGGAAAGAACCTTTTCATTATTTGACCCGGCTGCGGATAGTGATATTGAATACACGCTTTCTGTTTCTGATGATGACAAATATATTTTAGTAACGATCGACGATGAAGTTGTTTTCAGATCGTTTTTTTCAGTTGAAGATGAATCACCGTCCGGCGAATCGTATGAATCAGATATCTCTGAGCCTGATATGATTTCCGATAGATCTCTTTCAAGAAGAGATATTATTGTAGGCGGTTCGATCATTGCAGCTCTGCTGATTTACACAATTATCATATGGGCGATCGCTGCAGGAAAGTCAAGAACCGGGAATTCAAAGAAAAGATCCAAGAACAACAGATTGATGTGAAGAGCAAGCTCTGATTAATTAGTTTATGTTTTTTCATAACAGTATATTTCGCAAAATAATAATTTTGTCTAATAAGGAGGAGCTAAATCATTCCCGGGTCATCTAAATTCCTCGGATCCAATTAAATCCGTATTAAATACCTATCATTCTGAAAAGTTCTTTAATATCTTTCAATGGGTTAAAGATCAATAATAATATTGCTATTACAAGAACAAATACTGCCGCGACAAGAAAATTACGAAGCAGTCTGTGCGTTTGCTCTCTGTTGATTTTCTTGTCGACACGTGAAACAGTTGTGTATCCGCGTAGTTTATATACTCTGGGTTTCGCAGAAAAGATCCTTTTCAGTTTCTCGATAAGTTTCCTAAAAGTTACTTCCATCGTAAATTCTCCGAAATCATATATTAGTCGAATAAACAGCTAAAAAGTATTATATCATAAAAGCATAACGATATTGATCAGGTAACATGATTTTTATAAGTAATGAAATATTCATAATAACGAACATATGTTTTGACATGTTTAAAATGATTTGGTATAATTCAATTATCTAAAGCAATCCTTTGCCTTCAGGAGGTCAATGATTTGAAAGATTCATGTTCACGAATAAACCGATTTACAAGATCAAATATTGGAACTACTCAGGAAGCTATCCTCGAATTCATACATGAATTTATTGAGGCTAACGGTTATCCGCCTGCTGTTAGAGAAATATGTGAAGGAACAGGAATACGGTCTACTTCTACTGTTCATTCACACTTAAAGAAACTCACTGAATCAGGGAAATTAAATTATGACTCCGGCAGACGAAGAGCAATTAGTATTAATGCAGATGATTACCCACAACAGAATGAACGAAGAAATGATAATGTTATCAATATACCACTTCTCGGTTCAGTTGCTGCCGGAATTCCAATACTTGCACAGCAGAATATCGAAACAACACTCCCCTTTCCATCTGAGTTTATACGTGGTTCAGAAGGGCTGTTTATGCTGAAGGTTCGCGGTGATAGTATGATTGAAGCTGCAATTCTTGACGGTGATCATGTCATCGTCCGCAAGCAAAACTCAGCTCTTCCCGGAGATATTGTCGTTGCTTTGATCGATGATGAAGCAACTGTTAAGACATTTAAAATAATTGATGGACTGCCTTACCTTAAACCTGAAAATCCGAGTTACAATCTAATACCTTTTTACAAGGAAAACTGTTCAGTGATAGGAAAGGTCGTAGGTGTTTTCAGAGCTTCAGTTTGACTGTAGAGTTGTTTGAATTATCAGTAATTTATTTCATCAGCTCTTCTCCCCTATCCCTTTTTTCGAGTAGTATGGAGATTTCATAGGAGATAATTTGATTATTTGGTTTTTCATAAGAAGAGTTTGAATGTCAGTGCTGAAGTTCTTTATCAGAATAGCATTTGCATCAAACGCCTGAATAGTACCTATTTCTAATGAACCATCGGTCATAGTTATATGTACATCACAACGATCATGTCTGCAACAGTTTATGAATGCATCATTGATATTAATATAGATATTGCCGCTATTAACAGTGTTTTTCCTAGTATCAAATGTATTATTTTTTCTTAATATACCCCTGTATATGTTTTCTGCAATAGCCGAATCATTATTTTCTTCGAACATTAAATGATACTCCTTTTCTTTGTTCTTTAAATCCTCTTTTTCGGATCTATTGATCTTACTTGATACATCCCTTTTTTTCTTTTCCATTACTTAACACTCCTCCTTTGTATTCGTATATTATTTATACCCTAATTAATTACAATGTTCAATATAGTCTAATATACATTTTATGCAAATATCTTTCATTTTTCTGTAACTATTTTCAGTTATCAACGTATAACTCATATTGTTATATGTGATAAAATAACTGCATGCAAAAAGATAACTCTAAAATCGTGAAAATCGTAGAATCACTGCTAAGCCCGTTAGCGGTTTTTGGGGTGTTGATTATTTACTTTTATATAAAAGATATGTACCCATTTGGTCCTGATACTCTCGCTTCAGTCGATATGAAACAGCAGGTCATACCGTTGATGCTACAATGGAAAGAAATACTAACGAATGAACAAAGTGTATTTCTGAATTCTTTAAATAGTGGAGGAAGCAGTTTCTGGGGTATATTCTTTTTCTTTGTATCAAGTCCTTTTTCTTTGATAACATTGATCGTTGATTCAAATAAGACAGTTCTGTTTATGAATATCATAGTGGCATCTAAAATGACTTTTGCTGCTTATACATCCGGATTGTTTTACAGAAAAGCATTTCCGCGGTCAAGTTCATTCAATGTATTCCTGATAAGTTTTATGTATGCTCTAAGCGGATTTTCGCTGATGTTTTTCCAAAACCTCATTTGGCTGGATTTCGTCATACTTTTCCCGCTATTAATGTTAGGCCTGAATGAGTTATTTTCTAAAGGGAAAGTGATTCTGTATTTTATTGTGCTTACATTAATGCTTTTTACTTCGTATTATCTTAGTTATATGATTGCTATTTTCGTGATTCTATATACCGGGCTCAACATCAGAAACACTGCTTATGATAATAGACAAGTTTCCGGAAAAATAATTGTCTCATCACTTATGTCTATTGCTTTAACATCATTCGTATGGCTTCCCTCACTGAATGAATATTTGATATCGGCAAGGACTACGAATATTGTAAATTCACTGACTTCCGGTTCTTTCATTACATACTATGAAACCACAACAGGGATATTACTATCTACTTCCCTTCTTCTTTCAGTGTATCCGCTTCTGATAACCAGTTATTGGGAACGCGGGTTTCCTAAAAACAGAATACTGATTCTTTTTGCCTTATCGATCGTACCAATATTTATCGAACCTGTGAATAAAATGTGGCATACCGGTAACTATCAGGCGTTTCCTGCACGATATGGATACATTACTGTGTTTCTGGGACTATATTTGGCTATGCACTTCCTTGAAGAGTCTCATTCGTCCCGTAGTAGTCTCTGCGATTTACCTGCAGCAAGAAGAAGATCTACAATTATTACAGGCTCGATTTTTGCATCAGCAGCAGTTTGTGCTGTGATCCTGCATACCAAATATATGTCTGAAAATAAGTTAAATGAAATGGCTAGATATGCGAAAACTTTATGGGGTGATCAACAGAGTTTTATCCTTATGTCATTCTCATTTCTCTTCATCGGTGCTGTGTACTATTTGCTTATAGTGCTTCGGAAGTCGCAAGTATTACCTAAAACACTGTTTATTGCTTTAATGCTTTTAGCGTTATTTTCAGAGACATATCTTAACCTGGAAATCTATGTGGGAACTCCATCCAACAACGCCGATAATTACCATAGTATTTTCGACCTAAAAGACAGGATCGATGACAATGAGTTCTACAGAGTGAAACCTAAAACCAAGTACTTTGATGTCAATTTAGTTGGTGCTATAGGGTATAACAGTCTTTCATCATATACTTCATTAACTCCAGAGAAATATCTTTTCACGATGAAAAAACTTGGATACTCATCATATTGGATGGAGGTAAATTCATCTCACTCTACTGACTTCATTGACGCTTTGATGGTAAACAGATACGAAATATCTGATTCCATGCCCAAGGATGATTCAAACCGTTCGATCATCTACTCCAACGCGGATTATTTCATTGCCGGGAAAACAACCTTGAAATATCCTGCATTTGTTATTGATGAAGCAGTATTCAACAGTCTTTCTAAACTAGAGATACGAGATCGCACAGACCTTCAGAACGAGATTTATAAGCAGCTATTAAATACCGATACCGAACTGTTCCGGCACTATGAATCCAATGAAACTGATGGAATCACTTATGACGCCACAGGAAAGCATTTTGTAAGTCTTGATAGCAGGAATAATGATTCCGGTG
>Ga0265294_10002006_pt1 | contig 26976 bp, 19 predicted proteins | sample MunlanPumphouse3_FD_192504 | JGI IMG/M metagenome (GOLD analysis project Ga0265294, IMG submission 192504) | Groundwater microbial communities from a municipal landfill in Southern Ontario, Canada - Pumphouse #3 | ecosystem: Environmental > Aquatic > Deep subsurface > Groundwater | place... | reverse complement strand
AAATAAGAAAATTAGTTTCTTCATAATTCCTCCCGGATTATGTGTATCGTTTTGTTAGTTAGCATTTTACTTCTATGGTGTCAAGCTAGAGATCCCGCATAACTTGGCAAGTTATTTTTTCCTCATACTCCTCCACCTTGGAGTTAAAACTGCTTCGCTTGGATCATGTCAGTCTCCCAAGTGTCAAGCTACGATTATGTTCATGAATACCGATTCGCTACGGGCAGTTTTGACTTCAAGCAGCGGAACTATCCTCCCTCGGAGTTGAAAGCGCTCTCCCAATTATATGAAGCCAAACCAACTTCGTTGATCACCCAATCTTGCATCGAAGACGATAGTTACAAGCGCTTTCGACTTCGAGCAGCGGGACTGCGATATCTGTTATGACCGTTATTTCCCCCTCTTTGTCTCTTCTCCTCTTTGTTCAAAACACTCTTGTTTACCCGCTGTTTGAAGTCAATGCCGCCCAGAAATCGAGGGCTATTGCAAGCGAATGCAGGCTTCAAAACTTATCGCCATTCGTGCACATATCAAGCGGCATTAACTCCAAAATATCCCCCCATTGAGCAGCGTGAGTGCCAGCCATAAATCCAAGGTTCTAGAACAGTAGTTTGTTAAACTTCCGATCATCCTTGACGGATTCCAGCAATTCGGCATGCCTTTCAAGATACTCAATGTATTCCTCGCTGATATACCTTTCGTATGGTATCAAAGTACGCTTTCCTGCCCATTCCTGAAAGGTTGACCATGGCCAATCTCCTGGCAGTTGCACGATGCCTGCAGAAACAGGATTGTTATGGATGTAAGCAATCAATTGAGCCATATAAACCTCATAGTCCACTAATTTGTGCTGAGCCTTGCCAGCAAAAATGCTGCCATGGCGTGCGTAGCGTTTGTTGTAATATTTGGCATAGCGTAGCCACACTTTATTCATGAACTCGAATGGGGGTGTCTCGGAAAGTTGTTTGATGAGAATGTGATAATGATTCGGCATCAAGCATAAGGCCATGATGGCGAAGCTTCTGCAATCGTGATGCTCCTTAATCAGCTTCAGACAGATTTTGTAATCTGCATTGTCTTTAAACAGCAATGAGCCAAACACGGCATGATTGTAAAGATGGTAAGTGTTTCCTTGCTTGAATTGATCATGTGGTATGCGCATATCCTTTTCCTTCTGGGTTTTGAAGATAATTTATGCTATTTTGGGGGTCACTGCAAGTGATAATGCATGCTGGGAGATGTGATCGACTCGCTTACCCGCTGTTTGAAGTCAATGCCGCCCAGAAATCGAGGGCTATAATGATCTGAAGGGAGGCTTCAAAACTTATCGCCATTCATGCACATATCAAGCGGCATTAACTCCAAAACATCCTCCCTCGGAGTTGAAAGCGCTCTCCCAATTTCTTGAAGCCAAACCAACTTTGTTGATCACTCAATCTTGCATCGAAGACGATGGTTTCAAGCGCTTTCGACTTCGAGCAGCGGGACTGCGAAATATGTAATGACAGTTATTCCCCCCTCTTTGTCTCTTTTCCTCTTTGTCTCTTCTCCTCTTAGTTCAAAACACTCTTGTTTGCCCGCTGTTTGAAGTCAATGCCGCCCCAAGATCGAGGGCTATTGCAAGCGAATGCAGGCTTCAAAACTTATCGCCATTCATGCACATATCAAGCGGCATTAACTCCAAAATATCCTCCCTCGGAGTTGAAAGCGCTTTACCAATTATGTTGAAGCCAAGTCAGCTTCGTTGATCACCCAATCTTGCATCGGAGCCGATAGTTACATGCGCTTTCGACTTCGAGCAGCGGGACTGCGAAATCTGTTATGACCGTTATTCCCCCTCTTTGTCTCTTTTCCATCCGTTCACCCTTCACCCAATTCTCAATTCTCAATTACCGAGACTGATCAACAAGACCTAATCTGATTCCAGTAATTACTGATATTGACGCGGGTACTTTCTCATTTTTTGATTGACAAAAAAAGCCTGCTCTGACTTTTGGTATTTTACATAGACGAGCGGGAATAGCTCAGTGGTAGAGCGCAACCTTGCCAAGGTTGATGTCGCGGGTTCGAGCCCCGTTTCCCGCTCCAGATTTTTGAGGCGACATAGCCAAGTGGTAAGGCAGAGGTCTGCAAAATCTCCATCCCCGGTTCAAATCCGGGTGTCGCCTCCAAGACTTTCAATGTGATAAGTGATGATTTCGGTATAGCCGATCCTACCCTATAGTGCCGGAGTGGTGGAACAGGTAGACACAAGGGACTTAAAATCCCTCGGGTGCAAGCCCGTGCCGGTTCAAGTCCGGCCTCTGGTACCAATTCTTTAAGCGGGAATAGCTCAGTGGTAGAGCGCAACCTTGCCAAGGTTGATGTCGCGGGTTCGAGCCCCGTTTCCCGCTCCATTTTTTTATGATGATAAAAGCGATAATATTCGATCTCGATGGCACTCTGATAGACTCCATGGGGCTTTGGCGCCAAGTGGATGAGGACTTTCTCAGCAGCCGTGGTATAACTGTGCCACCTGATCTTTTTGAACATCTTCCGCAGGGTAATAGCTTTATCCAAACCGCACAGTACTTCAAAGACCGCTTTTCCCTTTCCGAATCTGTGGAACAGATCATGCATATTTGGACTCAAATGGTCAGCCTGCACTATGAAAGCAGTGTAGCGCTAAAGTCCGGTGCTTCAGAGTTGCTACAGATTCTGCAGGATAAGGGATTGCGGATCGGTTTGGGCACCAGCAATTCTTATGAGTTGGCGGAGAAATCCCTCAGTTTCAATAAGGTTTGGCACTATTTTGAAAACGTGGTCAGCGGGGATATGCACCTTTTAGGCAAACCCTATCCGGATATCTATCTCAAATGTGCAGAAGGCCTGGGAATAATGCCCCAGCAATGCCTTGTTGTGGAAGATACCCTGGCGGGAGTTCAGGCGGCCAGAAACGCAGGGATGCAGGTGATTGCGATTTATGATTCCGATAGCCGGGATCAGCATCAGCAAATCCGGGAACTGGCAGATTCTTTTGTGATGGATTATCTTGAACTTCATCATGAACTAAAACAGAGAGTGAACTTATGAATCTATACATTACGATTGGCGCTTATGGAAGCGGGAAAAGCGAATACAGCATCGCCATGGCCCGCAGCTTGAACGATGAACGGCAAAATGTGGTACTGGTGGATTTGGACGTAGTGAATCCCTATTTCCGCAGCCGTGACGTGCGCGATGTCTTTGCCGAAGAAGGCATTGAGGTGATTGCTCCGGACGGTGTCTTTTCCCATGCAGACCTGCCAATGATCTCACCACGCATCCAGGGCGCAATTGAGAATCGACAGAAGACTGTTATCCTCGATGTGGGTGGAGATCCTGCCGGTTGCCGAACCCTGGGTAGATTTGTGGATGCAATCAAATCCAGGGGCTATTTAATGCGCCTGGTGGTGAATACCTCTCGTCCTTTTACCACGAATGCTGCAGAGATCATTAGCATGATCGAAATGCTGGAGTTTGCCTCCAAGCTACAAATCTCAGAACTGATTTGTAATACAAACTTGATGGAATATACCGATCAGGCTTTAGTGGAGAACGGCATCCGAATTGTGCAGGAAGTGGCAGAATTGAAAGGATTGGTGTTTGATCACTATCTGGTGCTTGATCAATATGAGGATCGGGTTCCAGCAAATCTTTTGGGCAAAGAACGGTTGGTGATGAACTATACCTTACAAAAACCCTGGGAAAAGCTTGTTATGAAGGGGATATAGTATCTCACGCGGATTTCACGGATTATGGATTACTTGGTGAAACTGATCTGATTCATTAGTCGTTTCACGATGCCTCTTTCCTCCCTGGATTACCACTACTTCAGCACTACATTACCCCATAATTTGCACATGGCATGCGGAGATTATGGGGTAATGTAGTGCTGAAATAGTGCTGAAGTATCGGGGATGAATCTAGCACGAACACAAAGATCACAAATGGACACAAATAGTGAATGGTGAACGCTCAATGCTGCCTCGCTTGTGTTGGAAGGATGCACCCTGGAATGCTGCCATTCGAGCTGGCCCTCAAGGCTTGAATAACGCGGAAACAAGTGCCAGCGGCACGGCAGTTCAGATAGCATGTCTCCTCAGGAGTCCAAGGCGTTTGAGAGTTCGTACTATGCCGCTATGTTCTAGCAGATATATTCACTTGCTTCGGAGCCGAGAACTACAGACGCTTTGGACTTCTGACCGCGGGCGAAGAATAAAGGCATTAACTGCGGGCGAAGAATGTAAGGTATCATCTGCATACCCGCTGTTTGAAGCCTACACTTCCCTAAAAAAACTGGCATATATGAAGATATAGGTCAACCATAACTGGAAGATATATATGTCCATATGGAAGCAGTTTAGACTCCAAAGGGAGACGGAACTCATCACCGGTTTAATCCGGCGATCCGACCGGTTGAAGCCGGTGTTCCATGTGGGCATATTTGTGACTGGCGAAAAAAAAGCATTGACACAAAGCTCAGCCTTGAAACAGTGACACAAAATGAAGCCGCTTGCTTCTGCCTTACTGCTTGAAAGTGCGTGTAGGGCCTATAATGAATACAACAAATACACATATATTACTGTGAAGCAGGCGGAGTTTTCGGGTATACCGAGTTCTTCGCCTGCTTCATTTTTTTTCCGGTAAGAAGGAGGTTCTTATAATCCGGTTTAGACGTGGTAAGGCAAAGACAAAAGAAGTCGTGCCGAAAGAAAGAATCAACCATCAGATCACAGCGGACAAGGTTCGCCTGATCGGATCTGATGGTAAGCAGGTCGGTGTCGTATCGCTGCGTGAAGCTTTACGCAGGGCAGAAGAAGCGGAATTGGATCTGGTGGAGATTTCTCCCAATATTGATCCACCTGTTTGCCGTATTTTGGACTTCAGCAAATACTACTTCCAAAAAGAGAAGAAGGCCAAGGAAGCTAAGAAAAAGCAACACGAGGTCGAGGTTAAAGAGATCAAGTTTGGCCCCAATACGGAAGAACACGACTACAACTTTAAGAAAAACAACGCCATTAAGTTTTTAAAACAACACAACAAAGTGAAGTTCACGGTGCGTTTTCGCGGACGTCAGATGGCTCATAAAGAGCTGGGATACCGGGTGCTGGACAAGCTGAAAGAAGATTTGGCACATATCGCAGACGTGGATCAAGAGCCGGTAGCGGATCGGAATCTGCTATCCATCGTTGTGAGTCCCAAAAAGGATATCGACCGGATTTTGGGTAAGGAAAACAAAGCTGAAGCTGCCACAGTAACTGCCGATGAAGTAGTTCAACCGGAAGCAACGACTCCTGCCCAGGACGAATAAATACAAGATTCCCCGCTTGTTTTTTACCAGAGTGGGGAAGTACAACTGAATAAAGCTAAGGAGATATAAAATGCCTAAGATCAAAACCAATAGGTCTGCCGCCAAGCGCTTTAAGCTTACCGGCACCGGAAAGATCGTGCGTCACCACGCTAAAAGTGCACATATCAAAACCAAGAAATCCCCTAAACTCAAACGGAACCTTCGCAGCAGCGCAATCGTTCGCAAAGCTGATGAAAACAGAATCTACCGTATGCTGGGATTGTAAAGGAGAATAAAGATGCCAAGAACTACAAATAACGTTGCCGCCCATCGCAGAAGAAAGAAATACATGCTGGCAGCCAGAGGATACTTTGGCCGCAGAAGTAAAACTTACCGCGTTGCCAGACAAACTGTTGAACGCGCAATGGCCTTCTCCTTTGCCCATCGCAAACTCAAAAAACGCCAATTCCGCAGCCTGTGGATAACCAGAATCAATGCGGCTTGCAGATTGAATGACATGAGCTACAGCAAGTTCATCAACGGTTTACATAAATCCAACATAGAGATCAACCGCAAGACATTGGCGCATCTGGCCTGGCATGATGCTCCGGCTTTTACCCGTTTAGTAGAAATCGCCAAGAATCACTAAACAACTTTTATACAGAGCCTGCCCTGGGGCAAGCTCTGTTCCTTTTCTTTTTCAAACACAGGGATCAAGCTCCGGTGTTTTTTATGCATAAACAGAACCTATAGCCTAATTCTAAGGATAGATCATTGCAAAATCAGCTTGCAACAATGCTCGAAGAGGCAGGACGCGAAATTGAAGCCTGCGCAACAGCGAACGACATCCTCAATACCAAGGCCAAGTATTTGGGAAAAAAGAGTCTCTTGAATGGTCTCTATGGCCGCATGAAAGATCTTGAACCCAGTGAGCGTCCGGCCTTTGGCAATCTGCTAAACGAAGCCCGGCAGCAGCTTGAAACTCTGCTCAACGCCAAATCATCCGCGATCAAAGCACAATCCTGGAAGAAAGAAAACACCGATATGGATTTCTCCATGCCCGGTATGCCCAGTTCACGCGGTGGATATCACCCCTTGTCCATTGTCCGGCGCCAGATTGATGAAGTGTTTATCAGTCTGGGCTTTGAGATTGCCGAAGGTTTGGATATTGAAGATGAGTTTCACAATTTTGATGCTTTGAACACACCCGCGGATCATCCCTCGCGCAATCTGGCCGATACCTTCTATGTAGAGGGTGGAAGGCTTTTGCGCACTCAAACTTCCACTGTGCAGATCAGGGTGATGGAAAGCTATCAACCTCCAATCCGGATTATCTCTCCGGGACGCTGTTACCGCAATGACAAGCCAGATCCCTCACATTCCCCGGTTTTCCATCAGGTGGAAGCTCTGGTGGTGGATAAAGGCATCAGCATGAGTGATCTGACTGATACCTTGCAAAACTTCGCCAGCATCATGTTTGGTGCCAGGGTGCGCAGCCGCATTCGTCCTCACTTCTTTCCTTTTACCGAACCTTCTGCTGAGATGGATATTTCCTGTGTGGCTTGCAGTGGTGCAGGTTGCAGGGTGTGCAAGGGTTCCGGATGGCTGGAAATGGGGGGAGCCGGAATGGTTGATCCCAATGTCTTTGACATTCTGGGCATTGATTCAGAGATTTATACAGGCTTTGCCTTTGGACTTGGCATTGAGCGCATAGCCATGCTCAAGTATAATATCCCGGATATGCGGATTTTGTTTGAAAACGATCTTAGAATGCTGAATCAGTTCAGAGGGGAGCTTTAAATGAAAGTAGCACTGTCCTGGCTTAAAAAGTATCTGGATATTCCAGAAAGTGTTTCTGAACTGTCTGATTTACTCACTTTCGCTGGCATAGAAGTGGAGGATGTCAAGGAACTGAAAGCCCTGCCTGCCAGTGTGATTGCGGCAAGAGTTGTTTCCGCAGAACCTGTACCCAAAACCGACCATTTGCAGCTATGCCAGGTTGATGTCGGAGAGTATCCCTTTGCTCAGAAAGGGGAAGACAATTGCGTTCAAGTGATCTGCGGAGCTCCGAACTGTCACAGTGGGATGATAGCAGTTCTTGCCCTACCAGGATCAATTCTGACTGATCTGGAGATCAAGAGTGCCAAAATCCGCGGGATAATCTCCAATGGTATGCTCTGCTCCGAACGCGAACTGGGGATCTCGGATAGCCATGCCGGTATTATTGAATTGCCCCAGGATGTTCTTGTTGGCACCTCAGTGAATGAACTCTATATGTTGCCAGATGTCGTGTTTGATCTGGAGATTACTCCCAATCGCAGTGATCTTTTGGGCTATCTGGGTATTGCCAGAGATCTTGGCGCCAAACTGAACCGCAAACTGATTGAACCAGAACTAACAGAACTGAGTGTGAACTTTGATAGACTCAAGCTTGGCTTGAAGAATATGGAGCCGGAATTGTGTCCGCGCTATACTGCACAGGTTTTTGATAACGTTCAGATTGCCGAATCTCCACTCTGGCTGAAAGTGGCATTGATTAAAAGTGGTTTAAGACCCATCAATAATGTTGTGGATATCACCAACTATGTGATGCTTGAAACAGGGCATCCCCTGCATGCTTTTGATTATGATAAACTTGCTTCCGAGGATACTAATGCCAGTCATCCGGACATCGTGATCCGTAAAGCCAGGCCAAAGGAAGAAATGCTGGCTCTGGATGGGCGCAGCTATATCCTGGAAGGTGATGAACTGGTGATTGCCGATGGCCAAAAAGCCTCCGCCATTGCTGGTGTGATGGGTTCGGAGTTCTCTGGAATCACTCCACAGAGCCGCAGGATCGTGTTGGAAAGTGCAGCCTTCCATCCAGGCAGTATTCGCAAGACCTCGTATAAACTTAAGCTCAGCTCGGATTCTTCTTACCGGTTTGAACGGCATCTGGCTGCGGATAAAGCGCATTTGATCAGCCAGCGCGCCAGCAATCTAATTCAGGAATTAGCAGGAGGAGAGCTTTGTGGTCCCCTGTATGATGAGTATCCAAATCCTCTGCCGGATCAATACCTGGCGATTCGCCCTTCCCGGTTCCAGCTTTTGATCGGGCATAGTATGTCCGACGCGGAAATCCAGGCCTATCTATCCTGCCTTAGTTTCGAATTCAAGGGTTATGGAAGATATCAGAAGGGCTTGCAATCTTCTCTGGAACAGCTCCTGGTTAATGATGCCTCTGTGCTTCCTTCCCAGGAATATGCACATTATTATCTGGTTCCCTCCTTCCGCGTCGATGTCAGTCGCGAAGCAGACATCCTGGAAGAACTGGCGCGTCTATCCGGCTATGATAAAGTTCCCCAAAAGCTGGTTAATCAACAGATTATGGATCGGCACGCCTATCGCATCCGTAATAAAATCATGGACTGGATGGTCAACTGGGGTTGTTACGAAACCCTGAACTATAGCTTCTGCGATCCTCGTCAAATGGAGGATTTGGGTTATGAACCACAGAGCTTGCCTTTTATCAACCTGATCAATCCACAGAGCTCAAATCAATCAGTGATGAGAGTATCTTTGATACCGCAGTTGATTACCAATCTGGCTTATAACCTCAACCATGCTGAGCGTAACGTCAAGCTCTTTGAACAGGCAAAGGTTTATCATAAAACAGAAACCGGCCATCAGGAACCGATGCAGATGGCAGCAATTTTCAGTGGGATGCGAAGTGCTGAACATTGGCAAAGCAAAGCTCAGACCATTGACTTCAGCTGGGTCAAGGGATGTCTGGAATCCATGTTGGGGAGTTTTCATTTGCCGCATACGAGCCGCAGTTGCGAACGTCCATATCTTGTTACCGCTGAATCCCGGGCTTACTTCAGTGAAGATACCGAATTGGGTGTTTTCGGGAGGTTAAAGCCTGAACTTCTGGCAAAATGGGGTATTGATCTAAGTATCCTCAAGCAGGATGTGTGGATCATCGAGTGCAACGTGGATGCAATAGTAGCTAAAACCCGCTCCGTCAGCATTACCTACCAGCCCATATCCCGCTTTCCTGCGGTGCTGCGCGATCTATCTTTCCTGGCCCCCCTGCAGGTTCAATATCAGGATATCCGGGAGCAGATCCTGGCTATCGATCCTGCTTTGGTACAGGAAATTGAAGTCTTTGACGAGTATCGCTCCAAGCAAATTCCGGAAGGTTTCCGCAGTTTGAGTATGCATATTATTCTGCAGGATCAAGAAAAAACATTGACAGATGAACGAGTTGATCAGCTGATGGATTTAGTTCAAAAAACATTGACAGATAAATACGATATCAGAATGAGGTGAGAATGGAAAGTCCCATTATGAATCTGCAGGAACGCCTGCAGAAACTAATTGATCAATACACTGCCGATAAAAAGGAAATGGATGAGCTCAAGAAACAATGCGCTCAGCTTGGTGAAGAGAACATGCAGCTTTTTGCACAGGTGGAGGAATACTCCAAGCTCTGCAGTGATTCGGACGCAAGCTTGAAAGCTTTGCAGCAGGAACACGAGACCTTGAAGACTCAGCACGAAGCGCTGCAAAAGATGCTCTTCGGCATTGAGAGTTTTGCCGATGACGCAATCAAGAAAATCGATAACATCTTTCCCCTCCTAGAGGATGGAGAATAGTATATGCAATCCGTTGAGGTGGAGATTTTTGGGCGGCGTTTTCGTCTGCGCAGCGATGATCCCACCCGTACCGAAAAGATAGCTGCCGATCTTTCTCGACAGCTAAATGAGATATACGAGGCCAATGAACATCTGGATTTTGCGCGCTTGCTGCTGCTGGCCTGCTTTAAGCAACAGGAAGACCTCCAACTGGTACTGGAGGATAACGAAAGGATTCGCTCAGAGCTGGAGCGCATGAACCAGATGATCGAAAAGATAGTCTCTGTTTAGATTTTGGCCTGCGGAATTCGTGATATGATTTGCAAAAAGCCATAAGAATATTGGGGAGTCGGGCCGTGAGTGGCGTGCGTGCCGGCTAGTTCCGGATACACAAAGCTCATCAGGTAGATTCCCACTCTGCATACTTGGCTTTGTAAGGTCAAGCATACACGGTTCACGTGGGCATTTAATTCTGCCTTTCCTAATCCGGAAGGCGTAAATAGATTTAAGGAAGAAACAATGAACAACCCATACATCTTGGGAGTCCTGGGTCTTGTGCTGGGCTTTGTAATTGCGTTGGTGATTTACTTCATTAGGCGCAACAGCTCATTCAAATTGATATCTCAGGCCAACGAAATTGCCGATAACATCAAGCGCGATGCCAAAACTGAGGCCGAAACCAGCAAAAAGGAAGCTTTGCTGGAAGCGCGTGAAGAATGGTTCAAACAAAAACGTATTCTGGATGAGGAAGTCAAGGAGCGTCAACGCGAATTGAGATCTCAAGAAAAGAAATACAATGAACGGCTGGGCAGTCTGGATAAGCGTCTGGATTCTTTGGACAAAAAGGAAAACAGCCTTTCGGAACAGGAGCGCAAACTTAAATCCAAGGAAGATGAACTGCAGGAAAAGACCAAGGAATACGAGCACATCCTTAGTGAGCAGAAGAACAAGCTGGCAGAAGTGGCAGGTCTTACCCGTGAAGAAGCCCTTGAGCGTCTGCGCACAGAGTTGATCAATACTGCCCGTCAGGTGGCTGCCAATGATGCCAAAATCAGCATTGAACAGATCAAGCTGGATACCAGCAAGAAGGTGTCCGAAATCCTCTCCACAGCTATCCAAAGAATGGCTGTAGATCACGTTTCCGAAACAACGGTATCTGTAGTATCCCTGCCCTCAGACGAAATGAAGGGTCGCATCATTGGTCGTGAAGGGCGCAATATCCGCACCTTTGAAAAGGCTTCCGGGGTTGATCTGATAATTGATGATACTCCAGAGGCAGTTGTGCTTTCCTGCTTTGATCCCGTACGTCGGGAGATTGCCAGACTTTCTTTGGAAAAGCTCATTTCTGATGGCAGGATTCACCCTGGGCGCATCGAGGAAGTGATTGCCAAAACCACCAAGGAGATGGAAGAGAACCTGATCAAGATTGGCGAGAAAGCAGTTTTGGAAACCAATATCCACAATATCTCGCCTAATCTGATTAAAGTATTGGGTCGCCTGCACTATCGCACCTCCTACGGGCAGAATGTATTGCAGCATTCGATTGAGGCCGCCTGGATCTGTGGAATCCTGGCAGCAGAGATCAATCTGGATCAGGAAGTAGCCCGCAGGGCTGGTTTGTTGCACGATATCGGGAAAGCGGTGGATCACGAGTTTGATGGCACACACGCGATCATTGGTGCAAATCTAGCCCGCAAGAATGGCGAAGGCAAGATCATAGTAAACGCTATTGAAGCTCACCATGAAGAAGTGGAAGCTACATCGGTTTATGCAGCTCTGGTTCAGGCTTCTGATGCCATATCCGGAGCCCGGCCTGGCGCTAGAAGAGAAATGCTGGAAACCTATATGCAGCGTTTGGCAAAACTGGAAGAAATCGCCAATAATGTGGATGGCGTCAATAAATCCTATGCAATTCAAGCTGGACGCGAGCTAAGGATTATCGTTGAACCCAGCATGATTGAAGAAAACCAGACCCCGCTTCTGGCCACTGAAATTGCCGCTAGTATTGAGAAGCAAGTGCAGTATCCGGGGCAGATCAAAGTTACTGTAATTCGCGAAACCAGACAGATAGCCATGGCCAAATAGATGAAAATCCTCTTCTTTGGTGATGTTTTTGGAAAACCCGGGCGGGAATTGTTATTGCAGGAGCTTAGTAAACTGCGATGGGAATTCGAGGCAGATTTTGTGATCATCAACGCCGAGAATCTGGCAGATGGCCGGGGTATCACCGAGAAGGTTGCCAAATCCCTCTGGTCTGCCGGAGTGGACGCTATGACCAGCGGGAATCACCTCTGGGATAGAGAAGAGGCAATTGAGTATATCATCAAGGAAAAGAGGTTGGTTCGCCCCTTGAATTACCCATTCAACACACCCGGCAATATGTTGTGCAGATTGGAGAAGAATCAACATCGCCTGGATCTGATCTGCTTGACGGGTCAAATCTTTATGCCTCCTTGCGATTCGGCCTTTCATGCCTTCGACGAGTTCATGACAAGACGCAGTGAACGAGAAGTATCCCTGTTGGTGGATTTTCATGCTGAATCAACTGCCGAAAAGCGTGCTCTGGCCTGGCATCTGGATGGCAAGGTGGCTGCGTTGGTGGGAACTCATACCCATATTCAAACAGCGGATGCTGAGATAATGCCTCAGGGCACAGCTTATATCACCGATGTCGGGATGACAGGAGCTCATGATAGCGTGATCGGAGTAAAAAAGCACATAGTGTTGGAGAGATTCCACACCAATGTTCCTCATCGCTTTGAAACCTCGGATCGGGGCTTGATGATCAATGCAGTATGGATTGAACTTGATGATCAAACCGGCAAAGCCATCAAGATCAAAAACATACGGCGCAAGCAGGAGCTGATTTAAATGCAAAAAGAATTGAGTGGCAAACCCATATCTCTGGCGATAAACAAAGTCTCAAAAAGCTTGATTGCGGAGTTTGAGCTGAAGCCAAAAATGCTGTTGGTTCAGGTCGGGGCAGATCCAGCAAGTTCATATTACGTGCAAAGCATCGTTAATACAGCCGGCAAGCTTGGCTGTGCAGCGGAGTTACTCTCACTGGACTCGGATTGTAGCGAACAGGATCTCCTTCAGGTGATTGGCAAGGCCAATCTTGATCCTCAAATCCACGGAATCATGATCCAGAAACCCCTGCCCAAAAGGATCAACGATACCAGCATCAATTTAAGTATCAATCCAGCCAAAGATCTTGATGCTCTGCATCCCGTAAATCTGGGGAAAATCCTGATGGAAACTGATGGTTTTGTTCCCTGTACTCCCCTGGCAGTGTATTATACGATGAAGTATTATGGCATTGAAGCCACAGGTAAGAAGCTGGTGATTCTGGGACGTTCAAACGTTGTGGGCAAACCTTTGGCGAATATGATGCTGTGGAAGAAAGTGAACGCTACCGTAACTGTATGTCACAGCCGAACTGCAAATCTAGCCCAAATCTGTCGGGATGCAGATATTCTGATATCCGCAATTGGCATTGCCAACTTCGTTAGCGAAGACATGGTTAAAGAAAAGTCCATCCTGCTGGATGTGGGAATAAATGAGATAACTGATGCCGAAGGTAACAGCATTTATGTGGGGGACATTGACTACAATGCCTGTTATGAAAAGGCGTTGGCCATCACTCCAGTGCCTGGAGGGATAGGCCGGATAACCACATCACTGCTGTTTTTAAACCTCGTGAAAGCTGCCATGATGGCTGCGGATATAAATAAAAGTGTTGACGAATATATCGACATCATATTTAGTGAAAACCATAAGAAATTATAACCTGATGTTTGGGAGGACCGATGAACATTAAGAGTTCTAAACTCTTGGCAGTCATCTTAATACTCGTTGTTAGTGCTTTAGCACTCACCGGATGCGGAAAATCTGGTAACCGTTTTGATAACAAACTACCTGAAATCAAGATCACATCCTATGAAGGGTGGAGCGATGATTTTTTGCCCTCTAACGTGGATCCCGATTCTGTGCAATACGTCTTTCAACAAAGGATTTATTGGCATGCCACTGATACCGATGGTGTGATCGCTGGATATGCCTTCAGAATCCTGGATGAAAATCGCGAACCCATAGCTGTTCCAGGCTATGAATATATCAGTGATGGTGAAGACGGATTGATTCCTGATGATATGCTGAGTGAGTATGGAAAGGGCTGGGTGATACATTATCTTCCCGGCGCTGATCAAAGCGTCCCTTTGGATAGTCTTGATGCCAGACGCTCGATTTGGACTTCTCAAAAGTATGCTGTGATCAATTTCCCGGCAGCAAACGAGTTGGGTGAGCCAATGCCCACTATTTCTTACTTTGAAGTAGTTGCCATCGATAACCGCGGAGGCATTACCCCTGAAGTTGCCTGGCGTAAATTCCGGGCTACCTCTGAAGTTCCTACTTGTACTGTGAGTACCACCAAGGGTAATCCAGACGGCAAGGAAGTAGGCAGCGGACTCAATCTGCTTTTCAACATGCACGATACTGATCCATTTATCTCTCCCCTTCCCTTCAAATATGAGTTCAAGATGGTTAAAGTGGATAATCAAGGAGCCATCATTCAAGGCTCTGAGACTGAGTGGTTTGACACTTCAGGCCAGGATTATATCAATGAATACCGTCTTACCCGCTATACAAATCCCCCCCTTACCTATGATTTTGACGAAAACGGAGTATCTAATACATCAACCAAGATTATTGCCCGGGCTACTGATATGGCTGGAGTGGTATCTGATGTTGAGACTTCTCTGCCCCTTACTTTCAAAGTAAAACCCGGATTCCGTCCTCACACTCAGATGTATTCCACCAAAACTCTTGCTTTGGGTGATTATCATTATGAAGACTGGGGAGACGACACTACCGAAGAGACCCTGCCGTTCACCATTATTAACGGCACTCAGCGCTTTGCTACCTGCTTCTTCCAGGATATGAATAGAAGGAACACTGTTGTTTTCAGTGACAACCTCAAATCCTACATGCGTTGGGGCTGGGTAGGCGAATATGGCATTGTGTCCCCAGAAGGTGAAACATACAATGAAGACGATCCCTATGGCAAGAAAGTTGACGTGGTATTGGACAGGGCTTCAAAGAAAAACTATTTCAGTGAGATTACTCACTTTGATATTCGTTTTGACGGCGATCCTTACAACTATCCTCCTTTTTCTCATTCCATCAAAACCGACGATGATGGCACGAGATGGCTGAGATTGCCTGTTAACACACCACTGATCATGCAATCAATCGTTCTTACCGGGGCCCAGATGGAGGTTGGACCACACACCTTTGAAGTACGCTGTGTAGACCTTCAGGATGAGGTTGATCCCGAACCTGCTGTTTTCGCATTTGATGTGTTACCGTATGTGGAACCAGCAAATCGTAGCGGTGTGCTTGTCATTGATGACGATAACGACAATACTAATTACTCACCAGAATCCATAGTTAATGATAAATATGCCAACATGCTTTCTGATGTCAGCAATGTAGTCACCCTCAAGCGTAGCGTTGCTCCGGCAGTGTATGATTCTCTGGATGATACTCGCAACCGCATTCTTGCTTTTAGTGATATGATGCAATACAAAGCTGTGCTTTATCACAGTGACAACCCTCAGGACAACGGTACGATTGATGTTGAGTATGATGGATTGAACCTATATCTTATGTATGGTGGGAATCTGATTATCTCTCACACTCAGGCTCTGGCCTCCAAGCTGGATGATATCAGACATTCTGGTTTACGCAGAACCTTGATTCGCCAGATGGGCTTCCAGGAAACTCCTGGCGCCAAGTTCCTGGGCGCATCTCTTACCCAGAATCCATTCTTCCAGGGAGCTTCGGGCTTGGAGGGATTCCCCGATGTGAATTTGAATTATACTGACAGCTTCAACCCCATAATTAATGGCAGACATGGATTGGCAGCCATCACCTATTTCCCGATTCTGGGAACAGGTTTCCCAATTTATACGATGAACTGTAAACCGGTTGATTATCAACCCTTCCCCCCCAATCAAACTCAGTATGATCAATATAATGGTCAGACTGTTGGGGTGAAGCATGTTACCAACTCTGGCGGCAAGGTTTATACCTTTGGTTTCCCGTTCTCTTATATGCAGGATGCTGATGCCAAAGCTTTGATCAACAAGGTGATGAGCGAGCTGTAAATTATCCCAAACTAAGAAATAAAGAGACCGGTCATCATACCGGTCTCTTGCTATATCCAGCGCATTATTTACCGTCACGATGCGGTTACCTTGCGGTTACTTTTGTGACCACAAGGTAACCGCATCGTGAGGACAATAAATGGGATCCAAAGCGTGATCCCGAAACTCCAGACCACATGTGCCAATCAGGAGGGAAAAGAGATTCACCACAGATATGTTCAGGTAACAGAGGAAAAATATCCACACAATATATATCATGCTAACCTGTTGCAAAATAAGGTGATGAATTGATATGCAAGGTTATCAGGTATCCAGTAGCTTATATCCAGGCAGGATTGTCCTCTGTAAAAACATGAAAGATCATTGACAGAATGCGGCTGCGCAGCAAATTAGCGCAATAGGTAAAAAAACTATGGAGAATAGATGAGCAAACAGAAACGGACAGCTATAGAACCCACTCGGGAACAGAATTATGCCGAATGGTATCAACAGGTAATCAAAGCTGCGGATTTAGCTGAGAATAGTGATGTGCGTGGTTGCATGGTGATAAAGCCCTGGGGCTATGCGATTTGGGAAAACATTCAGAAAGTACTGGATGGCATGTTTCGAGAAACGGGACATCGCAATGCCTATTTCCCGATTTTCATCCCCAAAAGCTATTTTGAAAAGGAAGCAGAGCACGTTGAAGGTTTTGCCAAGGAATGCGCAGTGGTTACTCACTCCCGCTTGGAAGATGATGGCAATGGAGGTCTCAAAGTTGCCGGGGAGCTTACAGAGCCTTATATTGTGCGTCCTACCAGCGAGACCATTATCGGTGCTTCCTTTGCCAAATGGGTGAATAGCTATCGTGATTTGCCCCTATTGATCAATCAATGGGCAAACATTGTTCGTTGGGAAATGCGCACCCGGCTTTTTTTGCGGACGGCGGAGTTTTTGTGGCAGGAAGGCCACACGGTTCACGAAACTGAGGCTGATGCTATGGACGAAACAAGAAAAATGCTTGAGGTGTATGCCAGGTTTGCATCAGAGTATTTGGCTATCCCAGTGATCACCGGTGAAAAAACTGAAAGTGAGAAGTTTCCCGGAGCTGTAAATACCTATTGTATTGAAGCTATGATGCAGGATAAAAAGGCCTTGCAATCTGGAACCTCACACTTTTTGGGGCAAAACTTTGCCAAGGCATCCGGGATCAAGTTTCAGGGTAGAAATGGCGATTTTGATTTTGCCTGGACAACATCCTGGGGAGTATCTACCAGGCTGATCGGAGCTTTGATTATGGCGCATAGTGACGATAATGGGCTTGCTTTGCCTCCCAAGATTGCACCTTCACATATTGCCATCATTCCAATCTACCGCGATGCTGCCGAACAAGAACAGGTAATGGGGATGTGTAAAGAGATCGAAGGCTTGTTTCATAAGGAATATTTTGAAGATATCCGGCTTTATACAGAATTGGATGACCGGGATCTTACGGGTAGCGAGCGGAACTGGTATTGGATCAAGAAGGGGATACCCTTGCGCATCGAAGTGGGACCCCGGGATGTGGCTTCGGGATCGGTGATGCTTGCCCGAAGAGATCAGGATGCCCGAGATAAGATCAGCGTAACTATGGCTGAACTCAAGGACAGGGTTCTAACCAGTCTTAGCGATATGCAGCAGGGATACTATCAGAGAGCGTTGCAATTCCGCATTGAAAACACAATCAAGATAGACGATAACAAAGAGTTTTATCGTTATTTCACTCCCAAAAATCAGAATCAACCGGAGATTCACGGTGGCTTCGCCAATTCGCATTGGTGTGGAGATTCCGCATGTGAAGAGAAGATAAAGAATGATCTCAAGGTTACCATCCGCTGCATACCCTTTGATGCTCCAACCGAGCAAGGTAATTGTATCTGCTGTGGAAAACCATCTACGCAGCGCGTGATTTTCGCCAAATCATATTAACACATGAACATAAACAGCATTGTAATCAGCATCGGGAACGAGATTCTGCTAGGCAGAACCTTGAACAGCAATCTCAGCTTTTTGGGAAGAGAGCTTTCGCGGTTAGGAATACCAATCTTGCGCTGTCTCTGTATCCAGGATGAAGATCAGGAGATCCAGCAAGCATTACTGCAGGCATGGCAGGAAGCTGACGTTGTAATCAGCACAGGTGGTCTGGGGCCTACTCTGGATGATCTCACCAGACAGAGCATTGCGGATTTCTTTGGCAAAGAACTCCGTTTTGATGAAGATGTCTGGGATTATATCCAGGCGATGTTCCAGCGCCGTAACATGATGATTCCGGAATCAAACCGGGCACAGGCAATGGTTCCAGAATGCTTTGAAGTGCTGCAGAACCATCGGGGAACTGCTCCTGGGCTTTATTATAAAGCATCCGGCAAGCATTTTTTTGCCCTTCAGGGAGTACCGGGGGAGATGCGTGAGATATTCTCGCAGCAAATTGCCCCAATTTTGAAACAGGCTTTTCCGATGGCTAAAGAGATCGTACAGCGCGATCTGCATACTTTCAATATCGGCGAATCAGCTCTGGCGGAAATCGTGCATGAGGATGAGCTTCCCAGACAAGTGAATCTGGCCTGGTTGCCCCAAACCGGAAGAGTGGATCTCAGGATTTATGGCAATGATGTCGGAGCTTTGCACGAAGCTGAACAGATTATCAGAGCCAAAGCTGGCGAATATGTGTGGGGAGTAGATGATGAAGATCCTTCACAAAGCCTGATCAGAGCTCTTAAACATCTGGGATACAGCATATCTGTCGCAGAATCCTGTACGGGAGGTCTTCTGCAGAAACTTCTCAGCGACGTTGCGGGATGTTCAGAAGTTTTTTGGGGCGGTGTAATCAGCTACCATAACGATGTCAAAACAAAACTCTTGGAAGTTCCTGAAGTGCTTCTGGAAAAGTGGGGCGCAGTATCCCCGGAATGTGCTGAAAGCATGGCTCTGGGCGTGCAGCGGCTGCTGGCTACTGATGTGGCTATATCGATAACCGGAATTGCCGGACCTGATGGTGGATCTCCAGAAAAGCCAGTGGGAACTGTGTATTTTGGTTTCCGCATTGGGGAGCAGGGAATTATTGAACACAGGTTGCTGTTTGGGGATCGGGAAAGCATCAGGCACAAAGCTGCTGAGACAGCGATACTGCTCCTTCATAATGAACTCAGGAAGCTTTTGAAATGAGAGTATTGATCCTGGGTAGCGGAGGTCGTGAACATGCTATTGCCGATGCCTTTGGGCGCAGTGCCAACTGTGAAGCAATCTTTGTTAGCCCCGGGAATGCCGGCATAGCGTTGGATTTTGAGTGTGTTGAGCTACAGGACAGGATTGTTGAGTTTTGTCGTAGCCAGGCAATAGATATGGTGTTTATTGGCCCAGAGCAACCTATTGAAGCGGGTTTGTCCGATTTCCTGCGAGACAAAGGAATCAAAGTGTTTGCTCCGTCACGGGCAGCTGCCAGATTGGAAACTTCCAAGGCCTTTGCCAAGGAGCTAATGATTCGGCACAGTGTGCCCACATCCAGATATCAGATGATTCATAGCAGTGAAGAAGCTGCTTCTGTGTTGCGCAAGTTTCCCCTTCCAGTAGTGCTAAAAGCTGATGGTTTAGCGGCTGGGAAAGGTGTGGTGATTGCGCATAGCTACGAGGAAGCCACGAAGATATGCCAGGACATGTTGCAGCAAGTATGTGGCGCTAAAGGTGTTTTGGCAGAAGAATTTTTGAAAGGTTGGGAAGTATCGTTATTTGCTATTACCGATGGAAGAGATTATCAGACAACGCTTTTTGCCCAGGATCACAAGCAGTTATATGACAATGATCGTGGCCCCAATACAGGTGGGATGGGAGCGTTTTGTCCAGTATGGGAAGCAGAACCTTATCGCAAACAGATAGAACGGGATATTCTGGAGCCGGTTTTATCTGCCATGAGAGAACAGGGCTGTCCCTACACAGGGGTACTATATCTGGGTTTGATGATAACCAGAGAAGGACCCAAAGTAATCGAATTCAATTGCCGTTTCGGTGATCCGGAAACTCAAGTTTTGCTGCCACTTTTACGATCGGATTTTGTGGAGGTATGCAAGGCAGTTACGGATCAGGAAGTAGCCAAATTAAAACTTGAGTGGGAAGAAAACTCGTGTGTTGCAGTAGTTCTTGCCGCTGAAGGATATCCCGGACCATATCAGAAAGGCATCAGGCTTGATACAGAAAAAGCACTTACAAAAGTATATTACGCTGGAGTCTCCAGGCAGGACAACCGTCTTGTAAGCAGCGGAGGCCGGGTACTCAGTATTGTGGGTAAGGCCACAGATCTGCAATCTGCCAGAGAACTGGTGTATCGGCAGATTAGTAGCATGGCTCATAACGGCTTGATTTATCGCCAGGATATTGGTCTGAGGAAAAACACTCTGGAATAATGGAGTATAGATGAAATCATACATTGCGATCATAATGCTGTTCCTGCCTCTATTGGTCATGGGCAGCGCCATCACAATTGTCAGTGAAAGTAGCGATAACCTGACCCTAAGTTTTAAACTACCTGATTACTCGGTGGAGGAAATCAGTGTTTCTGGCAAAAAGTATCACCGGATTGTGTGTGATGAAGGCTTAACTCATGCCGAAGAAGGCCGTCCTCAGCTAAGAGTATTTTCCAGCGCTGTGGGGTTGCCTCTGGATGGTTCTGCAGCAGTGAATGTGTTATCCAGGAAAAGCATCACAATTCCCGATGTGGATGTAGTCCCGGCTGCAACCATGGTGCTTGATGAGGGTGAAGTAAACTATAAGTACGAAGCAGATTTTCAAAGCTATAATAGTAACCAACTCTATCCCCTTAATATCGTCCAATTGGGCGAAGCTGCTTTCATCGGAGATCGCCGCTTTATCGCTCTGGAGATCTACCCTTTCCAATATGATGCCCAAAACCACAGCCTGCTAGTGCATACGGAAATGCAGATAGCCGTGAACTTGAGCGGCACAAAGGTGGCCTCTCGCAATTGGCAGCTAAGTGAAAACCCAATTGATAAAGCAGCAGACAGCTTCTTCATCAATAATGCAAGTTCCCGGATGTGGCGGCTACCCAAAAACCAGGCTCAGAATTATCAAGCTCCCAAAGGCTCGCTAAGTGAAATCTCAGAAATCCAGTTTGTGATCGATAGCGAAGGTATCTACAAGGTTGGATATTCGGAATTGAAGCAATTTATTGCCGAAATGGCTGATTCCCTTGGCATGGACATGGCCTGGACAGTTGATAATGTGGATCCACGCTATCTGGAGCTCAGTGATGAAAATGGTCAGGTACCAATTCACTTTAGTGGAGAAGAAGATGGCGAGTTCAATTCCGGTGATTATTTCGAGTTCTTTGGGGATCGGCATTACGGAGATATCAGTTACTCGGACGACTTTACGGCCGAGAACGTCTATACTCTGAAGCTGAGGGATGCCTTTGGAGCACGGATGGTGGTTGAAAACGGAGGTTTGATCAACAATAATCCGCTAGAGTATATGCTTGCCGATCATTATGAGGAGACTGTCCATCTTGAGGAGCAATTGGTAAGCGATAAACTGGGTAGGGGCTGGACGACAAGCAGTCCCACTTTTTACCGTGAAGATGTGTGGTTTTGGAAGAAAATCAGCGCTCCCAACCTGGAGATAGTGCCAATCGAGCTGGAATATCCTTTTGATAGCACAATTCGTACAGCTTCCGCTAAAATCGCACTCCATGGACTCACTTACAAGGAAAACCTGCTTTCTGGGCAGTATGACCATGAGGCAACAATTCGCTTGAATTCCGCCATGATCAATACTCAGAACTGGATCGGACAAACTGAGAAGATATTCTACAATCAAGCCCCCATTTCCAACTCGTTCTTGAGACACGGAACAAACAACGTGTACATCAGTTTATCCGGCAATACAGAAATGGGTGATCGCGAACAGATTTTGCTGGATTATATCGAGCTCAAGTATTGGCGGGAGTACAAAACCAGCCGGGACTACATTAAGTTTGAAAAACCTTCCTATCGTCCCAATGGTCTTTTTCAGTTCGATCTTCAGGGTTTCTCCACACCCAATGTGTCAGTATATAAGATCGGATCCAGCATCTTCAGTAATATGCAAATTGAGCCCTTTAACATTGATGGTGCTGCCCCCTGGACCGTTAGTATTCAAGACAGCGTGAGTTCACAGTCTATTCGATATTATGCGGTGGAAGAGAACTCCAAAAAACGCCCCAAATCCATGCGCCTGAATATTCCTTCGGATCTGAAGAATCCCATGAATAGCGCTAATGTAATTGTGATTAGTCCTTATGAGTTTATCGGTTCCGAAGGTACGCTGCAGCTTAAATCCCTCTGGGAAAGCGAAGGTAACATTGTCTCACTTGTTGATCTACAGGATATATATGACGAATTCAATTGGGGTATCGTTTCTGCTGAGGCGATCAAGGCTTTCTTGGACTATGCTTATCAAAACTGGCGCAGTCCGCAGCTATCGCACGTGATGCTTCTGGGTGAAGGTGTGGATGATACACGTGATAACAGTCCCAGCCGCAAATACAACCTGGTACCTGTAAAGAAAACCTGGACTTATAAACATGGAGCTACTGCCAGTGATACCTGGTATGGGTGCCTGGTGGGAAATGATGTGGTTCCGGATATCACAATATCCCGGTTGAACATCTGGACTCATCAGCAGATTCTGGATTATGCATCCAAGGCACTTCAGTATCGGAACGATCCTCAGACCAACCGCTTGTGGAATAGCCATATAACGCTCACTGCTGGTGGCAAGATAACAGATACGGAAGATACCTTTTCTCAGCAGTCTGAGAGCATCCGGCGTCGTGTGATACCAAAAGACTATCGGGTTAGCAGGGTCTATACCTCCACTCAATCTGTGAGTACTGAATATTTTGGTGGTACCTTTAATCTCAAGGATGCCATCAATAGTGGAACTCAATTTGTGCAATTTATGGGACACGGAGGTGGACGGGTTTGGGCAGACTATAACCTGTTCAATTTCAATGATGTAGCCACATTGAACAACCAGACCTATCCGGTGTTTTTATCTCTGGCATGTTATGCCTCGGCTTTTGATACCAATGGTGCTTCATCAATCTCAGAAGCTCTGGTGTTACAAGCTGGTAAAGGCGCTATAGCTGCTTTGGGATTTTCTGGCCTGGGTTATCTTGATCATGATGAAGGCTGGGGACTTGCTTATAACGAAGCTGCCTTTATGCATGATTTTGACACCTTGGGTGAAGCCTATATCTTTGCCTTGGCCAGGTTCTTTACTACCACTGCATCACCAGCAGCAAGATATGCCCTAACCAATGCCTCGGCTTACCTGGGTGACCCCCTGATTAAGCTGAACAAGCCCATAGCTAATGTCTCAGTTACTCCTCTGAATCCGAATCCCAACGCTGGTGAGCAGGTAACCATCCAGGCAGAGTTTCCAAGTTCGGTCAACTCAGCCAGACTCTATGTCATGAATAACAACGAAACCGTGATCAATGTGCCTTATGATCTTCCTGTGCTCGAAGGTGTTTTCAACGCCAGCTACACTATTCCGGCATCCGATGATAACAGCACACGCATGATGTATGTTGCCGGTTACTCATCCGATAAAGAATATGTTGGCCACAGCGGGATTGGCATCGGTCGTCCCATGGTAATGCATCATGCATTGACCCCTGCTCAACCTACATATGCAGATTCGGTTGATTTCTCAGCCAGGTTGTTTAGTCCGGTTGAAATTGTGCAAATGGAATGCTCCGTGCGTGTGGACAGTGTTTATGTGAACAATCAATGGGTAGGGGTTTGGGAAAACCTGCCAATGCAGCCCAGCAACGAAGACAACACGATTTGGCAGACGACTCAAAGACTCCGTAAGTTCAACACAGGTAAGGACATCTTCTTTAAATACAAATATACTGATGTAGATAACGTCAGTTATGAGTCTGTTCCCAGTTCATATCAGGTTGCCGGCCCGGACTTGTTCCTCCGGGATTTAATCTTCGATGCCTCTGATGGTGTGCCCAAATTGAAAGTCAAATCCACAAATGTGGGTAACTGTGCTTCAGTAAATACGGATCTTCGTCTGTATTATACTCCTGAAGGGGGAGATCTCACTCTGGCCACAACCCAGGATTTTGCACCCTTGGAGGTTGATGCAGAGCGTTGGGATACGATCCTGCTGGAAGCCATTCCCAATGGTAATGTTCGATTTGATGTTCGGGTAAATAGCAGTAATGCCTTTTCTGAGTGGCATCTCTTCGTAAACACCAACAACTATATCACACTGGACATTCCCTTCAATTATTTCACTGTGGGCAACAGTGGTGGAGAGTATCACAGTGTGGACAACAATCTTAGCTGTGTTGTGCCTCCTGCTTTTGTGAGTGCTGGCAACGTTACCATGGCAATCAACTCTCTGCAAGCTCTGGCTCCTCTTAATCAACCTGATGTGAGCAGCATAATGATGCAATATGTGAGTGGCATTCCGGGTATCCAAATGTCGATCCCCTATGAGATCAGGATCTTTGATCCCACGATGGTGGATTCATTGGGCATTTTCACCAATGGTAAACGCCTTGATCTTACTTTCAAATATAATGATAGTGATCCGGATACCCAGAATTATGAGGGCGAAAACAGCTATAAGATCTATCGTTACAATCCCGAGTTTGAAAAATGGATTCTGATCGGAGGTCATGTCTCAGTTAATACCAATACTGTGAACTTTGAAGTAAACCGGGAAGGTATATACAGTATCTTCCGCAATCAGGATCATCAAGTGCCTGCAGTTGATGTGAACGTCCAGGATCAGGAGTTCACAGTGGGTGGATATGTGGCTGGTGATGGTGTGATCTCTCTGCTGTTGAGTGATGCCAATGGTATTGATGTCATTGACGATTCGATCCGTCTGTTTATGAACGGAGAGGAAGTTCCCTCGAGCGATTACGTGATCAGCATCAATAAGGAAAACATCAATCGTGTACCGATCAAATATCAGTTGGCTTTGTCGCGTGGGAATCACGAGTTGAAAGCAGACTGCCGTGATCTAAACGGAAACTTCAGCTCCCGGGAAGTCCAATTTGTGGTAAATGACAAGTTCAGCATCACAAACATCGCAAACTACCCCAATCCCATTCTGGGACAAGCCCAAGACCCTAAGAATGATGGACGCACAAGATTTACCTATGTGCTTACAGATACTGCGGATGAGGTGTATATCAAAGTCTATACGATCAGTGGTCGCCTGGTGAAGACATTCCGGAACCTTCCTGTTGGAGTGGGTTACCACGAGTATCCTCGCACCGTGTATGCCTGGGATTGTAAGGATGAACAGGGATTTCCGCTAGCTAATGGGACGTATTTTTACCGTGTGGTTGCCCGTAAAGGCAGCAAGAAGATCGAGAAAACCATGAAAATGGCCATTTTGAAGTAGGGAGGTTCAGCATGAAGAAGATAATAATAGCCACGATAGTCCTGTTCCTGGCGACTGTGCCACTACTTGCCGGCAGATATGCCGGAGATTTTATGATGATTGGAGCTGGGGTTCGGGCTCTGGGAATGGGCGGAGCTTTTGCCGCACTGGCAAATGATGGTTCTGCGATCTATTGGAACAGCGCAGGCTTAGCTCAGATCACTAGTTCTGAAGTGTCTGCAATGCATGCTTTCCTATATAACAATCTGGCCAGCTATGACCATCTCAGCTATGTGCAACCGCTGCCCAATGATCTTTCCATTGCCGTCAACATAACCCGTCTATCAGTCAATGATATTCCTTACTTTGATGAACGTCATCTGATTGGGACCAATGTTGATCAACGGATAAACGATAGCGCATATCATCTTCCAGGTGTTCCCGACGGGCACTTTCGATCAACTGATGACCTCTATCAAATCGCTTTTGCCAAAAATATCAAATTTGGGGCCAACATGGGTTGGCAATTCTTTGAAGTGCCATTTGAAATGGGATTGGGCGGCAACTTCAAGTTCATCAAAAGACAGATCAAGGATACTCTGGGTTCAGGCGTTGGCTTGGATTTGGGAATGAAGGTGCGCACTGATATGGCAGTTATCTTTGATCAGGATGAATTGGGAGATCTGCATTTTGGCTTGAACTTCCAGAATGTTTCTGGTACCAGAGTCACCTGGGACACACCAAGCTCAATGGAGGATGAAGTGCTGTTTAACACCAAGTTTGGTTTGGCAGCAGTTCAACCCATTCCCAAATTGAACAGCACCCTTACTCTTGCTTATGACTATGACTATGTGTATAATGGCACAAGCCATTATGGAGTGGATTGGGATTATGATTCCAAAGCCAATCTCCGCGTGGGATACTATGACACAAACTTCAGTTGCGGTGCCAGTGTGAAGCTTTATGGCGTGTATCTTGATTACGCTCTAATAAACAACCCCATCGGAATCAGTAACCGGGTGGGTTTAAGAATCTCGTTTTAGGAGATGTTATGAAGTATCTTATTTACCTGCTTCTGGGCATGAGCCTTGTAGGATTGGGCTCTTGTTCCGGTGAAGATAATCCGGGGAATGACACTACCCCACCTGCCCCACCTGTCCTAATACCTCATCGGGGTGATGTCGGTGATCCCCCCATTGAGATTGATGAGCATAATGTTGTGCTGACAGATGACAACAATGGGATTGATGCCGTGCCAGATGGTAATTGGATCAAGCTAAGCTGGGACCCCTTTATCGATAATGATCTTAGCCACCTGAAGATCTACAGATACTCGGATATTGATACATTAGCGCAGGAGATTGCCAATATCCCAGCTAACTCATACTCCTATCTGGATCAGGGACCCTTGAATGAAAGAAGCTGGTATTCGTACTATGCTGAACTCTTTGATGCCAGT
>Ga0265294_10002005_pt1 | contig 26977 bp, 32 predicted proteins | sample MunlanPumphouse3_FD_192504 | JGI IMG/M metagenome (GOLD analysis project Ga0265294, IMG submission 192504) | Groundwater microbial communities from a municipal landfill in Southern Ontario, Canada - Pumphouse #3 | ecosystem: Environmental > Aquatic > Deep subsurface > Groundwater | place... | reverse complement strand
ATTCTTTTCAGAATACTATCGATATATTACTGTGTAAGCTGGGGAACCGCCGTGTACCGAACGGTACGCACGGTGGTGTGGGAGGTCGGCTACTCAAATAATGGGTGGCCTCCTACCCGATTGCTCGTAATAAGGATAGGCTATAATAGAATTAAGAATTTGATTAAAAGCTGAGGTTAGCAGATGTTTTTAACGCTTTTTGCCAATGAGCAGGGAGAACTGCTGGAGTATCCTGGTATAGGTATGATGGGGCGTAGTGGTTCCGATTGGGTGGTACCTGAGGAGGCCGAGATGATACCCCTGCCCCGGGGAGCTTCGCTGGTAAGCATTCCTGGCTGTATACCAGTTGGCCTTGACAGTGAGGAGCAATTAACCTATTTTGAATGGGCACCCGATTGTGAAGGAAAAATTCAGGCCGTTGCTGCTCTTTTACCCCAGGGCTTTACCCGAACCCTTATGCCCGCCTGTGTGAAGCCTGAATCGGATAAAGACCTTCCCCTGCTGGGTTATGCGGCGGTAGGGTTCAAGCAGGAAAAAATATATGTAGCTGCAGTCCAGACTGATGCTCACCGCAAATGGCACCCAACCTACTACAATACCGAAGGGCTGCCGGCGCGGATTGAAAAAAAGCTAAAAAAGTATCCCGATAATAGGATTCTCAGGCAACTGGCTCGTTGCTCCCTGGAATATAGCTGTTTCACTGCCCAGAATATTTTTTACCAGCGCTGGGAGGGTGGCATACCTACTATGCCCAGGTGTAATGCCAATTGCATGGGCTGTATCTCAGAGAGCCATCTTAACGTAACCTCCCCCCAGCAGCGCCTGAGTTTTAATCCCTCGGTTAATGAAATAGTCGAAGTAGGTACTGAGCACCTGATAAATGCCCGAGATGCTATAATAAGTTTTGGTCAGGGATGTGAGGGTGAGCCCGCTCTAAATGCAAAAAATTTGTCCCGGGCAGTAGAGATTATGCGTAAAGAAACTCCCCGGGGTACCATCAACCTGAATACTAATGCCGGCTATACCGCAGGTATAAAGGAGATATGCGATGCTGGCCTGGATACTATGCGGGTGACTATATTTTCCTGCCAGCAGGATAATTATATGGCTTATCATCGTCCCCTGAACTATAGTTTCGGGGATGTGGAGAAGTCTATTGCCTACGCCCAAGATAAGGGAGTAAAGGTATCCCTTAATCTATTAATTTTCCCTGGATTTACTGACCGGGAGGACGAAATTGAAGATTTGCTTTATTTTCTCGAAGGAAACCATATCGATATGGTTCAGTTGCGTAATTTAAACATTGACCCCGATTATTTAAACAGTAACTTCAGCGGTAAAAGTGGTATTGGCATACTCAATTTCATAAACTTGTTAAAAGAAGAGTTACCGGGACTTAAGATTAGGTCTTACAGTCAACCACTAGATTAGGATAATGCTAATTTATCATTCGAAGGAGTCGAGGAGAAGTTGGAAAAAAAAGGACCATTTACAGTTAAAGAACTAAGGAATCTTTCCCCGGGTACCCAATTCTGGGGGAAATATCTGATAATGGATAAAAACCAGCGCAAAATCAAGGATGGTCGAGATATTATTAATCTTAAACTGAGTGATGCTACCGGAGAGGTAGATGCAGTAGTATGGGATAATTGCAAGGTTACCGGTGAAATCGAAAATGGCGCGGTAATTGGTTTGTTGGCTGATGTGGGCTCTTACAACAACCGTCTGCAGGCTACGGCCAAGCGTATTAAGATTCTGGAAGAGGACCCGCTGGAGTATGTAAAAAAGCCTGATGTAGAGATAGATAGCTTAATAGAGCAATTTGGGGATATTATGAATTCGGTAACCGACCCCTATTTGCAGGAATTACTGGCCCGTATCTTTACTCCCGAGGTGCGAACCATATTCTTTCACGCCCCGGCCGCTAAAAAAATCCATCATAATTACAGCGGCGGACTGCTGGAACATACCCTGAATGTAGCACAACTATGTGTTCAGGTAGCCGGTAAATATCAAGAGATTAACCGTGATTTGCTTACAAGTGGAGCCCTTTTACATGATATCGGCAAGCTACAGGAGTATGAGATCAAGGTAGTACCGGAATACACGGTTGAAGGCAGACTGTTGGGGCATATCGTTATGGGCAGCGAACTTATTACGACTCGGATAGCCCAAATGCGGGCGGAAAACCTGGAGTTCCCACCTAAATTGGAATGGATGTTAAAACATATGATTCTAAGTCATCACGGCAGCCTGGAATTTGGCTCACCGGTAATCCCGTTATTCCCGGAAGCCTTTATGCTTTACATGATGGATAACCTGGATGCCAAGATGTTTGTTTACAAACATAAGATTGATGAAAACGATAGACCAGATGAACTCTTTACTAATTATGATACTTTTTTTGGGCAGCATTTTTTCACCTATCGTTATCAGGAAAATAACAACGGGAAGGAAGAATAGGTATGCCAATTATAAACGTACAAATGATTGCTGGCCGCAGCCAGGAAAAGAAACAGGAATTGGTAGCCGTTTTGACCTCAGAAACAGCCCGGATTCTGGATGTTGAACCGGATTGGGTGACAGTGGTAATTAACGAATACACGCGGGATAACTGGGCCAGCGGTGGTGAGCTTCATTCCATCAAATTGGGTGAAGGTTTTGGCCGCCAGGGAACGTGATTAATTACAAATTTAATGGACGCGGATAACACGGATTTGGAAGGATTTCCGCGGATTTTTTAGTATTGTAATTTAGACGTAGGCCAAGGCTAAAGCTTCCATTGCGAGATAATGGTTGGAGGTCATAGTCTAAAGGGTACACGTAACCATGAATGAAAATAGGTTTTCCGCGTAAATCCTCAGAGAATCCGCGCGAGCGAAGCGAGTCCGCGTCAATTCCCTCGTCTATTTTATTTCTAATCATTATTTCTATTAAGAGGAATTAGTTATGAAAGGCTCTTATAAGCAATTGTTTTTCGGTTTATTTATCCTGGTTTTGCTGGTAGTTATCTGGCAAGAATACTATGGTAACCGCCTGGATCCAACCATGATAACGGACAAATTGGACCTGGGACCTGTCTGTCAGGTGCCCCTGCAGATAAGTTCCGAGGATCAGAATAACAATAATATTCCTGATGCCCTGGATCTGGTACAGGGCGGTCGCCAGGAAGTGGAGCACAAAACCTTTTATGATGCCTCATATTATTCCGGTGGTTATCCACCCCAGGGCAAGGGCTGCTGTACCGATGTAATTTGGCGAGCCTTTGAGGGTGCCGGGTATGATTTTAAGACCATGTTGGATGAAGATATAAAGAACTATCCTGAAGCCTATGGTATAACTGGCAAACAGCCTGACCCAGATATTGATTTTCGCCGGGTAAAAAATTTACAGATATTTTTTAAGCGTCATGGGAAGGAGCTTACCACTGAAGTAAAACCAGGAGAGGTGGAAAACCTTAAACAATGGCAGCCAGGTGACATCGTGGTTTTTGGTGATCCCTTGGAGCATGTAGGTATCATTTCCGACCAGCGTCTAAAGAGCGGAGTACCACTGGTAATACATAATGGAGGCCCCCGGGCCAGTGAGGTTAATGCCCTGCAGCTCTGGCCCAGTAAAATCATCTATCACTTCCGCTTTTTTAACGAAAAGCCTGCGGTATAACCCCTACACCGTTAAGGGGAGCAGGGATAAACGGTGAGGGAAAGCATAACCTGATATGAATTTTCTTGTGTTTTAAGAGCTTTCTTGATATAATTTTCTTTGCAGTTTTGATTCCACTGCAAAAAGTAATAAATATGCATCAACCTGAATAAATAGACGCGGAACCCGCGGAAATTCAAGGGAACTACGCGGACTTATTTAGGGTTAAAATAAAGAGAAATACGGAGTATTTCAACGATAATTCTTAATTTTTAATTCTTAATTATTAATTCAAAAACACTACATTTTGACCATGTATTCACTAATATGCAATCAAATTAGGGTTTTTGCAGTAGAATCAGTTTTTAATAGAATTCCATATATCCATATAGAATAAGCAGTAACCTTTGAAGCGAGGTGAAAATAGAAAGTGAAAGAAAAAATACATCCCCAGTTTCATATGACCACAGCCAGATGCGCCTGTGGTAATGAGATTGAAGTTGGGTCTACCAAGGAGAATATAAAAGTAGAAATTTGCTCCAAGTGTCACCCCTTCTACACCGGTAACAAAAGCAGAGTAGTCGATACTACCGGGAGAGTTGACCGGTTCAAGAGAAAATACGGTTTACAGTAAAGTGATAGCAGGGCGTTGACTCTGCTATTTTTTTTAACTAGACGGGGGAGTGGGCGCCGGAGGACGTACCCTAAAGAGCACACGGCAACCACGAATGAAAATGTCTTGACATGCTCTTCCTGTACCGGAGCACGTAATCTGTAGGGGCGAACCCATGGGTTCGCCCGGAATAGGCAGTTTTATATGCAATGGGATTCACCCTCCGGGGATCAGCGGTCGGCCGGGCCGACACACGGGTCTGCCCCTACAAACACATTTAAGGTGGTATTTAATGAACAAGAAGGTTCAATACGGCGGCATGGCTGTCATAGAAGGGGTAATGATGCGGGGACCCGAAAAAATAGCCGTAGCTGTCCGTAAAACTGATGGCAGTATTGAACTGCAAGAGGAAGCTGTATCCGACCTGCCCGTACGCTACCCCTTTTTAAAATGGCCTTTCCTGCGGGGGACTTATGTTTTAATTGATTCCATGGTAGTAGGCATGCGGATGCTTAATAAATCAGCTAATATGTCACTGGATGAAGAGGAAGAGGAACTCTCCACCGGGGAAATGTTCATTACTGGTCTACTAGCTTTTGCCCTGGCCATACTGCTTTTCGTGATATTACCTACTGCTATCGTACATTACACCAGCCGGTTTCTGGGTGGTGTTTTAACCCAGAATATAGTAGAAGGCGTTATCCGGATTGCCTTTTTCCTGGCCTATGTTTGGGCTATTGGCCGGATGCAGGAAATAGACCGGGTTTTTATGTATCATGGGGCTGAACACAAATCTATATTTACCTACGAAGCGGGAGATGAACTTACCGTGGAGAATACCAACAAATATACCACCCTCCATCCCCGTTGTGGTACCAGTTTTATTCTCATAGTTTTGATTATTTCTATCCTGGTGTTTGCCCTCCTGGGTGAAGGAAATCTGTTTTACCGCATATGGTCCAGAATTGTAGTTCTGCCAATAATAGCGGGCCTGGGTTATGAATTTTTAAAATTCAGTGGAAAATATTATAATAACCGCTGGGCTCGGATTTTAATCGCACCCGGTCTTTACCTGCAGAAGCTTACCACCCGGGAACCTGATAACAGCCAGTTGGAAGTTGCTATCGCTGCCTTAAAGGCAGTTATCCCCGGGGAGAAGAGTGAAGAAGCCGGTATAACTGTGGAGGCAGCAAAGGGTTAGGCGACTACTAATAATAGTACCCTAGGATATTAATTTTGAATTTCACTTTGATTAATAAAATTATTATAGAAAAATCCGCGCGAATCCTTAAGAATCCGCGTTATCCGCGTCTATTTACAATTAAGGAGGGTCTCGAATGCTGCACAAACTGGATAGTATCGAAGAAAAATATGATGAACTAAATGAACAAATGAGCAGACCGGAAGTGATATCCGACCAGAGTAAATTCCAAAAGTATGCCAAGGCTCATTCGGACCTCAGTGATATAGTTTCCCGGTACCGGGAATACAAATTGTTAGTCCAGCAAATTAATGATGCCCAGGAGATGCTTAAAGAAGAACCGGAAGAAGATTTTAAAGAGATGCTGCTCGAAGAACTGGAAAGCCTGAAGGAAAAGCAAGGGCTGGCAGAGCATGATTTACGAGTATTACTGCTGCCCCGTGATCCTAACGATGAGAAGAGCGTCATTATGGAAATCCGGGCCGGAACCGGGGGAGAAGAGGCCGCTCTTTTTGCTAACAATTTGTTCCGCATGTATACCCGCTATGCTGAATTACAGGGTTGGAAGATAGATATAATGGATTCTCATTATACTGATATTGGTGGCATCAAGGAAATTATCTTTGTGGTTGATGGACAGGGAGTCTATAGCCGGCTGAAATACGAATCAGGTGTGCACCGGGTGCAACGAGTTCCCAGCACCGAATCAGGTGGGCGTATACACACCTCTGCAGCAACGGTAGCTGTACTGCCCGAAGCGGAAGAGATAGAATTGGAAATAGATCCGAACGAAATCAGGGTGGACGTATACTGTTCCAGCGGACCTGGTGGACAGTCGGTGAACACTACCCAGTCGGCAGTACGCCTTACCCATGTTCCTACCGGTCTGGTAGTAACCTGCCAGGACGAAAAGTCTCAGCATAAAAACAAGGCCAAGGCCTTAAGAGTTTTAAGGGCCCGGCTCAAAGAGATTATGGAAGCTGAAGTGAATGCGGAAATGGCTGGTACCCGCAAAAGCCAGGTGGGCAGCGGTGATCGCAGTGAGCGTATTCGTACCTATAATTTCCCCCAGGGTAGAGTCAGCGATCATAGAATTAATCTCACCCTGCATAAACTGGATTTGGTACTGGAAGGGCAACTGAATGAAATTATTGACGCTCTTATAGCCAATGACCAGGCCGAGCGTTTAAAACAGGTGGATTAGATTGCAGAGTTGGACGGTAAAAGAATTACTGGAGTGGACCAGTAATTATTTTAAAGAAAAAAACATTAAGGAAGCCCGCCTGGAGGCGGAAATCCTGTTGGCCCGGGTGCTAGGGAAAGACCGGGTCTATTTATATGCCAATTATGACGCTCCGGTTAATCAGGATGAAAGAAGTATCTTCAGGGAATTCATAAAAAGAAGGGCTCGGAAGGAGCCTTTAGCTTATATTACCGGAACCAAAGAGTTTATGTCACTGGAGTTCAGGGTTAATCCGGCGGTTTTAGTTCCCCGTCCGGAAAGTGAAATACTGGTGGAACAGGCTATAGACTTGTTTAGGGATCAGCCCTGCTCCATCTGTGATATAGGCACCGGTTCGGGTGCCATAGCTATTAGTCTGGCCCATTACCTGCCTCAAGCCCAAATATTTGCCTGCGATATATCGGGGCAGGCACTGGACACAGCCCGGGATAATGCTACCCGGTTGCAGGTAGAGGTTGAATTTCGGGAGGGAGATCTACTCTCTCCTTTTTTAGATGAAGAAATAGATGAAGAAAACTACTTTGACTTAATAGTAGCTAACCTTCCCTATATTCCGTTAGAGGAATACCATACTCTGGACTCCGGGGTAAAAAGTTACGAACCCCAAATAGCCTTGCTGGCTCCCGGAGATGGGTTGGATATTTACCGGCGTCTTTTGCCCCAGGCTTTTGCCCTGCTTAAGGAAGGGGCTTACATTTTTTTTGAAATAGGGTGGGAGCAGGGGGAAAAGGCTTTGCAGATGATGCCTGATTTTGAAGAAGCGCAATTAATCAAAGACCTGGCCGGGTATGACCGGGTAGTCATGGCCAGAAAGGGGTCAGCTCGGTGAGCACCATATACTGGAAAGTAGATCCGGTAAAGCCGGAATTGGATATCATAACCCAGGCTGCAGCCTTTATACGGGATTTACATTTGGTAGCATTTCCAACTGAAACCGTTTACGGACTAGGTGCTCTGGCCAGCTCCAGTGAGGCAGTGGCGAAAATCTTTGTGGCCAAAGGCAGGTCGGCAGAAAATCCTCTGCTGGTACATATAAGCAAAATAGAACAGGTAAAGGATCTGGTCGGGGAGATACCAGAAACGGCCAGTTTGTTGATGGACAAGTTCTGGCCCGGACCCCTGTCAATTATATTACCGTCCCGGAAAGAGGTTCCAGCCATTATTCGGGGAGGAAAAAGCAGTGTTGGTCTGCGTATGCCATCTCACCCGGTAGCCCGGGCTCTTATTGACCAGACTGGACCTATAGCTGCTCCCAGTGCCAACCTTTCCGGGCGCCCCAGCCCTCTGACGGCTGAGCATGTTAGAGCTGACCTGGACGGTAGAATAGCAGCCGTCCTGGATGCTGGCAGAACGGGAATCGGATTGGAATCAACTATAATTGATTTAAGCCAGGAAAAATACCAGGTATTACGGCTGGGAGGACTTCCCCTGGAGGAACTGCAGCAAGTACTGGGTGATAAGATGCAAATCAGCAAGAATAAAAGTGGTGAACTACCCCATTACCAGACTAGTTCCCGGGTTATTATTTGCCAAAGTGAAACAGATTTTATTAACCAGCAGGAACACTGGCTCCGGCAGGGAAAAAAACTGGGAATTGTTTCAAGTAAACCAGGACACCTGCATATAATTAATCAATCAGTTCCGGTATACTATTTAGACCTGGGCCAGGATAGTAGTAATCTCTATACTATATTACGTGATGCCGAACAGGACGGTATACAGATACTGCTTTTCTCACCCTTGCCCCATAATTTAACCGGCATTAACCGGGCTCTGCTGGAACGCATTAATAAATTATGAATTCTTAATTTTGAATTATCGTAGAAAAACTCCGTTTTTCTCTTTATTTTGCCCTTTCACCAATCAGTATTAACCATAATGAATCTATGCTGAACATCTTCAACGTTTAATTCTTATTTATGACTTTCGCAACGATAATTAACAATAATAAAGAGAGATGTGGAGCATCTCAACATTAATTCATAATTAAAAATTAAAAATTCCTAATTAATTAGCCTGGGATTAGTTAACCTGATAGAGGATTAGTTTATGGAACAGATATTAACTATAATACTGGTAGCGGTGGTACTGGGTCTGGATGCCTTTTCACTTTCCCTGGGTCTGGGCCTGCAGGGAAGATCCCGGGGTTATGGATTAAAATTTTCTGCTATCGTAGGGGTTTTCCATATCATAATGCCGCTGGTGGGTCTTAACCTAGGTCTGGCGGCAGGTAAATTTCTGGGTGTCTGGGCTTCCCGTGCGGGAGCCGCTATTTTAGCTTATATAGCTATTGATTTTATAATTAAAGGTTATCGCCAGACCCGACCTCGTAGTTATTCCTTCAAAGAAGGTAAATCGATAATTGAAAAACAAGACGATTCTTACCGGCAAAGTTGGGGAAACATGTTATTACTGGGAATATCCGTAAGCATTGATGCCTTGACAGTAGGATTTAGTTTGGGTACCTTTAAAATGCCCGTTTTTATAACTGTTATTATCATGGGTATGGTAGCCGCTATCATGACCCTGCTGGGATTCTTAGGAGGCCGGATGTTCAGCCGCCTGGTGGGAAGCTATGCCCAGATGGCTGGAGGGCTGGTGCTGGCAGCACTGGCTGTAAAACTACTGTTTTAAAGGAGGATAAAGGCTTGAAGAGGATACTGTTGGTTTGCACCGGTAATACCTGCCGCAGTCCCATGGCCCAGGCTATTTTAACCAGACTCCTGCAAAGCAGTGCAACAGGAGCAGAAGAATACGAGGTATTAAGTACCGGATTAAGTACCATCGATGGATTATCTGCCAGTCCTGAGGCAGTGACAACCATGGCTGATGAAGGTATGGACCTCACCTATCATAAATCTCGCCAACTTCACCTTGACCTAATTCTTAATGCTGATTATATTCTTACTATGACTTGTGCCCAACGTGACTACCTGCAGGACAGGTTTCCTGATAAAGCCCCGGTAATCTACACTATTAATGAATTTGCCGGGGAAGACGATAAAGATATAATTGACCCTTTGGGCAGGGGCCTGGGCGCTTACCAGGAATGTGCCGCCCAGCTTAAAGAATTACTGCCCCGGGTTCTTATTAAACTGCAAGATTTAGAAAAGCCTGGCCAGGAAAAACAGAAGCTGGTCATCGGTGGTGACCATGCTGGTTTAGAGCTTAAAAGCATACTGATAAAGGCTCTGGAAGCCGAGAATTATGAGATTTTAGACTGTGGCACCTTTTCTGCTGAATCGGTAGATTACCCGGATATTGCTGCGAAAGTAGCGGCATTAGTTCTGAAACAAAAAATCATAGGCATTATTATTTGTGGGACCGGTATAGGTATTTCCATTGCCGCCAATAAAATTCCGGGGATACGGGCAGCCCTCTGCTATAACCTGGAGACCGCCAGGCTGGCCCGGGAACATAACGATGCCAATATTATTGCACTGGGAGCCCGAATGTTGGATACCCAACTGGCTATAGACGTAGTCAAGACTTTTCTGGTTACCGAATTTGCTGCCGGGAGGCACCAGCGCCGGGTAGAAAAGATAATACAAATGGAGAAAAATTGTTTGGAAGGAGCTAAACCGGGTGGATTATATTGAAAAATATGTAAAGCCTGTAGACCCAGATGTTGCTGCGGCTATAGGGCAAGAAGAGTTGCGCCAGAATTACAAACTGGAGCTGATTGCGTCGGAGAACTTTGTTTCTCGGGCCGTAATGGCCGCCCAGGGTTGTGTAATGACCAATAAGTATGCCGAAGGTTATCCGGGTAAAAGGTATTACGGAGGCTGTGAAAACGTAGATGTGGTAGAGGAGTTGGCCCGGGAAAGGGCTAAGAAACTTTTTGACTGTGAGCATGTTAATGTCCAACCCCATTCGGGAGCTCAAGCTAATACGGCGGTATACTTTGCTGCGGTAAAGCCAGGAGATAGTATACTGGGAATGAATCTCAGCCATGGGGGGCATTTGACTCATGGCAGCAAGGTTAATATATCAGGTAAATATTTTAATTTTGCCGAATATGGGGTAGACCCTGAGACTGAAACCATTGATTATGATGAGGTTAGAGAAATAGCCCGGCAGGTAAAACCAAAGCTCATTGTGGCCGGAGCCAGTGCCTATTCCCGGATTATTGATTTTGAGAAATTTAAGGAAATTGCTGATGAAGTAGGTGCATTACTATTTGTGGATATGGCTCACATAGCCGGTCTGGTGGCAGCGGGGTTTCATCCCACTCCGGTACCATATGCCGATTTTGTTACTACTACTACCCATAAGACCTTGCGCGGCCCCCGGGGCGGTATGATTATGTGTAAAAATGAGTGGGCAAAAAAGATAGACAGTGCTGTTTTCCCCGGTATTCAGGGAGGACCATTAATGCATGTTATAGCGGCCAAAGCGGTTTGCTTTAAGGAAGCTTTAGGCAGTGATTTTGTTGATTACCAGCGCAGCATTATAGAAAATGCTCATGCCCTTGCTTCCAGCCTGGTTGAAAACGGATTGCGTTTGGTATCCGGGGGGACAGATAACCACCTTATGCTGGTAGACGTAAGGCCGAAAAAACTTAATGGTAGTGAGGCTGAGGCTATACTGGAATCCATCAATATTACGGTTAACAAAAACGGTATTCCTTTTGATCCGGAAAAACCAACTGTAACCAGTGGTATAAGGATAGGTACACCGGCGTTAACCAGTCGGGGAATGAAACCTGAAGATATGCAAGAAATAGGCAATATCATAGCCATGGCGTTAAATGATCCCTCAGAGGAAGTACTAGCCGAAGCCAGGAACAGGGTAGCAAAACTTTGTGATAAATATCCCTTGTATTAGTAAGAACTCAGCAGTAATTAATGATAAGGTGAATCGGATATAAGGATTTTTTGGGGAGATAGAAATGGAGACTAAAACATTATCATTACCCAGGCTTAACCAGTTAAATCCAACCCTGGAGTCGACTGCGCTTAAACTTATGGAGGAAGCGGGGGAACTGGCTCAGGCTATAGGCAAGTTTAGAGGTCTAAGCGGAGAAAAGGTTAGTATGGACGAAGACGCAGTAGTTAAGGAAATAGCACGAGAACTGCTTGATGTAGCCCAGACTGCTGTGACTATGATGTTTGTCATGGAAGAGCAATTCGGAATCGATATAGATAGTGTTCTTTGGGAGCATCACCAAAAGCTGGAACGCAAAGGCTACTTAGTCCAAGGATAAAATTTAATTCGACAAAACATGCTGCAAAAAGGCATAATTCTCTAAAGGACTTTGCTGTATGGTGCTCGAAATAAATCTATTTATTGAGTATGTTAGAAGTTTCATCAGAACAAGTGAAGTCTCTATACCGGTAATTGCTTACAGTCAAAATAGAGTTAAATTTTAATAAAAATTAAAAAAGGATTTTGCCCGTTTATGACGAATAACGAAGAGGGGGGTTACGCCTAGATGCTTAGAGTGGCAATGTGTACAATATGACACAAGGTCAAAAAAAACACTGGGCGCGCGCTTTGAGCGATGCGATTAATATGGTCACTACCACTGCCGCTGCTATAGGTCTTTGCGGTTTTGGCGGGTACTGGTTGGATAACAAACTGGGCACAGACCCATGGTTAATGGTTCTTGGGGTTTTATTTGGAGTAGCAACTGGTATTAAGGTTATGTGGGACAAAATGTCGACCAATCAAACCACGTTTTCCCGGGACGAAAGTCAGGACAAAGACAAGAGTTAACTTTGGAAATCACCCGGAGTCAGGTGGCCTGCTGGCTCAGGTTGAAGTTTTTGTGTCACTCCGGTAGGGGTTTGACAAAAAACGAAAATTTAATTAGGAGGGGGGGAGAAAGATAATGATCTTTGGTATGTTTGATGGCACCCTGTTTAATTTGGGCCCAATTCCGGTCGATCATCTGGTTGTTACCGAATGGGTTCTTATTGCATTAATAGGCACTGTTGGCTATTTGGCCACGAGAAATATGCAGATGGTTCCCCGCGGATTGCAAAATGCCTTTGAAATGATCATCATTTGGACATATGATTTTTTCACCCAATTGATGGATAAAGAGCATGTGGCGAAAAAGTGGGCTCCCCTGCTAACTGCATTTTTCTTGTTTATTCTGTGCAGTAACTATAGCGGGCTGGTACCTGGTGCAGCAAATATTCCGGGTTGGCAGCCTCCAACCAGTAACTGGAACGTGACTATGACATTAGCCTTAATCACGTTCTTTTCTGTTCACATAGCAGGCTTAAGTGAACATGGAGGTCACTACTTTAAACATTTCGTGAGTCCTAGCCCGGCAATGTTACCATTAAACCTGATTGAAGAGGTGGCACATCCGTTGTCCCTCACCGTCCGTCTATTCGGCAACATATTTGGTGAAGAAATGGTTATAGCATTCTTGCTATTCCTGGCACCATTTATTATTCCATCAGCTATAATGGGTCTTAGTTTGCTGCTGGGTGCTATCCAGGCCATAGTGTTTACTATCCTGTCGGCTAGTTATATAGCTGCCGCTACAGGAGAGGGACACTAAATATAAACTTATATATTATTTTAAGCTCAATGTATAAACCAGAGAGCATGAAAGGAGGGAAAAAGATGGGCGCAGCATTAGGCGCAGGTATCGCTGTATCTATCGCAGGTATTGGTGGCGGTATCGGTATGGGTATTGCCGGTGGTAAAGCTTTCGAGGCAATCGCAAGACAGCCTGAGGTTGGAGGAGACATTAGAACTCTTCTCTTTATTACTCTGGCATTTATTGAAACTCTAACTATTTACGGTTTGCTGATTGCATTCATGCTGGTTGGTAAAGCATCCTAATTTTTAAAAGGTATACACATCACTGAGATTTGGGCGATAGAGCAAGGCTAATTCAAAATTTAATACAGCTCTATCGCCCCAAATACTATTTGCTCTTAGATTGGAGGTAGCACATCCGTGAGAAGGAACAAAAGATATTATACAGCGGTGCTCCTTTTGACCATGGTAATGGTTCTGGGATTTGCAACCTTCTGCATGGCGTCAACGATTCCGCAACCGGCGGGTCATACTCCGGAGTTTGGGAATTGGTTTGTGATTGGTTGGACGGCAATAAACTTCTTCGTTTTAGTAGCCCTTTTATACAAATTTGCCTACAACCCGATCAATGCAATGTTAGACCAGCGTTCTAACACCATTGAGAGTTCTCTTAAGCATGCAGAAGAAGTCAAAATCGAAGTTGAACAGATGAGAAAAGAAACCCAGAGCAACCTGGCCGAATCTCGCAAAGAGGCGCAAGAAATTGTAGCACGGGCAACCAAGGCGGCTGATGATGCTAAAAATGAAATTATCAGCAAGGCCAAGGAAGATGCTACAAATGTTAAGAACAAAGCCACCGCTGAAATTCAGGCTGCTACTGAGCAGGCCAAGGTTGAGCTGAAAGATACGGCTGCAGCTCTCGCCCTGTTTGCGGCAGAAAAGGTTCTGAATAGAGCTATTACCGATGATGACCACAAGAACATGGTTAAACAATTTGTTAATGAGGCGGGCGATCTATTATGTTAAATAAGAGCGTTGCCAGGCGCTATGCCGAAGCGTTTTTTACCCTTGCCCGGGAGAATAACAAAATAGATGAATATCAGCAGGAACTGGAAAAGATAGTCGAAACGGTTAACGAAGTAGAGAATTTGGAAGCTTACTTTTCTCATCTTCTAATCCCTGCCAAAGATAAGAGGGATATTGCGAGTAAGATATTCACCGGTCAGGTTTCTCAACTAACATTGAACTTCCTGTATATGATTATTGATAAACGGCGGCAAGCATATTTGGAGTCCATTGTTGAAGAATATCAGGAAATGGCTGATGAATCGAGAAACATTACCAAGGGCGAGCTTACAGCTGCTCGGGAAGTACCGGATGATGAGGTTAAGTCCCTGGCTGAAAAATTATCTGCCTCTACGGGTAAGACAGTGCAGCTTAATGTGAAGGTCGATCCTGCTCTTATAGGCGGAATTAAGATACGAGTGGGAGACCAGATCATAGACGGTACGGTTGCCAAAAGACTGGAAATGTTAAAAGATCAATTGAAACAAGCGAAGATAAGTTAATGCGATAGGGGTGAGCACATAAATGAGTATTAGACCGGAAGAGATTAGCGCTATACTCAAAGAACAAATAGAGCGCTACCAGTCCGAGGTCGAAGTTAGCAATGTAGGTTCAGTTATCTATGTTGGTGACGGTATTGCCCGTGTATATGGACTACAGGGCGCCATGGCTGGCGAGCTTCTGGAGTTTACAGGCGGAACCTACGGAATGGTTCTCAACCTCGAAGAAGATAACGTTGGTGCGGTTTTATTGGGCGATTATTACCACATTAAGGAAGGTGACGTAGTAAAAGCAACCGGAAGAATCATGGAGGTTCCTACCGGAAGAGCTTTGCTGGGACGCGTGGTTAATGCTCTGGGTCAGCCTATTGACGGCAAGGGACCTATCAATACCACTACCTTCCGCCCAGTTGAAAAAGTGGCTCACGGGGTTGTTACCCGTGCCCCGGTTGATACACCCATGCAGACCGGACTTAAATGTATTGACTCCATGGTTCCTATCGGACGGGGCCAGCGTGAGTTAATCATCGGAGACCGCCAGGTTGGTAAGACAGCTATTGCTCTTGATGCTATTATCAACCAGAGAGAAAAGAAAGACATGATTTGCATCTATGTCGCCATCGGACAGAAACAATCCTCCATAGCTGGTATAGCTGCCAAGTTCGAGGAAATGGGCGCCATGGATTATACTATTATTGTTGCGGCCACCGCTTCTGAACCGGCACCATTGCTTTATATGGCACCTTATGCTGGTGTTGCTATGGCCGAAGAGTTTATGGAAGGCGAAAGTCTTGATGTGTTAATCATCTATGATGACCTTTCCAAACACGCGGTAGCTTATCGTGAAATGTCACTCTTGCTCCGTCGTCCTCCCGGACGTGAGGCTTATCCTGGAGACGTTTTCTATCTCCACTCCCGTCTACTGGAGAGGGCATGTAAACTTAATGACGATCACGGTGGTGGCTCCATAACGGCCCTGCCCATTATCGAGACTCAGGCAGGCGACGTTTCCGCTTATATCCCCACCAATGTTATATCCATCACTGATGGACAGATATATCTGGAAACTGACCTCTTCTATGCTGGTCAGAGACCTGCTATAAACGCCGGTCTATCTGTTAGCCGCGTTGGTGGTGCCGCTCAGACCAAAGCCATGAAGTCCGTTGCCGGTCAGTTACGACTGGATTTGGCTCAGTTCCGTGAGCTGGCTGCCTTTGCTCAGTTCGGTTCCGACCTGGATAAAGCCACTCTGGCCCGTCTGACCCGTGGTGAAAGAATTACCGAAATTCTGAAACAAGGTCAGTATCAGCCCATGAAGGTGGAAGAGCAGGTTGTGATAATATACAGTGGTGTTAATGGCTACCTGGATGAGTTGCCCAAAGAACGACTGCAAGATTTTGAAATTGACTTCCTGAAATTCATGCGCAGTGCTAATGCTGATGTATTAACCACCATCAGAGACGTTGGTAAGATTGACGATGCAACCGAAGAGAAACTGATCAAAGCCATCAACGAATTTAAATCCACGTTTTCGGTTTAGGTGGTGAATTAAGATGGCAGGAGCAGGTGTAAGAGATTTTAAACGCAGAATTCGCAGCGTAAAGAACACGCAGCAGATTACCAAAGCCATGGAAATGGTATCCGCTGCCAAATTGCGCAGAGCTCAGGAAAGTGCTGAGGCCTCCAGGCCTTATACCGAAACCCTTCAGGGTACTCTGGCCCGATTGGCGGCAGTTTCTTTCGATGTCAGGCACCCTCTCCTGGATAAAAGAGAGGATGTACGGAAAATTGGCTATGTTGTAGTCACTGCTGACCGTGGATTATGCGGAGCTTATAATACTAATATTATTAAGATAGCAGATCAGTCCATTCAGGAAGATGACCGTAATCTGGAAACTGGAATTATTGCGGTTGGTAGAAAGGCTAGAGATTTTTATCGTAAACGTGGTGGGGTGGATGCTGAATTCGTAAATCTGGGGGATAAAGTAAGTTATGCTGATGCCAGGGAAGTTGCTCAGTACGTGATGAACGCTTATGAAAACGGTGAACTGGATGAGGTTTATCTGGTATATGCACGCTTTGTTAATGCACTGCGACAGATACCAACCGTTACCCAACTACTACCCCTGGACACTCCGGAAGAAGATAGCAGCAGTGAATCTACCCGGGTTATCGATTATCTCTATGAACCTAGTGCAGAGGAGATTCTTCTAACTCTGCTACCCAAGTATGTTGGCAGCCAGATTTACCACGCCATGCTGGAAAGCAAAGCCAGTGAACATGGTGCCCGCATGACGGCTATGGGTAATGCAACTGAAAATGCCGGCGAGATTATTGATAATCTTGAACTGGCCATGAACAAAGCCAGGCAGGCGGCAATTACGGACGAGATTCTGGACATTGTCGGTGGTGCCGAAGCTCTGAAAAATGCTTAATGATAAACGTGCACTTAACTGATAAAGCCAAAGCTCTCAATAAAGGAGGAAAGTAGAGGATGGCGAATGTAACTTACGGAGAGGTAGTCCAGGTTATCGGCGCAGTTGTTGACATACGCTTTAAGCCTGGTGAACTACCTGACCTGATGAGCGCTATTACTATTAAATCAGAGGATCAGGATAAACAAACGGCAACCGAAATTGATGTAACTCTGGAAGCTATGCAGCTTCTAGGTAATGACATCGTGCGCTGTGTTGCTCTGCGGCCTACTGACGGTGTTTACCGCGGAATGAAAGCTACCAATACCGGGGCTGCTATTAAAGTACCGGTAGGTGAAGGATGTCTGGGGCGCATAGTAAATGTGCTGGGACAACCCGTTGATGAAGCTGGTCCGATTGAAGCAGCAGACTACTGGGAAATACACCGCGATCCACCGCAACTAGTAGATCAGTTGCCAGCCACCGAGATTTTGGAAACCGGAATCAAGGTAGCCGACCTGATTTGCCCCTATGCCAAGGGTGGTAAAATCGGCCTGTTTGGTGGAGCCGGAGTTGGTAAAACCGTTATTATTCAGGAACTAATTAGAAACATTGCTTACGAACATGGTGGATATTCAGTATTCACCGGTGTTGGTGAACGTACCCGTGAAGGCAACGATCTTTGGGGTGAGATGACCGAATCTGGTGTTATTGAAAAATGTGCTTTGATTTTCGGTCAGATGAATGAACCTCCGGGAGCACGGCTTAGAGTAGGTCTTACCGGTCTGACTGTGGCTGAATATTTCCGTGACTTTTCCGGATTGGATGTGCTGATATTTATTGACAATATATTCCGCTTTGCCCAGGCGGGTAACGAAGTGTCGGCTCTGCTGGGCCGCATGCCATCCGCTGTTGGTTACCAGCCCACGCTGGCAACTGATATGGGTTTACTGCAAGAGCGTATTACCTCCACCCGTAAGGGATCAATAACCTCAGCCCAGGCTGTTTATGTCCCTGCGGACGACTTGACTGACCCGGCACCGGCAACTACCTTTGCTCATTTGGATGCGACTACGGTTCTTTCCCGTGCCATTTCGGAAAAGGGAATCTATCCGGCGGTTGACCCCCTGGATTCAACTTCCCGGATATTGGATCCACAGTTAGTGGGCGAGAAACACTATTTCACCGCTCGCGGGGTACAGCAGATTTTGCAGAGGTACAAGGAGCTTCAGGATATCATCGCCATATTGGGTATGGACGAACTTACTGATGAGGATAAAATCATCGTGGCCCGGGCCAGAAAGATTGAAAGATTCCTGTCCCAGCCCTTCCACGTTGCTGAGCAGTTTACCGGTCAGCCTGGAATATTCGTTCCGGTTAGCCAAACGGTAGACTCCTTTGCGGAGGTTCTGGAAGGTAAACATGATGGCCTGGCTGAAGCAGCCTTCCTCATGGTAGGTAATATTGAAACTGCAGCAGCCAAAGCGAAGAGACTGGAGGCGTAGTTTATGGCAGAAAGCACCTTCATGCTAGAAATAGTAACCCCTGAACAAATCCTTTTTCGGGATGAAGTTCAGTTCATGGTTGCTCCCGGTGCCGAAGGTGAATTGGGTATTATGAAAAACCATGCGCCGCTAGTTGCAGCTTTAAATATAGGCGTGCTGCGCTATGACAGTACTAGTGGCACCCAGAAGAAAATGGCCTTGAGTGGTGGGTTTATAGAAGTCATCGACAATGTAGCCCGGGTTTTGGCAGAGACCGCTGAACATGGTGGAGATATCGATATATTGCGGGCCAAGGCAGCCAAAGAAAGGGCTGAAAGACGCTTACAAGCCAGGGAAGATAATCTGAACCTGGCGCGGGCGGAAATGGCTCTGAAGCGTGCTATTTCAAGGTTAAAGGCAGCGGAAGCATTGTAACTAGAATAGAGAAGCTAACTCCTGGCCGGAAGGAATTCTAATATTCCTTCCGGCCTTGGACTTTAGAAAAAACTTACACTAGTAACTATTATTGTAATGTGGTAAGTTAATAACAAGTATGTAAATTTATGATGGGGGAATTATGCAAGAACCAGATGAATGATTTATTAAAATATTTAATCATTGTCACTCTGGCCTATTATTTAATTAAAGGATTACTTTATCTACTTTTGTGGCAAATGACATTTAAAGTACAGGAAAAAGGTTTGGCCGCTAAAAAGAAAGAAAAAGAACGCAGACAGGTAGAAAAGGAAATCTGGAAGAATGAGCATGATGATTCTTGATCATGGTGGTTGATGGGTTTTTATATGGGGGGGATGATGTGCAGAAGCTGTACTTCATATTAATAGGTTCGGTTTTCATACTAAGTATTTTATTTGCCATAGTAATATGGCGGCAAACCATTAAGTTTGAAAAAAAGGCTCGGGCTGCCAAACAAGCCAAAGAAGAATACTTAAAGCAACTAATGCTTGAACAGGAAGAAGAAGAGAGAAGACTAGCTGAATTAAGGTTGCAAGAAGAACTACTCGAAGAAGATGCTGCAATTAGCCAGCCCAGCGAACCCGAAAATAATCCGGAAGCTAAATCTAAAGACCACAATGAATAAAAGCCAAGTAAACAAGAAATTATTAAAATGAAAAAAACCTGACCTGGTCAGGTTTTTTTCATTTTAATAATCAAGTTTTGCAAGCATAATTGGACACCATACTGGCAAGAATCATGATACGCCCGAAGCGATTTCTCTTCTGAGATAGGAGTGAAAAATATTGAAGCGATCTATAGTCTACATAATAATTTTTATAATTTTGTGCTCAATTAGTAATTATAGTATTAATTACGTTCAAGGGAAACAAATAAAAGAACAATCGCCATATTACCTATCTTTTGCATCAATCGGTGCAATTTATCTGGAATCACGTCTCGATTGCTGGGCAAAAATAAGAACAAGTTCAACGAAGCAAGAATTACAAGATTACCTGAATAATATCCTACAAAGTCTGGATATGACATTAGATCCCAAACTTTTAACTATAACCAGCACAGATACCACCACCATTCTAAGCTACGACCTGTCCCGACCAGAGCAAAACATAATTATTACCATTAAATCCAATAAGCAGCTAAATGAAAGCTACCTTATGCTAAGTATTGTCTGTCAGGATAAAAAAATTTGTCTGGAGCAGTATGAAAGCAAATTAAATCAGATTATAGGGCTAAAATGGCAGTATTATTACCTCTATACGGGTGAATTACCAAATATGATTGCACTGGATGATCACAATCAAGTAATTACAGTGCTCTTAAAAACCATGAAAGCACAAAAAGTTGAAACTTATAGTAATAATGGGATCAGCAGTGTAACTGCCTTTAGTTCCCGGCTGGAGGGAAGAATACCAGGACTAAGTATTAATGGGAAAAGCTATAATCTACAGCTTGCTATCCGTAATAATAAGGATAAAGCTAAAACTTATGTATACATAGGTTCCCCCTTAATTTTAGGTGAGTATTAAATATTGATTCCAAAAAGTAATAACTATGCATTAACTTAGACGCAGATTCATTAGACGGCAAAATAGAGAGAAATACGGAATATTTCCACTATAATTCAAAATTTAAAATTAAGAATTCAAAACTAAAATACTACCTCTTCAGACCAATATTCACTAATATACAATCAATTAAGGGCTTTTGCAGTGGAACCACATTCAATTAAGGATTTTTGCAGTGTAATAAATATGGGGTTGCGTGACTGGAGGTGATTTTGACTGGTGGAACTATATATAAATGATAAAGCCTGGTTAAATGGAGAAGTTTCCATAAGCTCTTCCAAAAATGCTATACTACCTATTCTTGCTGCCTCCCTTCTTACCGGAGAAGATATTCAAATTGATAAAGTCCCCAATATTAAAGATGTAAAGATAATTACTGAACTTATTAATCATCTGGGAGTAGAAGTTAAAAATAACGGGGATAGCATTTTATTCAAGGGTGAAGCTAAAGAAGTCAGTCCCAATTATGATTTGGTAAGGCAAATAAGGGCATCATTTCTGGTAATGGGACCATTGCTGGCCCGGCACGGTAAGGTAAAAATTGCACTTCCAGGTGGTTGTGCCATAGGTACCCGACCTATAGATTTACATTTAAAAGGATTTGCAGCTCTGGGGGCTAATATAAGCTTTAGTTGCGGCGATGTAATAGCCACCAGCTCCAGATTGAGGGGTAACCATGTATATCTGGATTTCCCCAGTGTAGGTGCCACCGAAAACATAATGATGGCAGCGGCGCTGGCAGAAGGCAGCAGCTATATAGAAAACGCTGCTCTGGAACCGGAAGTAGTTGACCTGGCCAATTTTATTAATAGTATGGGTGGAAGGGTTAGCGGTGCCGGCAGCAATGTAATAAAAGTTGAAGGAGTCAAGCAACTGAGCCAAAGTGACTATACTGCCATAGCCGACCGTATTGAAGCCGGAACTTATATGGTAGCAGCAGCCGCTACCGGGGGCGACGTGGTGGTAAATAATGTAATCCCTGAGCATCTTAAAGCCATAACTGCCAAACTGGTAGAAAGCGGAGCAGAAGTAGAAGAAGGAATTGATTGGATTAGAGTTAAACGGAATAATAGCATAAAACCCTTGTATATTAAGACTCTCCCTTATCCTGGTTTTCCAACAGATATGCAGGCTCAATTCATGGCTTATCTAAGCTGTGCCGAAGGCAGCAGTATAATTACTGAATCCGTTTTTGAAAACCGTTATATGCATGTTTCCGAACTAAGCAGGATGGGAGCTAAAATAAAAGCGGAGGGCCGAACCGCAATAATTAAAGGGGTAAATGAGTTAAGCGGAACGAGAGTAAAGGCCACCGACCTTAGGGCCGGAGCAGCCTTATTGATAGCAGCCCTAACCGCTCGAGGATTAAGCATAATTAGCAATAGTGAACATATAGATCGGGGATATGAGAACATAGTTGATAAACTAAACCATTTGGGTGCAAATATATCGGTTAAGAGTTGAAGTAGACACTGAATACACTGAGCTATTATGAATTACACTGAAGTTTTTTGAAAGATTGATGCCACCGCAAAAACCCTTATTTGAATGCAAACTACTGAATAAGCGGTTAAAAACTAGTGCTTTTAATTAATAATTATCGTTGAAATCGTTGAAATACTCCGTATTTATATTTATTTTGACGTTTTTCAATCTGCGTTAATCTGCTCCCTTAATAGTGACCGATAGGAAGCATCCGTGTGCCCGATGGCGTCTAATTATTTAAGCTAATGGCATATCACTTTTTGTAAATCATATATTTAAAGCATGAAACAAAGAAAAATTAAGTTAATTGGAATAGCCATAGCTGTAATGGTATTAATATTAATACCCATTTTTTTTGTGCATAAAAATAAAGCTCCTGAACCTCAAATTAATTATAAAGAACCCTGTATTAAACTATATTTAAATCAAGAAAAAAAAACAATCGAATTGCTGTTGGAAGATTATATTGTCGGCACCGTAGCGGCGGAAATGCCGGCCTCATTTGAGATTGAAGCCTTGAAGGCACAGGCAGTTTGTGCCAGAACTTACGCCTTTTGCAAGCTTCTGAAGAATAAAAAATATCCCGATGGGGCTAACCTATCCGATGATATCAATTCATGTCAGGCTTATATAAGCAAAGAAGAATTTTACCGCCGTCACCCCGGGTATAAAGGCTTGTATAAAAAAGTGAGAGAGGCGGTAGGGCAGACCCGGGGGGAAATTATGATTTACGATGATCAACCTATTGATGCTCTCTATCATTCTACTTGTGGGGGACGAACCGAAAGCGCTGTCAGTATATGGGGAAAGGACGTACCCTATCTGCAATCGGTAAAATGCCATTACTGCAAACAATCCCGCCACTACGAAAATGTGCAGGTATTCTCGGTACAGGAGTTTACAAATTCACTGGGGGTAAATAATGGCCGCCAACCCCAGGTTCAGGTAAGAGAAAACACTCCCAGCGGGCGGGTCAAAAAGGTAAAAATAAATGATAGAGAATTATCCGGTGAGCAGCTGCGCCATATTCTGGGATTGCCTTCCACCTGGTGTGATTTTAAGATAAATGAAGGCCGGGTGGAAATTGAAAGCCGGGGCTATGGCCATGGCCTGGGGTTATGTCAATATGGTGCCAATGGTATGGCCCTCTCAGGAAAAACCTACCACCAAATCCTTAAGCATTATTACAATCATATAGAATTCAGCCAGCTTAAATATTGATGAGAAAATATGTACTAACAAAATTTCTTGTAAACAACGACCAACTCATAATTAATTAGAGTGAGATATTCTGCTGTTCTCGTTCCTAACTTTATGGCAAATTTTCGTACCTGGTTGTGTGTCTTACCCCTACCCCTCACTTGTTAAGGTTTATGCAAAATGGTGTTAAACCACCTTCCCCTTGAATATAGATTTATATAAACAATGCGGGGGAGGGTGAGGATTGCAGAATTATATTAGAAAAAGGGCAGTAAAAGTTGCCCAGCATATATTAAATACATCGGATACGGTAAGGCAGACAGCCGTAGTATTTGGTATCAGCAAAAGTACCGTACACAAGGATGTGGCCGAGAGGTTACCCAGAATTGATGAAAAACTGGCTCAGGAAGTAAAATCAATCCTGGAAAAGAACAAAGCGGAAAGACATATAAGGGGAGGGGAAGCAACCCGCCAGAAATATGCCGCCTATCACCAGGTAGAATCGATTGCTAATAACATTGCCGGCTCCTAAGAAAATTGCACACTTTAGTTGAGCTTAAGGTATAATTAATAAAAAGCAAAAGGTAAAATTAGGTTACAGCTTAAATACTTTTTAGGGGGCCTAAGGAGGATGTGTTTCGCTTTTGGGGAAGATATTGGCATAGATCTGGGAACAGCCAGTGTAATAGTTTTCAAGAAGGGTAGTGGAATTGTCTTACATGAACCGTCGGTAGTGGCCATAGATAAGAATACCGGCAGGATTATAGCCGTAGGGGAAGAAGCCCGGCAAATGCTGGGTCGGACACCGGGTCATATAGTGGCCATTCGTCCCTTAAAAGAAGGAGTCATCGCTGATTACGATACTACCGAAAAAATGCTAAGCTATTTTATTAGAAGTATTATGGGCAACAAGCTTTTTTTCAAACCCCGCGTCATCGTGTGTATACCTACTGGTGCAACTGATGTAGAAGAACGTGCAGTTCGCCAGGCAACCATATCGTCAGGTGCCAGGCAAGCATTTATCATTGAAGAACCCCTCGCTGCCGCCTTGGGCGCAGGTATAAATATTTCCGAAGCTACCGGTAATATGGTGGTGGATGTTGGTGGTGGGACTACCGATATTGCAGTCCTTTCCCTGGGAGGGCTGGTTTGTAATAATTCATTACGAATCGGGGGGGACAAGTTCGATGAAGCTATAATACGCTATGTCCGCCGGGTATATAATCTGATGATAGGTGACCGCACGGCTGAAGAAGTAAAAATAAGGGTAGGGACAGCATACGTTACCGATGATAACCGCAATCGCTCCATGGAGGTAAGGGGACGTGACCTTTTGACCGGTTTACCGAAAACTATTTCCATTACTTCAGCAGAAAGCTGGGAAGCCATGCAGGAACCGGTGGAAGCCGTAATTGAGGGAGTTAAAAAAGTCCTGGAGGTTACCCCTCCGGAGCTGTCCGCTGATATTGTCAACAACGGCATAGTTATGACTGGCGGAGGTTCACTCCTGGATGGCCTGGATGTACTTTTATCCAAGGAAACTAATTTACCGGTTCATATAGCTGAGGAGGCCATATGTTGTGTGGCTGTAGGGACGGGCAAAGCTCTTAATGAAATGTCGGTTATAAGCCGCACCCGCAACAAAGGTGCCCGGCGGGTATTATAGATTAAAGGATTCCTTCAGGAAAAACGATATATATAATATAATTTTGAATTATCGAATTTTGGGGGAGTTTAATTTTGATTAAAGGTTTATATACAGCTGGTGCAGGAATGATGCTGCAAATGGCCCGGCAGGATGTCGTGGCTAATAACCTGGCCAATGTAAACACTGGTGGCTATAAAAAGCAGATAGCAGTTGCCCAGGCTTTTCCAAATATGCTCATAAGCCGCCTGGGAGAAATTAAAAAGAATATCGAGGGCGAATACCAACCAGTACCGGTTAAACTAATAGGGGGACTGGGAACCGGGGCCGCGATTGAGAAGATATACACTGATTTTACTATGGGCAATATAAGAAAAACTGATAATGCTACGGATCTGGCACTAAATAGTGATGGCTATTTTGCCGTTTTAACCCCGCAGGGGGAACGCTATACCCGTAACGGGCAATTTAAAATAAATAATGAGGGAATTTTAACCACTAATCAGGGGTACCCGGTACTGGATACTGGTGATCAAACCATCAGCCTGGAAGGCGAGTTCAGCATTGATGAAATGGGGAATATTTCGGTAAATGGTGAAAGCATAGCCCGGCTTAAAATGGTTAGATTTGAGAATCCCCAGTACCTGGAACGGCAGGGGGATAATCTTGTGGCCGCACAGGAGGAAGCCGGGACTATCCTGGAAAGGCCCGGTATATTACAAGGATACACAGAAGATTCTAATATTAATGCGGTAAAAGAAATGGTAGAACTGATTAATGTAGTTAGGGCCTATGAATCCATGCAAAAAGTTGTCCAAGCCGAGGATGAAACTACCCAGGTTGCCATTGACCAGGTAGGCAGCGTATCTTAATAAAGAAAACCCCCGCCGCAGGGCGGGATTTTTTTTGTCTGCAAATAACCTGTGGCAGGAATAACGAATTGTACGGGGAATTAATAAGGAAATAGGTGCTGTTAGCAGAAGGAAGAGGTCGCTGCGCATTTCTTTTATTCTATTATTTAAGCCAGGAGGATTTTATCTTCTAATATGATAATTAAAGATATAGCCACTGCCAGTATTTTAGGGTGTAAAGTACACTTGCTTAATATGGCCGAGGCAGTGCAGATAGTTGAGCAGTTGGTTAAGGACGGTCAGGATGGTAACCAGGTTGTTACTCTTAATGCAGAAATTATTTATCAGACTAAAAAGGAGATAGAATTACAAAGAATAATTAACTCGGCCAGCCTGGTAACGGCAGATGGAATAGGAACCGTTTGGGCGGCTCGGGTTTTGGGTTATCCCCAGAAAGAAAGAGTAAGCGGTATAGACTTGCTGCATGAGGTCTGTGCTGCAGGGGCAACCCGGGGGTGGAAGCTATACTTGCTGGGTGCTGCTCCCGGGGTAGCGGCAAAGGCAGGCCAGAAGTTGGAACTGAGCTATCCCGGGCTGAAAGTATGTGGCAGCCGGCACGGATATTTTTCTCAGCAGGATGAGCCGAAAATTATTGCGGAGATAAATTCAAAATCACCAGATATATTGTTAGCAGCCCTGGGGGCGCCTAAACAGGAATACTGGATAGACCAGAAACGCGATGCCCTCAAGGCACCAGTATGTATAGGTGTAGGCGGAAGTTTTGATGTTATCGCCGGGATAAAAAAAAGGGCGCCAAAGCTTTTCATTATGCTAAACCTGGAATGGCTTTACCGCCTGCTTACAGAACCGTCACGTTGGAAAAGGCAGCTGGCTCTGCCCGCCTTTGTTCTGGCAGTCTTAAAACAAAAGTATGGCAGAACAAACTAGCAGTACCGGGGTACGCGCAACCACCGATAAAAATGGCCGGAGGCCATACCCTAAAGGGCATACGGCAACCATATTAATAAAACCGGTACATTTAGAGGAGGATTAAAGGGTGGACAAGACAAGGGTTTTTGCTCTGGATA
>Ga0265294_10002004_pt1 | contig 26979 bp, 25 predicted proteins | sample MunlanPumphouse3_FD_192504 | JGI IMG/M metagenome (GOLD analysis project Ga0265294, IMG submission 192504) | Groundwater microbial communities from a municipal landfill in Southern Ontario, Canada - Pumphouse #3 | ecosystem: Environmental > Aquatic > Deep subsurface > Groundwater | place... | reverse complement strand
AGATAAATCATTATTGTAATATGAATCAATAATATATGATTGTTTTTCAGTTAATAAATTACTATAGAATTCATATAGCAAACTAATTTGTATATTTTTTTCCATATATTCACTCCTCTGTAAACCTTTTTTAGTTTACACCATATATAATAATTTGTCAATAGCTATATACAAATATTCTATTATTTAAAAACGTTCTTGTTGACATAATTCAAGTGTTATGCTATAATATATTTGTTGTATTAAATTTATACAACACATTCAATAATTTGAGGTGTTAAACACGTAAAAATGCTCAAAATTGTGCATTGCTCAACTGGTGTAACTAAATACGTTTAAAAACAAAGACCGCTTCATTGAGTAGTAATTGTTTTAACTAAGACATTAATCAATTTGTTAATGTCAAAAAAACATACTATCAATGATTTTCTCCGCAACCAAGAGTAAACCCCTAAATGAAAAATTTAGGGGTTTACTTATATTTTTTGTATCTATTCAATAATCACTATTTTTTAAAGTTTGTACAATTCATATGAAAAAATCAAGGTGTTAACCTTGATTTTTTCTTTCAAGATGTAAAATCTTGAATAGTTATGTTTTCCATACTTGGAACATTCTGGCCATTTTCAAAGCCATCATTAAATCCAGTTGTTGAAGTCTGTGTCCCTGCTCCCTCTACATAACCTGTATTAAATCCAGGTTCTGTATTTTTAGTACAAGTGGCACCTTCTGGAATAACATTACTCTTAGCTGTCGGTTCAAATAGTCCACTATTCGTAGGCGTTGGTTCAACGGTTGCTGTTGGTTCAATAATTGCTTTAGGCAAAACAGTATAAACAGGTGTTGGTTCAACAGTCGGTACAGTTGAATTGCTATCACCAATACCACCATTATTACAGTTATACATAGTGTTATCAGTGACGACACCATTGTAGATGCATAATGCAATGATTGAACATGCAATTATTATCACACACAGTAAAAGAAGTTTTCCAATTATCGGAAGATACTGTGCCATTTTAGCAAATATTTTTTTTGCCATTTTACTTTCTCCACAACCGGTATAGTTATTATTAAATAACTACATTATCATTATTATTATGAAATTTCATAATTTTTACTAATAAATATACCAATTGCTAAATATATTATACCATAATTTTATATTTTTTTCAACAGTTAACATAATTATTGTACAAAAAATAAAAACCGAGGTAAACTTTACCTCGATTTCAATTCGATTGCTTTACTGTGTGAAATCTTGAACTGGAAGATCCTCAGGTACATTTCCACTCTCAAATCCATCATTAAATGCAGGATAAGGCTGTGGTGCAAATGTTTCGTTGTTTTGTGAATCGGATTTATAACCCAGATTTGCTGTGTTTAAAGAAGATTGCTGGGAACCGGAGTTAAATCCAGGTTCAGTGTTCTGCGCGCTTGTTGATCCAGAAGTGAAATCTTGAACTGGAAGATCCTTAGGTGCATCACCATTTTCAAATCCATCATTAAATTTAGTTGAAGGCTGTTCAGTAGACGTTTGCTGTGTTCCAGAATTAAAGCCAAGTTCTGCAGGCTGTAAAGTTGAAACTGGCGTTGGTGTAACAACTGGATTCTGTGTTGGTGTAACAACTGGATTCTGTGTTGGTGTAACGACTGGATTCTGTGTTGGTGTAACGACTGGATTCTGTGTTGGGGTAATAGTTGGGGTTTGTGTTGGTGTAACTTCATTATTTCCAGAAATTGCTCCGTAACACATGTTACCAATAAAGACTCCAATTGCAATTACGGTAATAGCAAAAATTGCAACTAACAGAATAGTCACTACGTAATGCTTAACGTAGGTAGATTCGGTGCTTTTTCCTCTCATGTTTTTCTCCGCAATAGAATTTAATTTATATGATAAAATTTTTTAATCATAACTTTTTGATAAAAATAACTTTTATCATACAAATAAATCTAATTGATATATATATTATAACACAAAATTGGATTTTTATCAAGAATTATGTAAATCTATTTTTGTATTAAATCCCTATGTATTTGATTAACAATAATGTGTTACAATTTTTATCCCTTTGTAAAAATATAATTAGTTTAACAATTATGTTAATCTTTTTATGCTTTTATAATAAAAAATAAAACACTTTATAAAAAGTGTTTTATTTTAAGTCTATTCTTCTTCCTCTACATCATCTTCTTCTATTTCAGTTACTTTATCAAATAAAGATTTATCAAAAGCTGTACCATAATTTTCTCTTATTTTATTTTCGATTTCTTGCGCAATTTGAGGATTATTTGTTAAGAATTGTTTTGTATTTTCTCTACCCTGTCCTATTTTTTCAGAATTATATGAGAACCATGCTCCTGCTTTATCTATTATTCCTAAATTAACACCTAAATCAACTATATTACCAACTTTCGAAATTCCTTCTCCATATATAATATCAAATTCTGCTTCTCTAAATGGTGGAGCAACTTTATTTTTTACAACTTTTGCTCTAACTCTATTTCCTATTATGTCAGTACCTTGCTTTAAAGTTTCTATTTTTCTAACATCAATTCTTACAGAAGAATAAAATTTTAATGCTCTACCACCAGGTGTTACTTCTGGATTACCAAACATAATACCAACCTTTTCTCTTAATTGGTTTATAAATATACATACTGTATTAGTTTTATTTATAGTTCCTGCTAATTTTCTTAATGCTTGTGACATTAGTCTAGCTTGTAATCCAACATGTGAATCACCCATATCTCCATCAATTTCAGCCTTTGGAACAAGAGCTGCAACTGAATCCACAACTAATATATCGATTGCTCCACTTCTAATTAATGCTTCTGCAATTTCTAATGCTTGCTCTCCTGTATCTGGTTGTGATACAACAAGATTTTCTACATCTACACCTAATTTTTTAGCATATATTGGATCTAAAGCGTGTTCTGCATCAATAAAAGCAGCTTCTCCACCCATTTTCTGTGCTTCAGCAATAACATGTAAGGCTACTGTTGTTTTACCTGATGACTCTGGTCCAAATACTTCTATAACTCTACCTCTTGGTAAACCACCTATTCCTAATGCTACATCTAAGCTTAAAGATCCTGTTGGTATAACATCAATTTGTGTATCAACATCATCTCCTAATTTCATTATTGAACCTTTTCCAAATTGCTTTTCAATCTGACTCATTGCTATTTCTAATGCTTTTTTTCTTTCTATATTCTCACTCATAATATTCTCCTTTCAAACGTTTGTTCGTATATATGATATAGCTTTCATTTTAACTTGTCAATACCTTTTTAATTTTTTTTATAAAATTCGGAAATATTATTGAATGCATTGTTATATCTAGCATTAACAACTCCATAAATATTGTTATTATATAAAATCGTATTCATACAATATCCTATTCCAATGTATGGAATATCTTTTTTTATAACCTCTTGAATATTATAATATGAATTAATTAAATTATTTTGATCAAACATTTTTATATAATTATCATTTGACAAATTAAAAATATCATTTATATCAACTTTATATTTAAAAATACTATTGCCTACATCAACATTATAATTTGCAAGTACTAAATCATAATTTTTTTCATTTATCATTATTTTATACTCAAAATTATTTTTTAAAATCATATTTATTGTAATACCGATATCATTTAATTCATTTTTTAATTCTTCGGCTAAGGATATATTCAATTTATTATTCGAATTTACCAATAAATTTAGTGATATTTTATTTTTAGAATAACTTTTTATGTATTTTTTAGCTTCATCCAAATCATATATCTCATCAATAGATTTATACAAATAGCTGTTAGGATGAATAAGGCTTTGTGAAATATACATATTCCCATTAAATATTTTATTATTTAATATTTCTTTATCTATAGCTATAGATATAGCTTTTCTAACATTTATATTAGATAGGTGTTTATTACCCATATTAATTCCCAAAAAAACAAATGTATTATCTATATATTCTTCATGCTTATATCCTATAGAACCAAGATAATTATCATAATTATTTACTTTAGTAAAGAACATATCAATCTCTTTATTTTTCAATGAATTAAACGTATCATTAATGTTGTTAAAGAGTTTTATATCAATATATTGTATTTGTGTTTTAATATTACTTTTATCATAATGAATAAAAGAATATATACTATTATCATATTTTTCAAACATAAATAATCCTGTACCATTTGGTTTCATATTTATACTTGCATCTTCAAAATCTACAGTAGAATAATATTTAGCTGATAAAATTGGAAATGTTAAGTTATATTGTTCTTCTACACTATTATTACTAATAATGAAATTAATAGTTCTATCATCGATAACTTCAACTTTATCAATATTTTTTATACTTTCTGCATAAATTCCGCCATATTTTTTTATCATATTAAATGTAAATTCTACATCATAAGCATTAAATGTATCACCATTATGCCAACAAATATCATTTTTAACTTTTACGTGTAACTTATTACTACTATAATTATAATCTTCTACTAAATCCTTTTCTAATTTCATATTAACAGAATATTTAAACAAACTATTATAAATTATCTTTGAAAAATTTATTACATCAATATTTTTAGTTAATATAGGATTTAATGTATCAATATCTACCAACCCAATAATCATGCTAGTATTATCATTTTTTTCTATTAATTCATTAATATTATTATTTTCTATATTAACAAGTAAATCATTATTAGTAAATAGCTCAAAATCTTTTATTTCATCTTTACTTTTAAGTACATTTAATAATATAATAAGAATTACAGCACTTATTAATAGTATCACAATTATTGATATTCTTTTTCTTGTTTTCTTTTTTAAAGCCATACTTCCTCCATTATTTCAACATAATTATACTTGCCATTCTTTTTTCTGTATTATCTTTTCTGTATGAATAAAAACCCTTATCTGAACATTTTGTACAATAACCAGAAAATGTTATATTTTCTTTTGTTATTCCTAATGAAACCATATCATCAATTACAATAGATTTTAAATCAATTAAATATTTATTATTTTCTTTTTCTGTCAAATAGTTTTTCATATCAAATACATTATCAAACATATCTTTTACATCTTCATCAACTTCAAAACAATTACAACATATGCATGGTGAAACGCATATAATTAAAGATTTTGGATCACAATTGTATTCATCTATCATATCTTTAATCGTTTTATATGTAATTCTATTTAATACGCCTTTCCAACCAGCATGTATAGCAGATATATATTTATTTTTGTAATCATAAACTAAAATTGCCATACAATCAGCAGTTTTAACTAATAAAGGAACATTTTTAATATTTGTTACACTTGCATCATATTCTTGATTATTTTCTGTATTAAGGTTAGCAAAAATATATTTATCACAATGTATTTGCTTTATATTAAATAATTTTTCATAATCTATACCCAATTCATTACAAAGATTTAAATAATTTTCTTTATTAGTGGTATTTTCTTTTATAGCATAATCATTTTTATAACCTATGGCATGTACAATATCATCATCATATTTTAATAATGATTTAAATTGTAAATATGTAATATTACTCTTAACATTAAGTACTGTGTCACTATTTAAATTATTCATATTATCACCTCATAACATTATAATACATATTAGTATAATTTAAAAGAATAAAAACAAAATTAAACAAAAAAATAGGGATTAAACACCCCTATTTTCTATTTTGATTCGACAAGTAATTTAATACCTGTTCTACCTTCTCCCTCGATTTGAACTTCAGTAAATGCTGGTATACATATTAAATCAGCACCTGTTGGTGCTACAAATCCTCGTGCTATTGCAATTGCCTTTACTGCTTGGTTTAAAGCTCCTGCACCTATTGCTTGCATTTCAGCACGCCCATTTTCTTTTACCAATCCAGCAATTGCTCCTGCAATTGAATTAGGATTGGACTTTGTTGAGATCCTCAAAATTTCCATAATTTACTCCTCCTATAATATAATTTTTAGTACCTTACAATTATATACACGTTTGGAATAAATTACCATATATTTTAAAAAATTATAAATATTTTCATCGCAATAAATAACAATTTTCTACATCTGAATTCTTTTAATACTTACTGCTTTGTTTGTTACATCATCAATTTCACAAACTATACCATTTAATATATAACCACCATCTGCAACTACGTATTTTTCAGGTATTTGAGTTAAAAATCTTTTTAATGCTACTTCATATTTTAATCCTATAACCGAATCTTTTGGTCCTGTCATTCCTACATCTGTTATATATGCCATACCAGTATTATAAACTTTTTCATCGGCTGTTTGTACATGAGTATGGGTACCATAAACAATTGTTGCTAAATTTTTCAAATAATATCCTAAAGCTATTTTCTCTGCTGTAGCCTCAGCATGAAAATCTACTATAATAATATCTATATTTTCTTCTGACTTTACACTAGATATTATTTCTTTGGCCTTTTCAAATGGACAATCCGCAGAAATTCCCATATCCACTCTACCAATTAAACTAATAATCAATATTTTTTTATTTTTGCATTCTTTAATACAATATCCTATACCTGGCACATCATTAGAATAATTAGCTGGTCTTATAATATTATCCTTTTCTTCAAACAAATTAAATATTTCTTTTTTAGCCCATGTATGATTCCCCATAGTAAATACTTCTACTCCTTGCATATATAATGAATCATAACTAGATATATTTAAACCTTTACCACCCGCTGCATTTTCTGCATTAGCAATTACAAAATCTATTTTATATTCCTTTTTTATTTTAGGCATTAATTCTTTGACAGCATTTATACCTGTGCTACCTACAATATCACCTATTATTAATATATTCATTTTATACCTCATTTCTTATATGATATATATATTAACATAATTGTACATTAATTTCAATAAACAAAAAGTAATTTCGAAATTAATATATAAAATAGTTTAGAAATTTAAAAGATAATGCTTACGCATTACCTAAAATTTATTTAGCATATTCTATTGCTCTTGTTTCTCTTACTATATGTACTTTAATTTGTCCTGGATATTCCATTTCAGATTCAATCCTCTTTACAATATCTCTAGACAACAACACCATATCACTATCTGATATGCTTTCTGGATTAACCATTATTCTTATTTCTCTACCTGCTTGTATAGCAAATGATTTTTCAACACCTTTGAATGAATTTGCTATTCCTTCTAATTGTGTTAATCTCTTAATATATGTTTCAAGAGTTTCTCTTCTTGCTCCTGGTCTTGATGCAGATATTGCATCAGCAGCTTGTACTAAAACAGCTATCATAGATTTTGGTTCTACGTCTCCATGATGAGCCTCAACAGCATTGATTACGATATCATTTTCATTATACTTTTTAAGTACATCTACACCAATTTGAATATGTGTACCTTCCATTTCATGATCAAGTGCTTTTCCAATATCATGTAATAAACCAGCTCTTTTTGCAAGTTTAATATCTAAACCTAATTCGCCAGCCATAATCCCAGATAATTGAGATACTTCAATAGAATGATTTAATACATTTTGGCCATAACTTGTCCTATATTTTAATTTACCTAATAATTTAGATAAATCAGGATGAATTCCAGTTAAACCGGTTTCAAATATAGCTCTTTCGCCTTCTTCTTTAATTGTTTCATTAACTTCTTCTTTAGCTTTTTCAATCATCTCTTCAATCTTACCAGGATGAATTCTACCATCTTGCATTAATTTCTCAATAGCAATTCTAGCAACCTCTCTTCTTAAAGGATCAAAGCTTGATAAAACAATTACCTCTGGTGTATCATCAATAATTAAATCAATACCTGTTAGTGTTTCAATTGCTTTAATATTTCTTCCTTCTCTACCTATTATTCTACCTTTCATATCATCATTTGGTAATGTTACAGTAGACACTGTAACCTCTGATGAATGATCAGCAGCACATTTTTGTATTGCGGTAGTTACTAATTCTTTTGCAGTTCTATCTGCATCATCTTTAGCTTTTGTATACGCTTCTTTAACGATATTTGCAGATTCAATTCTAACTTCATCTTTTAATTTTTCAAGCAATAAATCTTTAGCTTCATTAATATTTAATCTAGATATTCTTTCTAATTCCTTGATTTCATTTTGATGAAGTTCTTCTATTTTTGCTTCTTTTTCAACTAAGCCTTGCTCTTTATCAAATATTGCTTGTTCTTTAACTTCAATATTTTCTAATTTTTTTTCCAAAGCTTCTTCTTTTTGGAATAATCTTTTTTCTTGATTTTGAACTTCTTGCCTTCTTTCTTTTATTTCTTTATCAGCTTCAGTCTTATCATTTAAAATTTCTTCCTTAGCCTTCAAAATCTCCTCTTTTTTTATAGATTCAGCAGATTTTTCAGCTTCTTCAATTATTTGTTTAGCAGTTTTTTGTGCTTTTTCACCACTATTTTTATCTATTATATTTTTAAATACTATTGTTAATATTATAGAAATAGTAGCGACCACTAATGAAATAATAATTACTGTCAGTAAATTAAATTCCAATTATTACACCCCCCATATTCATTTTTCAATGTTCAAAATTAATTTATATTAATGCACAAAATATCTTTTGACATATATATTTTATTATTTTTATATTATAAAGTCAATAACAAAACAAAAAAAAGAAAGTTATCTAAAATAACTTCCTAAGACAAATCTTTAGGATACTCGATTATCCCCTCTGTCACGTCTACATTTACAACAAGTTTGCAATAGCAAAAGTTGCTTTTTTCGTCTGACAATTCTGTCAAATCTTTAATCTCAGGAGCCATTTTTAAACCTTTGCGCTATCGTTCAAATAATCTTTAACAAATGTGTCAATTGAAATCGATGCATCTTTCTCAGCTGAATCTACATCTGCGTCAATGATTGGTGCACAATTGCATTTTGCTACAATAATCGGTGCACATGATGCGTCAATGATTGGTGCACATGTTCTGCATTGTGCTACAATGATCGGTGCACATGATGCGTCAATAATTGGTGCAATTGTTCTGCATTGTGCTACAATGATTGGTGCACATTGATTTTCGATGCTCTGTACTTTGCTTGTGTCGACTGTACTGCTCATATTAATTCTCCGCAATCTTTTGAAAATAAAATATTTTCAAATTTCTTATAATGATTGCTTACTGTTATATTATAGCATATTTCTCACTTTACGTCAACCTTTTGCACATATGCTTGACTACCTCAAACGCTTATGTTATTATATATTGGAGGTGGGAAAATGAAATTTTCAATAATAATACCAAACTATAATAAAGCTGAATATATTGAAGAATGTCTAAATAGTGTTATTAACCAAAATATTGATAAATCAAAATATGAAATACTATTTATTGATGATGAAAGTACAGATAATTCTTTAGAAATTGCAAAAAAGTTTAATGAGAAAATTAAAATAATTAATGTAGAAAAATGTGGTGCTGGTGGTGCTAGAAATAAAGGAATTGATATCGCAAATGGTGATTATATCGTTTTTTTAGATAGTGATGATTATTTATACTCTAGCACTGTTCTTTCAGAATTAGATAAACAAATTACTAACCAAGATATAATATTTCTAAATTTTATAAAAAATAAATTTGGTAACATTACGGAAATTATTGATGATAAAACAGATATATTTGAAAAAATTAAATCTACAAAATTACTAGGATGCCCTACTAAATGTTTTAAACATTCAGTAATTGGAAACACTAGATTCCCTTGTAATCAAAGATATGAGGATATAAACTTTACTTTAGCAACCTTATGCAAAGCTAATACATATGATTATTTTAATGGTTTCTTCTTTACATATAGAAAAACAGAAAACAGCAATACTACTTCAGAAATAACTGCTGAAGCAATGACAGATTTGCTAATTGAAATTACGAAATTATATTATTTATGTATCAAATATCCTCAATACAAAGAAGCATTATTATATAGAATAAAACATGACAGACTAAAAGAAAGAATGGATATTTTAAATGAACTTATAGAAACTGGTAATAATACTTTTAATGATAAATTTTAACTTAATAAAATAAAAACATTTACAATGTAAATGTTTTTATTTTATAATATTGATTTCCATCTAATTAATGTTGTTAAATTAGAAAATTGGAAATTATTTAAATTATTTTTTAATTCTTCTTTTTTATTTAAGATAATATCTACTTTATCTTGATAATTGTCTCTTTCACTACGACTAATTATTATTCCTGTTTTTTCATCAACAATTTGTTCATAAGCTACTTCAAAATCTGTAACTATACATGGTACATTAAGAATCTTCGCTTCTGTAAGAGCTAATCCCCATGTTTCATTATCACTTAATAATACTAAATAATCACATTGTCTAATAATATTATATGGATTATCTAAAAAACCATAAAATACGAAATATTTATCTAAATCTTTGAACATGTCCTTTATCTTGCCTTCAACATCTTTATAATAATTACCACCTATTACAAACCATTTAAAATCTACATTATTATCTTTTAAAGCATTTGCTAATTTAAGAATACGCTTAAATCCTTTTTCCAGGCATAATCTACTAACTGTAACTAAATTTAATGTTTTAGATAATTCTAATCCTATAGGTATTTTTGATTTATTTATTATTTCATTAACATTTAAAATATTATATATTACATATATTTTATCCTTGATTCTTTCACCATATTTTTGTCTTAACATAATATTTTTAACTGTTTCACTTACAACAATAATTTTATCTAATTGTGTATATGTTCTTTCATCATGAAATATTGATGCTCCTCTATCCCCAAAATGATGAAACCATAAATATGTATTCTTTCTTTTAATATTTGTAATCATATCCCATACTGATTTATATGGTGTACATATTATTAAAGAATCATATTCAATATCCTCTATTTCACTAAGTTTAGAGACTTTGGCATAAGCACTATACTGATTTAGCAGATCAACACTTGAAGTATCATCTGTATATCCAATATATATATCATAACCTTTTAAATTTTTTATTAAGCTAAGAATTGCTATTTCTGTTCCGCCCATATAATACATAGGTCTAAAGAATAATATTTTTTTCATTTATATTTCCTTTCGCATAATATACTATTTATTATATCATAAATTCATCATTAAATCAACTTATAATATTTTCGAATGCTTTAGTTTGCTCTTTAGATTTATATATAATATAATTATATTGTTCGTTCTTAGCTTTATTAAATTTTTCTTTTTTAATTATTTTACATTCATTAATATCTGTAATATCTATATATTCTTCACACAAATTCAAATCAGATATTACGTTAGTTATTTTATCACTATATGTAATACAATAATACTGTTGTTTTATTATATATGACAACACCATTGAATGAAATCTTGTACAAATCATATACTCCATACTTGAATATATATTTAAAAATTCTTTAATATTACCAGTATATTTGACCATATTAACACTTTCTAATTCTTCATCAGTTAATCCATCAAGTATTATATCTATTGTCTTACTATCTCCTTCATACTCACAAAATGAAAATAATGTTACCTTCATTTTTTGTTTAATATATTGTTTAACATTGTTTATTAACAACATATAATAATCGTTTGAATATTCTTTTAAATTATCCCTAATTTCCATATTTATTATAGATATACCAATAGTATTAGAAATAATTTTATTCACAAATTCATCTGTATTCATAGAAAACAAAAAATCAGGAGCATATCTTACTGTTGATATATCCTTAAAAATATTATATGAATACATATCTCTAAAACAAATATCAGAACAATTCGTAAAAATATCTTTACAAACATTAACATATTCATCCGTTACATATGGCCCAAAATTCGAACTTATAAATAAATATTTCTTATTATTATCTTTACATTGTTTAACAAATTCTAGTAAATCATAAGCTCTTTGTAATGCTGTACCCTTTTCCATAAATATTGAACCGGCAATATATACACATATATCAATATTAGAAATATCTATTTCCTCTACAATATGTAAATTAATTAATTCATTAAAAACTTGAACATACTTAGTTTCTTTTACTTTTAAATAAAAATTTATATTGGGATACTTTTTAACAAAAGATGATATAAATAAATCATCACCTAAATTATTTCTTACATATCCATATAATTGAACATTTTTCAAATTATTCTCCTTTACCAATTAAAATATTATCTTTAACAGCTTCTATTTCACAATTCACAAAAGTGTTAGGTGTATACTTTTTGTCTAATTGTACTTTTAAATAATTATCTGTGAAGCCTATAACACCGCTATTTTCTATAAGTATTTCAAGTTTTCTTCCTATATATTCTTTCAAACGTTTTTTCTCGTTTTTATCACTTATGTCTATAAGTTTCCTTGATCTTTCATGTTTAGTATTCTCATCAACTTGATTAATCATTTGAGCAGCAAGAGTTCCTTTTCTTCTTGAATATTGAAATACATGCATTTTATTCAAGTATATTTTTTCTAAAAACTCTTTTGTTATGTTAAAATCTTCATCAGTTTCACCTGGGAATCCAACAATAATATCTGTAGTTATATTGCTATCTGGATATGTTTTTCTTATTATATTTACGATATGTTCAATATCCTTTGTTAAATACTTTCTATTCATTCTTTTTAATGTATCGTCACAACCAGATTGTAAAGATAAATGAAAATGTGGACATACTTTATCTAACTTAACTAATCTACCTAAAAACTCTTCAGTTATAATATTAGGTTCTAATGAACTTAATCGAATTCTTTTCAAGCCTTCTATACTATTCATTTTTTCTAATAAATCAATAAGATATAGATTATTATTTAAATCTACACCATAAGAACAAATATGTATTCCAGTCAAAACTATTTCTTTATATCCATTTTTAACTATTTTTTGTGCTTCATTTATTGCATCATCAAAATTTTTACTTCTAATTCTACCTCTGGCATAAGGAATTATACAATATGTACAAAAATTATTACAACCATCTTGTATTTTCATAACTGCTCTAGTTTTCTCATAAACCGTCGCAATTTCGTCTTTTGAGTATTCCTTAACATATTTTATATCTTCAACAAAAGAAAGCTTTTTAACTTCTTTTGATTTGTTTAAATACTCATCAACATATTTAGTTATATTCTTTTTTTCTTCATTACCTATAATTAAATCAATATTATCTATTTTTTCTAAATCTTCTTTAGCAGTTTGTGCTAAACAACCTGTTACTACAATAATACAATTAGAATTCATCTTTTTTGCTTTACTAATAATTTGTCTAGATTTTCTATCACTCATATTAGTAACTGTACATGTATTAATTATAGATATATCAGCCAATTCTCCGAAATCTACAATATCCCACTCTTTGCTTCTACATTGCTCTATCATAGAATTAGTTTCATATTGATTAACCTTACAACCTAATGTATAAAAACTTATTTTCATTGTCCACCATCCTTCAATAATTATACTATATATTGAAAAATTGTCAAATAAATAAAGGCTAGACATCTTCTAACCTTATATATATTATTTAATTATTTATACATATTTTTCATAACTTCTTTTTGAATTATTTCAAAAAAAGCTATTGTTATAACAATGATTTAACTTTTTATATCAAAAATATAAAAAAAGAACTTAAAAAAATTAGTTCTTTTTTTATCCAGAACAATGACCACCTGGAGAATTCTTTTTAAAATCAACTTTATTACGGAAATACTTGAAATCTTCAGATGAAATTTCTGGATCTTTCTTGATGGTTTCATATAATGCCAGCATTATACTTCCATCATAAATAGAGCACTCATTTCCTTCAATGGATATTATGTCATTAATAATAGCAGCATAAATATTTATCCATGTATGAATATCACTTTCTTTGATTTCATTTTTGATTTGAATAGCTGTTTTTATTCTTATAACGATTCTTTTGATTTGATCTAAATCTGTCTCATTAACCATGTGAATTCACCTGTTTATTAAAGAACTGAAAAAATTAGCTCTTTTTTATTCATTCCAAGTCCAAGAAGAACCAGAAGCAATTAGTAATTGTGCATTAACAATTTGAACGAAATACTTGTAATATACAAATGGAATTTCTGGATTTTTAATGATTTCTTCATATAATGCGCACATCATACGATCATCAAAAATGTCACACTCATTTTCATTACAAATAATAATGTCATGAATAAGAGAATCATATAAATTCAGCATTGTCTGAATATTACATTCTTCAACTAAATAAGCGATTTTAATAACTCCTTCTATCCTTTTGACGATTCTTTTGATTTGAGCTGCCTCTACCTCATTGATTAGAGCGAACTTTGCCTTTCTTTTTTTGATGTGAGCGAACTCTGCCTCTACCTCATTGATTGGCGCTAACTCTACCTCATTTCTTTTGATGTAATCTAACTCTGTCTCATTAACCATATGAATTTACCTGTTTATTTTAGATAAATAAACTTTTAGAAATAATTTATTTTCAGTACTATTATACCATAATTAATAACATTAGTCAAAAGCATATATTGATAAAAATAACATATTTATTGCAAAAAAACATCAGAAATGCTATAATTAAATCGTATGAATAACATTTATGACAAATCTGGTAAAAACTATTATAAACCAGAAGATAAAAAAATTATTACTGCTAACAATGAAAGTATTAGCAGTAATGATAGTATTATAGTAGGATTTAACAATTCTATATATGGCTACAACAACACTATTTTCGGTTCTGGAAATACTATTGATGGTTCTGATAACTTATTATTCGGTAACAACAATAAAATATTCGGTTCTGGAAATACTTTAAGCGGATTTTACAATTATGTTCGCGGAGATAGAAACCAAATCAACGGCTCAAAAAACGAGGTACATGGTAACAACTGTTCAATAAACGGTGATTACAACCATGTATATGGTGTCGAAAATACCATTAATGGTTCCTTAAATATAATTACAGGAAATTATCATACAATTAATGGTGACAAGAATTTTTGTAATGGAATGTTCAACTCCATCAATGGAGATAATTGTATTATTCAAGGTAATCATGCATCAATTAATGGTAATGATTCAAAAATTAATAATACAAATGTACAGTCCTCCGTAAAGCTGGTAGAAAAAAACAGTATTAACTAAATAATATTAGTTAATACTGTTTTTTTATAATTGGCAATGCGCTTCTTCAACTATTTTATCTATATCATATTCTTCATTACGTTTTTCATTTTTAGAAACATATAACAAAAATTCTATATTTCCCTCTGGTCCTTTAATTGGTGAATAATTCAAGCCTATTATTTTTAAATTAATTGTTTTGCAAAAATCAATTATTTTATTAATAACTTTTCTATGTATTTCTTTATCTTTAATTACTCCTTTTTTACCAACTTCTTCTTTTGAAGCTTCAAATTGAGGTTTAATTAAGCATACACCTGTACCGTTTTCTTTTAAAAACTCATATGCTTTAGGCAATATCTTTTCTAAAGATATAAAAGATACATCTGTACAAAAGAAATCAACCTGTTCTCCTATTATATCATATTCTAAATATCTAAAATTAGTTTTCTCTAAAGATTTTACACGTTCGTCACTTCTTAATTTCCAAGCTAATTGACCATATCCCACATCTATTGCATATATAAATTTAGCTTGATTTTGCAATAAACAATCTGTAAATCCACCTGTTGAAGCTCCAATATCCATACATATATAATCTTTAACATTAATATAAAAAACTTTAATTGCTTTATCTAGTTTTAGGCCTCCTCTACTTACAAAAGGTAATTTTTCTCCACGTATTATTATATTAGAATCTTCAGATACCATTTCACCAGATTTATCTACACGCACCTCATCTATATATACAATTCCTTCTAATATAGCAGATTGTGCTTTTTGTCTTGTCTCAAAATGTCCTTTTTCAACTAATAATATATCTATCCTTACTTTTGACATATATACTCCTATCTACTAATATACAAAGATTGTTCTTTCATTCTTCTTAGACTCTGATTTATTTTTTGTGCTCTTACTTCTCCAATTCCTTCTACATCATCTAATTGTACAATACTAGCATCTAATAAACCATTTAAATTTTTAAATTCTTTTACTAAATTATCTATAATTGTTGATGGCATTTTAGGAATTTTATTTAACATTCTATATCCTTTAGATTCTACTTCTATATCTGATGGATTTTCTGCATCATCATAACCTAAAATTGAAGCAATATTTTTTGAATCAAGTAAATCATTAGCAGATAATTCTCTTATTTTTTTTAATACATCATCAATTTTACCTTTTGTTGATTTCAATGAATAATCTTTAATAATCAATTGTTCATCAACATCTGTATCACCTAGTATTTGCTTTAATTGCATATCTAAAAGTCTTCCATCATTTCCTAATTGTGCAATCGTAAATTCTAATTCTGGTATCATTCTTAAAACCATTTCCGCTTTTTGTATTGCTATTAAAACATTTTCTAAAACAACAATATCATCAAATTCATATTCATCTAAATTATGAATATATGCTTCAAATACTTTTTTATATTTCTCTAATGTTTGTATTACTTGATTAGCTTTACTTTGTATAACAACATTATCTTGTAACACATATCTTATATCTCCTTTAAATAATGTTATAATTCCACGTCTTTGAGATATACTAACAACTAATTTTTTAGTTTGTTTTGCAAATCTTTCTGCTGTTTTGTGTCTACTTCCAGTCTCATTTGTTATAATTGTAGCATCTGGCAATAATTGAGTATTTGCTAACACTATTGTTTTTAAATCATCACTTATAACAATAGCATTATCCATTTTAGCTAATTCGTAAATTCTTGCTGGTGAATAATCATCATTAATTCTAAATCCACCATCTGTTAATTTTAATACAGCTTCATCATTAGACAAAACAATTAGCCCACCTGTACCAGCATTAAGAACATTATCCAAACCTTCTCTAATTTGTGTGCCAGGAGCTGTTTTTCTAATTATATCCAATAATTCTTCATTCATCCTATTACCTCATCTATTGCTTCCTTTAAATCACTTACACCTATAATCTCAATTACATACTTATTTTTTATACTATCTTTATTACTCTTTGGAATAATGCATTTCTTAAATCCCATTTTTTCAGCTTCTTTAATTCTATTTTCAATTAAATTAACACTCTTAACTTCTCCATTTAAGCCTATTTCACCTATAACAACAGTGTCATTGCTTATCGGTATATTTTTCAAAGAAGATAATACTGTCATTGCTATTGCTAAATCAATAGCTGGTTCATATATTTTAATACCACCAACAACATTAGTATATGCATCAAAATTACCTAAACTAATATCTAAATGTTTTTCTATTACAGCCATTAACAAATTTAATTTATTAAAATCTATACCTAATGTCGTTCTTCTTGGCATACCAAATACTGTTCTTGTAACCAATGATTGTAATTCAACTAAAATTGTTCGTGTTCCTTCTAAAGCAGGCACAATTACAGTTCCACATAAATTTTCCCTTCTATCAGATAATAAAAATGTTGAAGGATTATTAACTTCTGATAGCCCATTAACTTGCATTTCAAAAATACCAATTTCATTAGTAGCACCAAATCTGTTTTTTACACTTCTTAATATTCTATACGTTAAATATCTTTCCCCTTCAAGATATAAAACTGTATCTACCATATGTTCCAATACTCTTGGGCCAGCAATTGCTCCTTCTTTTGTTACATGGCCTATAAGTATTGTAGAAATATTTTGTTTTTTACATATTTGCATAATTTTTGAAGTACATTCTCTAACTTGACTAACACTACCTGATACAGGTGTTATATCTTCACTATACATCGTTTGTATTGAATCAATAATAACTAATTGTGGTTTAATATTTTTAATAGCATCTTCTATTAATTCCATATTAGTTTCACCTAAAAATATGATATTATCCTTAACAACATTGAATCTATCTGCTCTTAATTTAATTTGTGTGCCAGATTCTTCTCCAGAAACATATAATATTTTTTCGGTTACATTAATTTTATTACAAAGTTGTAAAACTAATGTAGATTTTCCGACACCTGGATCACCACCAACTAATGTTAATGAGCCTTGAACTAATCCCCCTCCAAGAACTCTATTAAGTTCTTCAAACCCTGTATTAAATCTAGGTATATCTTCAATCTTTATATCTTGCAAATTTATCGGTTTGCTAATTATATTTTCATTAGAACTATTTTTATTTTTAGTTTTAATTGTTTTTTCTTCATAAAATGTATTCCAACTGTTACAACTAGGGCATTTCCCTAACCATTTTGATTGTTCAAATCCACATTCACTACATACAAATACTGTACTATTTTTTGCCATATAACTCCTCCACGCAAATTAAATACATTGCATGTGACCATGCTAATCCATTTACCCACAATTCATTTTTTTCTAATACTTGTTCTGGTAAATATTCATATGTTGATGCATGATTAGTTACCCAGTCAAAATATTCTAAAGCTTTTATATTATCATTTATATCATTAGTTATATTATATTTTTTGATGTAGTATAAACTTAACCATAATGTTGAAATAACCCATGAATTATTTCCACCAATATAAGAATCGCCTTCTACCCTTTTAATACCTCCAATATTCGTTTTTAAATGTCTTTCTATTGCATTAACAGTAGATAACATTTTTTCATCTATAGGATCGCATAACTCAAATGGATATACTAATGCTAAAGCACTTGAACAAATTACTCTATTCTCCTTAGCTTTTACATATGACTGTTTTTCATCATCCCAAAAACGATTAAATATATTTTGACGTATTTTATTCATTAATTCTTTTATAGTAGTTGTTTTATTAACATCAAAATTTCCTTCCACATATTTATTAAATGCACAATAAATACTAGCTAATGAATATTGATCTTTTCCAAAATAATTTTCCCAAATATCATAAGTATCTATTTGTAATCCTTCATTGTCTATTGAAGACACTAAATAATCAATACCATTCTCTATTGCAGCTTCTTGTATAATTTTCAATTCATTAGTTGAAATATTATGTTCCTCTATTAAACCAATTATTGCAGAAGCTGTTTGATCTATTTGGCTTCCCCAACATGGTGCTAAACTTCCATCAGTATAAAATCTTTGTTCCCACATACCATTACTAGATTGTGTTAATGGTAAAAATTTAGAATAATACAATTGAGCAATTTTCCCTAAACCACAAATCTTCAATGCATTCATAAAATACATACCATCTCTTGGCCAACAATATGCATATCTTCCACATTTTTTTACGCCTTCATCAACTTCACACGATGCAATACATCCACCAGTATGATTATCTACATATAAAGGCAATAACAATATTGACCTAATATATATTTCTTTTTCTTTATCATTTTTAAACTCATATTTATTTGCAGTTTTTACAACATTTAGCCAATACTTTTTTGTATCTTCATACATTAACTCTTCATTACATTGCTTAATTGTTTGTACCATTACTTTATTTAAATTATCATTTTCTCTTACTCCTATATATATAGTTAATTTAAATTCAGTTTTATTTTCTTCTTCATCTAATATATGTTCTTCAAACGGATAAACTATATAACTTGATTTAGATAATCCTTCATATTCTAAATCGTTTGTTAATAATTTTTCAGCATCATTTATTGTTCCATTAACTTTATATCCTACACTTACAGTATCTGAAAAAACAGTAAAATATGAATCTTTTATATACTGTGTTAAATAATCATAATCTTTATTATATTGACCTGATATAAATCTTATCAAACTACCATTTTTATCGTTATATACTAATAATTTTAAATTTGAATTTTTCTCATTTTTTAATACCTTAAATGTACGCACTAATACGTCATTATTAATATCTACAAAATCTCTTTGCTCAATTATAATATTTTTAGAAATATATTTTGTAAATAATATATTTGCATCTAATTCAAAATTTTGTTCATATTGAAAAAATCTTTCATTATTTAACCAATATAATTTTGAATCTATTATTAAACCTAATAAACTCTCATCTATATGTTGCATATAATCAATTGTCGGTGCAAAATACCTTAATATTTGGCCCTTTTTTGATATGCTTACTAAAATACTTGTATTACCGATAATACAATCATTTATATATTTTTCTTTCATTTTATCACCACCATATATTATATATAGTAATTATATAATTATATATTCTTTTAGTCAATGAAATAATAAACAAAATCAATATTATATTAATTGTTTACATAAAGAATAATAAATTATACTTAAAATAATATCAAATAATACTAATTATTTGTCATTTTAATTTTCAAATTATATATTTTTCACCAATATAAAAGAGATTAGTTATCTAATCTCTTTTATGTTTTACATTTCGGGTTCTACTATACCGAAGTTTCCATCATTAGTTTTATACAAAACATTAACTTCTCTTGTATCAATATTTATAAATGTAAAGAAAACATCATCATTATCTTTTAATATGATCATTGCATCTTCAATTGACATAGGTTTCATTGGATAAGCAATATATTTAACAACTTGATCCTTTACCTCATCTCTAACAACGTCGCTAGATAAATATTCTTTACCTCTTATTGTATCCTTTTTAAAATTCTTTTCATCCTTTTCCTTGCTCTTTCTAATTTGTCTTTGTAACACGTCAACTAATTCATCTATTGCTTCATACATATCTGGTTTTTCTTCTTGTGCCCTATATATTTTTGTACCAGCTTTCATATTTACTTCAACAATTTGAAGATTTCTTTCTGTAGACATATTAACAGTTATGTCACAATCCTTTTTTATTACTTTTTCAAGTTTAGAAAACTTTTCTTCTGCATAATTTTTTAAAGCTTCTGTTAACTCTATATTTTTACCACTTATTATAAATTTCATTTGGACTCCTCCTTTGTAAACTAATTTTCTATTTCAACATCATCTCTAAACTTTAATTCTTTATTACAACTTGAACAACAAATTGTCTTTCTTGTATCATTTAAATCATAATAAACGTCATCAGGTGTACTGCAACCAACAAATGAATCAGATGTATCTCTTCTACAATATCCGCAATATATTTTCATATTATTCACCTCGCTTTATATTATATATTCATTGTACCATAAATATATTATCAATGCAACTTCAATAATAAATATTAATGGTAGTCCTATACTAAAAGCACTTTTTCTAGTCTTATGATGAAACAAATGCATACCTAATATTCCACCAATGCTACCTCCTAATAAAGAAATTATTATTAAAGTTTTTTCAGCTATTCTCCAACGATTATATTCAGCCAATTTTTTGTCAATAAAAAATAACATAAATTCAAGTAAATTAATAATACCCAAATATATCAATATATAATTTAAATCAACAATTTCTAATAACGCCATTTTCATCTCCTAAAAAAAACTATATTGATTGCTTCTCATCATACCATCTAAACATCTTTCATCTTCTAATATTTGTATTGTAGATTTGCCAATCTTTGCTTTAACTCGTAAGTCATCAACACTTAAATCACCATTAGAATTTTGTACTGCATTATATATTCCTTGAGCAGCTATTGTTCCTAAACCTGGTAATGTATTTAATGATGGTCTAATTCCATCTTCTTCAACCCTAAATTTAGTTGCATGTGAATTTTTTAAAGAAATTGCTAAAAAGTTAATACCTCTTTCATACATTTCATTTACAACTTCTAATATTGTTAAAACAGATTTATCTTTAACCGATATGTTATTACCTTGATTTTCCAACTCTTTTATTTTTTGCTTTACAATATCTTTTCCTTTTATCATTATATTTGCATCAAAATCATCTGCTCGAATTGTAAAATATGCTGTATAAAATGCTTTTGGTTTATGTACTTTAAACCATGCTATTCTAAACGCATTAGTTACATATGCTGCAGCATGTGCCTTTGGGAACATATACTTAATCTGTTTACATGATTTAATATACCATGATGGAACATTATGTTCTTTCATAGATATTTCCATTTCCTCAGTTAATCCTTTTCCCTTACGAACACTTTCCATTATCTTAAATGCCAATTTAGGTGGTAAATCCATTTTCAACAAATATAACATTATATCATCTCTAGTACATATTGTTTCAGATAATGGAGCTATTCCCTCTGCAATTAAAGTTTGAGCATTATTTAACCATACGTCTGTACCATGAGATAAACCAGATATACGTAATAATTCTTCAAAGGTACTTGGTTTTGTATCAACTAACATTTGTCTTACAAATTTAGTACCAAATTCCGGAACCGCAAAACTTCCAACTTCAGAACCTATTTGATCAGGTTTTACCCCTAATGCTTCAGTTGATGAAAATAATGACATAGTTTCTTTATCATCTAATGGAACATCATGAATATTCATACCTGTTAATTCTTCTAACATTTTAATAACAGTAGGATCATCATGACCTAATATATCTAATTTTAAAACATTATCATGTATTGAATGGAAATCAAAATGTGTTGTTTTGAAATTATTTCCATCATCATCATCATCAGCTGGATATTGTATAGGACAAAAATCATATACATCTTTATAATCTGGTATAACAATCATACCTCCTGGATGCTGTCCAGTAGTTCTTTTAATACCTACACAACCTTGTGCAATTCTTATAGTCTCAGCATTTGAAACATATATATTTTTTTCTTCATAATATTTTCTCACAAAGCCCAAAGCAGTTTTTTCTTGCATAGTACCAATTGTTCCTGCCTTAAATACTTTACCAATACCAAATAATTCTTCTGTATATTTATGTGCTTCCTTTTGATAATCACCAGAAAAGTTTAAGTCAATATCTGGTGCTTTATCTCCATCAAAACCTAAGAAAGTTTCAAACGGTATATCTATTCCATTTTTATTATATTTTGCCCCACATTCTGGACAATTTTTATCTGGTAAATCAAATCCGCACTTATATCCTGTAATTTCGAAATCTGAATGTTTACAATTTGGACATACATAATGTGGTGGTAATGGATTTACTTCCGTAATACCGGTCATTGTTGCCACAAACGATGAACCTACTGAACCTCTTGAACCAACAAGATATCCATCAGCATTTGATTTAGCAACTAACTTTTGCGCAATTATATACATAATGGAGAATCCATGCTTTATAATTGAATTTAATTCTTTTTCTAATCTATTTTTAACTATATCCGGCAATACTTCACCATATATTTCATGTGCCTTATTATATGCAATTCTTTCTATTTCTTCATCAGAACCTTTAATTCTTGGTGGATACGTTCCATCAGGAACTGGTTGAATTACTTCACACATATCTGCTATTTTATTTGTATTAGTTACTGCATATTCATATGCTTTATTTTTATCCAAATATGTAAAATCTTCTAATATTTCATCAGTTGTTTTTAAGTATAATGGAGCTTGAAAATCTGCATCGCTATATCCTTGACCAGCTTGTAATACTCTTCTATATATTTCATCCTCCGGATTTAAGAAATGCACATCACCTGTCGCAACAACTAGCTTATTACACTTTTCAGCTAATGCAATTATCTTTCTATTTATTTCATGTAAATCTTCAACACTATTTACAATACCTTCTCTTATCATGAAACTATTATTTCCATCAGGCATTATTTCAAAATAACCATAATCTTTTGCCAATTCTAATAATTCTTTTTCAGGAATATTTTCTTGTATAGCTTTATATATTTTCCCTTGTTCACATGCAGAACCAATAATTAAACCTTTTTTATACTTTCTTAATTCAGACATAGGTATTCTTGGTCTTTTATGAAAATATTCAACATGTGAATTAGAAATTAATTTATATAGATTTTTTAAACCTGCATAATTTTTTACGAGAATTGTTATATGATATGAAACACCTTTTTTTATATTCGATTTATATCTTTCATACTTATTCATATTCTCTTCATCAGGCTGTTTATTATCTTTTCCCATTATATTAAATACTTTTACTAATGTTTTAACATCATCAATAGCCCTATGCGCTTTTTCAACAATTATATCTAAATTATCTGCAACAGTTCCTAATTTATGATTGGGAAAATCCGGATATTTTTCTTTTGCTATTTGTAAAGTATCTATTACATCATTATTTATCTGCAACCCTAATTTTTCAGCATTATATTTTATAAATCCCATATCAAAACTTACATTATGTGCAACTATTGGAAAATTACCAACAAATTCTATAACTTTAGGTAATATTTCATCTATAGTTAAAGCATCTTTAACCATTTCATCAGTTATACCCGTTAATTCAGTAATTTTTTCTGGTATAGGTATTTGTGGATTTACTAGCTCATCAAATTCTTCAACAATTTCTCCATTAACTAGTTTTGCAATTCCAATCTCCGTTATATAATCTGTCTCGTTGTTTAATCCTGTTGTTTCAATATCTAAAATCATATATGTATTATCTTCAGATTTTGCAAATTTATCATCATATACTACATAACCTTCAACCCCATATATAACTTTTATGCCAAATTCCTTTGCAGCTAAATGTGCTTCTGGAAATGCTTGGACAACACCATGGTCAGTTATCGCTATAGCTTTATGTCCCCATCTTGCAGCAGTTTTAATTATATCAGTCGCAGAAGATATTCCATCCATAGCACTCATTTTTGTATGTAAATGCAACTCTACTCTCTTTTCACTAGATAAATCCATTCTCTTTGGTTTAGGTGCAACCTTAACACCAACATTTGCAATTACTCCTAATTCTTTTGCATATGGATCATATTGGACATTACCTTCTATACGAATTCTTTCAGTTGAAGAAATAGCAGAAATGACAGTTTTTGATTCTTCTGCTGTTACAAAAGTTTTAATAGCCATCGTTGTTGTACCATCATATACATCAAATATAACCAAAACTTTTCCAGACTTTAATTCTCTACTATCTACTTTTATAATATCTCCCTCAATAGACACTCTACCACTATCTATTGTTAACTCTGAAATCCTTTGTAAAATTTCTTTAATTTTTGCTTTTCCAAATACATTATCTGAATTTGAATTATTGTAATTTTTATTTATTAATTTTTCATTTAAATCTTTTTTTGAAATGTCTTTAATTTTTTCCTGAACAATCTTATTTTCTGTTTCTAAATCATATTTTTTACTTTCACCATCAATAAAATTAATCTTAGTTTTAATTCCATAATTATTAAATATTAATTCTTCAATAATTTTATTGATTTTTTTATTTTCAAGTATTTCTTTTGCTTTTACTGTTAATTTAATACTTATATTATCTTTATCATAAGTATAATCGTAATTATTAAAAATACCTTTTATACCTGGATGTTTGTATAATAAGTACTTTAAAACTTGATCAACATTTATAGAACTAATATTTTGTTGACCACCAACATATTTCATTGTTATATTTAATTCTCTTAATTTTAATTTATCTATAATATATTTTTCAAGTTGAGCTAACAACGCTAAATTAAAACTATTTGCTATTAACATCGTTAATTCTAAAATATTAGATTTTTTCTTAAATTTTACTTTCTCTATATGAGTAATATCTAAGCCATCAAATAATAATTCTTTTGGAATATCCGGAAATATACTTGTAAAAAATTGATCGCCCATAAATACCACCCTTCTTAAAAATATTTGTATAAACATTTTAACATAATAACAAATATTATGGTATAAAATACTTTGTTTTTAATTAAATTTAATATTAGCGTAACATTATTGTAACAAAACTGCAAATGCGCATTTTAAGCACATTTGCAGTTCGTTTACATAACTATTTTCAAAAATAAAACCCTTAGTTTTCCGCTATATTTCCTTTTAAATACCAACCGTGATTTGACATAATTTTAATATATACATTTTTACCAATCAAATCTATTTCCCCTTCAAAATTCACTATTCTTCCAGAATTAATTCTACCAGTTAACATTTTATCATTATTTTTACTAATTCCGTCAACTAAAATATTTTGTATCGTGTCAATATATTTTTCCCCTGTCTCAAAAACTATACTATCTGCTAACTTTTTCAATCTAGTAAATCTTTCACTTTTTACATCTTCAGGTATTTGATTTTCCATCTTATCTGCTATTGTTCCCACTCTTCTCGAATATATAAACATAAACAACTGCTCAAATTTAACTTGAGATATAACATCTAATGTATCTTGAAAATCTTTTTCTGTTTCTCCTGGGAATCCAACAATTATATCTGTTGTAAAAGCAACTTCTGGTATTTCAGTTCTAATTTTATTTACCAAATTCAAATAATTTTCTTTAGTATATTTTCTATTCATAGTTTTTAAAACATTTGTACTACCTGATTGTAATGGTAAATGTAAAACTTTATGAACCTTTTCACATTCTTTTATAGCTTTTATAACATCATCAGTAAAATCTTTTGGATGTGGAGATAAAAACTTAATTATTTCTATACCATTTATTGTATTTATACGATACAATAAATTAGCAAATGTAGAATTTTCATCATTCAAATCTTTTCCATATGAATTTACATTTTGACCTAAAAGTGTTATTTCTTTATATCCATTTATAGCTAATTCATTTATTTCTTCAATTATATCTTCAATGTTTCTACTTCTTTCCCTTCCCCTAACATATGGTACTATACAATAACTACAAAAATTATTACATCCATTCATTATTGTTACATTTGCTTTATATTTATCATTTCTTTTTATAGGTAATCCTTCAACAATTTGCCCATCAATATCTATAACATTTTCTACTTTTTCACTAGTATCTATAACATTAAATAATAGCTCTGGAAATCTATAC
>Ga0265294_10002003_pt1 | contig 26979 bp, 27 predicted proteins | sample MunlanPumphouse3_FD_192504 | JGI IMG/M metagenome (GOLD analysis project Ga0265294, IMG submission 192504) | Groundwater microbial communities from a municipal landfill in Southern Ontario, Canada - Pumphouse #3 | ecosystem: Environmental > Aquatic > Deep subsurface > Groundwater | place... | reverse complement strand
TCAACAACAGGCTGATTCATAGTTTGTAGAATAAGTTGAATAAGCAACATTATCAAATCATTCCTATCACAACTAGAAAGACTCTGGAGATTGCACGAAGAATTAGTTGGTGTAAATGACAAAGTTTGAGCCTGAGCTTTTACACTAATAAAACAAGAAAATAACACTGAAAATGCTACTCCGATAACTAAAAATTTATATCTCATATTTTTTAATTTTTTATTAATAATACTTAAAAGTATTTTAACATTTGTAAATTTAAAAGTCAAAAAAAAGACGCTATTTCTAGCGTCTTTTTGTATAGTGTAAATAATTAATTATTTAACAGCATCTTTTAAACTTTTTCCTGCCTTGAACTTTGGAACCTTCATTGCAGGGATCTTTAGAGCTTCACCAGTTTTAGGATTTCTTCCTGTTCTAGCTGCTCTTTTTGAAACCTTAAAAGTTCCAAAACCTGTAATAGTTACTTGTCCTCCTTTTGCAAGAGTAGTAGTAACTTCATCGATGATTGCATTTAAAGCATCTGTTGCAACTCTTTTTGAAACAGCTGTCTTTTTTACAATTGCATCTGATAAAGCATCTTTTGAAATAGCTTTTGCCATATTGTTATTTTTTTTAATTAATTATTAATTACGACCTTTTTATGCTTACTATCTAGCATATTCAATTATTCTTGTTTCCCTTATCACATTCACCTTGATCTCTCCTGGGAACCTTAACTCTTCTTCAATTTTTGAAGCAATATCTTTGGCTAATTTCTGAGCCTCATAATCATTTACCTTATCGGCTTTAACAAAAATTCTAACCTCTCTTCCTCCTTGTATCGCGTAAGCTTTATCTGTTCCTTCAAAAGCTAAAGCAATATCTTCCAAGTCTCCTAATCTTTTTAAATAATTTTCTAAAGTGTCTTTTCTCGCTCCTGGTCTTGCTCCTGAAACTTGATCCGCTATTTGAATAATTCTAGCTTCAACGCTTTCGTAAGGATATTCTTCATGATGAGATTTAACGGCTGAAATAATTTCTGGCTTAATATTAAACTTCTCTAATATTTTTCCACCAATATCAGTATGAGAACCTTCTACTTGATAGTCAAGGGCTTTTCCAATATCATGAAGCAATCCTGCTTTTTTGCAAAGAGCATCATCTAGGTTAAGTTCTGAAGCAATAGCACTCGCAAGCATCGAAACTTCTATTGAATGAGCTAAAACATTCTGCCCATAACTAGTTCTATATTGCAATCTTCCTAACACTCTAACCAATTTATCCGGAAGATCAAGTACTCCTGCTTCATAAACAGCAGCTTCTCCAGCGTCTTTAATTTTTTTAGCTAAGAATAGTTGCGCTTTTTCATATTCAGCTTCAACTCTTGCTGGTTGAACTCTTCCATCTTTTATTAAAGCTTCTAAAGTTATTTTAGCAACCTCTCTTCTAATAGGATTAAAACAAGAAATCATTACAGATCCTGGGGTTTCGTCTACAATGACTTCTACTCCAGTAACTTTTTCAAAAGCTCTAATGTTTCTTCCCTCTTTTCCAATAATTCTTCCTTTGATATCGTCGTTTGTAATAACAACCGTACTAGTTGTTATCTCTGTTGCTTGAGAAATGGCATATCCTTGAATGGCGGTTGCTAATATTTCTTTTGCTTTTGTCTCATAAGCATCAACGCCTCTTAATTCAAGTTTTCTGATTCTTCCCGCAAGATCAGCCGAATATTCTTTTTCTGCTTTTTTAATTAAATTTTCTAAAGCCTCTTCTTTTTTTAAATGAGCCACCTTCTCTAATTCAGAAACGCAGTTCTCTTTAATTTTTTCAATCTCTGTTTTTATCTCTCTGACTTTTTCTATCTTTACTTTTAAGTCCTCTTCTTCTTTTAAAACCTTCTTTTCTTTTTCATCTAAGACTTCCTCTTTCTTAAAAACTCTTTCTTCTGCCTTTATTACTAGCTTTTGCCTTTCTTCAAACTCATTTTTTGAAGTAGCCTCTAGCTTCTCTGCTTTCTCTCTCGCCTTTGTAATTATCTCTTCCGCGTTCTTCTTTGTTTGTTCCAGTCGTCTTTGGAGTTCTGATTCAATTGATCCTGCACGTTTTCTCGCTATTGATTGTCTGATATAATATCCAATAACACCACCTAAAGCAAACAGAAGAGAAGTAACTATCACTTGGGTTATTCCTTCCATATTTTTGATTGAAAGTCTGGTTTGCTTACCAAAAATTCAAAGTTATTTTTAATTGTATTTTTAGTTTATCAAAAAACCCTTGAAAATACAAGGGTTTAATGTTTTATTTTTTAAAAAACGCAATCTTTCCCATTATAATAATAATTTATATTACAAATAACTTGATTGTATTTATTAATATATCCATTAGTAATATTCATTTTTTCACAATAAGTTCCGTTGCTTCTATATCCATAGTTGCATAACCAATAACTTCCACTAGAATCAAAGTGAGCATTAGAAGGAAGATGTCTTTTTTCACAGCGATTGTTTTTCTTTTCATACCCATAAAGACAAGCCCACTCTGTTCCGGCACTATTTATAAAATAGGCGTTAGAAGGAAGAGAAATCTTTAAACAATAGTTCCCCATATTTTTGTATCCATATTCACAAGCCCAAGCCGTACCATTTTCTGTTAAATAAGCATTTGCGGGAACATTCACTTTTACGCAACCTGTTTCTGTTTTGAAATATCCTTGCTTGCAAGCAAAATCATGTCCGTTTGTAGTAAAATATGCATTTGAATCAATAAATAACTGAGTACAGGTGTAACCATTTTTTTTGTAACCATAAGGACATTCTCCCTGAGTTAAATAAACATTAGAAGAAACTATCTTCGTACAAGAGTTTCCCTCTCTTTTGTATCCTAAATTACAAATAAAATCACTTCCAGACAAAGTAGCATTTTCGGGAATATATATTTTAATACAAACATTTCCTTTCTTTTCATATCCTGACTTGCAAACCCAATAATTAAATTTTTCAACAAAAATTCCGTTCTCTGGCACGCTAATTTTTTCACAAAAACCACCCCTATCAACATATCCAGAATTGCAAAGATATCCGTCAGCTGTAAAGTTTAGATAAGCATTGTCGGGAATATAGACACTACCATTTTTAACATATGAAGCTGCCTCCGCATTAAATAATGGTAAGGTAAGAAATAAGAAAAAAATAATAATGTATTTTTTAAACATATTCATATTATAAAACACTTTCCTAACAAAGTCAATAGTTTACCTTTCTTTTTCTTCTGCTATACTTTAAAAATATGCTTAAAGAATATAGATGCGAATCTTGCAACAAACTTCTCTTTAAGGGAGAATTTAAAGAAGCAACAATAGAAATTAAGTGCAGAAATTGCAAAAAAGTAACCTATTTCAAAATAGGCGACTTTTTAAAAGATCCTAAAGGTTTTCTAAAGCCTTAACCCTATCTTCAACAGGAGGATGAGTCATAAAAATTTTGCTATACCATTCAACTTTTCCCTTAAAAGGTGATGAAATATATAAATGCGCAGTAGCGTTATTTATTTTTTTTAGAGGAGTTCTGTTTGAAGAAATTTTAATTAAAGCAGAAATTAAAGCTTCTTTATCTCTTGTTAGGAGGATAGAACTAGCATCTGCTTTAAACTCTTGTTTTCTTGAAACTGCAAGTTGAATTAAAGTTGCAGCAATAGGGGCTAAAATTATTCCAACAATTCCAAGAGCTATAAAAATTGGATTTTTGTTATCGCTATCACTTCCGCTAAAAAAGAACATTCTCATAAAAGTGTCTGATAGAATAGCAATAATTCCAACAAGAACCACTACAATAGAACCAATTAAAACATCTTTTCCTTTAATGTGAGCCATTTCGTGAGCAATAACAGCAGAAAGCTCTCTTTTGTTAAGAGTCTCTAAAAGCCCTCTAGTTACTGCTATAACAGCATGCTTTTCATCTCTTCCAGTCGCAAAAGCATTTGGTTGTCCTTCTTCTAAGATATATATTTTAGGAGTCGGGATCCCAGCGGTAATCGCTAAATTCTCCACAATTCTATAAAGCTCTAAAGAATCTTCTTTCTTTTTAACCTCAACGGCTGAAGACATTGTTAAAACAATCTTATCTGACTCATAATAACTGATAAAAGACATCACACTACTTAGAACGACTGCAAAGTAAAGAATGAAAACATTGTCATAAACATAAGAAAAAACCCACCCTATAAAAATTACGAAGATAAGGAAGAAAAATATAAGGAAGAAAGCTTTCCTATTGTTTGAGCTAATTTGATCGTATACTGTTGCCATTAGAATTTAACTTCTACTGCCTCTCTTTGTTTTTCGTCTCCTAGTTCAAATAAGTCCATCTTTTTGAAATCAAAGACAGAAGCAATTACATTAGAAGGAAATGTTTCTACCTTAATGTTTAAATCTCTAACATTTCCATTATAAAATCTTCTCGCTCCTTGGATTTTATCTTCTGTGTCTGTTAATTCTCTTTGAAGCTCTAGAAAATTAGTTGAAGCTTTCAATTCTGGATAATTTTCAGAAACTGCGAACAATGATTTAAGAGTTCCTGAAAGAACATTTTCCGCTTCTTGTTTTTCTTTTAATCCTTCAGCTTGCATTGCTTGAGATCTTGCCTCTGTAACTTTTTCAAAAACCTCTCTCTCATGAGTAGCGTAGCCTTTTACTGTTTCTACTAGATTAGGAATTAAATCGTATCTTCTTTTTAATTGGACATCTATATCTGCCCAAGCTTCTTTAGTTCTATTGATAAGAACTATGAAACTATTATATGTAGCAATGAAAAAAATGATCGCTATTGCTACTACTCCTAGAATGATTAATGTTAATGTTTCCATATTTTTATTCTTTTATTATATTAATATATTTCGCTAAAAACTCTGTTTTACCATGAATATTATAAGGAGCTTCAATAGATACATTGTCCCCTATTTTTAAACTCTTTTTGAAGTATTCAGCATCTCCATAAACTCCGTTGACATAAGTCCCTTCGTTTATTAAAACAACTAGGTCTCTTTTGATTTGATCGTCAAAATTAGTTCCTAAACCTCTTACAACGATACTATTCCCTTGAATATTTAAAATTATTCCCGAAGTATTAAAAATGTCTGCTGGGATAGGTTCGTTGATTGGTCTTACTGGGTTTTCAATTGCTTCTGGGTTAACATTTTCAATGGATTCCCCGATCTCTAAATTACCTACTACACCAATTTCCATTGATGCTTCAGGAATTGGAGCATAAACTTCTAAATTTAAGTTTTTCTCTTTTGTTATATTAAGAAAAACTATTATTCCTCCGATTAACGCAACAATAATAATAGAAATCAAAATGATTTTTTTATTATCTATTTTTTGGTCTTTGCTTTTTTCTATTGATGGCATAAAATTATTTTTACTTATTATTATACTTTTTGTTTAATAACTTCGTCAATAACTCCATAAACTTTTGCTTCTTCGGCAGTCAAGTAGAAATCCCTATCTGTATCCTGCTCTACTTTTTTAAAAGGTTGCCCTGTCCTCTCTGCTAAGATTCTATTCATCTTTTCCTTTATCTTTATAATTTGCTTTGCAGCAATCTCTACCTCTGAAGCCTGTCCTTTTGCTCCACCTAAAACTTGATGTAATAGTATTTCTGCATTAGGAAGCGCATATCTTTTCCCTTTTGCCCCTGAGGCTAAAAGAGTTGCCCCCATAGAAGCAGCCATTCCGATCGCAACCGTAGAAACATCACATTTGATGTATTGCATTGTGTCATAGATAGCCATTCCTGCAGTAACAGAACCCCCTGGACTATTAATATAGAATTGAATATCTGTTTTTGAATCTTTTGAAGCTAAGAAAAGAAGTTGTGCCACAATTGAATTAGCTACTGTATCATCTATCTCTCCTGTAAGCATAATAATTCTGTCTTTAAGGAGTCTAGAATAAATATCATAAGCTCTTTCTCCTAAATTAGTTTTTTCAATTACTGTTGGAATTAAGTTCATATTTTTATTATACCTTAATTTGAAAAAATTAACAACCTAAAATATTAAAAATCTTTTCTCTTTTAATTTCGTCTTCTACATAGAACCGAGCATTTGAATTTTTCATTTCAGAGGCTGTCTTTTCCTTATCTCCATACTGAGAGGCAATTTCTTCTATTTTTTTGTTGACTTCTTCTTCAGAAGCAACAATATTCTCTTGTTTTTCGATCTGATGAAGAATCAAAAAACCTTTTACTCTTTCTTTAGCCACACTTTCAAACTCTTTCTTCACTTGCTCCTCTGTTTTCTTAACTTGTTTAAGATATTCTTCAAAAGTTATTTGTAATTCGTAAGAAACTCTTTCTTTTAAATTGTTCAATAATCCTTGATTTTCTCTTTCAATTAAAGTTTCTGGCACCTCTAAATTAGTTTCTTTCGCTATTTTTTCTAAAATTTCAGTCCTTCTTTGCTGTTTTTCTGAGAGTTCTTTTTCTTTTAAAAGCCCTTCTCTAACATTCTTTTCAAGTTCTTTCTCTGAAGTAAAGCCAACTGTTTTTGCAAATTCATCATTTAGCTCTGGTATTTCCATTTTTTGAATAGAATTAACAATAACCTTAATTAAAGTCTTTTCTTTCTCTTTAGTTACTTCTATTTCTTTTTGGTCTTCCCTTTTTAAGCCAAGTAGTCCATCCTCTAATCCTTCAAAAAAATGTCCTTTACCAAGAATAAAGCGGTCCTTTTTCTCTTCTAAGTCTTTAGAAAAGTAAGTAATTTCTATTAAATCGCCTTTTTCTGCTACTCCGTCTTTTTGAGAAAATTTAGCTCTTGATTCTAAAAGCCATTTAATTGCTCCTTCATAATCTTTTTCCTCTATTTTAGCTTCTGATTTAGGAACAGAAGTAGCAATTTTCTTGTAGTCAGGAAGCTTTACTTCTGGCAAGATCTCTACCTCTGCCTTAAATTCAAGAGGATTTCCTTCCGCCATTTTTAAAACCTCGATGTTAGGTTCTTTAATCGCTTCAATGTTTTCTTTATTCACAATTTCAACCCATTTAGCAGAAATACACTCTTCTACTGCGTGTGATAAAATATGTGAAGGCTCTACATTTGCCTTAACAATCTCTGCTGGAACATGCCCTTTTCTAAAACCTTTAAGCTCTATTTCTTGTCCAATGTGCAAAAGAGCTTCTTTGCAGTATTCTTCAAATTCTTCTTTTGTTACAACAACTGAATAAATAAGTTTGTTTTTTTCTTGTTTTTTTTCGTATGTCATTTTGTTTTAAAATTATTCATCTTCGTCTTTAATAGAAACAGCTTCTTCTTGGTTTTCTCCACGAACATCAATTCTCCAACCAGTTAATTTCGCTGCTAATCTAACATTTTGACCGTCTTTTCCAATAGCTAAAGATAGTTGCTCTTCAGGGACAACAGCAAGAGCAGTGTTTTTCTCATGAATCTCAACAGAACTAATTTTAGCTGGAGACAATGCATTGATAATAAAATTAGCTGGATCTTCTGCGTATTCAATGATATCAATTTTTTCTCCACCTAACTCTGACATAACCGCAGAAACTCTAACCCCTCTTTGCCCTACCATAGCACCAATTGGATCAACTCCTTCTGCTTTTGACTCTACCGCGATCTTTGTTCTGTAACCCGCTTCCCTAGCAATAGCTTTAATTTCTATTTGTCCCCCATTGATTTCAGGAACTTCAAGCTCAAATAGCTTAGAAATAAATTTAGGATAAGCGCGAGAAACAACTACATTTGGTCCTTTTGTTGTTACTTCTACTTTTAATAAAAAAAGTTTTAATCTTTGACCTTCTTTATAGAACTCTCCTCTCACCTGTTCTTCTTTTGGAAGAACTCCGATTCCTTTTCCAATATCAAAATAGATGTTTCTTCCGTCTATTCTTTGAATAATTCCAGAAACAATTTCCCCTTCCCTGTCTTTAAACTCTTTCATCACATTTTCTTTTTCTGCTTCTCTTATTTTTTGAAGAATTACTTGTTTTGCTGTTTGAGCGGCAATTCTTCCAAAATCTTCTTTTTGTTCTAAAAGAGTTTTAATTTCATCTCCAACATTAATCTCTTTATTCTCTTTTTTTGCTTCTTTAATTAAAAGATGTTTTTCTAAATTAAACTTTGCTCTTTTGCCTTCCATATCTCCTTCTTCTTCCTCTGTTTTAAGAAACTTCTTTGCCTCCGCCTTTGTTAAACCAAATTCAACGATTTGTTCTTCGTCCATATATACTAAAGTATGATCAACAACAAGTAAGATTCTATAAAAATCTGTTTTTCCTGTTTCTTCGTCTAAAACAGCTTTAACTACTTGTCCTTTTTCTCCATATTCTTTTTTATAAGCAGAAGCTAGGGCTTGTTCTATAATCTCTAGAACTCTATCATGATTAAGTCCTTTTTCTTCTGTTATTTGGCTAATAGCCGATGTGAATGCTTTAAAATCCATATTTAATTTTCTTTATTTATTATTTTAACAAAAATGTCGGAGAACAATTCCCGACATTTACATTAATTACTATATATCAAGTTTAAATAATTTTGTCAATTGAATAATTTATAAACATAATACCCAGAGGCTAAAGATAAAAGGGGAATATACCAAGAAAAACCTAAAAGGAATAAAGAAAAGATTAGCACAAGAAACATTGTAAAATACATAATATAGTCAAACTTTTGATTTAAATCTTTTAATTTTTTATTCGTATTAATTAATAAAAAAGATAAAACAAAGAAAATAAAAGATCCTCCCATTAAAAATAAAATTTTTTGTATTATTTCAAACATGCTTTCTTTCTAAATAACATAAGCAAAGGAAGTTTGCAAACGTATTGAATTCTTGCTCATTTTAATATAGGATTAAAATATGAATAAAATAGAAATACCAACTCATGTATTAACAGCTCTTAATTCGCTTAAAAAGGGTGGTTTTGAGGCCTTTTTAGTGGGGGGTTGCACAAGAGACTATCTTCTTAATAAAACGCCTAAAGACTGGGATTTAACTACAAACGCAAAACCAGAAGAAATCATGGCTATTTTTAAAGATTTTAAAACTATTTACGAAAACGATTTTGGAACCGTAGCAGTTTTTATAGAAAACAATCCTCTGGAAATAACAACATATAGGATTGAAGGAGGTTACCTTGATAAAAGACACCCTGAGAATATTGATTGGACTAAAAACATTGAAGAAGATTTAAAAAGAAGGGACTTTACCATAAACGCTATGGCAATGGATAGTTCTTTAAAAGTAATAGATTTGTTTAATGGAAAAGAAGATTTAAAAGCAAAGATTATAAGAACCGTCGGAGATCCTGATGAGCGCTTTAACGAAGATGCTTTAAGAATGCTTCGTGCGATTAGATTTGTAACAACTCTTCCTGAAGGCTTTCAGATTGAAGAAAAAACACTTCTTAGTATTTCTAAAAACAAAGCTCTTCTCTCTAAAATATCAAGCGAAAGAATCAGAGATGAATTTGTTAAAATTATAAACTCAGACAACGCTAAAAAAGGAATTCTTCTTTTGAAAGAAACAGGTTTAATGCATTATATTATTCCTGAACTAGAAGAAGGCTATAATTGTAAACAAAATAAACACCATATTTATGACGTTTTTGAACATAATTTAGAAGCCTTAAGTTTTGCTGTTAAAAAAAATTACAGTTTTCAGATCAGAATAGCCGCATTATTGCATGATGTTTCTAAGCCAGAATCCAAAAAAGGGGAAGGAGAAAATGCTACTTTTTACAATCACGAAATAATGGGGGCAAAAGCCACTAAAAAAATACTGACTCGACTAAAGTTTACTAAAAAAGATATTGAGAAGATTGTCAATCTTGTAAGATATCATCTTTTCTACTATAATGTAGCTGAGGTTACAGAGTCTTCAATAAGAAGACTGATTAAAAATGTTGGTATGGAAAATATGGAGGATTTGATTAAGCTAAGAATGTGTGACCGAATCGGCTCTGGCTGTCCAAAAGCAGAACCATATAAATTAAGACATTTGAAATATTTAATAGAAAAAGTATCTAAAGATCCTATTTCTGTTAAAATGCTCCAAATAAACGGGGAAGACATTATTAATCTTTTAAAGATTAAGCCTTCAAAAACAATTGGGTTAATCCTAGAAATACTATTAGCGGAAGTTTTAGAAAACCCAGAAAAAAATAATAAAACATACTTGCAGGAAAGGACCTTAAGCCTTGGACTCTTAAAAGATAATCAATTAGAAGCTGTGGCTAAAAAGTCAAAGAAGGAAATTGACACTATCATCTCAAAAGAAGACGACATGACAAAGGAAAAGTACTGGCTGGTATAATGTCTTTAAAAAGACATTCCCATAAAAGACAGGAACAGTAAAATGTTTCCTGTTTTTTATTTTTATGCTATACTTTAAATGCGGACATGAATGCGGACAAAAATTGAATCCGGACATAAAATTGAATCCGGACATAAACGCGGACAAATGCGGACATGAATGCGGACATAAGAAAACCTGCCGGATTCGACCACTTTTTTACAAAGTGTATATATGGTAAGGGTTAAAACCTCACGAATGCGGACATGAATGTGGACAAAATAGTGGACAAACGCGGACAAATGTGGACAAAAAAGAACGTCCGAATGCGGACAAAAATTATTAAAATAAACGCGGACAAATGCGGACATAAACATGGACAAATTACATCATAATATCTCTTCAACAAACGTTATAAAAATACTTGATAGCGACCTTGAAAAAGGGTTAAATAAGGAAGAAGTTTCAAGAAGGATTTTAAGTTTTGGTAAAAATATTTTTAAAGAAAAGAAAGAAACTTCAAAAATAATTCTTTTCTTAAACCAATTCAAAAGTCCTCTGATGTATGTTTTAATTTTTGCTGGCATCTTAACTCTTTTTATAAAAAATTACACTGATGCTACGGTTATTTTTTTAGCTTTAATTATTAGTGCTCTATTCGGGTTTTTTGAAGAAGATAAAGTTTCTAATGTTTTAAAAAATTTAAAGAACACCTTAAAAACAAAAACTACTGTTCTTAGGGATGGCGCCTTAAAAGAAATCTACCAAGAAGATCTTGTTGTTGGAGACATTATTCTTTTAAAAGCAGGGCAAAAAATACCCGCTGACGCTAGAATTATAGAAGCTAATAATCTAAGAGTTTCTGAAGCAATGCTCACTGGAGAATGGCTAGCTGAAGAAAAAATACCCGATGTTTTAGCAAAAGAAACTCCACTTGCAGATAGAAAAAACATGGTTTATATGGGTGGACTCATTGAAGAAGGAGTTGGAAAAGCAATTGTTGTTGCCACTGGAATTAATACTGAAGCTGGGAAAATAGCTGAGCTTATAAATAATACAAAGGAAACAAAAACTCCTTTACAAGAGAAGATTACTGATTTTTCTAAGTTTTTAGGAATTGTTATTGGAGCTTGTTGTCTCCTTATTTTTTTATTCGGGGTATTTTTAAGAGATATGTCTTCTTTAGAAATCTTTGAGACATCTATTGCTATTGCTGTTGGTGGAATACCAGAATCTCTTCCTATTGTAATTACCATTATTCTTGCTTTTTCTGGAGAAAGAATTTTAAAGAAGAAAGGTTTGATAAGAAAACTATCCTCTGTAGAAACTTTAGGCTCTACTCAAATAATTTGTTTTGATAAAACAAAAACCTTAACCGAAGGAAAAATGAAATTAAATAATATTATTAGCAAAGAGGGTGAATTGACTCTTAAAGCTAGCGTTCTTTGTAGTGACGCCTATATTGATGAAAAGAATAATATTGTTGGTTCTCCTACAGGAAGCGCAATTCTAAAAGGAGCGCTAGATAGCAATTTTGACATTAAAAAAACTTTAGAAATTGAAGAGTTGCAAAGACTTCCTTTTAATTCAGAAAACAAATACGCACTTTCTTTAAGGAAAGAAAAAGGGAAAAAGTTTTTATATATTTTAGGGGCTCCGGAAAGAATAATAAAAAGGTCTAAAAAAGCAGAACTCTGGGAAAAAGAAATTGAAAGACTGGCCGAAAAAGGATTGAGAGTGGTTGGTGTTGGATGTAAAGAAATCAAAAAAACAAACAAAGATTTAAACAAGATTGCCAATGATTTTCATTTTATAGGACTTTTATCTTTTATTGATCCTTTAAGAGAAGATGTTAAAGAATCTATTGAAATTTGTAAAAAGGCGGGGATTAAAACAATTTTAGCTACAGGAGACCATCTTTTAACTGCTAAAAACATCGCTGAACAAATTGGACTCGAAATAACAAATGAAAATGTTTTAACCGGACAAGAGTTAGACCTTTTAACTGACAATGAATTAATGGAAAAAATTGGAAAAATTAAAGTTTTTGCTCGAGTGGAGCCAAGACACAAATTAAGAATTGTTGATATTTGGCAGAGGAAGGGAAAGGTGATTGCTATGACCGGAGACGGCATAAACGACGCTCCAGCGATTAAAAAAGCAGACATTGGTATTTCTTTAGGCTCAGGCACAGAAGTCGCTAAGGAGGCCTCTGACTTAGTTTTACTGGACGATAGTTTTAATACGATTGTGAAAACCATTGAAGAAGGAAGAATTGCTCTTGATAATTTAAGAAAATCTGTTTCTCATTCTTTGGCAGATGCTTTTGCTTCCATTATTCTGGTTGGTTTTTCTTCTATTGTTTTTGGCTGGCCACTACCTATTTCAGCAGTTCAAATTCTTTGGGTTAATTTAATCGAAGACACTTTTCCAGGCATGGCTTTTGCTTTTGAACCAAAAGAAAAAAACATTATGGAAAGAAGTCCTGCTAAAAGAAATAATTTAATGACAAAAGAAATGAAAGTCCTTATTTTTGCTACGGGAATCATTGACGAATTTTTTATCTTAATAGCCTTCTATCTTCTTCATTTTAAACAAGGAATGGACTTAGATTATGTTAGAACGATTATTTTTGCGATGATGTCTATAGACGCCATCTTTGTTATTTTCTGTTATAAAAACTTAAGAAAAAACCTATGGCAGATAAACATTTTTTCTAATATTTATCTTAATTTTGCTTGTTTATTTGTTTTTATATTATGTCTTTCTGCTATTTATTTACCCTTCTTCCAAACATTTTTAAAAACAACTTCTTTGGATATTTTTGCTTGGCCTATTATTCTTCTAGTTGGGCTTTTAAGTGTTGCTTTTATAGAAGCTACAAAATACTTTTTTATAACAAAGAAAAAAACCGAGGATTAAAGTGTTGATAATTTGTGGAAAAAAGAGGGTTTCTTTTTTAAAAAAATATTTGTCCTTTTTTCTCCTCTTTTTTAAAAAGATTTTATCCCCTTAAACTTTTCTTTATTTTAAAGCTTTTTTGAGGGTTTTCCACAATTCCACCGCCCTAATAATAACAATAATAAATTTATTTAAAAATAATTATTATATAGACATGTTGATAAAAAAATGATATTAAAGAATTAATGAACTTTTATATTCTTTTATTACTTTCATACTTAATCGGTTCCATTCCTTTTGGGTATTTGATAGGTAAAATAAACAAAATAGATATCAAAAAAGTAGGTAGTGGAAGTACAGGAGCAACTAATGTTTCTAGGTTTTTAGGTGCTAAATGGGCTGTTTTGGTTGCGTTGTTAGATATTTCTAAAGCATTTCTTCCTTTATTTTTAGCTTTTACTTATTTAAACTCAGAAATAGAAATTGCTTTAATTGTAATTATTACAATTTTAGGACATATTTTTCCTGTTTGGCTTAATTTTAAAGGAGGAAAGGGGGTTTCGGTAATTGTACCAGCTTTGATCTTTTTTGCTGGTTTATGGCAAACAATAGTTTTAATTTCTTTTTGGGCAATTTTACTTAAAACAATTAAAGTGATGAGTCTAAATAATGTAGCTTTAATCTTTTTTGTTCCTTTCCTTTTTTGGTTTCATACCCATTCGTTAGTTTATTTTCTCTTAGGAATAGTTATTTTTTTAATTATTTTATATGCTCATAGGGAAAATATTTCTCGTCTTTATAATGATAATGAATTAAAATTATGAGTTTTGAAATCATTTTAGCGACAATTTTCTTTTTTATGCCTGCTTATTTAGCTAATGCTGTACCTCCTCTTTTAAATAGGTTTAAAATATTAGACTGTTTGTCTTTTCCAATTGATAACAATAGGAAAATTAAAGAAAAAGAAATTTTTGGAGCTCATAAAACTTGGCGTGGCTTCTTAGGAATAATCTTTATTGGAACTTTGTTAATGGTTCTTTTTTTTCAGCTAAATAACTTTTTTCATTTATATGAGGTTCTTTCTTTTGATTATTTAAATTGGAATCCCTTTCTTTTTGGTTTTATCTTTTCTTTAGGAGTGGCTTTTGGAGATTTGCTTTTTGCTTTTATAAAAAGAAGATTATTTTTAAAACCAGGCGCTCCTTTTATTCCTTTTGATCAAACAAATTATGTTTTTGGAGTTTTTATTCTTCTTCAAGGTTTTATAAATTTAGAACTATATTTTTGGCTTATAATTCTTATCCAAACCTTTATTATTCACGTACTCTTTAACCGGATTGGCTATGTTTTAGGGTTGCATAATGCCAAATGGTAAGGTAAGATAAGAATAGAAGAAAAGTAATTTTATAAATTATGGAAGACATAATTATATCGCTTAACGCCAGTAATATAATCGTTAATTTATTCTTTGTAATAATAGTTTTTATTATCGGAGCGTTTTTAGCTAAAAAGTTTGGCAAAGCCACAGAAAAATTATTAATTAATATCAGACTTGATCAAGCGATAAAGAATTTAGGTTGGCAACAATTTTTTGAAAAATATAAGGCGAATGTAAAAGTTTCTAATTTTTTAGGAATTATTATTGAGTTTTATATTCTTTTAATAACCTTAATGGTTTCAAGTGAAATTTTAAATTTTCCAGTTTTAACAAATTTCTTTTTAAATATTGTAGAATATTATCCAAATATTTTAATTTCTATGGTAATTTTTGTTATTGCTGTTTTTGTCGCTGAATTTTCAAAAAAGATTATTTATCTTGATTCAAAAGATAAATATTCAAGTTCACTCGGCTCTTTTATAGCGTCAGCTACTTGGATTTTAGCTATCTTAGCTATTCTTTATCAACTTAATATTGTTCCCGAGCTAGTAATAGTTCTTTTTATGGGTGCAACAATTACGCTTGTTCTAATCGTCGGTCTTTCTTTTGGACTTGGTGGTCAAGAGATTGTTAAAAAATTCTTAAAAAAGTTTGAAAAAAAGATAAAATAATATGGAAGAAATAACGCATAAACAATTGCAAAAAATGATTCTTTTTTCTTGCGAAAGAGTGGAAAGAGACAAGGAAGAAATTAATAAAATAAATGTTTTCCCTGTACCAGATCAAGACACAGGAAGCAATCTAGCTTGTACTTTAAGCGGGGTTAAAAAAGCTCTTTTTAAACAAAAATTCAATAGTTTTAAAGACTTGGGGGAAGCTGCTCTTGATGGAGCACTTATGTCGGCTCAAGGAAATACAGGAATTATCTTTACAGGTTTTTTAGTTGGTTTCTTTGATGATATAAAAAATGATTCTAAATTAAACAGCAAAGAATTAGCAGAATGTTTTAAAAAAGGAGCTGAAAGAGCCAAAGACTCTATCCAAAATCCTCAAAAGGGAACTATTTTAGATGTTATGTCTGCTTTTGCTCTAGAATTAAAGAAAGAAGCGGAAACAAAAAAAGATATTCTTAAAAACTTTGAAAAAGCAATTAAAAAAGCGCACAAAGCTCTTTTAAACACAACTGAAGAGATGCCTCTTTTAAAGCAAGCCGGAGTCGTTGACGCAGGAGGTCTTGGCTTCTTAATGATTTTAGAAACTTTTTTTGATGTTTTGATTGAAAACGATAATCCTTTTTCTAAGAAAATTATCAAAAAAAGTGTTCAAACAAAAAGATTAGTTCAAATCTTGACCAATAGATACGAAGTGGTTTCTTTAATGAGGGAAATTTCTTTAAACGAAGGAGAGATGTATGAAAAGCTAAAAGATTTAGGAGATTGTTTAGACATTATTACAGTTAAAAACAGAGCAAAAATACATATTCATACAGACGATCCATATATCGTAAGAGATGTTATCCGAACTTTCGGAGAAGAAGAAACAATGAGAATCGAAGATATGGCTAGAGAGGTTTTAGGAGAAGAGTCTGTAGTTAGAAGTAAAATAGGGATTGTTACGGACGAGATCAGCTCAATTAATGAAAAAAATATTCAGCACTATAAGATAGAATCTATTCCTTACAAAATAGAATGGGATGGAATAGATAAACTACCCGGAGAAAGTATTACAGAGAAGCTTAAAGTAGCTAAAGAGAATGGTTTTAAATACTCTCCTTTTGCTAATCCTATTAATGCAAAGTTTTTTAAAGAAGCGTTTGAGAAACAACTAGAGACATTTGAAGAAGTGATTTGTATCACTTCAAGTAATGAATATTTCAAAACTTTTGAAATAGCGGAAGAGGGAAGGAAAATGCTTTCAAGAAATCAAGAGAAAGTCCATCTTTTAGATTCTAAGAGTATTGGTGCGGGTCAAGCCGTGATGATCTTAAAAGCCATTGATTTAATTAATGAGCAAAAACAAGCAAAAACAATTATTGAAGAATTAAAGAAATTAACTATACGGAATATTGGAGTTATTAACTCTCCTTTTGATGATTCTAAGAACTCAGGGAAAATTAAAAAAGTTATTGAAAAGAATAAATTCCTTTTAGTTACTGCTGGAAAAGAAATAAGATTGAGGGAAACTCTTAAAAAAGACGAGTGTGTTGATAAAATAGTTAATCGAGTCAAAAAGGATTTAAACAAAAACAAAAAAACTTTAGCGGTTATTGTTCATAATGGTAATTTAGTTAAAGCTAAAGAATTAAAAGAAAGGCTCAAAGCGTTAAATATGGTAGTTTCTTTCATTAATTCTGCTGATCCTGTTTTAAGTTTAAAAATAGGTTACAAAGGGTTAATGCTTTCCTATATTAAAGAACTTTAAGTTCTATATACAACAATTATCATTAAATATATACATATGAAAACAAAAATAATTATAGATTCTGCCGCGACGATAAGCGAAGAACTAGTTAAAAAATATAATTTAGGCGTAGTTAATTTAAAAATTAATTGGGAAGAGGAAAATATAAAAGACAAGCTTGAAGAAGGAGATTTATTTGAAAAAATGAAGCAAACAACTTTCAAAACTGGGCCAAAAACATCTCAACCTTCAGTAGGAGATTTTAAAAAAGCTTTTGAAGACGCTTTTTCTGAAGGCTTTGAGGAGATTATTTGTTTAACTATGAGTAGCGTAATGTCAGGAACATATAATTCAGCGTTCCAAGCTTTGAAGTTTTTATCAAAAGAAAAACAAGAGAAGATAAGTTTAATTGATACTTTTAGTGCTGACGGAGGAGAAGGTTTGATTATCTTAAAAACCGTTGAACTTCTTCTATCAGGTAAAGAAAGAAAAGAAATCGTTTCAGATATAGAAGCTTTTAAGAGTAAAGTTCTCGTAGTTGGTTTTATGCAAGATCCAAAATGGATTGAAAGAAACGGAAGATTAAGTAAAACAGGAGCAACTTTAATCAGGCAAGCAGAAAAAATAGGCATTAGACCTCTTTTAACTTTAAAAAAAGGAAAGGTTGCTGTAACCGCTTTGAAGTTCAAAGCAAAAGACAAAATAGAGTCTGTTTTAAAAGAAATTAAAGACCACATTAAAGATGAAAAAGCGGTTTTAGTGATTACTCACGCAAACATTCAAAAAGAAGCTGAAAATTTAGAGCAAAGGATTAAAGTAGAATGTCCTAATATTGAAATTCTTTATGTTGAAAAGCTTAATCCGATTATTGGATGTCACCTAGGGCCAGAAAGTATTATTTGTTCTTATTATATAAAATAAAATGTTAAACTATTTTTTAATTATCTTAATTTCTTATCTTATTGGTTCTTTTTCACCTGCGCTTTTAGTGAATAAGTTTTTGAACAAAGTCGATCCAAGAGAAACAGGTTCAAAAAACTTAGGGGCGTTGAATACACTTAGAATTACAACTTCTAAAAAAGGAAAATTCGTTGGAGTTCTTGCCTTCTTATTAGTTTTTTTAATAGACGCCTCAAAAGGAGCTTTAGCTGTAGGTTTAGCGATGGCCTTAACCCCAGAGAATGCTTTTGTGAGCGCGGTTTTAGCTGGGTTCTTTGTAGTTTTAGGGCATAATTATTCAATCTTACTTAAATTTGATGGTGGTAGAGGAGCTGCTACTTTTATGGGTATTCTTTTGTTTTTAAACTTTGAACTATTTTTTGTTTGGCTTTTATCAGTGCTTCTTTTTATGTTTATCTTCGAATTAATTATTCCCATTGATAAAAAAAGAAACTTTTTTAAAAGAGCCATTTCAGATCAAATTATTGGACGTCTTTTTGGAGAAGTTTTCGCTTTAATTCCTTTTTACTTCTTAGATCCTTTTGTTTTCGGGGTTTCTCTAGTTATCACGCCATTAATCTTATTAAGGCATAAGGACAGAGTTAAAAAACAACTTAAAGATTACAAAATATGAATGAATACTTAATTATTCCAATTCTTTTTATCATTTCTTACCTTTTAGGAGCAATTCCTTTTGCGCATATCTTTACAAAGCTTTTTTCAAACAAAGATATTTTAAAGATAGGTTGGAAGAAATCTTCTTCTTCAAATGTTTTAGCAAATATTGGAAAAGTCCCAGCGCTTTTAACTTTTCTTTTTGATGTTTTGAAAGGTTTTATAGTTGTTTTTATTGCTAAAGAGTTTGGATTACCTTTTGAAGTTCTAGCCATCGCAGGATTCTTAGCAGTCATTGGACACAACTTTTCTATTTTCCTTAACTTTAATGGAGGAAGAGGAATTGCCACTATTTTAGGAGCTTGTCTTGCTTTTAATCCTTTTATTGCTTTTATGGCTCTAATCCCAGTTATTCTAACCGCAATTTTTTGGACTGCTTCAATAGGAACACTTTTTTCTTACCTTATGGTAATTTTTTGGAGTTATTCAATTCAAGACTTTGGTTTATCTTTGCTTTTTACTCTTTCCTTGATTCCAATAATTATTAAAAGAGTCTTGCCAATTAAAACTTTAAGAGGTAATATCTTTAAAAGGATTGTTTTTGATCAGGATTCTGTTCCTCCTTTTAGAATAAAATAGAAATGCCCCTGTAGCTCAATCGGATAGAGTACTAGGTTTCGGCCCTAGTGGTGTGGGTTCGAGTCCTGCCAGGGGCTCATAAGATATGTATTGACGAATAAATACAAACGCAATACAATATAAGCATGATTATTAAAAATAATTCACAAATTCAGGTTCGCATTGATATTAAAACAAAGGAAGAGGCTCAAAAAATTTTTGAAGGTCTGGGTCTAGATATGAGTTCAGCGATTAAATTGTTTTTTCGTCAAACTATAAACTCTAAAAACTTACCATTCGAGATAAGAGATGAAAACGGATTTAGTCTATATAATGCAGGAATCTTAAGAGAGTCAATTATTAGCGCTAAAAATAATCCTAAGTCTTTTAAAGATGGCTCTACTTTATTAAAAAATGCTTTAGATGACTGATTATGCTTGATTTAAAGTATTCTTCTCGATTTAAAAAAGATTTGAAGTATTATAAATATGAGGGAAAAATTCTAATTGAATTAGGAGGGGTCTTAAATATTTTGGTGAAAGGAGGAGTTTTGCCAGATAAATATTTTAATCGTTCGTTTAAAGGGGAGTTTAAAGATTGTTTTAAATGTCATGTCAAACCAGACGTTGTTCTTGTTTATAGAATAAAAAAATTAGAACCAAACATTTTTTTACTTAGAGTCGGTTCACCTTCTAATGTTTTTTAAATAATATAATCGCTTTTTCCTAAACTTATGTTGTATTGAATAGTTTTGCGATAGAGCTTAGAAAAATTATAAGTTCTATCAGACATTTTATGAAAAGTTTAATGATAAAAACTATATAATTTCTCTAAACTATTGATTTTTATAACGTTTTAGGTTATATTGTAAGCAATGCCTGTATTATTAAATAGAAAACAGATATTTTTCTTTTTTATAGGAATTTTTATTCTTCTTTTTATTAATTCAGTTGCATTTGCAGACGGAGTCGTTCCTTGCACAGGAGCAGAATGCAATGTAGATAGCTTCTTTACATTAATAAATAATGTTATGGGGATCGTCTTTCCAATTATTAATGCAATTGCTTTTTGTTTGATCGTTTGGGGAGCAATACTCATGATAACTTCTTATGGAAGTGCAGAAAAATTTAAAAAAGGAAGAGAGGTTATACTCGCTGTAGCCATAGGAATCTTATTAATATATGGATCTAAATTCATAGTAATAAGTTTTTTAGGAGGGCTAGGAGGGGATACCACATGGTTCGAAAATATTATAAATTAAGCCCCGTTAGCTCAGTTGGCAGAGCAGGAAGCTCTTAACTTCAAGGTCGTGGGTTCAAGTCCCTCACGGGGCACAGAGAAAAAATAAAGAATAAATATATGTTAACAACAGAAGAAAAATTAAAAATAATTAAGAAATACAATATTCACGAAACAGACACAGGTTCTGCGGAAGTGCAAGTTGCTCTTTTAACAGAAGAAATTCAAAAATTATTAGAGCATCTTAAAGAAAACAAGAAAGATAATCACTCAAGAAGAGGTCTTTTAAAGATAGTTTCTAAAAGAAGAAAGCTTTTAAAATATCTAGAAAACAAAGACGAGAAAAAATATAATGAGATTGTAAAGAAACTAGGTCTTTAAAAAAGACCTTTTTTAACCTTTTAATATGGAAAGTAAAAATTTTAATTTAGAAATAAATAATAAACCTTTAACCGTAACTGTAAATGATTTCGCAGAAAGAGCAAATGGCTCTGTTTTTGTGCAGTTTGGTGAAACAACTGTTTTGGCGACTTGCGTTATGGGTGAAAACGATGTAGATGGAATTGACTATTTTCCTTTAAGCGTAAATTATGAAGAAAAGTTTTATGCTGGAGGGAAAATATTTGGTTCAAGATTTACAAGAAGAGAAGGAAGACCATCAGATGAGTCTCTTTTAACTTCAAGATTAATTGATAGAACCTTAAGACCTCTTTTTGATAAAGATATCAAAAAAGAAGTTAGTGTTACCGTAACCTTACTTTCTTTTGATAATGAAACAGAACCAGCAATTATTGGTATCTTTGCAGCTTCTTTAGCTTTATTAATTTCTGACATTCCTTGGAACGGACCAGTTGCTGGAGTAAGAATCGGAGGAAAAGAAGATGCTTTAATTGCTTTTCCTAATTATGAAGAAAAAGAAGGCGGAGTTGATTTAATGGTTTCAGGCTTAAAAGACAAGGATAATGAAGTTATCTTTAATATGTTTGAAGCTCAACTTTTTGAAAAGAACGAAAGCGTTATCTTGAGCGCTGTTTCAATGGCAAAGGAATATATTGCTAAACTTTTAGATTTTCAATCACAAATACAAAAAGAAGTCGGCAAGACAAAGAAAGTGTTAAAGATAAAAGAAAGAAAAGAAGAGGTGGAAGCAGAAATTTTAGCTGTTTTTAAAGATAGGTTTGAAAAAGAATTAGATAGTCACGAACTTGCTTCTGAAGTAAAAACATTTTTAAAGAGTAAATATGATGATTCAGCTTCTGTTAACGCAGGAATGGATTTTTTAGAGAATTATTTAGAAAAAACATTACACAGTCTTGTTTTAAACAAAGAGCAAAGACCAGATAACAGAAAATTAGACGAAATTAGAAATCTTTTTGCAGAGATTGACTACTTGCCAAGAGTTCATGGTTCAGGTGTTTTTGTAAGAGGACAAACAAAAGCCTTATCTATTTTAACTTTAGGAGGACCTGGAGAAGAAAAAATCTTAGAAGGAGTAGAGTTTGACGGAAAGAAAAGATTTATGCATCACTATAACTTCCCTCCATTTTCAGTAGGAGACTCAAGACCAAGTAGAGGTCCTGGAAGAAGAGAAATAGGACATGGAAGGCTTGGAGAAAAAGCTTTAGAGCCAGTTATTCCTAATTTTGATAATTTTCCTTATACAATAAGAGTTGTTTCTGAAGTTTTATCTTCAAATGGATCATCATCAATGGCTTCAACTTGTGCTGCTTGTTTATCACTTATGGCAGGAGGAGTTCCAATTTCTAACATGGTAGCTGGAATTGCTATGGGAATTATTGTTGATTTAGATTCAAGTATTCCTGTTTCAAAAAGAAACTACAAAATTTTAACTGACATTCAAGGACCAGAAGACCATTATGGAGATATGGACTTCAAGGTAGCTGGAACTGACAAGGGTGTAACTGCTCTTCAAATGGATGTAAAGTTTGATGGAATAACAGAAAAAATGCTTCAAGAAGGATTAGAACAAGCTAAAAAAGCTCGTTTTGAAATTTTAGAAGTTATGAAAAAAGTCATTTCAAAACCAAAAGACGATTTAAGTAAATATGCTCCAAGAGTTCAAATGATAACCATCAATCCAGAGAAAATAGGAGATGTTATTGGCTCTCAAGGAAAAATCATCAATCAGATTATTGATGAGTGTGACGTAACTATTGAAATAGAAGACGATGGAAAAGTATATATTGCTTCTAAAAATAAAGAAGGAATGGAAAGAGCAGTTAAATGGATTCGTGAATTAACAGAAGAATTAGAGGTAGGAAGAATCTATTCAGGAACTGTAATAAAGATATTAGATTTTGGAGCAATTGTAGAAATTCTTAAAGGACAAGAAGGAATGATCCATATTTCTGAGCTAGATGATAAAAGGGTTGCAAAAGTTTCAGATATTGTTAAAATAGGAGATAAGGTACAAGTAAAAGTAATTTCTTTAGGAAACCAAGGGAAAATAAGCCTTTCACTAAAACAAGCAAAAAATGGACAACAAGTTAGACGAGAAGACTGAAAACATAGGAGAAGAGATTTTCTTTGAGTCTAGTGCTATAAGAACTATGGCAAAAGACATTCGAGCTCTTCAAGAAAAAGAAACTTCTTTTAAGAAAGAGGAGTTTTTGAATATAGAAGAGCCTACTTTAAGTATAAAAAAAGAAGAGCCCGTTCCTGTAATTAATGAAAAGATTGCTCGCGAAAGAGAAAAGATTGAAAACATGATTAAATCATTAGATTCTTTCAAAACCGATGAAAATGTTTTAAGGAATGAAATCAATGTTTCGAATGATAAAGAAGAAGATGAAGTTGTTGAAATCAAAAAACAAGAAACAGAAAACATTTCTTTAAAGATGCAGGCAGAAGTTACTCCAGCAATCGAAGAAGTAGTTGTTCCTGAAATAAAGGAAGAGATTGAAGAGATAGTTGCTCCCGAAATAAAAGAAGAACCTGAAGAAATGCCTGTTCCTGAAATAAAAGAAGAACTTGAAGAAGCAGTTGTTCCTGAAATTAAAGAAGAACCTGAAGAAATTTTTGAAGAGCTAAATGTTCCTGAGCCTGAAGAAATGCCTGTTCCTGAAATAAAGGAAGAGGTTGAAGAATTAGTTGTTCCTGAAACAAAAGAAGAAGATGATAAAGAAATCTTTAAAGAATTAAGTGCTTTGGAAGTTGAAGAAGTAGTTGCACCTAAAGTTGACGAAAAAGACATTTTTAAAGAATTAGAAGAAAAAGAAGAATTCTTTGAAGAGTTAAAAGAAGAGGAAAAACCTCTCAACAAAGAAGAAAGGTTAAAAGAGATTGAGAAAGAGCAATCAGATCTTAAAGAAAAATTAATTCCTTTTGATAAAAGTATTGAAAAAACTCTTTTAGAGCTTGAAAAAATAAAAGAAGAGGTTAGGGGTATAAGAAAAGAAGAAAAAGAAATAGAAAAAAAGAAGCAAGTCCTTGAAGATAAAGAAAGTAGTGCAAACGAAGAAGAAAAAAGAAGAATAGAAAAGCAAAGATGGGAGGTTGAAAAAGACAGAGATTCTTTAGAGCAAAAAAGATATGCAAAAGAAGATGAATTCAAGTCAGTAAAGCTTCAAATGAAAGAAATTGAATTCAAGAAACAGGGATTAGAAAAGGAAATTTCAATTTTAGAAGAGGAAAAACAAAACATTCAAAAAGAGCTTCAAAAAACAATTTCTCTTAAAGAAAAAGAGTCTTTACTTTTAGAACTTAAAAACAAAGAAAGTTTGTTTGATAAAATTAATGAAGATCTTCTTTTAAGTAATGAAGAAAAGGAAGCTATTTCTTTTGAATACGAAGCTCTTAAAAGAGAAGAGGCAAGTATTGAAAATACAATAAAAGAACTTGAAGAAAAGAATAGAGTAGAAGAAGATGTTATTCAAAGAAGAATAATTGAAGAAAAGAGAAGGGAAAAAGAAGTCGAAAGAAGGTCTCTTGAAAAGCAAAGGTGGACTTTTGAAGACAAATTAAGTAAGATAAAGGTAAGAAGAGGAAAAACAAAAGAAGATTATGCGAAGATAGAAGAAGAGATGTCAATTATTACGGGGAAGATTAAAGAAATAGAAAAACTTTTATGAATAAGATATCTACCTTCTCAAAAGTAGTTATGAGAATCTTCTGGTTTGCTATCTTTATAGCCTTAATATTACTTATAGCTTCAATAATTAGATTAATAATATTATAAATATGTTTGAACAAGAATTTATAGAAAAACAAAAAGAGCTTTTAATGGAAGAAAAAAAACAGCTTGAGAGGCTTCTTTCAGAGTTTACAGAAAAAGAAAAAGGAAGTGAAAATAACTTTAAAACAAAATATACTAATATTGATCCTGATGAAGTTGATCCAGAGGAGGCGGCAAATGAAGTAGAAGAGTTTGTAGATCTTCTTCCTCAAGAATATACTCTTGAGATAAAATTAAAGAATGTAAACGAATCTTTAGAAAAGATAGAAAAAGGTACTTATGGAATTTGTGAAGTTTGCGGAAGAGCGATTGAAGAGGATAGGCTTAAGGTTAATCCTTCAGCAAAAAAATGTCTAACTTGTTTAGATTTATAAAACAAAAAACAACTCGTTAGGGTTGTTTTTTAATTAGTAAGAAATTTTTGTTCCTAAGCTGTATTTAGCAAGTGGATTTGTAGCTCCTCTTACATCAAAGTGCAAGTGCGAACCATCTCCACCAAGAGAGATACAAAGACCAGTATTTCCCATGTATCCGATAATTTCTCCTTGAGCTACTTTCTCGCCAACGCTAACTGTGAAGTATGATAAATGTCCGTAATAAGTAACAACTCCGTTAGGGTGAAGAATAGTCACATAGTTACCAGAAGGCCAAGCATATTTAGCTTTTTGAACCGTCCCAGAAGCGGCAGCAACAATAGGAGTTCCTTTACTGTTTGCAACATCAATGGCGTTGTAATAGTGAAGTAGATTAGTGATTGTTCCTTTAGTTGGAGCAATAAAGTAATTAGAAGCAATACTAGTATATCCCGAAGTAGGATTGTTTGTGGTTACTGTTTTTGGCATCTTTCCATTAGGAATAAGTAAAATGTCTCCAATATAGATATCATTTGCATCAGCAAGCTCATTAAAAGAAATGATGTCTTCTGAAGTAGATTGATATTTTTTAGCAATAGATGAAATAGTATCTCCTTTTAAAACCATGTGCAAAAGTCCCTCAGTAGGAAGTATGATTAATTTTTGTCCTGCTTTAATAACTGTTGTTTTACTGATTTCATTAGCAAGTAAAATAGTTTCCAAAGAGATGTTGTATTTTTCAGCAACAGATGAAATGGTGTCTCCTTCCTTAACCGTATGATAAATAATGTCTTTTTTAAGAGTTTCTTCGTTTGCTTCGCTAAACTTTACTCCGAAGCTCATATTGTTTACAAAGAGAGGAGAATTAGAAGAAGCTAGAATAGAACCATTTTCAATAATCATATTCTCTGTTGGCGTCATTACTTCTGGGACTAAGCTTACAAAAGCTTTTTCAGGAGAGGCAATAACTTTATTGTTATTAATGTTAGAAACAGAAAAATTAGCAATAATAGCTATCGTTAAGATTAGAAAAATTATTCTTTTTTTATGAAAAGCTTTAAAGGCTTTTCCCCTCATTTCAATCACTTTTGCACTGAAGGATTTATCGTCTAAAATACTAATATTCTTATTACTTACTAATTATTAATATACTCTAATCTTAACAGTTTTGAATAGGAAAAGTCAAGCAAAATTACTCTTTTTAAAGCCTTTATGTTATACTTTAAAAACATGAGCAATAAAGAAGAAATTACAAAAATATTAGAAAAATACAATTTACATCCTAAGAAATCTTTAGGCCAGAATTTTTTAATAGATCAAAACATTATAGATAATATTGTTAAGGCAACTGAAATAAAAAAGGAAGACAATCTTTTAGAAATTGGTCCGGGGTTAGGGATGATTACCAAAGAATTAGATAAGCATGCTAGTTCTGTTCTAGGGATAGAAAAAGACACGCTTTTTACAAAAATTTTAAATGATTTTAATTTTAAAAATACAAAAGTTATTGAAGCTGATATTTTAGACTACATAAAAGAAAATGATATTTCTAAATATAAAATAATTGCAAACATTCCCTACTACTTAACTTCTAATTTGATAAGACACTTACTTGAAACTTCTAATCAGCCAAAAGAAATCTTTTTAGTCATTCAAAAAGAAGTGGCAGAAAGAATTTGCTCTAAAGAAGGAAATATTTTGTCTATAGCTGTTAAATATTACGCTGAGCCTAAGCTTTGTTTTTCTATTTCTAAGAATTCTTTTTGGCCTAGCCCAAAAGTTAACAGTGCTTTAATTAAAATTATTCCTAATAGAAAATACGAAGAAGGGGATAGGTTTTTCTTTCAACTAATTAAGGCTGGTTTTTCTTCTCCAAGAAAGAAAATGATTAATAATTTAGCTTCTGTTTTAAAAATAGAAAAAGAAAAATTAGAAGAAGCTTTTTTGAAAACTAAACTTGATATAGGAATAAGAGCAGAAAAACTTTCATTAAAAGATTGGATTGAATTAAAAAAAGTTTTAGCATATAATTATAAATAATGAAAAAATA
>Ga0265294_10002002_pt1 | contig 26981 bp, 21 predicted proteins | sample MunlanPumphouse3_FD_192504 | JGI IMG/M metagenome (GOLD analysis project Ga0265294, IMG submission 192504) | Groundwater microbial communities from a municipal landfill in Southern Ontario, Canada - Pumphouse #3 | ecosystem: Environmental > Aquatic > Deep subsurface > Groundwater | place... | reverse complement strand
AACCAGATAAATTTTCATCGTTCTTTTTTGAAATACTATCAACTAATACTTTATAGATTTTACCAACCATCTCTTCTGCTTTATCATAAAAATTAACTTCTAAAGCTTTCTTTAGTTCAGTAAATCTTGAAAATGATACCTTAGTAGGGGCAAATAAAGCTCAATATAAACGTAATAAAAATCTTGCTAAACAAAATTATAAAGAGATTAAAGATAATTGCTATGCTAAGGAACATTGCGTTGAAGTTTGTAAGAAAGAACACAAGGCAAATCTTAAGAAACTTGAAGTTCAAAAAGCGCAAGAAATTAAGAAAGCTGGTTTATTATATTTCTTCAATGTTAATGGTTTTTATATTGAATCTAATGACATTATAAGCGAAAAATTAAATCAAGGATTAGGAACAAAAGTATTTACAAAAGAATTCTTACTTGAGTTCCCTCATGATGCTTATAAGATTAGTGAAAAAGGTTTGAAAGTAAAAGTAGAAGAGAATTTAGATTATGGTAAATTTATCTTATTAAAGTGTTCATATATTGATGTGTTAAAAGATAAACATTACTTGTATGTTAATTCGGATAAGAAGTATAAAGAAAATAACGAAATCAATATTGGTTTTGATATTGCTCGCTCATCAATTATTGAAACTGGAATGGATATAAGACTATATTAAAATATACTAGTTTTATACTATTTATAAAGAAATAATAAGTTTTAGTATAGATTACTCAATCTTGGTTACTTTATAACCAGCTAATATTACGGCGTCTTTAATCTTATTTTCTGGAATAGGTTCTTTAGATTTTATAATAGCGTTTTTGTTTTTTAAAGAAACAGAAACGCTTTTTATTCCTTCAATTTTGCTAAGCTCAGTTTCTACATGATGAGCGCAATGATCGCACATCATTCCTTCGATATAGACAGTTTGAATATTTTTTTGAAATAGTGACATAAAATTAATCTCCTTTTATTTATTAATAATGTCTTTGCGCTTAAAGAATTTAAGCCTCATGGCATTCAATACAACAGTAATACTACTTAAACTCATCGCAACACTTGCAATCATTGGATTTAATTCAACATATATTGGATTAAAGAATAGAACTCCTGCAGCAAGAGGAATGCCAATAACATTGTAGAAAAAAGCCCAAAATAGATTGCCCTTAATATTTTGCACAACTTTTTTAGATAATTCAATTGCGCTTACTACATCTAATAAACTAGATTTAATAAGAATAATATCAGCAGATTCAATTGCAATATCTGTGCCAGCCCCAATTGCAATACCAACATCTGCTTGTTTTAAGGCTGGAGCATCATTAATTCCATCGCCAATCATTGCGATTTTCTTTCCATTTTTCTGTAATTGTTCGATTTTTTCGAGTTTATTTTCTGGTTTTACATTTGCATAGAATTTATCTATTCCTAATAAAGAAGCGGTGTATTTCGCAACTATTTCATTGTCGCCAGTTAGCAAGATTACTTCTTTTCCTAATGATTTTAGTGTAGAGATAGCACTTAAACTGTCATTTCTAATTGAATCAGCAATAGATATAAGCATGACAACTTTATTATTTCTTGCTACAAAAATTGTTGTATTCCCTTTTTCATTGTAACTTTTAAATTTATTTAAAAAATCATTATTAATTTCTATTTTAAATTTAGTCATTAATTCTTTGTTACCGATGATATACGAATCTTTATTTATATTCCCACTCATGCCTAAACCTGGTATATAGCGGTAATTTTCTACTTTTTTGAAGTTTTCATCTTTAATGTTTGCGTATCTTACGATGGCTTCTGATAGTGGATGAATACTCATTTTTTCGATAGAAGCAACATCGTTAATAATAGTTTTATCGCCATATACATCATAAACAGACATGATTCCTGTTGTTATTGTTCCAGTTTTATCCATGATTATGGTATTAACTTTGTTTAATTTTTCAAAAGCTTCTCCCGATTTAATAAGGATTCCATTTTCTGCTCCTTTTCCAGTACCAACCATAATAGCAACCGGAGTCGCTAATCCTAAAGCGCATGGGCAAGAAATAACAAGAACACTTATTGCAAAATTGATTGCTTGCTCAAAATTATAATTTGATATAAATAACCACACTATAAAAGTTATTAAACTAATTCCCATTACAACAGGAACGAAAACTGATGCAACTTTATCAGCAAGTTTTGCTAAAGGAACCTTAGAATTACTTGCTTCTTGTACAAGAGTAATTATCTTATTTAATGTCGTATCTTCGCCAACTTTTTGAACTTTATAATAGAAAACTCCGAGTTTATTTATTGTTCCAGAAATAACTTCATCACCTTTCTTTTTATAGACAGGTATGGCTTCTCCAGTAATTGAAGATTCGTTAATATTCCCATAACCGTCAATTATTATTCCATCAGCTGGAATGGAAGTGCCTTCTTTAATAACAACAATATCATTTATTTTTAATTCTTCCGTAGGAATTGAGACTTCCTTTTTATCTTTTAAGATTGTGGTGAATTCAGGTGCTAAAGCCACAAGTTTAGATATTACTTCACTTGTTTTGGCGGTTGCTTTGTTTTCGAAATATTTACCAAGAGAAACTAATGTTAAAATAGTTCCAGCGGATTCAAAGTAAATTTTATTTTCAAATTGCATATAATCTAAACCAATTGATTTGTTATATATCATCATTATAAAGGCATATAAACCATATAAAATTGAAAATAATGAACCTACAGCAATCAAAGTATCCATGTTTGGATGTAATGAAAATAAGGATTTAAATCCTCTAGTAAAATAACCAAAATTCAAAATAACAATAGGGGTGAGAAGAATTATTTGAATAGAGAATAAAATAATTGGATTATGAATTAATAAGGTTATATTAAAATTCATTAAAATCATATGTCCCATTGAGAAAATTAAAAGGAGAATTAAAAAAACAATTGAAACTATTAGTTTATTTCTTCTATTTTTCAATTCTTTTTGTTTCTTTTCTTGAAGTTGTTTGATGCCCAAATTGCTGTGTAATTCTGCATCATATCCAGCTTTTTTAACTGAATCAATAATTTCATCGCTATTTATAATGTTTGAATCATATTCAACAGTCATTGAATTGGTTAATAATGATACATTAACTTCTGTGACCCCTTTATCTTTTTTTACAGCATCATTTACATGTGCTTGGCAGGCTGTGCAAGTCATACCTTTAATATCAAATTTTTGTTTCATACTGTTATCTTAATGATTCATTTTATTTTTTTCAAAAAAAACGCTCTAATTTTGAACAGTATTAAGGAAACTAATTATTGTAATTTTAGTTTCCACATAATATAGTAAATAAGGGTATTTTTTATGGAATCAAAAAAAGAAATTATTTATGAAAAGTCTATAGAATTATTGGTAAATTCAAGGAAGAGATTTACAATTGATGATCTCTCTATTGAATTGCACATGGCTAAAAAAACAATTTATAAAGAATTTCCTTCAAGGAAAAATCTAGAAGATTTTATATATGATTATAGTTTTGCGTTATTAGAGATGAATATTAAAAATGTCTCCCCTTCTTGTGAACTAAAAAATGACATATTTATGAATTTTAGTAATATTCTAGTAATTTGTGATAAGAATATTTTTTCTGTTTATGAAATAGAAAACAATGATATTTCAAGTATTAATAAGAAGTTTTTGATTTCTGAGGCTTCTTTTTTCAATTATTTAAATAACACTAATTTAAAACCTTATTTAGACAACAAAGGTTTTACTTATTCATTAGAGGCTTCACTGAAATCTATAAATAGAAACAAAAACAATAAAGAACTTCTTAAAAGTTATATTAAATTTTTAGAGAGTATTTAATTATGGTAAATCAAATTTTAGGGTTTTTAGGTATCCTTGCTATTGCTTATGTATTTGGGCAAATTATTAGTAAAATAAAAATGCCGGCTATTCTTGGTTGGTTAATTGTTGGGATTGTTTTTGGTCCTTATTTAGTTGGTATGGTTTCACAAGATTTTATAGATAGCAATATTTATAAAATTGTAATTCATATTTTTGAAGCTTTCGCTGGTGTAATGATTGGAAGTGAAATAAATATTAAACAATTAAAGAGTAGTGGAAAACAATTGATAATAACTACTTTATTTCAATCTTTAGGGACTTTTTTAGTTGTTAGTTTATTCTTTATGGTTACATTTTTAATTGCTGGAAAACCTTTGTATTTAGCTTTTATTTTTGGCGGAATAGCTTTAGCGACAGCCCCTGCTCCTGCTCTTTCAATTGTGAACCAATATAAAACGGATGGTCCTGTAACTAGAACCTTAATTCCAATGGCTGCTTTAGATGACATTGTTGGTGTTATTGTATTTTTTACTGTTATTTCTATTGTTGGTGGTTTTTTAGGCAGTGGTTCAATGTCTTGGTGGAAAATTGTTTTAATGGTTTTGCTACCATTTATAATTGGTTTTAGTGTTGGTTTTGTGTTTTCAAAAATTTCGAAACATGTAAAGAATAGAAAATTATCTTTATGTTTGATGATTTTATTTCTTTTAATTTCAGTTGGTCTTGGAATTATTTGTGATATCTATATTTTTGGTAGTTCATCATTAAATTATCTTTTAATTGGTATGGCATTTTCAGCAATGGCTACAAATTTTGTGGAACATGATAAGTACCAAAACCTTACAAAAGATTTTAATCCATTGTTATCGCTTAGTTTATTGATTGTTATTGTTAATCTTGGAATGCCTTTAAACTATAAAGATGTGGCAGGAGCTGGATTATTTACTTTCATTTATATTATTTCAAGGGCAATTGGAAAGATTGGTGGAGCCGCATTAGGTTCTCACATAACTAAATGTGATAAAAATGTTCAAAAATACCTTGGTTTAACTTTGCTTCCTCATTCGGGAGTTTCGTTAGTTTTCACAGGTATCGCAGTCTCTACTATAAGTGGGGCAGATCCTAGCTCAGCCGTTATTATTCAAGGTACCATTGTTGCCGCCGCAATAATTAATGAGATTATTGCCGTTATATTGGCAAAAATAGCTTTTATTAAAGCTGGAGAAATCGGAAAAGCCGAAAAAATAGAACCTGTGACTAAAAATTAATCAATATTATAAGCTTGCAAATATATTTCCATTTCGTTTTTGGTGGCACCTGCATGAGAAGCCTTAAATTTAGATGAAACCATGTATTTATCAACTAAACTATTATTGTCTAAAGCAATTAAAGTAAAATCACCAATTGTATCGATAGAATGCTTATTTTGAATATTGCTATAACCAAAAACGTTATCATTTATAATTTCTTTTTTAGATAACAATAAAAAATGCTCATTTAATAATGGAGTGTTTTTATAAATCTCTAAGAATTTAGCTTTATCTTTGACGAAGAACGAGGAAAACCTTTCTTCTAAACAAATTGTATCGGTTTGAAGAGTATCGACAAAACCAGGTATATTTCTAATATCGTTTTCGATAATATCAATCATTCCATGATCACTGATGGCTAAAAATAATGTATCAGGATGTGCACTTACCAGATTTTCAACGATTTCATTTATTTGAATAATTACGTTTTTTACTTTAATTGAATCGGTTCCGTTAATATGCATCAATGCATCTGGGTAAATATTGTATGCATATGTGAACAAATTCTTTGATATAGATTTATCAACTGCTTCTTCCCATAATTCATTTGTTTTATGAGGATCACTATCATGGTTTCCAAAATCAAAAGACATTACCATCTTTGCAACTTCTTTACCATATTTTTTGTTTATATCATTGGTGATATATGTCGTTTTCAATATATCATCAGTTATTTGAGGAACTATTTTTTTGCTTTTCTTTTTTAAAGTATCTTCATCTCTAATAGTTGAAGGATAAACTTCAACAAATTTATTATATTCAGGAAAATATTGAACCCATCCCATATATCCATCTTCAATTGGATATTTTCCAGTAGTGATAGCAGTTGTAGCAGCAACAGTTGTAGCAGGATAAACACTATGAATGACTAAAAATCTATGATTGTACATAAATGGCGCTTCATTCTTATATTTTTCTAGAATACATTTGCCAAACGCATCAAATAAAAAGAGACATATTTTTTTCTTTTTTGATTTTTCCATCAAATCATCTATTTCTTTTAATGATTCATGATAAGTGTTGCAACCAAAGAACTTTAAAACCGAGTTTGCTAAATTTACCAACGATTTATTTTTATCTAAAACTAATTTTTCCATAATAATCCAACTTTCTTTATTATCTTATCATTTTTATGATATTTAATCTTTAAATAGTTATAATAATTAAAGAGGATAAATCTATGAAAATTGGTTTTATTGGTTGTGGAAAAATGGCTGCAAAAATGGCTACTGTTTTGCATGGTTTAGATGATTTTGAGTTAGTTGCATGTGCGGCTCGTGATGAAAATAGAGCAATTGAATTTAAAAACGCTTATCACTTTAAGAAAGCTTATGCATCTTATGAAGAATTAGTAAAAGATAAGGATTTAGATTTAATTTACATTTCAGTTGTCACAAAAGCTCATTTTGAAACAATGAAACTTTGTATTGATAACCATAAAAATGTTGTTTGTGAAAAACCATTTACTTTAAATTCTGTTGAAAGCAAGAAAATAATTGATTTAGCAAAGAAAAATAAAGTTTTTCTAAGCGAATGTATGTGGACTAGATTTATGCCAATTAAAGATGAAGTACTTAAAATTATTAAAAGTGGCGAAATTGGGAAACCTTATTTATATTCAGCGAATATTGGGTATGCAATAAACATGAGAGCACGCATGCAAGATAGCTTAGGTGGTGGAGTTTTATTAGATTGTGGTGTTTATCCACTAAATTTTGTTCTTATGTATGCTAGCGCAAAAGTTAAAAGCATATGTGCGAACGCAATTCTTACACCAAGCGGCGTTGATGACGAAGATTTTATTCATTTAAAATTAAATGATGATAGTGATGCAATTGTAATCAATTCAATGAAGTCAAACATTGATTGCAGTGCTTACATTTATGGTGACAATGGTTATATTAAATTTGATCATGTTAATCATCCATATAAAATTGATGTTTATTCAAATGATAGGCCACCAAAAATTATCGATACAATCGAGAATCATCCAGAACACGATGGTTATGAATTTCAATGGTTTGAATTTGAAGAATGCATTAATAAAGGAATGCATGAATCAGTTTCGATGCCGCTTAAAGAAACTCAATATGTCATGGAATTATTAGATGATATTAGAAAGAAAGCAAATATAAAATTTTCAAATGAAAAATAATTTATTTATAGAATGAGTCGGAATAAATCTTTGTTGAATTTAATGGAAAACCATTATGGTCGATACCTTTGAATAAGGTCATTAGACTAGATGGTTTTTTTGTCTTATTCATAATTGCATCGAAGAAACTTAAATCTTTTTTGTATTCAACTAAAGCGTTATCAAATAATTTGTAGAAATCATCTTTTCTTGGATTTTTATTAGTTACGCAATCTCTCCATGTAATATGTTTAAGATTCAAAACATCAAATTTAATATCTTTTAATTGAGGCTCGCTCATTGGAGATAAAGGTGTTTTTCCTAAGAATTTATCGAAGAAAGCTTTCTTTTTACCTGTTTTACTATATAAAGCCCTTGATACAAACTTCATTGATTTTATTGCTTTATAATAACTATCTTCAGTAATGTATTTATTTTTATAGCAACCTTTTCCAAGGCTATACATCATTTTTGATACAATTTTTAATTCTTTCTTATTATATTTTAAAGCTTCAAAAGTTGTTGTTTCGTCTTTAAAATGGTCCATTATTAAGACATCAATTGTGGATTCTATATTTGCGTGTTGGGCAAAGTATTTAAAATTACTTTTATCGTTTTTAGTAACAAAACCTGATTTATACCAAATATATGGGTGACAAGTTTTATCTAAAACATAATGGGCAAGTAAGCCTTTTGTAAAAGTATAAAGAATTTCTTGTTCTTTTTCGTCAGAACCTAAGATGTATTCCATTAAATACTTAAAAGAAACTGCTGGGTCTGCTTTATGTAAAAATGTGCCATAGGCTCTTAAGCCTCTAGCTTTTATAGTCATGCTTATATCGTTTCCATAAAAGAAAAATGGATCAGGACCTTGCGCGCCAAGTGTTCCAACATCAATATTATTTGTGGCTTTTTTATAAAATTCATAATGTGTAAGTGAAGCAGGCATATTTTCTTATCTCCTATCTAAATAAAATGTTCTTTTAAATTATATCTTAATGGAAGTTTATTATTAAGAAAATCTTTAAAAAGGTTGTTAATTATCGATGATATTTCACAACTTTTAGACTGGTTTTATTTGCTTTTGAAATTGATATTATATATAATATCAACGAAGATTGAGTAAATCTTTACTCGATTAGGGTGCCTGCGGGCATTCTTATTTTTTTAAAAGGAGGTTGTGAATGGAATCATTAGAACAAGTTAAAGTTCTTATAAATGATTTATTAGTGCACGAAGGTTACACTCTTTATTCATTTTCATTAAACAAAGGGAAGAATCAAACTCTCGAAATTGTTATTGACCGTGATGAGCCAATTAGTCTTGATGATATTACACTCATCAGTAATAAGATTTCAGATTTGTTAAATTCTCATGAATTTAGCGAAAATAGTTATGTTCTTGATGTTTCATCTCTTGGTATAGAAAAACCAATTGATGTTAAGAACTTAGAGAAATATAAAGACCAGTTCATTAATATTCATACTACTCATCCTTTTAAAGGATTAAGTTATCTTGAGGGAACTTTAGTAGAAGTTAATAAAGATACAATCAAGTTATTTTATTTCGTGAAGGGGAAAAAGACGAATACAGTCCTCGAACGACAATATATTGATAAAGCGCATTTAGCGATAAAATTTTAGGAGAAAATTACTATTATGGATGCAAAACACCAAAAGGCTTTCTTAAGAGCCATGGAAGAGATGGTTGAAGAAAAAGGAATTGATAAGAACACTATTGTAAGTGCAATTAGTGAAGCTTTTAAAGTTGCTTATAATCGTAAATTAAGCGACGAACTCCTTGTTGTTAATAGACCAATTAAAATTAAAAAAGCTAAGAAAATTAAAGATGCTAATGGAAATTTAGTTACAGATAACTCAGATAAATTAGCTGATGCTTTAATTCGTTGTGATATTGATCTTGAAAAAGGAAAAATTGAAACTTATCGACAATGGAAAGTTGTTTTAGATAAGGATTTAACCGATGACTTTGTCGAAATTAGCGATAAAGATTCACGTGTTGTTTCAAACAAACTTAAAGTTGGTGATTTTTATGAAGAACCATTAAGTTTTGATGATTTCTCTAAAGGTGATGTCAATCGTTTCGTAAGTGCATATAAGCAAAAGATTTCACACGCTGAAAAAGAAAGCTTACTCGAGGCCTTTAATGGTAAGATTGGTGAATTAATTACTGGTACAGTTGAAAAGAGTGATGAACATTCAGTCATCGTCAATTTAGGCCGTATTAGTGTTACCCTTTTCCAAAAAGATCTCATTGGTAGAGAAGTTTTTAAACCAGGAGATTCTATTAAAGTTTATGTTTGCGGAATTTCTAAAGATGAAACCAAAGGAAGTAGTTTAATTCATTGTTCAAGAAGTTGTCCTGAATTCCTTGCAAAGATTTTTGCGAATGAAGTTCATGAAATTTATGATGGAACAGTCAAAATTTATAAAGTTGCACGTATGCCTGGTGTTCGTAGCAAGGTTGCAGTTTATAGTGAAGATCAAAATGTTGATGCATCTGGAGCTTGTATTGGTCCAAATGGTTCACGTATTCAACAAATTGTTTCACAACTTGGTAACGATAGAAATAGTAAAGAGAAGATTGATATTGTCGAATATAGTCCAAACATTGGTGTATTTTTAAGAGAATGTTTAAAACCAGGTGTTGTTATTGGCGCAAAGATTGCTGATGGTGGTGAAAACAAGACTACATATGTAGTTTGCGAAAATGAAACTGGTAGTGCAGCAATCGGCTTTAAAGGAACTAACGTTGTTTTAGCTCGTCAATTAACTGGACTTGAAGATATTAAAGTAATGGATGAAAGTGTTGCTAAAGAAAATAATATTGAATTTACTCCAATGGCTGAATTTGAAAATGAAGCTCGTGAGTTACAAAAAGAGAGATTTAGAATTAATTCAATCAAGAATGCTGAATTGAATGCTCAAAAACCTGTTGGTGTTGAGGTTCCACCAGTTGTTAATGATGAAGAATTCCTTGATAAGGATGCTGATCTTGATGAAGAGAACGAAATTGAAATGAGTTCAACCAGTTCTGAAACTGTCGAAACTAAACCTGAAGAAGTTAAACCTTCTGAAGTTGTTGCTCCAGTCGAAGAAAAACCAGTTGAAAAGGAAGTTATTAAACCAACTCCAGTTATTGAAGAACCAAAACCAGAAAAGGTTCTTGAAGTTAAGACAACAACAACTTTAAATCAATTAGAAGCTTCTCTTGAAAAAGAAAAACAAATTGAAAAAGATAGACCACATGATTCTTATAAAGACAAGAAGTTTACTAAGAAACCATATGCTCGTAAAACTGAGAAGGTTCAACCTCAAGAAGAAGTTAAACCAGTTATTGATGAAAAGAATAAGATGTCTATTTATACTGCAGAAGAATTAGCTGAAATGGAAAAAGAAGATGAGAATAAGGCTGATAATAAGGTTAATGATTCTGAAGAAGATTACTCAGAGTATGATAACGATGAGTACTATAACAAATAGGAATTAAAAAAATGAAAAAAGTCCCATTAAGAAAGTGTTTAGCTACAAATAAAGTTTTTCCTAAAGAAGAATTATTTAGAGTGGTTAAAACTCCTAATGGGGATGTTGTCTTAGATATTACAGGTAAAATAAATGGTCGTGGCGCTTATATTCATAGAGATAAAGAGACTATTGAATTAGCGAAAAAAACAAAATGTTTAGATCGAGCTCTTGAAGCAAGTGTCAATGATAAAATTTATGAAAAGATGCTGTTTTACATTAAATAAGGAGGATTAAAAATGAAAAACAAAAAAATGGAACGTGAAGCCAATGTCCCACAAAACAATCAAAAATCAAAAGATTATGCAAATGTGCATAATGGGGTTTTTGTATATACCACTTCCTTATCAGTTGCGGAATTAGCTAAGAAACTAAATGTTCAACCTAGCGATATTATTAAAAAGCTATTTTTGAAGAAAAAGCTCGTCACAATCAATCAATATCTTGATGATAATACAATTGGTGAATTGTGCTTAGAGTATGGTTATGATTTTAAAAAAGAAGATGTTGTTAATGAAGAAGATTTTGAAAAAGTAAATCTTGAAGATAATCCAAAAGATTTAGTCGAAAGACCTTGTGTTGTTACGGTTATGGGTCACGTTGATCATGGTAAGACTACCTTAATTGATGCAATTCGTAATAGTAATTTAGCAGGTGCTGAATTTGGTGGTATTTCTCAAGAAATTGGTGCTTACCAAAAGACTTATAAAAATAAAAAGATTACCTTTATTGATACTCCAGGGCATGCGGCATTTAGTGCAATGCGTGCAAGAGGAGCTAGTGTTACTGATATCGTTATTTTAGTTGTTGCAGCTGATGATGGTGTTATGCCTCAAACAATTGAAGCTATAGATCACGCAAAAGCAGCTAAAGTTCCAATTATTGTTGCAGTTAATAAAATTGATGCACCAGGGTCTAATCCTAACAAAGTATTAGAACAATTAATGGTTCACGATGTCATTCCTGAAAAATTTGGTGGTGATGTTATGTGTTGTGAGATTAGTGCAAAAAAGAAGATTGGCATTGAAGGATTACTTGAAGCGATTATTCTCGAAGCAGAAATGCTTGAATTAAAAGCAAATCCAAAAAGATATGCAATTGGTACAGTTTTGGAAGCTGAACTCGATAAGGGTGAAGGTCCAAAAGCAACCTTGCTTGTTCAAAATGGTACTCTTACAAATGATGATTATGTAGTCGTTGGTACTACATATTGCAAAGTTCGTAGAATGACTAATGAATTTAGCCAAGTTATTAAATCTGCTGGTCCATCAACTCCAGTTAGTGTTATTGGTTTATCTGAGGTTCCTCTTGCTGGCGACCATTTTATGGCCTTCCCAAGCGAGAAGCAAGCTAAAGATATTGCTGAAAAACGTCGTTTAAGAAAAGTTGATGAAGAACGTCGAAGTGCTACTGAAATTACCTCTTTAGAGGATGTTTATAAAAAAATTAGCGAAAACAATTTAACAACAATCAACATTGTTTTAAAAACTGATTCTACTGGTAGTGCTGAAGCAGTTAAAGCAAGTTTAGAAAAATTAAATTCTGATACTGTTAAAATTAACGTAATTCATGCTGCTGCTGGTGCAATTACTGAAAGTGATGTTTTGCTTGCTAGTGCTTCTAACGCTATTATTTATGGGTTTAATGTTCGTCCTTCAGCGATGATTAAAAAGAAGGCTGAAGAATCTCATGTTGAAATTAGACTACAACGAATCATTTATGCCTTAATTGAAGAAATGCAAGATGCTATAAAAGGTATGCTTAAGAAAGAAAAAGTCGAAAGTGTTACTGGACAAGCCGAAGTTAGAAGTGTTATTAAAGTTCCAAAAGTTGGCTCTGTTGCTGGTTGTTATATAACTGATGGTTCAATTAAGAGAAACTCATTATGCCGTGTTTTAAGAGATGGCGCTATTGCTTATGAAGGTAATATTGATTCCTTAAAGCGTTTCAAGGATGATGCTAAAGAAGTAGCTAAAGGCTATGAATGTGGTATCAAAATTGAAAATTATAACGATATCAAAGTTGGCGATATTATCGAAGGTTATGAGATGGTGGTAAAAGAAGATGGCAAATAAAAATGAAAGATTAAAAGCAATTATCGGTAAAGATATTAAAGATATTTGCGAATTTGAACTGAAAAATGAGAACATTGGTTTTTTCACAATTACTGATGTTGTCGTTAGCGATGATCATAGTTATGCTAAAGTATATGTTTCCTTTTTAAATAACGCTAGTGATGGCGTTGAACGTTTAAATAGGGCAAAAGGCTTTGTTAGATCATCATTAGCCAAGAAAATTGATACTCGTCGAGTTCCAGAAGTAAGTTTTGTTCTTGATACGAGTTATGAAAAGCAAAAGCATTTCGAAGAAGTGCTTGAAGCTGCAAAAAACAAAACCAAGAAATGAGGTAAAACCTCATTTTTTTGTGGTTAATAATAAGATGTATTTCTTATTTTTTTGTTTTTTGAAACCTGCTTTTTCAAATAATGTAATATCATTTTTTGATATGTCGCATACATGCAACGCACATGGATTATAGTTAAAAAAGTATATATTAGCGATTTCTTTTATAAATATCATAAATTCTTTTTTATTTTTGTATTTATAATGAGAAATTGTAAAAGAACGTGCTTCTTTGTCTGTAGAAAGATAAATAATTGCTCTAATTCCTTTATCATTATGAAGTACATAATGAGTCATGGATTTGTCTAAGTTAGTGGGTTTTAGACCATTTTCAAATTTAAATTCGTCAATTAAATCATCTTTATTAATGGTTCTAGTAATAAAAAGTTGTGTGCCTTCAATTTTATGTTCAACATGGGAATAAAAAATATCTTCTTTTGTATCGTTGAAAAGCATATTTAAAAAGTTTTCGCGACTACTTGGGAACTCACCATAAATATTATTAAGAATACCTTTGATTACTTCTCTTTCGGTATGTTTATCATTAGGGCAATGTGATGGGCAAATTGGTATATTTTCTTCGTCGCATAAACGCCTCAAGTCTTCTTCTTTAGCTAAAACAAGCGGTCGAATAAAAGTAATTTTTTCTTTCGATAAAAACATTTTAGGTGAAAAAGTCGAGATTCTACCGCCATAAATCTCATTTAGAAAAAGCGTTTCAATCGCATCATCTCTATGATGCGCGAATGCGACTTTATTACAATTTAGTTTATGAGCCTCTTTATTAATGATTGCTTTTTTCATTTTGCTACAAATAGAGCAAGGAAGATTTGGCGAATGCATATTTTCTTTTTGTATTTTTAGAATTTCGTAGACTGTTTTACCATCAGCAACATCTAGTTTGTATCCAAGACTTTCGATAAAATTTTTAATTTTTGTGGGATTAAAATCATCAAAGCCTAAATCAATAATGCATGGAAAAATATCAAATTTTGTTTTTGAAAACTTTTTGTATAAGTGAAGAGCATAAAACATTGCCATGCTATCTTTTCCACCAGAAATTCCAAGGCAAATTCTATCTCCATCATTTATTAAATTGAATTTATCATCCGCTGTTCTTATGCAAGCTAAGATAACTCTAATTGCTTTCATTGATTACTTCTTTCTTTTTGTAAGCCTTTTAATTATAATAAAAAAGGGAAATTTTTCAAAATGGAAGTTAAATATTTAAAAGACTTTAAACACATAGATACTGATATAAAAAACCTAAGTTTAGTTCTTGGGTATTTTGATGGATTACATACTGGTCATGTACAGTTAATACGTTATGCTAAATTTAATAGTGATGGTCCAGTCGGAGTTATTACCTTTGACAAACCATTAAAATCAATTGAAGGATCGATTACTTCTCTTGACGAAAAAATTGAACTTTTTAGAGAAATAAAGGTCGATTATGTTTTTGTAATTATGGTTGACGACAAGTTTAAACATCTTTCTTATATTGATTTTATAAATAAAGTTTTGAAAAAACTTAATCCAAAAACATTGTTTTGTGGAAATGATTTTACATTTGGTTATGAAGCAAAAGGAAATGTTTATGATTTAAAGATGGCTTTTGCGGATGTTCAAATAATGAATTATGTGAATGATTGCAATCATAAAAAGATTAGTAGTTCTGGTATTAAAAAGTTAATTAGAGATGGTCAAGTAAAGGAAGCTAGTGTTTTTCTTGGCAGACCATACTCAATTAGTGGGACCGTAGCCCATGGATTTGAAGAAGGTTCAAAACTTGGGAAACCTACAGCTAATTTACAAATGGTTTTTGATTATGTTTTACCTAAAGAAGGTGTTTATATTACTAGAACCAGAATCGATAAAAGAACCTATAAATCTGTTACAAATATCGGAACTCACCCTACGATTAATCAGGTTGAAAAACCAACGATTGAAACTTATATTATGGGATTAAATCGTGATATTTATGGTAAAGAAATGAAGGTTTTCTTTTATAAAAGACTTCGTGATGAGAAGAAATTCGCTTCAACAGATGAACTTGAAAAGCAAATGAAAATTGATGTTGAACAATCGTTAGAATATTTAAAGAACAATATATAAAATGGAAAGAATTGAATTAAAACCATATTTTGAAGTTAAGCCTTGGGCTGGTGAAAAACTTGAGAAAATTTTTAATGCTCCTAAGAAAACTGGGGAAGCATGGCTTGTTTCTTGCATAAAAAATAAGAATTGCATACTTGCGAATGGTGAATGCTTAAGTGATTTTGTTAGTAAAAATCATGTAAAACTTGGCTTAAAAGAAAATGATGAATTTCCTGTTTTGATTAAGATAATTGATGCAGCTGAAAATTTATCAATTCAAGTACATCCTGATGACGAATATGCCATTTCTAAAGGTTTTAAAAATGGCAAATATGAATGTTGGTATATTTTGAATGAAACAACTACAAATAAGATTATTTTTGGTATCGATAACGTAAAAGAAGATGTTCTAAAATCCGCAATTAATGCTGGTAATCTTGAGAAATACTTAGAATATCAAAATATTAAACCACACGATTTATTAAAAGTAACTCCTGGAACTGTCCACGCAATAATGGGTGGAACTTTCTTGCTTGAAGTGCAAGATCCTTGCGATATAACTTATCGTTTATATGATTATAATCGATTACCACGAAGAGAATTGCATATTGAAGATAGCTTAAATGTTATTTATAAAAAGCATAAACCTGTTGATTTAGATAAATATATGATAATTGAAAAGGCTGATTATTATGAAATAAATATCAAAAATTTTGATAAATTCTATTTCGAAGTTTTTAAAGAAACATATAAGACTTTTTTAGTAATAAAATAGTAATAAAGTCTTGAGATTAGTAGATTATTAGGGTATATTATTTGAGTACGTTAAACCAAGAAAGATGATTATCCCAACGTTTTTCCTAGTTTAATGCGAATTTATAGAAAGGGTAAAAGAAAATGTTAGACAAAAAAGGTAAAGCTGAACTTGTTAAGGAATATGGAAAGAATGAAAAAGATACTGGTAGTATCGAATTCCAAATCGCCTTATTAACTTCTCAAATTCATGACTTAACAGACCATTTAAAGAAGAATGATAAAGATAACATTGCTCGTCGAGGATTAAACATCAAAGTTAGTAAGAGAAAATCATTACTTACTTATCTCGAAAGAACAAATCGTGATAGTTACATTGCACTTCTTGGTAAATTAGGTTTAAGAAAGTAGTAATTCTAAACTCCCGAAAGGGAGTTTTTTATTTCTTTTTTAGTATGTTAAATATATCATTAACTTATGCATAAAACTGTTTATTCATTACGTAATTATAAAAAGCAATTAATACTAGGACCAATATTTAAAACTTTAGAGGTTGTTTTTGAATTATTGATTCCTTTTTTGATGAAAAATATTATTGATAATGGAATTAATGAAGCTAAATTAAATGGCAACTATAATACCATATTAGTTGATGGTGGAATAATATTGCTTTTTTGTGTTTTAGGGTATTTTTCGACGATGATGTGCCAATATTTGTCTTCAATCGCAAGCCAGGGTTTTGGTACCGATTTACGAAATAGACTATTTAAAAAAATTAATGATTTGTCTTTAAAAGAGATCAATGATTTTGGACCAGGATTTGTTTCAAACTTATTCAATAATGATGCAAACAGATTGCAACTTGCTGTAGCAATGATTATACGTTTGGTTATTCGGGCTCCAGCTTTGGTTATTGGATCTTTAGTTTGCTCCTTATTTATTAGTTGGCAAATCGCTTTAATCTATTTAGGAATTGTGGTTATTGTTAGTTTATTTTTGTTTATAATTTTAAAATCTACAAGCCACAAATTCTTAAAACTACAACATCAAAATGATGAATTAAGTCAGATTGTTGATGATGGCATAAATGGCACACGTGTAATTCGTTCATTTAATTCACAAGAGATAGAAGTTAAAAAATATGAAGAAAAAACAGATGAATATTATAAAGATGCAAAGAAGGTATCTTTATTAAATGCGCTTATAAATCCAACTACTTATTTGGTTATTAATATAGGCATTTTATTAACTATTTATATTGGCAGTTTGTTTATAAATACTAAAAATGAATCTAGCTTTAGCATAGGTGATATTGTTGCGCTGGTGTCGTATTTAAGTCAAATTTTGACTGCATTAGTTGTTGTTTGCAATTTGGTAGTTATTTTTAATAAAGCATATGCTTCAAAGAAACGTGTTGATGGCTTCTTTTTAACAGAAAGTAGTGTTAAAAATAACGCAATGTATAAAAATCTTAAAATTGAGAAAAATAGAACATTATTTGACTTTAAAGACGTAGATTTTTCTTACGCAAATAATATTAATGTTGTTAGCAATCTAAATTTAACTATTAAAAAAGGTGAGTCTGTTGGAATCATTGGTGGGACTGGCAGTGGAAAATCAACAATTGTCAAATTACTTGATAGATTTATTGATTGCACGCATGGCACAATCAGCTATAAAGGTGTTGATTTAAAACTCTATGATTTAGATGAATTGCATAAAGAAATTAGTTTAGTAAATCAAAAGAATCAAGTTTTCAAAGGAACAATTCGCTCAAATCTTTTAGTGGCTAATAATCACGCAACAAAAGAAGATTTAATTAATGCTTTAAAAAATGCTGAAGCTTATTCTTTTGTTAGTAAATATGATGATTTTCTAGATCATCCAGTTGAAGAAGGCGGGCATAATCTTAGTGGTGGTCAAATTCAAAGATTATGTATTGCCAGGGCTTTATTAAGGAATAGCGAAACAATAATTTTAGATGATTCAATGAGTTCTCTTGATTTTATAACTGATAAAAAAGTAAGACAGAATCTTGCTAAACTCACAAATTTAACCAAAATTTATGTTTCCCAAAGAGCAACAACTTTAAAGCATTGCAATAAAATTATTGTCGTAGACAAAGGAAAGATTGAGTGTGTTGGTAATCACGATTATTTATTGGAAAATAGTCCAATATATAAAGAGATTTACGAATCCCAAGTAAGGAATAATTAATATGAAAGAAATCAAGAAATTATTCAAGTACTTTAAAGGTAACTTAAAATTAATTGTTTTATCTATTTTTTATGCACTTATTTTTGTTATTTCAATGCTTTTGATTCCATATTATATAGGCTTGGCAATCGATAATATTATCGCTGTAGATGGCAAAAATGCATTTTTTAATTATCTTATTATAATTGCTTGCTTAATTGTTTGTGCGGTTGTTTTTGAGTATTTATTTGAATCAACTTTGTCAATCTTTACCGAAAGAGTAATGAAGAAATTTAAGGATGATATCTATAAAAAAATAAATTTGGTTTCAATCAAGTTTATAGATACACATAATAAAGGTGATTTATTAAGTAGAACAATCAATGATGTTGATAATGTTTATAACGCAATAATTTCCTCGTTCAAACAATTGTTTCAAGGTGTAATAACCTTGATTACAACGATGGTTATTATGTTTTATATGAATTATATTTTAGCGCTTGTTGTCTTATTCTTAACTCCTTTGGCCTTACTAATTAGTTACTTTGTTGCTAGTCGTTCTAGCAAGTATTTTAAAGAACAGGGAACATTAAATGGGCAAGTTGGCGCTATAGTTTTGGAAGATTTAACAAATTTTGAAACAATTAAGGCTTTTAATTATTCTGAAGAATCATTTAAAAAGTTTGAGACAGTGAATAATTACTTATATAAAGTAGGTCAAAAATCCCAGTTTATTTCAAGTTTAACAAACCCATCTTCTAGATTAATTAATAATGGCACGTATGCAATTGTAGGGATTCTAGGCGCCATATTGGTTGTTTCAGGCTCTTCAGTTGGTGGAGCGTTAACAATTGGTGGTATTAGCGCTTTCTTACAATATGCCAATCAATTTGCTAAACCAGTGAATGAAATTTCAAGTTGTGTGTCTGAACTTCAACTAGGTTATGTATCTTTAAAGAGAATAAATGAAATTTTAGAAGCGAATAATGATATTGATGAAGGCAAGAAACTTCTTAAAAAACCAATTAAAAATATTAATTTTGATCATATTTATTTCAATTATGTTGAAGGGCAAAAGCTTATTGAAGATTTTAATTTTACAATTAATAAAGGCGAAAAAATTGCAATTGTTGGTCCAACAGGTGCTGGCAAGACAACGATGGTTAACTTATTAATGCGTTTTTATGATCCAACTAAAGGAAGTTTCCTTTTTGACGGAACCAACAGTCTTTTTGTGCCAAAAAAAGACCTTCGATCAAATTTTAAAATGGTCTTACAAGAAACTTGGATTTTTAAAGGAACAGTTAGAGATAATATTACTTATGGAAAGAAAGATGTTTCAGAAAAAGAATTAATTGAAGCTTGCAAAGAAGCAAATAGTTATGACTTTATTACAAGATTACCAAATGGTTTTGAAACAGTTATTAGTGATAATAGTGGCCTTTCAATCGGCGAAAAACAATTAATAAATATCACAAGAGTTATGTTAAATAAACCTGATATTGTAATTCTTGATGAAATGACAAGTAATATTGATACCCGTACAGAAATTAAGATATTGGATGGGTTTAGTAAATTAATGAAAAATCGAACTTCAATTGTTATTGCTCATCGACTTTCAACTATTGTAAATAGTGACAAAATTATTGTCATGAAAGATGGACATATTATTGAAGTTGGTAGTCATGAAGAATTGCTTAGTAAAAAAGGTTTTTATTACGAACTTTATAATTCGCAATTTGAGCAATAATTTATTTAATATAGTCTTTTATAATTGCAGTTAAAGCTCTAATTGAGTTATTTTTTCGTCCATCATTATTGATGATTACATCAGCATAAACTTGTGATGGGCCAATAATTTCTTCATACATTGGTTGAACTGATTCAAAATATTGTTCGACAATATTTTCGAAAGTTCTTCCTCTTTCTTTTTGATCACGTTCAATACGACGAACTAGTCGTCTTTCTCGCGAAGCATTAATAAAAACTTTTAAATCTGCTAAATCACGACATTTTTTATCAACTAAAGCAGTAATTCCTTCTACAAGAATAATTTGTTTAGGTTTTACAGTTTCAGTTTTATCACTACGATTTAAAATAACATAATCGTAAATTGGTTTTTCGATAGATTTGTTGTTTTTTAGACTTTCTAAATCAGTTCTAAAAAGCTGCCAATCAAAGGCACGTGGATGATCATAATTTATTTTTCTTCGATCTTCAATTGACATATCATCAACTTTTTTATAATAGTCATCAATTGAAATATGTGTGATGTATTCCTCACCAATAGATTTTGTTACTTCTTCAATAACAAAAGTTTTTCCGCTTGCTGAACCACCACCGATAAGAATTATTGTTGCCATAAAATATGCGCCCTTATTACTTTACCATAACTAAACTTTTAAATAAATTTAAAAAGTGGTAATGTGGCGATTAAAGTAGTATTATAAACACGTTAAATATTTATAAAGAAAAAGGAAAAAAGAAAGAATGGATAAGAAAGTATTTGAATTAGATTTTTTCGGAAAGAAAATTTGTGTTGAGATTGGTGAACTTAGTAAGCAAGCAGATGGTGCTGTTTTAACTAAATTAAATGATACAACTGTTTTATCAACAGTTTGCTGTAGTGATGAGCCTAAAGAAGGAGATTTTTTCCCATTAACTATTAATTATCAAGAAAAGCAATATGCTATTGGTAAAATTCCTGGTGGATTCTTACGTCGTGAAGGGAGAGCAGGAGAGCATGGAACTTTAACTGCTCGTTTAATTGATCGACCAATTAGACCAATGTTCCCAGATGGATTTAGAAATGAAGTTCAAATTATTAATACAGTTTTTGCTGTTGATTTAGATTGCACTCCAGAATTAACCGCTATGTTTGGTTCTTCACTTGCATTAGGAATTAGTGATATTCCTTTTGATGGACCAATTGCTGGTGTTAATGTTGGTAGAGTTGATGGAAAATTTATTATTAACCCAACCGTTGCTGAAAGAGCGAAATCAGACTTAAATTTAACTGTTGCTGGTACTAAAGAAGCCATCAACATGGTTGAATCTGGTTCACAAGAATTCTCTGAAGAAGAGATGCTTGATGCTATTATGTTTGGTCATGAGGCAATTAAGACTCTTTGTGAATTTGAAGAAAAGATTATTGCTGAAGTTGGTAAGCCAAAGAGAGAAATCGCTTTATTTACTGCTGATCCAGCAATTGAAAAAGATATTTATGATCGAATTAATGATAAGATGGTCAAAGCTATTTCAATCTTTGATAAACTTGAAAGACAAAATGCAATTGAAGCATTAAAGAAAGAAATCATAAATGATTATGATGCTCGTGAATATAAAAACGATAAAGAACATTTTAGAACCATGCTTATGGTCAACGATATTCTTGAAAATATGGTCGCTAAAGAAGTTCGTAGATTAATTACAGAAGAAAAGATTAGACCTGATGGCCGTAAAGTTGATGAAATTCGTCCATTAAGTGCTAGAGTTGATGTTCTTCCTAGAGTTCATGGTAGTGCGTTATTTACTCGTGGACAAACTCAAGTTCTCTCGGTTGTTACTTTAGGTAGCAAAGATGATGAACAAATTATGGAAGATTTAACTCCAAACGAAACAAAACGTTGGATTCATCACTATAATTTCCCACCATTCTCAGTTGGAGAAATTGGTAGAACTGGTGTTCCAGGACGTAGAGAAATTGGTCATGGAGCTTTAGGTGAAAGAAGTTTAAGTTACGTTCTTCCTAGCGAAGAAGAATTCCCATATACAATTCGTTGTGTAGCCGAAGTTCTTGAAAGTAATGGTAGTTCGTCACAAGCTTCAATTTGCGCATCATGTATGGCTTTAATGGCTGCTGGTGTTCCAATTAAAGGAATTGTTAGTGGTATTGCTATGGGTTTAATTACTAGTGGCCCACTCGATGGAAAACATCCATATACAATTTTAACTGATATTCAAGGTCTTGAAGATCACTTCGGTGATATGGACTTCAAAGTTAGTGGTACTGCTAAAGGTATTACTGCTTTACAAATGGATATTAAAATTAAAGGTGTTACTCGAGAAATCTTAAAAGAAGCCTTAGCTCAAGCTAATAAAGCTAGAGCTGAAATTCGTGAAGTTATGAGCAATGCAATTAGTGAACCTCGTAAAGAATTAGGCGAATATGCTCCTAAATTTGATCAATTTGATATCAGCATTGATAAGATTAAAGATGTCATTGGTAGTGGTGGTAAAGTTATTAATGATATTATTGCAAAATGCGATAACGTTAAGATTAATATTGATGATGATGGTCACGTTGTTATTTATCATATGAAACGTGAAATGGTTAATAAAGCAAAGGGAATGATTGAAGATATCGTTCGTGTTGCTGAAGTTGGTCAAGAGTATGAAGGCGTTGTTCAAAGAGTCGAAGATTATGGTGCATTTGTTAGATTATTTGGTGATACCGATGGATTATGCCACGTTTCAAGACTTGCTTGGAATTATGTCAATAATGCCCATGATATCGTCAAAGTTGGCGATATATTAAAGGTTAAGGTTATTGGTTTTGATGATCATGGTAAGGTTAAATTATCTCATCGTGAATTTATTGAAAAACCAGAAGGTGGAAAAGCTCCTGATAGCCGTGATTTCCAAAAGAAACCAAATAATGGATATCGTGGAAATCGAGACCAAAATAAGCCTTATCACAAAGAAGAAAAAGAGATTAAAAAAGCTTCCTTTGATGAAAAAAGTGTAATTAAAGAATCGACACCTGTTGAGAATACTGAAGAGCCTAAATCAGAAGACAAGAAGAAACATGGAATATTCAGTTTCTTCAAAGATAAAGATAAGTAAAGAATAGCGCTCAAAAGAGCGCTTTTCTTGTTGTTTTTTTGTAATGTTTGCTTTTTCACTTTAAAAAGTAGACACTATTAACTATAATTAAAAATAAGAGAAGATAAACACATGGATAAAGTAAAAATTATGGCCCTTGGTGGGCTAGATGAAGATGGTAAGGACCTTTATATTATAGAGGTTAATGATGATATTTTTGTTTTCAATGCTGGATTTAAGTATCCAACAAAATTAACTCCAGGAATCGATTTTATAATCGCTAATTTTTCATATTTAGTTGAAAATAAAGACCGAATTAAGGGTTATATTTTACCAAAAACTAAGAAAAATAGTTTTGGAGCGCTTCCTTATATTTATAAAGAATGCCCAGCTCCAGTTTATTGCACCAAATTAACAAGAATTTTTCTTGAACAATTTAGTCAACAATATCAACAACCATCAAATTTTGATTTCCATGAGATTACGCTTCCTTGCGTAGAAAATATTAGTGGTTATAAATTTGAATTTTTCTCAACATGTGCATCAATGCCAATGACTTTTGGCTTCTCGCTTAAGACCGATTTAGGAAATATTGTTTATAGTGGAGATTTTATTGTTGAATATAATAATGAAACTAATTTTAAACTAGATTTAAATACATTAGGTAAGATTGCTGAAGATCCAACACTTGTGCTTTTAAGCGAATCAAGAAATGCTGGAAATTTAGGGTATTGTTCGCCAAACCATCGATTATATCCTTTCTTTATGAAGTGTTTCGCGGATGCTCCAGGAAGATGCTTTGTTGCTCTTACAAGTGATAATCTTTATCATATTGATGAACTTTTTAAAGCTTGTTTAGATTCTAAAAAGACAATTTGTCTTTACGATAAAACATCAATTGATATTTATAATTTAAAGAAATATGGTGATGACTATTTTCCAAAACAAAATGTCATTGCTTTAGAAGATATTTTACGTACTAAAGAAAAAGATTTGGTGATTTTAATGACTGATGAAGATACGGGCTTATATGACAAAATATCAATGTTAGCTAATGGCGAAAATGAAGCTAAACAAGTTCGTCTTAATCCAAATGATACCTTTGTTTTAGCGGTCTCTCCTAGCGATGCTTACGAGGTTATTGCTACTTCGACGATTGATGAATTATATAAGACTGATTGCTCAGTTAAATACATTAAAAAGGGCTCTTTAGCGAAGATGCATGCATGCGAAGAGGACTTAAGAATGCTTTTAAGTTTATTAAAACCAAAATACTATTTCCCAATTGAAGGATATTATGTAAATTTACTTGAAAACGCAAAAATTGCTTTTGATATGCGTCTTGGTTTATCTCATAACAACATTTTCTTGCTTGATAATGGCCAATCTTTAAATATTAGTGAGGCTGGAGCAAATCTTGATTTTAATAGCTCAAATAATCATCCATATACTGCCGATTTAATGATTGATGGAATTGGTGTAGGCGATGTTGTTAATGAAATTATTACTGATAGAACTAGATTAAGTGCTGATGGCGTCGTAGTTTTTGGATGTGCAGTGTCTAAAGCTGAAAAGAAGATTGTTTGTGGACCAGATGTTCAAATGCGTGGATTCTTATTCTTAAAAGATAAAGATGCTGATTCAACAATAAAAGAAATTACCAATATTTTTGTAACTTCAATTAATGATTGGTTAAATTCAACCAAAGATTTCGATAACAAAAAAGTTGAATCAAAGATAAAAGATACAATTACTAAATATTTACGTCGTGAGCTTAATCGTGAGCCTGTAATTCGTCCTAATATTATCGTGCTTCCATAGTTCGTTAAATAACAAATTAATTTTTTGTATTTTATTTACTTGTAACCCTTCTTTTGTATGGTAAAAATCTAACTTCTTTAATATAATAAATGTATGAAAAAATTTATCGACAAAATTACAAAAGACCCTTATTTTTTAAAGGGAACTATAGGTTTAATGTTGTGTTTGATTGCTGTTTTTGGCGCTTTAAATAGAGGAATCGTTTCTGAGTTCTTTACTTGGTTAATTGCTTTCCTGTTTGGTTGGTTTTTTTATGTATTTTATTTAATTGTATTTTTAATTGGAATTAGATTAATTTTTGCCCGAAAAGAATTTAAATTACATTGGGGAATTACTATTGCTGGAATTATTGTTTTACTTGTTGGATGCTTAATCTTAGCAACTAACTCAATGACTGGAAATAATGGAACAACTCCATTAACTTTTGCTAATTTTTATGAAAAATTTTCGGCAAGTATTGACACTAAAAGTTTTCCTCTAATTAGTTACGAAGGAATTTCTGGTGGCTTCTTTGGATATTTATTTGTCGCTATTTTAAATAGTGGAATTACTTATAATGGTACGATAGCAGTCGGAGTTATTCTTGTTTGTGTTGGTGTTATTCTTGCTTTAATCAAGACAATAATTCGTCTTATTAAATCTACAAAAGACTATAAAAATAGAAAAATTAAAAAGGTTGATAGTGAATTTAGCGAAGCAAAAGAACAAAAAGCTTTTTCTACGACTGAAGTCATCGAATCTACAAGAACTACCACGGTTATTACGCCAGATAGTGATATTCCAAAAGAGAATACGCAATCAATTGCAATTCAAAATCCAAATGGTGGAGTTGGTGTTGGCTTAACAAGTATTAATCGTGCGCCAGCTGGTCTTCGTGAAGCCAAATATAATCCTAAACAAATTTATGAAACTGAGAGTGAAACCACAACTTTAAAGCCTGAAGAAAATAAAGTTGAAGTTCAAAATAAAGCTGAAACAGTCGCTATAACTCCTGCTAAAGAATCTGAAGTTAAAGAGAGCGTTGTTTCGATGCAACCAAGTGATATTCCAGTTGCTAAACCTGCTTCTTTTAAAAATAATAATAAGATTGATGAACAAATTTTAAAAACTGCTCAACAAGAAAATCAAAAACTTGATGGTGCAGAAATTGATGCAAATAAACAAGCAAAACCAACCCGTAAGAAGGTTAAATTTATTTATCCAACTTTAGATCTTTTAACAAATCGTGATTCGAGTCAAAAAGATAAATCAAATATTGAAGTTTGTAACGCTCGTATGGAAGTTATTAATAATATTTTAAGCGATTTTAATGTTGGTGGAAAAATTGTAAGTTATACGATTGGACCTTCAGTTACACGTTACGATTTACAAATGGATCGTGGTGAATCTGCTAAAACTGTTGAAAAATATGTTGACGATATTGCTAGTGGCTTAAATGGTATTCCATGTCGTTTTGTTCAAGTTGTTCCTGGAAAGACGACTAGTGGACTTGAAATTGCTAACCGCAAACCATCACTTGTTAATTTTAAAGATTGCTTAGAGCATTTATCCCGTGACCCAGGAAGCGAATTTTTAATTCCTTTTGGTAAGGATATTAGTGGTAATTTTGTTGAAGCGGATCTAAAAGATTTCCCACATATGTTAGTTTGTGGTACGACTGGTAGTGGAAAATCAGTCTTTATGCATAGTCTTGTTATGACGCTTATTATGCGAAATAATGTCGATAATTTACGAATGATTATTATTGATCCAAAACGTGTTGAATTTAATAAATATAAAGATTTACCTTTCTTACTTTGCAATCCAATTAATGATGGAGATGAAGCTTGTCTTGTTCTTAATGAATTATGCAAACTTATGGAAGAAAGATATGATTATTTTGATGAAATTGGTGTTGAAAATTTAAAACAATATAACAAATATTGTGTGGATCACAATAAAGAAATACTCCCTCGTATTGTTGTTTTAATAGATGAATATGCCGATCTTGTTGATCAAAACAAACAAATTTCTAGTCCAGTTGTTAGACTTGCTCAAAAAGCTCGTGCTGCTGGAATCCATTTAATTATCG
>Ga0265294_10002000_pt1 | contig 26983 bp, 31 predicted proteins | sample MunlanPumphouse3_FD_192504 | JGI IMG/M metagenome (GOLD analysis project Ga0265294, IMG submission 192504) | Groundwater microbial communities from a municipal landfill in Southern Ontario, Canada - Pumphouse #3 | ecosystem: Environmental > Aquatic > Deep subsurface > Groundwater | place... | reverse complement strand
ATGGATGAGAATCAGAAAAACACTACTGCAATGAATATTTTTACGGTAGTAGCAATACTCCTGATTGTAGGTATACCTATTTACGGATACTTCAAACTTAAACCCGATAGAATTTTTAATATGAATACTCAACCTAGAAAGGTTGATCACAAACCTGTGAAAGAGGAAGAGGAAAAAGAAGAAAAGCCTATCTTAATAACTGGATATACAGAAGAGCTCGTTGAGATAGGGGGTCAGTGGGCATATATATTAGCTCCCGAACCAATAGATCCTGAGAATTTACCGACTCTAGTTATCTACAATCATGGCTCTAATACTGCCGTAGGGGAAAATTTAGATGAGGAGTTTAAACAGGATTTAATTAAATATGGAGAAATCCTTACGCCTCACAACTATATTTTTGCAGTATCTAATGCCCAAGGTTTCGATTTAGATGCCCCTGAGGCAGTTTCAGATAACTACAATATGTATGAATATATCAAAGAGAAGTATGGGATAAAGGAGAAGATACATATGATTGCTTACAGTAAAGGGGGATTAAGAACTTTAGATTTTGCGGCTCAGTATCCTGAATTGATTTCTAAGATAGCTTTAATCGCACCGAAATTAGAGCTATATGAATGGAATCAAAAAAGGGCATCACAATTGATGAATATTGGCATTAAAATATGGCATGGAACAGAAGATGAGAATATTAGCTTTGAGGATAACAGAGATTTCGTTGAGCAAATGAAGCTATGGGGGATAGATATGACATTTATTCCTTTAGAGGGAAAGAATCACTGGGATATTAAGACTCAGTACATTGATGGTATTCTACAATTCCTTTCTAATTAACTGTGCTATTTCACTATTACAAAGCTCGTGATCTATAAGCTCTTCCCCTGTCTTTATTGGGCCTATTCCTAAACAAAGTTTAAACTCTCTATGTCTTGGTATTATATGAACATGATAATGAGATACTGTTTGTCCTGCTCGAATACCATTATTTTGTAATATATTAAAGTCTTCTATTTCAAATGCTTTAGAAATCGCCATTGTCAATTTTTTAGTTACAGCATATACCTTAGTTAATAACTCTTCCGGTATATCTAAGATAGTGTGGTAATGCTCCTTAGTAATTATTAACGTATGACCTTTTTCAACTGGATTAACATCAAGAAATGCAAGCACATCGTCATCCTCATATATTTTTTGAGAAGGGATTTCGCCTTTAATTATTTTACAGAAAATACACTCCTCCATTTTACTCCTCTGTAACTATAGCCATTGAAGGACACATACTTTGTGCTTCTTTGACTTTAGCTTCTAGCTCTTGTGGGATATCTTTGCCTTTTAGTTCTTCTTTTACATCTACTGTACCATTGTCTTTCATCTCAAATACTTCTGGACATATTGCTACACATGAGCCACATACTGCACATTTTTCTTGGTCTATATGAACTTTCATACATATGTATATTAAAATTAATAACTATATGATTACAGATAAGGGCAAAGAGGTCAATTACTTCCTATGACAGTTTATAGAGATTTTAGTATAGAGCCAATCTCTTCATTAAAACCAGAAAAAGCTCTACCCTTATAGAAAATCATAGGATAGTAACCGTAAGAAGTAGAAACCCCTTCACTCTCATTTCCGTACTCTTGCCTATATAGAGATAAATTTTTTTCAAAATCACCCTCTGTATTAAGATACTCTACATATTTAATATTATTTTTCTTTAAAAAATCTATAGCATCAATACACATATCACCTGCTCCGTTATGAAACATAGCTAGCTCATCCATATTAACCTCGCTACCCTCACTCCTATCGCCCTGTGGGCTCTGTACAACAGCACATGGATTATTAACCCCTATCTCCTCATCCAATGGTATTCCAGGCTTAGGAGTCGTATAGAGCACTTCCCTGTTAATTGGCATCTTTGCAAAAGTGGTAAAGACATCTACCTTACCAAATTCATCTAAAGTAACCCAATTAACATCCAAATTGTCAAACATATCTAAATATATTTCATTCCATCTCTGCTTAGCTCCACCTATATATGTATGACTTACTGGGGAGACCTTACTAAAGCTATTAAATGCTTTATACACCTCATCTCTAAAATCCTCTGGATTTCCTTCCCTAGCCCAGTAACTGTAATCACAAAGACTCCCTGTGCCCCATTTGGGGGAATCAATATTTGAAACAGAGAATATCTTAGCATCGTACTCCTCTGTCTTGTATATAGTAGCTTTTGAACCTGTGGTACCTCTAGCAAATACGAAAGGAATATCTAAAGCATCCGCAGCTTTAAGAGTGTTCTCATCATATGCAAAATATTTGGAGCCCATCACCCTTACAGGATTACCTGTACAAGCCTCTATGCGATCCTTTGTTTCCTTCATCCTCTGATACTGCACATCATATGGCAGATCCCAGAATGGCTCACCTGGGGCTGTACCACACACTTCTATATTGTAATCTTGCAGACCTCTAACTAATTCACAGTTCTCTTCTACATACTCCGCATTTACCATTAGTAAACCAGGGATATCTCTCTCATACATCTGATATACAAAGTTGTTAATACCAACTGTATCTTCAAACTCAATTAACAACATTAGAGCCTCTGGATTCTCTGCCACAATCTCTGGCTCTTTAACTTCTTCTAAATTCTCTTTACTATAGAAGTACAGGAAAACATATGTAGCTAGAAGTATTAGAAATATGGAAGATATTGTTATCGCACAAGCATTTAGGAACTTCTTACTTGTGAGTATATCTAAAAGTTTTTGCATTTTTAGAGCAGTTAAAAAATTTATTTACTATCCGGGAGATTAATAGCATCCCCAGATATTAATGCATTAGTAATTTTTTTAAGAGTATTTACTAAATCTCTTTGATATTGACTCTGAGATATGCCCATTTTCTTAGCAGCTTCATGCTGAGAAAAATTCTCGACATATCTCAATCTCAAAGTTTCTAATTCTTCAGGAGTGACTACGACCTCGTTTAAATCAGTCAAGGGTATTCCTTGAGGTTTGTAATATACGCTGTCGTAGTCAATTCCTATTTTTCTTTTGGCCCTAGATCTCATACTTCTATTATAGGCATAAATCACCCTTCATTGCAGTACCACACTTGGTGCACTCTTTTTGGGTACATGGAATACCTCTAGTAAAGTCTTCTGTATGTCCACATTTAGGACATGTACAGACTTTAGTTGCTTTACCAGATCCTCTTCCTCTTCCGAGACCTCTTTTTGAAATTTCTTTCATATTTCTAAATATTATAATTTAAATGTATTGGGTACTTACCCACTAGATAATAGCACATCTCCTCCATATGGGTCAATACCCTATTGAAAAATACCCCCCATATGCTATACTCTAGTACAGTATATATGAAAAATAGTATTGATTTACAAAATAGAATAGCTAGAATAAAGGGCCAAGTAGAAGGCATCGAGAGAATGATTGATCAAGACAGAGATAGTCTAGAGATTGTACAACAGGTAGTTGCAGCTAACTCTGCCCTAAAGAAACTAGGTATAGAGATTTTAAAAGCTGAAACTGCTACATGTGTAAGTGATAAGAAAAAGTTCGAAGTTTTACTTAATAACTTGTTTAAGCTTAAATAATTTTTTAATCTAATTAACATGGAAAAAGTATTAACAGATTCCAATTTCAATGATGAGATCTCAACAGGTCTTGTACTCGTAGATTTCTGGGCACCTTGGTGTGGACCTTGTAGGATGCTTGCACCTATTATAGAAGAGGTTGCACAGGAGGTTGAAGGTGTGAGTATTGGGAAATTAAATGTAGATGAGAATCCACAGATGGCACAACAGTTTCAAGTAATGAGTATCCCTATGGTTGTTCTCTTTAAAGATGGAGAGCCTGTAGAGACTCTTATTGGTCTAAGATCGAAAGAGGCCTATCTTGAGGCAATAGAAAATCATAAGTAAAAAAACAACTCTTAAGGGGTAAGGATATTGGTCGGGGTGACTCGACTTGAACGAGCGACCTCTTGCACCCCATGCAAGCGTTCTAGCCATCTGAACTACACCCCGATATTTTCATTATACTAAACTTTTAATAATTGTTTAATCTGTGTTTCAGAAAAAGAGTATGAAAACACCACCCAAAGAAATACAGAAAGCATTAAAAAGAAAATTTAACATTGCTAAATAAGTATATGGGGAAAAGTAAACTCTTAAAATGGGAAAAGGAATATTTCTGTCAAAAAGTTAATGCTCATAGCAGAATCTTTAAACAAGGATCTAGTAATAAAGTTTGTTGATAGGAAATAAAATCATTTTAGAAGATTCTCTATCTTACCTAAACTCTTTTTACCCTCATACTTCACACACCTTATGCCTAATTCACTTGCTATCTCTATATTCCTATCCCTATCATCTATCAATAGGATTTCTTCAGGTTTATGACCTACTATATCGATCAAGTATTTGAAGAACTTCTTACTAGGCTTTCTCATCCCTATATCAGAAGATATTATCCTACCATCAAAAACATCCATTAAGTTATATCTCCTATTTCTCCACTCAAAACTACCCTTAGATGCATTAGAAGCTATAACTAGCATATACCCCCGTTTTTTGCATTTCTTTGCAAATTCATAAACTGTAGAGTTAATCTTCCTTGGAGTAGGAAAAAGCACTCCATTAAGATCAAAAGCTATTACTCGAATCATAGTTTAACTTCAATTATAACTTGGTTGGGACTAGTTACTCCAGAAATCTTGTACCCTGCTCCCACACCGACAAACTCATAAACACTCTGATTTCCTGCTCTTGTAATATTTAATACAACTCCACCCGGAAGCGACACCTTCCCTTCTGTTGAGCTATATGTAATATCAGAACTTAAACTTGGAAATGTTATAGTTAAAGTGCCCTCCTTTAATTTACCTTCATAGGATGGTATAGGGCTACCACTATTAGAAGATGTCTTAAGAATATATCTTATTACTCCACCAGAAGTACTATATGTATAACCTACTATTCTTACGCCATTATCTGCAGTACTTCCTGTCACGCTTACATCCTCTGATGTAAATTCTGTCATAGCTGTACTTTCTGGAGATGTCACTCCTCCTGGATATTTAATTGATAATTTAACAACCAAAGAATTACTTACAAGTTTTGGTTCATAAAGATAGTATTTGGGAGCTTCTGTAAAACCTAGATTATACTTAACAGTATTACTAACACCACTTACAACTTTTGAAAATGTAGTGATACCCTCTCTGTTAATTTTTATACTCTCATTATAGCTCATACTTGTTTTGTCACTACTTACACTGCCAACAATTATCTCCATAGCGCCTAAATTACTTTTGTTTACTACAGATACAGGTACTGAGCTTTTCTCCGTAATATTATCTGTCGTAAAGGTAAACTCTACCTCCATCACCTCATCACCCTTTTTTACCTCTAAGTTTTTTAAGGTAAAAAGCTCTTTGGTATCCTCTCCAACCTTCTGTGAGTTAGCAGAGTAAGCGACAGCACTATCTACTGAAACATCATCTAGCTTTGCATCTTCTTTCTCAGAGATATTAGGGTCACTCTCTTCCTTTTCTACTTCCTCTGGAATTTCTTCAGGCTCCACAACCTGCTCTTGTTGAGAGTCCTCTGGCACCTCACCACCATCTCCACTAAAACCCCCGAATATCCACACTAATCCTCCCACTATACCCACAAGAAGGACTATAGCTACTATTAGCCACACCGTATCTTTTTTCATAAGTTTATCTACTTAATTTATCTACTTTAGTTTATCATAAAAATAGGACTTGATAAAAATCTTTAACAATTCTAGTATATAGTTATGAAAGAAATAAATATCTCTGACACAGATGAAAAGATTGTAGAAAAGAAGCCTGACAATACAACAAAACAGGAGAAGAAAGTGGAACCTGTTGTAGTTGAAAAAGAGGCTCCAACAAAGAAGGATGGTGAAATCAATAAAGAGCCTATGGAAAAGAATCTCCCGATTGGGAAAGGGACTATTAGCAAAAAGAAAGGGATAATAATCCTAGCTTCCATTGCCGTAGTTTTTCTACTTGGCATTGCTTCCTTCTATTATTTTGGCATATATAAGTACAGGCCAATGGCAAAAGATGAGAATATTGTAAATGTAACAAGTAATTACATAACAGCAAAAATGAAATCTACAGTTTTTGCTAATGTTCTAGCAGATAAACCAAAAGAACCTAGAACCGAGGAGAGCCCAATCAATGGACTCCTCTTTACTAAAAACGAAATGAATGACTTAATGAATAAACGCCCGGTTGCTGTAATGATCAACAACCATTCTGTAGCAAGACCTCAATCTGGGCTCACTAGTGCTGATATAGTATATGAGACTTTAACAGAGGGTGGAATCACTAGATATATGGCAATTTTTTGGAGCCAAGGCCCCTCTAAAGTCGGCTCTATTAGGAGTGCCAGACAGTATTTCCTAGAGTGGCTATCGCCATATGATCCTCTGTACATACATATAGGATGGGCAGATACTAATGACCCCCGAACAGATGCTAGAGACAATATAATTAAGTACGGCCTTAAGGACGTAGGTGTAATAGGATACTGGCAGTGGATTGATAAAGGCCGTATTGCGCCTCATGACAAATACAACTCTGTACCATCAACATGGGAATACGCCAAGACAAGAGGATGGACTGGATTCCCATCTGATTTTGAAAGTTGGAAATTCAAAAACGATCAGGACACAGATAAAAGAGGAGATGGATACAAATATGCCATCATGTTCCATAAGAGCTTAAATAACGGGGGAGCATATGACACGCTATGGCAGTATGACAAAACCTCAAATTCATACAAAAGATGGGTAGGAGGAAATGCAGATATCGATCAAGAAACCAACACACAGGTGACTGCCAAGGTAGTAGTAGTACAAGAAACTAAACTAACACCATCATATGATGATCACGGCAGAGTCATAATAGACACTATAGGTGAAGGAAACGCAGTAATTCTAATGGACGGAGAAAAAATTGATGGAAAATGGAAAAAGAGTAATAGAATGGACAGAACAACATTCTATGATGGAGGTGGAAACGAGATAGAATTTAACCGTGGAAGGATCTGGATTTCAGTTATTGCACAATCTGTTGGAAAGTTTGATATAATTGAGCAATAATATTAAACGGAATATTTATGCTTAAAAAAATTCTTATCTCTAGGGTACGTATACGAATCCTAGAGAAATATTTATTAAACCCAAATAGTTCATTTCATGTGCGTGGTTTAGTCAGGGAACTTAATGAAGAAATCAATGCTGTTCGAAGAGAACTAATCAATCTAGAAAGCGCCGGTTTGCTGAAATCAAAAAAGGATAAAAATATGATTGTGTACACCCTTGATAACAGTAGTGACTATATCACTGAGCTTAGAACCCTGTTTTTCAAGAATTCAAAAATGGGAAGCAAAGTTGTGGAAAGAATTAAAGGAATAGACAATCTTGAGGCCGTTGTACTAACAGAATCCTTCCTTTCTGGTAAAGACAATTCTGCTGAAGATATAGATATGCTGTTTTTAGGAAACATCAGAGTAAAAGATGTAAAGGATGTAGTCAACGAACTAGAGAAAGATCTAGAAAGAGAAATAAGGGCTACCGCTATGAAACAAGAAGATTTCGAATTTGCAAAAAAGAAAAAGGACCCAGTAATAACTAACTTACTTAATCAAAAACTCATACAGGTGTACGGAGATCTTACCGATTTACTCTAATGGCTAGAATTAGATTTAAAAAATTAAAGGTTAACTGGAAACAATTTTTTAATTATGTATTACTAATACTCCTTTCCTCTGGCATACTTCTAACCTTCCTAATAGCCCTCCCTCTTACAGAGAGACTTTCAGACATTCAAGCCTTTGATTTAAATATAGCAGATGAGTTCTGGAGCAAAGAATACATCCTAGATTTAAAGAGTGAGGAAAACTCTGATATCAGAAAAACTAAGAGTGTCCTATTCAAAAGATTAAACGATTACGGTGTAGAAGAGGTATCTATATATCAAGAGGATTCACAATTACGAGTAGTTGTTGAGGCAACAAAGCCTCAAGATTACGTTGAGGAATTAATTAGGAACCCATATCGATACAGTATCGTGACAAGAAAAGAGGAAATTGACTTCGAGGACGAAGAGAATCAATTGGCTCCATATCTAGAAGAGAATTACGATGAGACACTGTTTGATACAAAAGTCTTTAGGAATATATATATAACAGAGCTTCCAAATAGTAGTGGAGGGAAATCGTATTTTGGGATAGCAAAACTATGGCCAGGAAAGTTAGGAGAATTTAAATCATTTCTACAAGAGTATAAGGAGAAATATGTTGGAGTGAATATTGATGGCTTTGTTACACCGGTTTACATTCCAGACGATACAATTTTTGCAATTCCATTAAGTGATGATAAGGGCCGTATAGAGATAATGGATATTTTATACAATAGTGGTAACATACCAATCTCTTATGAATTAAAAGAGCAGAAAGATTTAGAAGTAAAAAGATTGAGTATGGATTACATACAGATCACCATAGCCCTTTTTGTTTCAATCATCGCAATCTATCTATACCTGTATTTTTCTAAAACTTATTCTGCAGACTTAATACTCAGATCACTCTTTACTACCCTACTTTCATTAGCAATCTTCTTGCTAGTTCTAAAAATTCGCGCATTACCTATCCATACTTTCATCATTTTAATAGATGCTGTTATTTTAATAGCACTTACAAATATAGTCCAACAGAATGACGAGTCTCGGATATCTGTTTCAGTTGTTGCTCTTATAATTGCTACCATCTTTAGCATATTGGGTATAGGGTATCTAAAAATACTTGGTAGCCATCTGATGCTTCTGTCTGCTACTGCTTTTCTTTCTGTCGAAATAGGGAATTTGTATATAGATAAAGTAAGTAATTACTTGAAAAAATGAATATATTTATAAATATTTACAGAAACTGGACAGTATATGAGTGGTGTTTTTTGGGAGGTTCTCTTCTCTTAATATTCCTACTTAGTAATTTAGGAACATACCTTTTAACCAAGGATTGGAAATTTAATAAAATAGTATCAATCACCTATGCAATCTCTGCTCTAATTTATATATTTACAATCTTTGTTCTACAATTTCTACCTATTCCGATTTCCCATCTTTCAACAACCCCTCTACTATTAACAGTCTTAATTGTTACCATAAATTGGACAACTTTCATCTCATACTACGCAAAGTTTAAAAATAGGAAGAACTTTACTATTACAGAGTTACTAAAAGAGCAGAAGAGGGATAGTATCAGAAATATCGTCTTTCTTACATTAGCAATACTATCCACTTCGATATTTCTAAAGGGTGAGCTACTAGCTGTCATGTTTGTCACATTTCTCTCCTCAGCCATATCAATATATCTCAGTACTCTTTTAACAAGAAAATTTATTGATGATTAATTACAGAGAGCCAATCATAGTCTTAGCTGGACCAACTGCTTCAGGGAAATCTGCCATTGCAATTGAGCTTGCAAAAGATTTCAATGGATATATTATCAATGCTGATTCAAGACAGAATTACAAGGAATTAAAAATAGGGACTGCACAACCTAGACCTGACAAAATAGAGGGTGAAATTTGGTATATAGATGGTATAAAGCATTATCTGTATGGGCATATATCCGCCAAAGATAGATACAACCTTTTCGAGTATCAACAAGACGTACAGAAGGTTCTTGATCGAGAGGATGGTCTACCTATACTTGTTGGTGGGACAGGACTATATATTGATTGCATAGTTCATAATTATATTTTACAGAAAGGTTCAGAAAGAAATACAGAGTATAGCAGAAAGGAGCTCGAGGAAATGAGTATTGAAAGGCTTCAATCCTTAATAGATAGGGATTCCTTGGATAAACTTAATGTAAGTGATATCAAAAACCCTATCAGGCTCATAAGAGCCATTGAGAGGGGTGGCACAAGCCAGGAGAGGAATGAACCCCTTAACTATATCTACCTGTATCTAGACAGCACACCAGAGGCTTTAAAGGATAGAATTGAGCAGAGAGTAGAGCTTATGTTTGCCGAAGGACTATTAGAAGAGAATGAAGATCTCTTAAGGAATGGATTTACCTATGATATGTCTTCTATGCAGAGTATAGGTTATAAGGAATTTGAAAGATATTTTCTGAAAGAAAAAAGTGTAGAGCAAGTTAGAGATGATATAGTGCTACACAGCATACAGTATGCGAAAAGGCAGAAAACTTGGTTTAAAAAACATAAGGATTTAGTTGTGGTAGATAATTACGAAGAGTCCTACAGGGCTGTTCTAAATTTCTTAAGGATTTCGTAACTACCTTCCTTGATTCTAATCAAATCTAATTCTCTTACTTCAAAAGCTACCATATCTCTTTGAACATTCCTGTTCACATTTCTAATATCTTTAACAATATTTGAGAATTCTTGATTACTAAGCTCTTTATTTATTCTCCCTACAGCAATATGTGGTACAAATTGGACATTATCCTTAATCTTTAAGGTCTTAAGCATCTCATATCTTAATTCTCTTAAAGCATCGCCCCCTTCCCCTATCTCAATATATATTAAACCTTTCAGATTTCTAGCTGAACCCAATCGTAGGTTACCTATAGAAATCTGTATTGATTTGTTAAACACCCCTTTGATTCTTTTAGATATGTATAACTTTTTTAGGAAGTTCATACTCCCAGGGATGTTTTGTATTTTCATATGATAATGAGATGGTTTTATCCATCTGACTTCTATTCCCATATCGGAAAATATAGGGGACGTATTACTGACAGTATCCGTTATCTGTTTCCTGGATTGATCGTTTACGAAGAATCCTAAAAAATATTCCATAATTATTTCTCTATTTTATCAAATCCTGTATATTTCTGTAGAACTTCTGGAACAAGAATGCTACCATCTGGCTGTTGATATGTTTCCAACATTGCTACCATTAACCTACTTGTAGCTAACCCTGAGGCATTTAATGTATGCATGTATCTATTCTTACTTCCATCTTTAGGCCTATATTTCATTTCTCCTCTTCTTGCTTGATACTCTCTTGCATTAGAGATTGAGCTTACCTCGTAGTACTGACCTAGTGCTGGAAGCCATACCTCTACATCTAAAGTTCTTGCTGCAGGTGCAGAGCAGTCTCCCGCTGCTAGCTTAACAGTATTGTAGTGAAGGCCAAGACCTTCTACTAAGTTTTCTGCTTTCTGTGTTAGCTCGTTGAATAGCTCGTCGGATTGCTCCTGTGTAGAAAACATATACATTTCGACCTTGTTAAATTGATGAACCCTAATCAATCCTCTTTCATTTGACCTGTAACTTCCTGCCTCTCTTCTGTAACAGGGCGTATATGCAAAGAATTTCTTTGGTAATTCGCTCTCTTCAACTATCTCTTCCCTGTATATATTTGTTAAAGCTGTCTCTGCTGTAGGGATGAGACACTGAGAATCATTTACCCAATATACATCCTCCTTAAATTTAGGAATTTGGCCTGCAGTATATGCAGCTTGCTCATTAACAATATGCGGAGGTATAATCATCTCATAGCCACTTTTGAGATGTGAGTCTATGAAATAGTTAATCAATGCCCATTCAAGTTGAGCACCCTTTCCTCTATACATACTGAAATTACTACCAGACATCTTAGTTGCTGTTCGAAAATCTAGAATACCAAGCCTTTCTCCTAGCTGTAAATGATCTTCTATTTCAAAATCAAATTTAGGCTTTTCGCCCCAACTCTTTATAGTCTCATTGTTCTCTTTTCCTCCTGCTACAACATCCTCGTCAGGGATATTTGGTAGAACTTCTACAAGCTTTTGCAATTCCTCTTCTTTCTGTTTCAACCTATCCTCTATCTCTTTAGTTTGGTTTGACTTCTCTTTAAGTCTTACTACTAGTTGTTTGAATTCATCACTTCCTTTTTCAATCTTTGCCATTTGCTGGTTGTATTCATTTTGCTCTGCTTTCTGTTGATCGTATTCTGTTTGTAAAGCTTTTCTGTCTCTATCTAATTCTATAATCTTGTCCAAATCTAGCTCTTCCTCTGGGACTCTCTTTAAAAGAGCCTTTTTTACATTTGCACTGTCTTGGGTAATCCTATTTATATCTATCATCTCTTTTCCTTTATATTTTAGCTTTAACTGTTTGTATTATATTCTGTCTAACTAGTATAATCAAGGTATGGATAAAGAGCATAAACAGTTAAAGAGGTTGATAGAAGGGGCAAAAAACATCCTTGTTGTATCTCATAGAGGTCCCGATATGGATGCTTTTTGTAGTATGCTCTTGGTTAAAGAGTTCCTAAATATTTACTACCCTAGCAAGAACGTCGTAGCAAAGGCTAAGCAGATGCCTAATTTTAATATACCCAGAATGCATGACATTACAGTTGTTGAAACTTTGGATGAGGGAGATGAAGATTTGATAATTGTTGTTGATACTAATGAGTTAAATATTGTATGTGACAAGGGAGATGGTTTGATTAATAGTAATAAGAATGTTGTAGTAATTGACCATCACAAAACTTCTTCTGATAGGCATAAGGTCGTCATTAATCAAGGGAAGAGTTCTGCTTCAGAACAGGTCATTTCTTCTTTTAGGCAAATCCTTGGTAAAAAATTTCAGCTAACCAAAGAGATCGCAGAGCTTGGTCAGTATGGTATTAGTGCTGATACTGGCAGGTTCCTTTATGATTTAACTACAGCTGATACTTTTAGATTATATGCAGATCTTTATGAATTTAGCCCTGTTGATTTAGAAGAGGTAGATTACAAATCAAGGAAAATTCCAATGGATTCAACGGTGATAATTATTGAGTTGTTGGATCGTTTAACGATTGAAGGAGACATGGCATATACTTATGTCAATATTGAGGATAGTAAAAGGTGGCGAGGAGGAGATATAAGTGAAGCCCTTAATTTTGTTAAGAACGAGTATCTCAGATATATACAGAGTGTACATTGGGGATTTGTTTTAAAACCTTCAGTAAAAGGAGATCATAATTGGTGGATATCTTTTAGGAGTACAAAGGGCTATCAAGAGGTTGATAAGATTGCAGAAGATTTAGGGGGTGGTGGCCATATCTATGCAAGTGGGGCTAAATTGCTTTACTCTGAGCCTAGGACTTTAGAACAGGTTTTAACGGATGTACTTACAGTCATAAAGAAGCATGTTGTTACTTCTTAACTTTTCTCTTTTCTTTAGACTCTTCTTCTAACTCTTTTATTTTCCACATAAAAAGCCTACTCTTGTCTTTAGCATGGGGATAATCTGCTGTGAATCTATACGCACTTTCAAGAAAACTTCTTGGTTTATCTTTTGCCCACTTTATATACATAGACATTCTCTCTTTGTCGTCTAATGCATTTGCTAGCCAAGCTCCGTATGATTGATACTCTTTAGTTACATATCCCTTTTTCTTACCACTGATGTATTTGGAATTTACGTATTCTGATGTATCAAAGAGTTCCTCCTGATCTTTCTCATCTTTCCTTTTATTGTCATCACTGACCTTTTTTTTGAGATCTGAGATAATAGTTCCAATAGATTCCATGCTGTATTATACTATTTTCTGTTTCTTAAGAAACCCAATCTTATCTTTATAAATTTTCTTAGTTATATTATCAATCTCTGTTTTCATCTGTGGAAAGAAAGTCCCTTCTCTGGCAGTTACATCCTCCAAAAACCAAAATATCCTTTCGCTCTGACCGTAACCGCTTGCAGGAGGCATACCATATTCCAACATCTCTACAAAGTCTATATCTAACATGTGTGCTTCATCATCTCCTTGTTCCCTTAATTCCTGTTGCTCTAAGAATCTATCAAGCTGATCCAATGGGTTATTAATTTCAGAATATCCGTTACCCAATTCGCTACCTGCTATGATAACTTGAAATCTTTCTGTAATTTCTTCCCTATCATCATGGGATTTTGCTAAAGGTGACAAGAATTTAGGTTGATTAATTAAAAACGCAGGTCCAGAGATATCTTTTCTAATATTTTTCCAAAGGGCATCTATAAGCCTATTCCTATTAGCATCAGGCTCTATTTCCAAATGCAAACCCTCCGCAACCTTTCTAATATCCTCAATGTCATCTTGAAAGATATCAATGTCATATTTCTCTCTGATACTCTTTGTGTAGTCCAACTCTTCCCATTCATCTGCTAAATCAAAGGTGTGACCTCTTGTTGTGAACTCGGTCTTGCCATAGATTTCTTTAGCTATTTCTAAAAGTAGATCATGAACTAATTGCATATTATCTCTAAAATTTGCGTATGCCCAATACCATTCAATATCATAGAACTCTTGAAGATGTTCATCATCCATACCTTCATTTCTAAAGTGAGGACCAAATGTATATATTTTTTCATATCCGGCTCCTATTAGTCTTTTTTGATAAAGCTCTGTAGAAATCCTAAGATAGAAATCTTGATTGAGTGCGTTATGATGTGTAACAAAAGGTTTTGCATCAGCACCTCCCGTTATAGGTTCAAGTATAGGGACCTCAACTTCCATAAAACCTTTCTCTTTAAGAAAATCTCTTTGAACCTGCCAGAACTTAGCTTTCCTTTTAAACATTTCAAAATGATCTTCATTAACGACTAGATCTAGATATCTTCTCCTGAATATCTGTTCTTTATCTTCTAATTGCCTTGGTATGGGCCTTAGTGCTTTAGTAAGGAGTCTAACATTGCTAACAATGATTGATATCTCACCAGTTTTACTCTTCCCTATACTTCCGTATAGCTCTACAAAGTCAGCTAAATCTAGAAGATATAGTTTATCCCAACCCAAATATCCTTTTTCTAAATCCTCTACCAACTCGCTCTCTCTAATCATTAACTGGATTGTCCCAGATTCATCTTTAATATTTCCGAATAGCAATTTTCCATGTTCTCTCCATGCTATTACTCTTCCTGCGAGTATGGTTTGCTTCCCTTCATATTCTTCATAGTTTTTTAGAATATCTCCGATGGAATTTTCTTTATACGATTTTGCAGGATATGGATTTATACCAAGCTTTTTTAACTCCTCTACTTTCTCTAATCTTACTTTCCTTTGTCCTAGGAGATCGCTACTTTGTGGGTCCTCCATATCTTAATTCTAACAACTTATCTATATTACTTCGAATTATACCACAAGGATTTGAGTAAATACTTTAAGTACAATATAATAAAAGGTATTAAATTTGAACGGAACAGAGATGGATCTACTACAGAAGGTTACTGCTTTAGCCAAAAGACGTGGCATTATATTCCCTAATTCAGAAATATATGGTGGCATAGCGGGGTTTTATGATTACGGCCCTGTGGGTGTTGAAATGAAAAACAATCTTAAAAGATATTGGTGGAAGAATATGGTTGATAGAAGAGAGAATGTTGTTGGAATAGATGGAACTATAATTACACATCCTAAGGTATGGGAGGCTTCTGGTCATATTGAGAATTTTGGTGATGAGATTGTTGAATGTAAAAAGTGCCATAAGAGATTTAGGGAGGATGAGATAAAAGAGAATTGTCCTAATTGTGGTAATAAAGATTTTACAGAGCCAAGATCATATAATCTCCTATTTGAAACTAATATTGGTGTCATAGAGGGCGAACAGCAGAAAGCTTACCTACGAGGAGAGGCTTGCCAGAATATATTTCTTAATTTTAAGAATGTTGTAGATAGTACAAGACAGACAATTCCTTTTGGTATAGCACAGATTGGTAAGGCTTTTAGGAATGAGGTTACTCCACAAAAGTTAACTTTTAGATCAAGAGAGTTTGAACAGTGGGATATGGAATTTTATGTTCATCCAGATGAAATGGAGAAGTGGTTTAAGTATTGGATGGAGGAGAGGATGAAGTTTTACAAGGAGTTATATAGAAAGCATGAGAATCTCAGATTCTATCAACACCCAAAAGACAAGTTAGTTTTCTATGCTAAGGATGCATACGATATTGAGTATAAAGCTCCATGGGGGTGGGCAGAAAACGAGGGTATTCACTGGAGAGGTGATTACGATCTTTCACAACATATGAAATATTCTGGCACAGATCTTACATATACAGATCCTCAAACTAAAGAGAATTTCATCCCAAATATTGTAGAGACTTCAGGTGGTGTAGATAGGACACTTTTAATGTTACTTTTTGATGCGTACGAGGAAGAGGAGTTAGAGAATGGTAGTGTAAGAACAGTATTAAAGATTAATAAGGATATTGCGGCTTACAGAGCAGCTATCTTCCCATTGGTCTCCAACAAGAAAGAGATTGTTGAGAAGGCAAGAGAGGTGTTTGATCTGTTATCTACTGATATTAAAGTTGTATGGGATGCTAGAGGTAATATAGGGAAGCGATACAGGTATCAAGATGAAATAGGAACCCCATACTGTATCACAGTTGATTATGACAGTTTAGAAGATAATACTGTGACTATCAGAGATAGGGACACAATGGAACAGACAAGAGTTAAGATTGATGATCTTAAAGAAGTCTTAGGTAACTAACAAATATACAGAACTGTATATTCTAATTCTACTCCCTTAGAATTTTTGAGCATAGTTTTATCACCAACCTTTAATCCTTTTAGGTTTTTTCCCATCTCTGATTCTAAAGATATTCTATTCTTTGATGGATCCACCTCTATTGGAGAGACTAATCTAAATATTTTTATCTTCTTGTCATGTACAAGTACAATTTCAGAGCCAACATCTGTAGTAATTTTACACTCATCCTTAGTTACTTGAGACCTTGCAAGAATATCTCTAATTTCGTCTATCCTGTCCTCTAACTGCTGTTTCTCTTCAATTGTCACGATTAGTTCTTCTTGATCATCTCCAAGGGTGGCTTCTCTAGCTACCTCTAACTTCCCTGCTATCTTAGCTCTGCCCTCTGTGACTAGATTCTCTAATTCTTTCTCCAACTCTTTTTTCTTCTCTTTTGACAAGAAGAGTGATTTGATATTTAAATTCATATTACAAAATTCGTTAATTTACATAAAGTATGCTTAAGTATATAGCAGATATATTTAGCATTCAATAAAGGGTTAATCTAGATTGATAAAAGGCTATAACTTTGTGGAGTGTTTTTTTCTCCACTCTTTTATATCTTTGTGATTGCCAGATAACAGTACCTCAGGGACTTGCCAATTATTAAACTTCTCGGGCTTAGTATATTGAGGGAAATCGAGTTTGTCCTTTTCTGTAAAGGATTCACTCTCTAAGGATTCACTATTCCCTAGAACTCCAGGTATTAACCTTGTAATGCTATCAACTAGAACTAGTCCTGCCAACTCACCTCCTGAGAGTATGTAATCTCCTATTGAGAATTCAAAATCTACTAAGTTATCATGAACTCTTTGATCTACTCCTTCATATCTTCCACAGATAATTATATAGTGAGCATTTTTATTTTCAGAAAGCTCTCTTACCTTAGACTGTGTTAGTTTTTCTCCTTTGGGTGTCGTAATACAAACCACACTTCTTTCTGTTTTTAACTCCTCTATCGCTTTGTGTATGGGCTCTATCTTCATTACCATCCCAGGACCACCACCGTATGGGGTATCATCTACAGTTTTATGTTTATCTTCTGTCCATTTCCTTAGATCATGAATGTTGATTTCCACAAGAGCTTTTTCTTGAGCAATTCTTAAAATACCAGTGCTTATATATTCCTGGATAACGTTTGGGAAAATTGTAATTATATCGAATTTCATTTGTTTTTTTGGTACCGCTACTGGGAATTGAACCCAGATTGCAGGATTGAGAATCCTGTGTCCTAACCGTTAGACGATAGCGGCTTAATAGTGCTTATTTTATCACATCTGTTTGCTCTCTCCAAATGTTGATTCGAGCATTTAAATAACATATAATCGAAGGTTGACTTTAATCCCCCATCTACTATATTATAGCTACCTCATTACTTACTTAAATTGCGAATCCAAAAGGATGAGAAAGAAAACTGTAACAACAAATTTGCTCACTAAAGAAGGGCATGAAAAAATTAAAGAGGAGATTGAATATAGAGAGAATGAGCTTCGAAAAGAGCTCTCTGAGACTCTAAATGATATGAGAGGTCAAGGAGACTTAAGGGAAAACGATGGATACTCTTTAGCTGTTGAAGCAAATGAACAAAACGAAGAAGAGATCCTGAGATTAAAAGATTTGTTAAGAAACTCTAAGGTAGTTAAAAATGTAACTAAAGATAAAGTAAATGTAGGAAACAAAGTTAAAACCATATGTGATGGACACGGTGAAAGGACATTTACACTCGTTGGGGAAGATCATGCAAATCCATTAGAAGATAGAATTTCTTACAAATCACCGATAGGGGCTGCTTTAATGGGGAAAAAGGTAGGGGCCAGCATAAAGCTTAATACTCCCAATGGCGAAATGAGTTGCAAGATAAAAGCAATCGAGTAGGTTATGGATGTATGAATGTCCCCTTCTGTAGTATTTTAGAAACCTTTTCTTCCTCTTCAAGAAATTTGCCTCCTGTTATTAAAAAGGAGATCTTTTTTCTTGCACAGTATTGAGCACTTTCTACACTAATAGGCATATTACGATTAGGCCCATGCTGCTCTCCCTCTACTATATCGAAGATTTTAAAATAATCTTTCCAGGTCATATCTTTTATCGGTTTTGCATCGAAGAATTCTTTAGGGTCTTTGTCATATACGTAATCTATGTTGGAAATCTTAAATACCCTGTCAGTGCCTAGCGTATCTGCAAATACAGCTGCATCCATATCTGTACTCCAACCCATTTTTAGGCCTCCAGAAACCATCACCCTTTCACCTGAATCAATGAGAAATTCATATGCCTCTCCTAATGTCCTTGGGACAAATATTTGTTTATCATCCAAATAGGATGAGAATATTGCTGCATTAGTTTGTGTAACAGACATAGCGATACTGTGAAAATTATCTTCTCCGCCAATATCCTCTATTATACTTTCCTGCACACTTCTAGAGAGCCCTCCACCACCTGTCACAAAAACTATTTTGTCATATTTTTCCTCTTGCTCATGATACCAAACCTTTATCTTCTTAAAGACCTCGAAATTAACATTTAATAGCTGATCATACATAATCGAGCCACCTACTTTTAGCACTAATACATTTTTATCCATTAAAGATTAAAGATTAAAATTAGGGTAATTATTCCGTATAACAGAGGTGATAGATAATCAACGAATTTGTACTTTCCAGAAAACCTTACATTCCACAATGCTACTATTATATAAAAGCTTACAGTTCCAATAGCGGTAGCGACAAATATACTTTGATATACAAACGCCCCTATACTTAATGCCACAAAGAGAGAGGAAAGAAAAGAGAGAAGAAAAGAGCCAAAGGTCAACCTATCATGGAGCTGAAGCTCTGACAGAAACATAATTAGTGCTAGACCACCTGATATTAATAGCTTAACCCATATATTGATATCAAATCGTAAAATTACATTGATTGAAAGATAGAATGATAATATACAAATTAAACTAAAGATTCCCTTGGTTAGAGAGCTTATCCTGTATACCTTTTTGAGTGAGCTTTTTATGTTCACAAATAAGATCATTAAGACAATCATACAGAAGGCCGTAACCAAATATGACATCAAGATATTCTTGTTGAAATACAGAAAAAACATAAAAGTTGTAAGAAAAAGTACTGGGAATATAAAGTAATCAAAGAATCTATCTTTAAGAGAAATCCTTTGGATTATTTCACTATACTGGGACACCTTTCTACCTGAGAAAAGTAGAAATGCCCTTATAAACCATGTCTCCAATAGCAACAAATTCAGGACTCCTACAGCTATAAGCAATCTGTGTGACACTCCTTGTGTTGTAAGATATAAGAAAAATGAAGAGAGAGCGAGAATAAGTAACCAATACACTATCTCATCTTTCATCATATTCCATAATGTTCCCTTTTTCATGATGAGATCCCTCCAAACCCTTTAAATACTCCAACTGTTAATATCGTTACCCATAAAGCTATTACAAACAAATCACCGATATTTCTCCCAAGTTTACCTTTCCTCCATAAGACAAATACTTCTATGAACATCAGGAAGAGCAGAAATCCTACAATTATTATATTTATCCCATCTGTACTTTTTATACTGTTAATCAATATGGATAGATTAAAATTACTGTAATCTTCTGTTTCTCCTTCCATAAAGTATTCCGTGATATCTATTTCGGAAGTATTTCCAACTTCATCGGATATTTGGAGGATGACTTTTTCGCTTGGATTAAAATCTAACAAACGGATATTCTTACTCTCTGCAGCTAGAAAAGAGGTTTTCTCTTCACCATTTATCACTTTAAGCTCATACCATGGCTCATCAGCATCAAAACTTAGTATGAATGCACCATCTTCTCTTACAACTTTTATAGACTCTCTTATAATCGTTGGGGAAGTAATATCTACAGTAAAAGACACTGCGTCGCTTACAATATTAGTTCCTTTAACTTTTGCCTCTAATTTGTGCCCTCCCTCAACCCATGCTTCCTCTGATGAATACTCCCATGATTTGTCGCCTTGCTCTATGTTAGCTATTTTATTTTCTAAATCATATATCTCAACGGTATATTTCTGTTTATCACCCTCTACATTCCCTTTAATTAACACGGCAGGATCTCTTAAAACATCTCCCGATTTAGGATGTGTAATGCTTATGGCTTTTATCTGTCCTGATTCTATGACTGGAGACTTCGTTACTGGGGCAACTGGCTGAGATACGCTTCCTTGTACTTCAGATGTTAAATTACCAAACATTTGTACGACTAAGATTGTTTCCTTTCCTAATAAAACCCCGGACACTACAGCTATACCAATATCTTTGTAATTCTTACTTAGAATGTTGTCTCTGTGCGTAGGGCTTGCCATCCATGCCTCTACCACACCCTCCGATGTTCTAAATCCTTTTGCTAAGTTTTCCCCTGCATATACGTAGCTGTATCCACTTGCAGTTATAAATTGCCAGGGAGTTTCTCCGTTAGGACCAAAATGGTCCCAATATTGCTGTTCAAACATATTTTGTGCTTTAGCCTGTGCAGCAGAAACTAATAATGAATTGTTATTAAGAGTATTTAAACCAGCAACTGTTCTTTCTTGGTTTGTTAAAGATATAAGGGTTGCACTATTAATATCACTTGCCGCAATTTTTGATATTCCCAATACTCCGCCAAAGGTATTAACTACAACTAATATTACAGTGTAAGATGCAAGAAATAGTTTTCTTAAAAGATATGGTTTGTAATTATTTTTTTTAGTTGGTATGAATAATTCTTTCATGGCAGTTTCTGTATATATAGTAACCTATTTTACTGAAAGAAAAAAGGCTCTGCTGAAGTTTTCTTTCAGTACAATACTAAACTGATTCTCTTATATAGTCAAAAGACTCTCCTTATATAAACACAAAAGGAACCTTTCAGTTCCTTTTGGCTTCTCTACAGAGAATTTCCGGTAGCTAAAACTACTTTACAGCAGTTTTAAGAGTCTTACCTGCTTTAAATGCAGGAACCTTTGTCTCTGGAAGTTGAATCTCTTCCATAGTCTTAGGATTGATTCCCTTTCTAGCAGCTCTAGTTCTGACTTCAAATTTACCAAATCCAGTTAATAGTACTGGTTCACCATTTTGCAATGATTCTGTGATAGATTCAAGTACTGCTTCTAATGCTGCTTTTGACTGTTTCTTAGTGATGCCAGTTGCATCTACTATTGCGTCTATAAGATCTTTTTTTAACATTGTTGTATACCTCCTTTTTATGATGCAAATCCTTTTACCTAAAAGAATTTGTTGTATTTACGTTAATAAAATAAGACAAATACGGCTAAGCGTCAAGGACGATTTAATTATAGGATACGCAGGCCTTGTGTTTATAAAAACTCTTATCTGTCAAGCTTTCTTTGCGGTTTTATTCACAAGTGCTTCAACAAAGCCACAAATATACAACGGTACTGCGAAAACCTTGCTGTATAGCCCTTAATCCGTACACTCTTTTTAATCAATCTTTTTATCCTTTTTGTTAAAAGAAAAGAGGTGGCTGTTGCCACCTCTTTCCAACTAATTTACCTTATAGTATCCACTACTAGAAGACGCTGTTATTTAGCTACTTTTGTAGTACGTGTTTCTCGAATCACCGTTACTTCAACATTCCCTGGGTAACTTTGGGTCTGCTCTATCTTGTCAACAATGTCTTTTGCGAGAACAGTCATCTGGTCATCTGACACATGACTTGGCTTAACTATTACCCTTAATTCTCGACCTGCTCTAATTGCAAAGACCTCTTCAAGTTTATCACCACCAATTTCTTTTGCTGCCTTTTCAATACCCTCTATCCTTTGTATATACTGCTCGTAGCTATCCTTCCTAGCACCTGGGCGAGAACCTGATATAGCATCTGCCATATATACAATTACAGCCTCGACTGACTGAGGCTCTATATCTAAGTGATGTGCCTCAATAGCGTTAACCAATTTGTCGTCTAGTAAATATTTTCTAGCTATCTGACCGGAGATATGATGGTGAGGACTATCAACCTTATGAGTTAGAACTTTCCCAACATCATGAAGTAAACAGGCCTTTTTTACCAAATCAACATCTGCTCCAAGCTCTGCAGCTAATACTGCACCTATCCTTATCACTTCAATAGTGTGGGCCATAAGAGATTGACCATAGCTTGTTCTATATTTTAGTTTACCGATTAGCTTAAGTAAATTTATATCAATACCAGGCCAACCTGCCTCTTCGGCAAGTATCTGACCATTATTCCTAATCTCTTTAGAAATCTCATTCTTAGCTTTTCTCACAGCCTCCTCTATAGAGCCTGGGTGAATCCTTCCATCTTTGATGAGCTTACTCAATGCAACATGCGCTATCTCTCTTCTTAAAGGATCAAAAGACGAAAGCGCAATAGCATCTGGAGACTCATCAACAATCACATCAACTCCTGTTATTTTCTCAAACGCCCTAATATTCCTACCCTCTTTACCAATAACACGACCCTTAACTTTATCGTCATCAACTTTAATAGTTGATGTAGTTGTATCACCAACATAATCGGTTACTACTCTTTGCATAGATTCAACCAAAATATTTTGAGCTTTATCTTCTGCAGATTCTTCAGCCCTCTTCTCTGCATCTCTTATCTTCTTGGCCTCATAGTTGACGATATCCTCATCAACCTCCTTCATCAATTTTTGCCTAGCCTCATCCTTAGTTAAGCCTGAAATCCTCTCAAGGCCTGTTTCTAATCTCTCTTTGTCCTTCTCAAGCCTTTGCTCGAAAACTTTCAAACTCTTCTCCTTCTCTTCAAGTTCATCACTTTTCTGGTCTAGAACCCTAGATCTCTTATTCAATGTCCCCTCTCTCTCTACCAGAATCTCTTCATGCTCTGTGTTCTCTTTTCTGATTTGTTTAATCCTATTTTCTTCTCTCTCTCTAAGCTCTTGTACTTCTTCTTCTGCTTCATTGAATCTTTTCTTTAAAACATCTTTAGCTATCTGCTCGATTTGTTCTTGAGGGATATTGTTAATATTCACCCATTTAAGGACATATTTTATAATGACAAAAGTCAAAGCAACAGAAAACCCAGCAACAGCTAGCACGATTACTACATTCATACTTTTAGACTAATAATTTAAGCGTGTTAAACGCTTTGCTTAAGAGGATATATATCCAAACGACAAAACTAACAAATTGTCTGAAAATATATAGTTTTTCATTTAAAATTTTCGAAGTTAATTATTTACCAAACTCTTATTCTGAAATCCTCTATTAACAAGCATGTCGGCGTATTAACAACAATATCATACCATTTTTGCAATTACCTTTCCAGGGCCTTAATAGGCCTGGCCTAGATCCGACCCCTTGTAAAGATCCTCTGAGGCAAGCTTTCCCCTGCCGATTCATCGTTTTTTCATCTTCGAAACATACTATTTAAACATATGAGCAGATCAAGAAGATTTTTTCAAAAGGAATCGTATTACCATATATATAATCGTGGCAATAACAAAGATAGAGTCTTCAAAACAAGTCAGGATAAAAGCTTTTTTATAAGCCTTTTATATAAGTATCGTAATCAAACAGATCTAGTTCTTGATACATATACCGTTATGGACAATCATTTCCATTTGATTATACGAACAGGGAAGTCCCCGGATGTTATAAGTAAATTCATGCAAAGGCTCTGTACCTCTTATGCCATGATTACAAACAGAAAATATGAGCGTGTAGGTCATCTTTTTCAAGGAAGGTATAATGCGAAGCTCCTCCGATACAAGAAAGATCTTGAACAAGCAAGAGCATATATAAAACAAAACCCTGTCAAGGAGGGCCTCGTAAAGAAGGCAAGAGATTATCCTTGGTCGCGGTTTAAATAACGGTATAGCGAAGTCCTTAACACTTAACATCGGTTGAGGTACTTAGAATCGAGGACGGACCTAGGCCAGACCTTTTATTAAATTCTGGTAATATCTCAAGTTATGAATAGTAGCTAAAGTCATTCCAGTAGCTTCACCTATTTTAAGAAGGTGGTGTATATATGCCCTACTGTAGTTCTTACATACCTCACAATCGCATTTTGAATCAATAGGTTTAAGATCCTTTCCATACTCTGCATTAGTTATTCTTAAAACCTCACTCTCCATATCAGAGCTATACAAAGTACCATGCCTCGCATTCCTTGTTACTAGAACTGTGTCAAACCAGTTATATCCTATTTCCGATGCATCACGAATGTCTTGTGGCTTACCTACGCCCATCGCATATTTAATTGTATCCGCAGGGATATTCTCTATTACTGCACGCATTTCATCCAAAACCAGTTCACCATTTTCATCTACTACAAAGCCACCGAAGTTATATCCATCAAACCCTATATTCACCAAAGCCTCTGCACATTCCTTCCTGAGATCTAGATAGTTTGCACCCTGCACAACAGAGGTTAAAAGTTTGCCTGTTTTCTCTGTGCCACCATATTCATTATCAAAACGCTCCCTACACCTTCTCGCCCATTGGACTGTTCTTTCGACAGATTCTTCTGCCTCCTCTCTAGTTAGATCTGTTTTCCTGCAATCATCTAAGCATACTAACACATCACTATCTATTTTCATCTGTATATCTATTGAGCTTTCTGGTGTTAGCTCATATTCAGTTCCATCTTTGGGAGAACGAAAAATCGCTCCATCCTTATGTATCTTCCCTTTCCACTTACCAGAATGAATTAATGAGAATACCTGAAAACCTCCAGAGTCTGTTAGAACCATACCGTTCCAGTTCATTAGGTTTTTAATACCACCTAGCTTTTGGATAGTATCTGCACCGTAGTTAATCAAAAGATGTAAAGTGTTTGTCACTAAGCCTTCTGTCCCAGTTTCTTCAAGCTGTTTTGTAGTTAGAAACCTCACTGCTCCCCTTGTAGCATCTGGTAAAAAAAGTTTCTGTTTTGCTAACTCTCGAATGTTTTTCATAGTATGAGCATACTGTCCCCGTAACTTAAGAATTTATAATCTCCTTGTAATGCAGTATTATACAGCTTTTTTATCTCCTCTGTCCCTGCGAACGCACTTACAAGAAGGATGAGGGTTGAATCGGGTTGATGAAAATTAGTAATTAGGTGATCAACAACTTTGAACTCATAGCCAGGATAGATGTACAGATTGGTTTGACCAGAATAGGGTCTTGCCCCAGAAGATTCTAATGCTCTTGCAACTGTTGTCCCAAATGCCCATATCTCATGGCCTGAATTTTTTGCTAAATTAATCTTCTGCGCGGCTTCTTCAGAGATATTAATATATTCCTCATGTATTTTATGATCTTCAATATTCTCCTCTCGAATTGGGGCAAATGTCCCCCACCCAACTTGTAGCTCTACTTTTACTATTACTGCTCCTTTATCTTTAATTCGTTTGATAATTTCATCAGTTAAATTAAGACTAGCTGTTGGTGATGCTGATGAACCAGCTGTCTTGCCAAATACAGTATTGTATCTAACCTTATCCGCTTGATCATCCTCTCTTTTCATATATGGAGGTAGTGGCGTATGCCCAATTCTTTTAAATATCTCTATAGCACAAGCTCCATCTAAGATCTCGACTAAATAGCCCCTATCTTTCTTAGAGATTACTCTTACTCTGATTCCTTGGTCATCCTTAGCAATTAAGATATCTCCATCATCAACATATCTCCCTCCACCTACCAAACAAAACCAATTACCCTTCTCTGCATTAAGAAAAAGTACTTCAACTTGTTTACCTTTTGGGGTTAAAAAATATGTTCGTACATTTAATACTTTAGTTTCATTAAGGACTACAATATCTCCAGTCTTTATATATTGAACTACATCAAAATATTCCCTGTGCTCTATTAGCTTACTCTTTCTGTCAAAAACAAGTAACTTACTTGTACCCCTAACCTTGGGAGGATATTGAGCAATTCTTTCTTTGGGTAATTTATATTTAAATATATCTGCTCTCATAGCTCACAATTATATCATCAATATGGCATTTTCTTTGAATTTTGAGTAAAATAAATGATGAGAAATTTAGAAAAAGAGCCAGTAAAAATACTCTTCTTAGGGAGCAGCTGGGAGTCAGTCGAGACTTTGAAAGCCTTGAATGAGGATATCAGATTTGACGTTGTTGGGGTAATTACTACAGTAGATAAGGCAGTAGGTAGGGAACAGTTGATGACTCCTTCTGAAGTTAAGAAATATGCGTTAAAAAATAGTATAGAGGTTTTCCATACAGAAAAAGATGGAAAGAAGTATAGAGAGGCTTTAAATATTTTCAAACCTGAACTAATAGTTTGCAAGGCTTTTGGAGAAATAGTCCCTGAGTTCTTTATAGAAGAACCTAGATATAAGGCAATTAATGTACATTTTTCACTACTTCCTAAGTATAGAGGAGCTGTACCAATACAAAAAGCGA